>Ga0209103_1000095_pt1 | contig 26361 bp, 20 predicted proteins | sample 4C3metaG_FD_184152 | JGI IMG/M metagenome (GOLD analysis project Ga0209103, IMG submission 184152) | Freshwater bacterial and archeal communities from Indian Creek, Illinois, USA - 4C3 metaG (SPAdes) (version 2) | ecosystem: Environmental > Aquatic > Freshwater > Unclassified | place: USA...
AGTAATACGCCATAAAACGCAATCATTTATTCGTCTTGCAAGTAACCGACCGCGGTCGGTTACTTTTGTTTTGTGGTAAGTGGTGCCCTCTTTGCTAGTTGACATAATATACATTATACGACACAACATAAAGGCGATGGAGGAGCCCGCGGGGCTCCTCCATCGTTGTGACTTACTGCGCTAGTTTTTTATAGAGAGCAATGCGCCTTTTTGCATCTTGTTCGGCGGCGGCAAACAGTTCTTCCGCCGCAGCGGGGAACTCACGCAAAAGCGTCGTATAGCGAGACTCCCCTGTCAAAAACTCGCGGAAGTTATAGGTCGGTTCTTTCGAGTCAAGACTGAAAGGATTCTTATCTTCGTCCGCCAAGCGCGGATTATAGCGGTACAGCGGCCAGTAGCCAGATTCCACCGCCAGCTTGCCCTCGTTTTGACTGGCTGACATATTGATGCCATGCGCTATGCAGGGCGAGTAAGCGATAACGAGCGAGGGGCCATCGTACTTTTCCGCCTCGATAATGGCATTTAGGGTGTGGTTGCGGTTAGCGCCACTACTGATAGAGGCCACATAGACGTAACCATACGACATAGCCATAAGCCCGAGATCTTTCTTGCGTGTGCGCTTGCCGTTGGCGGCAAACTTGGCGACGGCCGCAGTAGGCGTAGCCTTAGACGATTGCCCGCCGGTATTCGAATATACTTCGGTGTCGAGCACCAGCAAGTTGATATCGACCCCTGAGGCAATAACATGGTCCAAGCCACCAAAGCCGATGTCATACGCCCAACCATCACCACCAATGATCCAAATGGACTTCTTGGTAAGATGGTCCTCTAGCTCCATAATGCCTTGCAGGGCTTCTTTTATACCGTCCGTAGCGCTTTCTAAGAGCTGTGGAATGAGCGAGCGCAAAACATCGCCGTGTAGGCGTGACTGCTCAGCATTCTTTTTGCCTAGGAGCCAGCCCTCTGCTGCCTGCTTGAACTCTGCATGGTCGACCGCCAAAGCTTGGGTGATAAGTGCGGTGAGCTTGTCACGCTTCTGTGCGACGGCCATGGCCATGCCGTAGCCAAACTCAGCGTTGTCCTCGAATAAGGAGTTGGCCCAAGCAGGCCCATGACCATCTTTATTGGTAGTATAGGGGCAGGACGGAGCACTACCGCCGTAAATAGAGGTACAGCCCGTAGCATTGGCAATCATCATGCGTTCGCCAAAGAGTTGGGTTATGAGCTTAATGTAGGGGGTTTCACCGCAGCCGGCACAGGCGCCGGAGTACTCAAATAATGGTTTTTTGAACTGGCTGTTCTTGACCGTGGAGGGGTCAAACACGGCTTGCACTTCAGGCAAACACTCAAGGAAGTGGAATTTATTTTCTTCCTCGGTCAGCACCTGCTCCAAGTTCTTAAGGACCAAGGGCTTGGGCTTAGCAGGACACACTTGTACGCAGTTGCCGCAGCCCGTGCAATCGAGTGGTGACACCTGAATAAAGTACTGTAGCCCGGCGAATTCCTTGCCGAGAGCATTCTTGCTCTGCAAACCTGCCGGCATTGCCGCGAGGGCGAGGTCAGCGCTATTGGCTAAGTACGGCCTGATAGCAGCATGAGGGCAAACAAAGGAACACTGATTGCACTGAATGCAGGTTTCGGGCACCCAGACTGGAATCTCGACGGCAATACCCCGCTTTTCGTACTTCGTTGTGCCAAGCGGGAACACTCCGTCATCACTAAACTTACTAACGGGTAGATTATCGCCTTTGAGGGCTACCATGGGCCGCATAACGTCTGTGACAAATGTCGGCTCCTGTACTTGGTTATCACCCTGGGCACCGGCACAACCTGACCCCCAAGAAGCAGGATAATCGACTGGGGCTAGTGCAGCCACCGCGAGATCGACAGCATCGTAACCCTGCAGAACAAGGTCTTCGCCGATAGGTACAGGCCAATGTTTATCCTCGCCCTCTGATCTCCAGGTGGCAGGGTAGTTTACCGCTGTCAGAGCCGCTACGGTGCGGTCGATGGCCGCATAGTTTTGCAGAACCACGTCGTCGCCTTTACGCCCGTAAGTCTTCTTGATGGCCCCCTTGATAAAGGTGATAGCATCCTGGCTGGGGATAACGTCTGCCACTTGAAAAAAGGCTACCTGCATGATGGTGTTTATGCGGCCCCCCTGCCCTACTTCTTGCGCGATTTTCACTGCGTCGATATTGTAGAACCTGAGGTTTTTCTTAGCAATGGCCTGCTTAATGTGAGCAGGCAGTCTATGCTCTAATTCCTCTAAAGACCAGGGAGAATTAAGGAGGAATACTCCCCCCTCTTTGATATCCCCTAGGATATCGTAGCGAGTCACGTATGAAGGGTTGTGGCAGGCGATGAGATCGGCTTGATCGACAAGGTAGGGAGAGGTAATGGGGTTAGGCCCAAAGCGTAAGTGAGAGACGGTGATACCGCCAGATTTTTTGGAATCGTAGACAAAGTAACCCTGTGCGTAGAGGTCAGTGTTATCCCCTATTATCTTAATAGAGTTCTTGTTGGCCCCAACAGTGCCGTCGGCGCCCAGACCGTAGAATTTACAGCTGTACTGGCCCTCTGGCGCAGCCGCGATATGTTCGGTAACGTTAAGCGAGGTATGGCTCACATCATCGACAATGCCCACCGTAAAGTGGTTTTTGGGTTGCTTGGCTCTCAAATTGTCAAAAATGGCCTTGACCATGGAGGGCGTGAATTCCTTTGACCCCAGGCCATACCTGCCCCCGATAATAAGTTTTTGTTCGCCCTGCTCGGCAAAGACGGTACAAATATCCTGATAAAGAGGCTCACCCAAGGAGCCTGGTTCCTTGGTGCGGTCCATAACGGCTAGCCGCTTAACAGATGTGGGCAAGGCGCTTAGAAAATGGGCTGCACTAAAGGGACGATAGAGACGTACTTTAAGAACGCCTACTTTTTCCCCTCTGGCGTTAAGGTAATTTACTGTCTCCTGCACGGTCTCGCCGCCCGAGCCCATAATAACAATCACCCGGTCAGCATCAGCTGCGCCCACATAGTCAAAGAGTCGATAGCTTCGCCCGGTTAGTGCACCTACCTTTTGCATCACATCCTCGACAATTTGTGGCGTTGCGGCATAGTAATTGTTGCTCGCTTCGCGGCCTTGGAAGTAGATATCGGGGTTTTGGGCTGTGCCGCGTTGTAGGGGATGCTCTGGGTTTTGTGCCCGGCGCCTAAAGTCTCTCACCGCATCCATGTCTACAAGGTCGTACATATCTTGGTAATCGATCTCTTCGATCTTTTGAATTTCATGTGAAGTGCGAAAGCCATCGAAGAAATGTAAAAAGGGAACTTTGCTCTGCAAGGTGGCGAGATGAGCTACCAATGCTAGGTCCATGGCTTCTTGAACTGAGGCGGAGGCCAGCATGGCAAAGCCAGTTTGCCGCGTAGCCATGACGTCAGAGTGGTCACCAAAAATGGACAGAGCATGTGTAGCCAGGGCCCTAGCCGAGACATGAAAAACCGTTGGCCAAAGTTCTCCCGCTATTTTGTACATATTAGGGATCATGAGCAACAGACCCTGTGATGCCGTAAAAGTTGTAGTCAGTGCGCCAGCCGCCAGTGCGCCGTGTACGGCCCCGGCAGCACCTGCCTCTGACTGTAACTCCGTGACCTTTAGCGTCTGCCCCCACATATTCTTGCGGCCATAAGCTGCCCATTCATCGGCAACTTCTCCCATATTTGATGAGGGAGTGATAGGATAAATAGCAGCTACATCGCTAAAGGCGTAAGCAACATGGGCCGCGGCAGTATTTCCTTCAATAGTGACTTGGTGTTTTGCCATCGTTTCCCTTTCCTTTCTTGTAAAATGTCATACTGTATACAGTATAACTTATCATGGCGGACAAGTCTGCGCGACAGCTTGCGCTGAAAGAAAATAATTAACCAATGACAATATTCACTAGGCTGCCCTTCACAATGATCACCTTGCGCACTGTAGCACCCGCGAGAAAGGGCGCAACTTTTTCCGCCTGCAAGGCCATTTCCTTTACTAACTCCTCATCGGCATCACTTGGTACTTCTATTTTATCGCGGAGACGGCCATTAACTTGCACCGCTAGTTCGACCACCTCGCGCACTAGGGCCGAGGGGTCAGTCTGCGGCCATGGCTCATTATGAACCGATGTTTTGTGACCTAGCTCTGCCCAGAGTTCTTCTGCCAAATGCGGCGCAAAGGGGGCTAGCAAACGCACAAAAGTTTCCACCACTTCGCGGAGAAACACGGCATTCTTGGTAGGTGCTTCGGCATCATAACGATAGAGCGCGTTAGTTAACTCCATGAGACGTGAGATGCAGGTGTTAAAACCAAAGCTACTGACGTCAGTGGTTATGCCTTGGATGGCACGGTGCAGGGCGTAGTTTAGCTCTTTTTCGTATCGCCCGACGGAATGCCCTTTGAGGTGGGCATACTCCCCCACCCTCTCCACGACTCGTTCCACCCTCTCTACATAACGCGTCGTGGCTTTGATGCCATTGTCATCCCAAGGGCCGCCTTCAAGATAGTTGAAGCCGAACAGTAAGTACAACCTAAAGACATCCCCGCCAAATTTCTCAATGTATGGATCAGGAGAAACAACATTGCCTTTGGATTTACTCATTTTTTCACCATCGGCGCCAAGAATGATGCCCTGGTGCACAAGGGCCTTAAAGGGCTCAGCAAAGCTAACTAGGCCCATATCCTTAAGCGCCCGGACGATAAAGCGAGCATAGAGCAGATGCATTACGGCATGCTCAGGACCGCCCACATACATATCAACCGGGAGGATTTTGTTTATCCAGTGCGGGTCCCAGGCTAGGGCATCATTTTTGTTGTCCGGGTAACGCAGAAAATACCAGGATGAATCGACAAAAGTGTCCAGGGTATCGGTTTCTCGTTTGGCTTTATCGCCGCAAGTCGGACAGGTCGTGCTCCAGAATTGCTCAGATTTTGCCAGTGGCGATTGCCCATCAGGTGAAAAATCCACATCGTATGGCAGTAAGACTGGTAGGTCGCTTTCCGGCACAGGCACAGTGCCACAGCGGTCACAATAGATGATGGGTATGGGCGCACCCCAGTATCTCTGACGCGAAACAAGCCAGTCGCGCAAGCGATATGTTGTGGTGTGGCGTGTGCCACTTCCTTGTGTCTGCAGTTGATCGACGATTGCTTGGCGCGCTTCTTCCGAGGTCAGCCCCGTAAAAATACCGCTAGCGACCAAGATTCCGTCATCGACAAAAGGAAGCCTCTCATCAAGGCTAGAATCGAGAGCGCTGATCACGCGCTGTATGGGTAGGCCATAGGCCATGGCAAAGTCGTAGTCTCTACCGTCATGTCCTGGTACTGCCATCACAGCGCCGGTGCCATAACTAGCGAGCACATAATCAGCTGTCCAAACGGGCAGACGCTCAGCCGTCACTGGGTGTAGCACATATGCGCCCGTAAAAACGCCGGTCTTGGCCCTATTGGTCGACAGGCGTTCTATTTCGCTCTGTTTCTTAGTTTGTTCTTGGTAAGTCACTACATCTGCCCTGCAGTTTGCAGATGTTACTTTGTCTATCAAGGGGTGCTCTGGGGCGAGTACTACATAGGTGCAACCGAGCAAAGTATCAGCACGGGTGGTAAAGACTTCGATCGTTTCGGTACCATTCTCTAAGGCAAAGACAATCGTCGCGCCAAGGCTCTTGCCGATCCAGTTTCTCTGCATCGCCTTCGTTTTTTCGGGCCAGTCTATCTGCGCATGCCCTGCTAAGAGGTCTTCGGCATAGGCCGTTATCTTAAAAAACCACTGCGTCAAGTTCCGCTTGGTGACTTCCATGCTGCATCGCTCACAATGCCCCTGCTCTACCTGTTCATTGGCCAAGGAGGTATTGCAACTAGGGCACCAATTGACCGGAGCCTCCTTGCGGTACGCCAGGCCCTGTTGGTAGAGCTTAAGAAACAGCCACTGCGTCCATTTATAGTACTCTGGATCGCAAGTCACCACCTCATAGTCCCAGTCAAAAGAGGCGCCCATGGCCCGCAGCTGCTGACGCATGGTAGTAATGTTGCTCATGGTAGAGTCCATGGGATGTATACCCGTCTTAATGGCGTAATTTTCTGCCGGCAGGCCGAAAGCATCAAAGCCCATAGGATGAAAGACTTCATGCCCTTGCATACGCTTCACTCTGGCCCAAGAATCGGTCAAGCCAAAATTCCACCAATGACCCACATGGAGCTTAGCACCCGAGGGGTAAGAGAACATCTCAAGACAGTATAGTTTCTTGTCAACCTTGTCGCGGTTAAATTTGTAGAGGGCGCTTTTCTCCCACAGAGCCTGCCATTTAGTGTCAGTGTGTTTCCCGTACTTGGCCATCTCGCATCCCCTTTTCTTACAAAAAATAAGGCCTTTCATCTCAGTCAAGAGACGAAAGGCCTTGCTTCCGCGGTACCACTCTAATTGACGCCGAGGCGTCCACTTGTAGCAGATAACGGTGCTAACCGGTTCCAACTCCAAGGTGAGAAGTAGGGCTCTGCGCAACTGTCTCGCACCAACGACAGCTCTCTTGTGCGTTTCACTCCCTACGAATCCTTATCACCGTTGTTGTTAGAATACTAGCACGCCATGCCGCTCATGTCAACTCGCTTTTCTCAACTAATTGTTGTCGAGAGTTAGGGCGTCCTTGGGGCAGGCTACTACGCAAAGTCCGCAGCCCTTGCAACGGGCGTCATTGACCTTGATTTTTTTGGACTCCGGCAGGAATGCGATGACATTGGCTTCGGGGCAGACAAAAATACACATTTTGCATCCGATGCACTTTTCTTGATCTAGCTTAACAGCCACATACATAGTGTTACGTCCTCCTTTTAGGCGCTAACCGCGCGGGGAATCATAAACTCATACACGGCACTTCCGCCTGCCTCGACGATCTCCATGTTCTTTTCCACAAGTTGTTCCAGCTTGCCGAACTTGCTCTTTACCACGTCGTCGAGAGCCGCTGTAGTAGCTGAAGCAACAAACTTACCACCGCCAAAGCGCTCCGCAATAGAGTCCTTAATGGCAACGGTAGAAACTAGATCTGGTGCGATGGCCATTAATCCGCCCAGCATCGCGATGTTCGTCGAAAGCTCCGTGCCTGCAATCTCTAAGGCGACTTTCGTAGCAGGCACATAGAAGACCCGGGCGTTAAGCTCCACCAATTTGGCAATCTCTTCTTCACTGAGTGGCAGTACCTCATCAGAATTAATGAGCATCATGCCGCCTGGCTGAAGTCCGTCAAAGAATGGCATGGTGTAACACTTGCCCATGGTAATAACGTGGGGGTGGAAAACCATGATGATGTTTGGGAACAGTATTTCGCCCCGCTCATGTATGGCCCCGTCGGAGATGCGAACATAGCTCTCTGCAGGAGCTAAGCGCTTTTCCGCACCGAAAAAGGGATTTACGATACTAGTTAAGCCGTCTCGCGTCGCGGCAGCGCCCAAGATATGAGCCGCAGTCACCACGCCCTGACCACCTAAACCCGACATGCGAATGTTTACTCTCTTTGCCACTACTTGCTCCCCCCCTCGAGCTTGTCGAGCATCTCTTGCGCTTGGGGAGTGATGTACTCCCGTTGCTTAAACAGGCCGTCCTTCTCAAGCTTCTTAATGCGGGCGATGGTGTCATTGTTCTTGAACTTGTAATTTGTGGGGCAGGGAGTTAGCACTTGAACGTAGGTAGGCCCTACCTCGCGCGCTAAAAGAATAGCCCGCCGAATCATTTTCTCCATTTTGCGAGGCTGCGCGGGCGAGCACACCGCGACATAAGCACAGCCTGCTTCTCTGGCCAGCTCAGGCATAGTAATCTTGGGGAAATTCTTACCCTTAGGTGCCATGTAGAGCACGGTTCCCTCTTGTGACATACCGCTCTCTTGCCCACCTGTGTTGGCGTAGGCTTCATTGTCGAGCATGATGGTTGTGATATTTTCGCGGCGGAACCAAGAATGCATGACCATGTCTAGGCCAATGTCGGCCGTCGCGCCATCACCTGCAACAACGACAACATCTTTAACCTTGTCAGGAAAACGCAACTTGAGGGCACGCTTTAGCCCCGAAGCCACGGAGTTCTGGTTGCCAAACAGGGAGTGAATGTTTTGTACCGCTGCTTGCGGGAATACCAGCGAGCTGCAGCCGGTCGAGCCTACCACGATTGTGTCCTCAGGAGCAGGCAATGAGGCAAGAAAAATACGCAGCGCTAAAGCTAGGCCACAGCCGGCGCACAAAGGATGCTCTTCCAGGAGCTCCTTAAATGTACCGAGTTCAGCGACGCCAACATCTCTGCCGTAAGGTCCATCGGCCACTAGTTCCCTATATTCCGCCGGAATGATATCGGCAAAAGCGGGAGACATGGTTAGAATCTTTTTAGTCATGCCCAGCACCTCCTGATTTCTGCCAAAATACTCTGTGCTGGCATAGTCATCCCACCATATACACGTGGGGCACCGATGACCTTGGCATTGTCGTCAATAATAGACTTGATTTCGCGTGCCATCCAGCCTACGCGGTTAAACTCCGGCACGATGACAGCTTTTGCTTTCTTGGTCAGCGCGCGGATTTCTTCCGTGGGGAAGGGGCGTACACATTTCACCTTGACCAAGCCGACACTAAGACCCTCTTGTTTGGCAAGTTGTATGGCCTCGCGGGAGATCGAAACGGCGGTGCCAGAAGTAACGATCAAGACATCAGCATCGGCATTTTCAACCTCTACGAGGCCGCCGAGGTAGCGGGAAATAGAGGGACGGGCACGCTCAGCCGCAGCCATAACTTCTTGCTGCCATGAGGCGTGGGCGGCGTAGCTTACGAAATTGCTCTTCATGACAAAAGGATCGCGCATCTGACGGATAGGTACGTTTTCCATGTCCATGACGGGGACCGGCGCATTATAGGGGTTGTACGGCGGTAGCTTCATGTCCAAAGGGGCGACCTCTATCGTTTCGCGCGTGTGCGTGACGAAGAAACCGTCGGCAAAAACACCCACGGGAATATGAACTTCGGTCTGCTCGGCTATAGGGAAGGCCTTCAGGAGAAAATCATGCAGGTCTTGTGCATTCTCGGCGTGGAGCATGATGATCCCGGTATCAAGTAAGTAGGACATTTCGATGGTGTCAGGCTGAATGGTCAATGGTGAATTGACCCCACGCGTCATAAAGGCACAGACAATTGGCAGCCTAGCACCTGACCAGGTGGAGAACAGCTCAAAAGCGCGCAGCGTACCCGGGCCGCCTGTGGCCGTAAAAACACGCACGCCACCCATCGATGCCCCAGCTACGGCTGACATGACCGCAAATTCGTTCTCACCGCGGAAATATTCGCGGATATAACCTTCTTTGTAGATGTCACCTACGAGGTGCATACTCTCAGATTGAGGAGTGATGGGGTACGAGATGGCCATATCAACATTTGCACGCTTAATTGCTTCCCTAACGGCCTCACTGCCGGTGATAAACACTGGTTCGCGCTTAGCCTCAAAAAAGAGATGTTCTGGACTAACTACCCTCTGCAAACTACTTACCCCCTTCGGCCATCTGCCGCTTCTTCTCCTTAACAATCGCCGTTAACTCTTGTATTTTCGCCAAGTTGACATCCCGCAGGCTAATCATGGCGTCCTCGTGCCCTGCTTCGCCACACAGAGCGATGGTATAACAGTCTGTACCGCCGCGAATAATCTTGAGGGCGACATTGGCATAATGACAGTGCACGCCGACGAAAACGCATACATCGATCTTGTTGTGCCAAATAGTGAGGTTAGGATGATTAGGATTAATCTCAATGGCGGGATTAATCATGGGGTACTTGGGGCGGTAGTCGGGCATGGGAATTACTCCCGCGCCGACAGCGTCAGCTAGCTCGCGAACGGCTTGTGCTCTTTCGGCCACTCCATCTTTCCATGCCCATAACAAGAGAGGCCCTGGGAAGAAAAATGGTCGTTTAGCACTGAGAAGCTTCTCGGCAATTAGGTGCAAGGCCTCATTATCCGAAAGGATTTTCCCTTCGACCAAGGCATCACCTGTGTTAGGGAGCTCCACCCCCATCACTGCTGCCGCTGGCGGCAAGTATCCCTCTGGACCGGCCAAAACGCGGTATTCGTTAGACATCTAGTACTACCTCCTTTGCTCTCATTAAATGAGAACTAATATGGTTGTTAATGCATTTAAATCACTACAAAAATGCACTTGCAGTAATCATAATTTATTGCGGCGTGTTTGTCTAGATTTCTTTGTGAAGAATATAACACAAGATGGTGCTCGCCCAAGATACGTCCACCCTCAAGCCTAGGCATTTATCTGCCATTAGCGCGCGGGCAAGTAGAGGCGCTGCCCTGGCTGTATGAGGACGGACTTGTGAAGTTCGTTTAACCGGCGGAGCCGAAAAACATATTCGCGCAAATCCATGTTCGCAGGTGCGAAGCGCTCCGCGAGACCCCACAAGGTGTCTCCCCTGGCAACGATATAGACTTCTGGTGCCGTATTATCGGCGGCCCGCGTAGGGCTAACGGTCGTAATCACGGCTAGTATCAACAACGCACAACCCACTAACAAGATAATTCTCAACACACCCGCACCCCCGAACATATGTTCTTAGTACAAGTGTACAATCATATGTTCGCCTTTGTCAACAGGTAAACCAAACTAGTGTTTGACCAGGCATTAGAGTTGTGCTATAATCGTGCCAATATAGGCGAGGGGCGGAGTATGGGTGAAGAATGGATTGACGAAACGTCAACTTCAGATTCTTGAGTTTATCAAGCAAGAAGTCCGGATAAAGGGTTACCCGCCTGCTGTGCGAGAAATTGGCTTGGCGGTTGGCCTAAGCTCTAGTGCCACTGTCCATAGTCACTTGGCCCGCCTTGAAGAAAAAGGCTACATAAGGCGCGACCCAACAAAACCCCGTGCCATTGAGGTATTAGATGGTGCTCCTTTTGTTGCGCCGCCTGCGCACATCGTATCACTGCCCATTATTGGCCGCGTTACGGCCGGGCAACCGATATTGGCGGTAGAAAACATCGAAGATTATTTCGACCTATCCGCTCACCTCACTCCAACAGGCGAGATTTTCGTCCTCAACATCGAGGGCGACTCTATGATCGAGGTGGGTATTCATAATGGCGACATGGTCTTGGTGCGTAAACAAAATACGGCCCAAAATGGTGACGTTGTAGTTGCGCTCCTAGGTGATGAGGCCACCGTAAAGACTTATTATCGCGAGCCTACCCGCATACGCCTCCAGCCTGAGAACCGCACCATGGCCCCCATCTACAGCACCGATGTCCTCATCCTTGGCAAGGTAGTTGGCTTGTACCGCAGGTTTTAACGGCAACTAGAAAAGAGCTGCTGGGCATTTGCCCGGCAGCTCTTTTGTCGCTTCTCATTTATCAACTTGCTTGTTTTGCTCTGCGGTCTTTGCCCTAGCGGCAGCCAAACGAGCCACAGGCACACGAAATGGTGAACAACTCACGTAGTCTAGGCCTAGTTCATGGCAAAAGGCGATGCTAGTCGGCTCGCCGCCATGCTCGCCGCAGATGCCCACCTTAAGACTCGGTTTCGCTTCTCGCCCATGTGTAAAAGCCATGCGCATCAGTTGTCCTACTCCCTCGACATCAAGAACTGCAAAAGGATTATGCTCGAGCACATCCTGCGCAATATAAGATGGCAAAAACTTGCTTTCGGCATCGTCGCGGCTAAAGCCAAATGCCGTCTGGGTAAGATCATTGGTGCCAAAGGAGAAAAAATCGGCATGTTTGGCGATATCTTGCGCCACAAGACAGGCCCTAGGCACTTCAATCATGCTGCCGATTGGGACTTCGCTTTGTGCGGACTGCGCTTTAAGGACTTCCTGCCACTTGTCTTCTACCAGTCTCCGCATAAGCACCAGTTCACGGTGATGTGAAACTAAGGGAATCATAATCTCCGGCTGGGGGCTAAATCCCTCGCGCTGCAGGTCAAGTGTGGCTAGAGCAATGGCTTCAACTTGCATAGCGTAAATACTAGGTGTCGTTATGCCAAGGCGGCAGCCCCGATGCCCTAGCATGGGATTAGTTTCATGGAGACGATCTCCGGCCCTTAAGGCCCTTTCAGCCCGTATACGGGTGGCTGGGGTAGTGGCGCTGGCTACTTGCTCCTTCAACTCCTCTCGGCTAGGTAAGAACTCGTGCAAGGGCGGATCTAGTAGGCGTATCGTCACAGGGTACCCGTCCATGGCCTTTAGAATTCCGTAAAAATCACTGCGCTGCATGGGCAGAAGCCTCTGCAAGGCGACATTCCGGTCATCTTCGTGTTCAGCCATAATCATGGCCTGCACAATGGGTAGTCGTTCAGCCTCCATAAACATATGTTCGGTACGACAAAGACCTATGCCTTGGGCGCCAAAGCGGCGAGCTAAGGCCGCATCGTGAGGATTGTCCGCATTAGCCCTCACTTTGAGCCTGGCCTCGCTATCCGCGATCTGCAACAACTCCCAGAACTCATTGCTAAGATCAGGCTCGACGAGCGAAACTTCCCCCAGGAACACTTTCCCCGTGGTGCCGTCGAGCGATAAGGTATCCCCTTCTTTGAGCACATGCTCCCCTATGGTCACTGTCCCGCGCGTAAAATCAAAAGTAAGCCCTTCAGCACCGCACACGCAGGGCTTACCCATGCCCCGTGCGACAACAGCTGCATGGCTGGTCATGCCGCCACGACTGGTCAAAATCCCCTGGCTGGCGATAATCCCTTGGATATCGTCAGGAGAGGTTTCCGGTCTCACTAGGAGCACTTTGTAGCCGTTCTTGGTTAAGCGCAGCGCTGCTTCGTTACTGTAGACGATTACCCCACAAGCCGCACCGGGAGAGGCAGGCAAGCCTACAGTCAACACGCTAGGCTGCTGCGCATAGTCGATGCTGCGGTGTAGCATCTGCTCTATTTGCTGTGGCGTCACTCTGGACAACAATTCATCCCGCTCAATCTTGTGGCCATGAAACATTTCCATGGCGATACTGAGCGCTGCCTTAGGGCTACGCTTGCCCACTCTGGTCTGCAGAAGGTATAGCTGCCCTTCTTCCACCGTAAATTCAATGTCTTGCATATCGCCATAGTGTTTTTCAAGGAGCGAGGCAGTTCTTAGCAGCTCCGCATAGGCACTAGGTGCAAGGGCCTCCAGAGAGGAGATGTCTTGTGGGGTACGCGTGCCTGAAACTACGTCCTCACCCTGCGCGCGTGCCAGAAACTCACCATAAAGCCTCTTTTCACCAGTCGACGGGTTGCGCGTAAAACAGACCCCTGTGCCTGAATTTACACCTAGGTTGCCAAAAACCATCGCTTGTATGGTCACCGCCGTTCCTAAGGAATCGGGGATGTGGTGCAATCGGCGGTATACCTTAGCGCGCTCGTTCTGCCAGCTTGCGAACACCGCCTTGACCGAGCGAATGAGACACTCACTGGGCGAATCAGGAAAATGTCTGCCGGTGTTGATATGTACTAAGTTTAAGTATTGAGTAATAAGCTTTCGTAAGGCGGGTGCAGAAAAGTCGCGGTCGCACTTAATCTTCTCTTGGAAGAGAAGTTCTTCCATCGTGTCGGAGAAAGCAGAATGCGGCACCTGCAAGACAATCTCAGAAAATTTTTCGATGTAACGGCGATAACAGTCCAGAGCAAACCGCTCAGATGTCAGATTGGCTAATCCATCTACCACCGCTCCGCTGAGACCTAAGTTGAGAATGGTATCCATCATCCCAGGCATGGAATACTCCGCACCGGAGCGCACCGACACGAGTAGGGGATTTTGGGGATCGCCGAACCTCTTGCCCGTTGCGGCTTCTAGCTTGCTAATCGCTTCCTGCAAATCAGCCAACAAATGCTGTGTCAACTCGCCCTGAAGATAGTATTCGCGACATGCGCGCGTCGTGATGGTGAAGCCTGGAGGAACAGGCAGCCCTATGCGGGTCATTTCGGCGAGACCGGCCCCTTTTCCCCCGAGGGCCGCCCTCATCTCTTTGTTGCCCTCACCAAAAAAATAGATCCTCTTGTCTTCCACCAGATCATCTCCCCTTCTCAGATCATTCTAATAGAACAAGGCCTCTAGGGCTTCAGACAAAGCAACTTTCACATGTCCATAACTTAACGCGCCCTGTACATAGGCGATATAGGGTTCACGTAGAGGCGCGTCGGCGGAGAATTCACTTGAAGCCCCTAGCACAAAGGTACCTGCGGCCATAATGACAGCGTCTTTATAACCGGGCAACTCGCCTGGCTCCGGCACAACATGAGAGTCTATAGGAGATGCACGTTGAATAGCTTGGCAAAATTTAATCAGCCGTTCTCGACTGCCTACCTTGATCGCTTGAATGATGTCACCGCGCTCATCATCAGGAGCAGGTGATGTTTCTAAGCCTAGTAATGTTCCTGCCTGCGCCAAGAGAACAGCCCCCTTCAGCGCATATTCAACCAATGCGGGAGCAAGAAAGAGACCCTGTAAAAAGCCACGCGTAAAGGTTGTAGAGGCACCTACCTCCCCCGTTAATCCCGGCGCATACAATCTTTCCGTAGCTAAGTTGACTTGTTCCTCCTGGCCGACAATATAACCCCCCGTGAGTGCCACACCGCCACCAGGGTTCTTGATGAGTGAACCGACCGTGAGATCAGCGCCACATTCACCTGGCTCGCTAGTCTCGACAAACTCACCATAGCAGTTGTCCACTAGGCAGACAATTTGTTTGTTAAAGCCTTTGACAACCGCGATAATCCGCGAAATCTCCTCGAGGGAGAGCGCCTTTCGCCATTCGTAGCCTCGACTTCTTTGAATGTGCACTAACTTGGTGCGTGCAGTCAGAGCCTGCCTGAGGGTAGCTAGGTCTACTCCTCCACATGGGAGGCGCGGTACCACTTTGGCAGAAACGCCCCAAGCGGCCAATGAACTTTGTCCCGCCCCTTTCAGCCCTATTACTCCGTGCAAAGTGTCGTAAGGCGTACCTGTGGCGACCACTAACTCGTCCGAAGGCCTTAATACTCCGAACATAGCACAGGCTAGGGCATGTGTCCCCGAGGCAAATTGTCCACGCACGAGGGCTTTCTGGCCGAAAAAAATCTTGGTATAAAGTTCTTCTACCACGGTACGACCAGCGTCACCGTACCCATAGCCGGTTGAGCCGTGCAGATGGAAATCCGCTACTTTGGCCTCACGAAAGGCAAGTAAGACTCTCCGCTGATTGATGAAGCTGCGCTTTTCAATGGCCGAAAAAGCCTTAGCTGACATCTCCTCGGCCTGCTCAATAATACGTTCCACCTGACTCATGTCTTTTTAAGCTCTCCGAGGACTCTATTGCCATACTTTGGTACAATGTCGACAACTATTTCCGTACCCGCTTCGCTATAGCTCAGCGAGTGAACCCTGCCTTCCTTGTGGAGCAAGGTCAAGAGGTCGCCCCGCTCAAAAGGGATGTGGAAGATGTAGCGCTGCGGTTGATCAACTAATGCCTCAGTTATGGCGGTGATAAGCGCAGCCAAATTTGTCCGTTCGGCCGCAGAAACAGGAACGCACTTACCCTGCGCTGTAATCATAGGTATTTGTGTGATCTTGTCTATTTTGTTGAGGGCCAAAACGGTTGGTTTCTCCAAGGAGTCGAGTTCGGCCAAAACAGTCTCCACCGTCCGCGCCTGTTCCTCCGCCTCGGGATGCGAAGCATCTACTACATGTACCAGTACATCAGCGTATTTAACTTCTTCCAAGGTGGCCCTGAAGGCCGTTACCAGTTGGTGTGGGAGTTTGCGCACAAACCCAACGGTATCTACCAGCATCACTTTACTGTTATTCGGCAAAACTAGCTCCCTAGCAGTCGGGTCAAGGGTCGCGAACAACTTGCTTTCGGCAAATGCTCCACCTGCGGTCAAGGCGTTCAAAAGGCTGCTCTTGCCGGCATTAGTGTATCCTACTAAGGCAACCGTTGGCACTCCACGCGTGACTCGGTCACTTCGTTGCAATCTTCTATGTTTGGCGAGATCATCAATTTCTTTGCGCAAATCAGCCATACGGGTCTTGATGCGGCGGCGGTCATATTCTAACTTAGTCTCACCTGGCCCCCGGGTGCGCAGGCCGCCAGCAGAGGCTCCTAAACCAGACATTTCAATGCCTTTACCTTTCAGGCGCGGCAAATTGTAGGCCAGCATGGCAGCCTCAACCTGCAGCTTGCCTTCCGCGGTTTTGGCGCGTTGGGCGAAGATATCGAGAATAAGCTGTGTGCGGTCGACCACCTTCAGCTCCAGTGCTTTTTCTAAGTTCCTCAGCTGTGCCGGAGACAATTCGTCGTCGCAAATGGCGACATTACAGTCTAGTGCGAGACATAGGTTCTTGAGCTCCTCCACCTTCCCGCGCCCAAAGTATGTCGCCGGGTCGGGCTTATCTCTAATTTGCGTTAGTCTCCCCAAAACCTCCACTCCGGCGGTCTCCGCTAGGGCGACTAGTTCATCGAGCAATCCCTCGACTTCGCTAGAATGGGAGCGCACAGTCACGAAGATGACTGCTGTCTCCTTAATGCCTTTTTCGACTATATGCATACTCTCACCTCTTCACTATCCACTGTTGTTCGTATCAGCATGAACGGTATCGCATGTCGGGCAGTGGCCACTAAAACCATCTCTGTGACCTAACACAAATCCTAGCGCAAAACAAACGAGTCCCCAACCTATGATGTATAAGGCAGACACCACCTTTCAAAAGTGAATAACACCCCATATGCAAACAATACCATACTTGCAAGTGTAGCATCAACAAGCAAGGCGAAGCCGACACATCCGCCGGCTAAGACCACATGTACCTTGTGCCTCCCCTCATCTAGCCAGTTGTCCCACAATTGGATAGCGACCATGAGCGAGAGTGCAACTACAGTGGTCGATAACCCGGCAAAGATGATGCTAAAGGCCATGCTCAAGGCCCCTTCCCCCCTATTGCTCAGGCGGGATAGGCAAAAGCAGTCTTCCCCACATTAGTTTGTCCGACAATGAGGTAAGTCTTCATCCTGCCCCACCACTTTCCTCATCCTTGCGTGCCCACCTAGCCTAGTTTATGCAGCCCTCTTTAGGCATCATGTCACTGTACATGCTATACTAGACTAAAGATTCTCCAAAGGAGACGACAACGATGAAAAATCTCAAGGGAATGCTCATCAAGCAATTAGTAGACGTCAGCGCACAGCAGCATCCGCGCTGGATGGCCAAGACACTCGATGACAAGCATGTTCTGATTAAGTATGAGTATGGCACCCTCACCGTCACGATAGAAAACTCACCCGCAAATTTCGTGGCCGATTTGAGGTCTGCTGATACGATGACATTAACCACCGAAGTGATGTTGCTAGTCACTGGATTAGCGGTAGTCTAGCCGAATGGACATTTAAAGAGGAAGAAGAGTAAATTTACTCGTCTTCCTCTTTAATTTCTCTCGGCTACTTCTTAACGAGCCGCAAGGCCCGCATCTTGTCAAGGCATAGCCTCATCGTGGCAAGGAGAGGGAACTTTTTACCACAGCGACCACGGTAACTAGAGGTTGGAGGTTAGAAGTTGGATGCTGGACGAGGAGTGGGAATTTTTTTAACCACAGAGGTCACAGAGGTCACAGAGGAACAAGGAATTGACAATCAAATACCCCCGTTCCATGTTCCTCTCTTGCCTTCTCTGCGCACCGGTAACTAGAGGTTGGAGGTTGGAAATTGGAGGTTAGACGAGGAAGGGGAACTTTTTTTAACCACAGAGACCACGGTAACTAGAGGTTGGAGGTTAGAAGTTGGATGCTGGACGAGGAGTGGGAACTTTTTTAACCACAGAGGGCACAGAGGAACAAGGAATTGACAATCAAATACCCCCGTTCCATGTTCCTCTCTTGCCTTCTCTGTGCACCTGCAACTAGAGGTTGGAGGTTGGAAATTGGAGGTTAGACGAGGAAGGGAAACTTTTTTTAACCACAGAGACCACGGTAACTAGAGGTTGGAGGTTGGAAGTTGGAAATTGGACGAGGAGTGGGAATTTTTCTAACCACAGAGGTCACAGAGGTCACAGAGGAACAAGGAATTGACAATCAAATACCCCCGCTCCATGTTCCTCTCTTGCTTTCTCTGTGTACTCTGTGGTTGAAATCGTCTCCCCAAGCTTGGCCACAGACCCTGTGCTCAGGCGATACTGTTTTTTGTCCAGCAAATGCGCGGCAATTTCGAGGAGCACATCGATGCAGTAGTCTTTGAAGTCGACATGAATGGGGAGCCAAAGCCTTTTTCCCCACCCCGCGCCAAGGCGTCTTTTGCGCAGTATGGCCTATGTATTCTCCCACCACATCAGCACGCTCCACCTCGATCAAGTGCCCTTTGGCGAGCACTCCCATTAAGCGCAAAATCTTGCCTAAAAGTCGCGCCACGGTATTTTTTGCTGCCCCTGGGTTGCCTTTGAAAATCATATGTAAAACTAAAGGTTCCGTAGTGAGACGTTCTTCTTGGCGTCGCTATTGGATATGTATAAAGGCCTGCATTTCCTTGAGCAGGGTTTTGTTGTCCCGTAGACCATTTAAAGAATTGCGCTTTAGCAGGACCTCTTTCAAGGTAGGTGAGGCCCAAAGGTGATCCGTTGCCAGACGGTGGAGTCGGTCGCCCTGGCTCCCCACCCTGTGCCTGCCTGCGAAGCTCAATATCTTGCAAAAGTTAAAAGCCTTTGGCACACTGACTTGCCCTGACTCCAGCAAGGCATAGGCTTCGCTGCCCGTGCGCAGATGCACTTTCTCCACCTCCACCCCATATCGCATCAGTATACGCCCTGAGGGCAGAGAGTGTGCCTTAGTGAAAGGAATTAACACTCATGTCACATTAGTAATTAAATTTTCACATTTAGAAATATGCGGGCAGGAGAATTGGTTTCGAATAGTGAACTTATCATTCATATAGCGATTGGAGGTGACGATACGTAGGCTTTCCCGCGTTAATTTTCCGGAAAAATTAAAAAGGGGATGAGGTTAGGAAATGGAAGCGTTTAAGGCATTTAACAGTTGGTTGAACGGCATAGTGTGGGGTCCTCCGATGTTGATACTGATTGTAGGTACGGGAATTATTCTCACTTGGCAGGTCAATTTTTTACAGGTCAGACATTTTGCCTATATCATGAAAAACACTTTAATGAAGATCTTCGACAAAGAGCAACTGACTAAAGATGAAGTGTCCCCTTTTCAAGCCCTTTCTACGGCTGTCGCTGCTACCGTGGGAGTAGGCAATATTGCCGGGGTCGCCACCGCGATCGCCCTAGGTGGTCCGGGAGCTATCTTCTGGATGTGGGTCAGTGCCTTTTTCGGCATGGTCACGAAATTCGCCGAAATTGTTCTCGCCGTAAAGTTCCGCGAGAAAGCGCCCGATGGCACTTGGGCGGGCGGACCCATGTACTATATTTCCAAGGGGCTTAACATGAAGTGGTTGGCCATTGCCTTTGCTGCTTTTGGTGCCTTGGCCTCTTTTGGCATCGGCAACATGGTCCAAGCTAACTCCGTTGCTGCCGCCCTTTACACGACTTTTGGTATTGATAAGTTGGCAACAGGAATTATACTAGCTGTGATTACAGGTATCGTTATTATTGGTGGACTCAAACGCATCGTATCCTTTACGGAGCTACTCGTTCCCTTCATGGCGGTTTTCTATATTCTTGGCGCTCTAGCTATCATTGTTTTGCGTTTTTCTATGGTTCCTGCCGCTTTCGGTTTAATTTTTAGCCATGCCTTCACCCCTGCCGCCCCCTTGGGCGGGTTTGCGGGCGCAGCAGTGCGCAATGCCATCCGCTTTGGCATCGCCCGCGGTGTCTTCTCCAATGAAGCGGGGCTCGGCTCGGCTCCCATTGCTCATGCTGCTGCTAAAACGGATCACCCGGTTCGTCAAGGTTTGTGGGGCGTGCTAGAGGTGTTTCTCGACACCATCGTTATTTGCTCCCTCACTGCGCTGACCATATTGGTTACCGGGGTATGGGAAACAGGCAAGTCTGGCCCCGCTCTCACAACCCTAGCTTTTAATGAGGGCCTGCCTGGGTTTGGCGGCTACATTGTGGCTATCGGCATCACTCTCTTTGCTTACTCCACGGTTATTGGCTGGTCCTTCTATGGCGAGAAATGCGTGGAATTCCTCTTTGGAGGGCAAGCAGGTCGCCTCTACAGATACATCTACCTGCCCTTTATCGTGATTGGCGCAGTGGGTGGATTGACCTTGGTGTGGGATATCGCCGATACCCTCAATGGACTAATGGCTTTGCCCAATCTCATCGCCTTACTGGCCTTGAGCGGCACGGTGGTTAGCCTGACCAAGGAGTTCTTCTCAGGTAAGCTGGCCGCTCCGGTGCCCGCGAAAAAGAGAGTTTCATAGACTACTCCCCACGAAAAAAGACAGGGCCACCCCATAAGTGGGCGGTCCTGTCTTTTTAATTCCTAGCTATCCTCCGACAGAGCGGACAGCGACCACGGCAACTAGAAGTTGGAGGTTAGAAACAAGATGCAAGATGTAAGATGCAAGAAGTTCGACTGGGTGAAAAACCTTTTTTACCCACAAATGCAGCCAAGTCGTTCCTTGTTCCTCTCTTGCTTTCTCTGTGTACTCTGTGGTTGAAATCGTCTCCTAACCCTTATGTTTTGAAAATGTCTAACTATCCCCTTCCACTAGGCCCATGCTGACGGGGCGCACTGGTTGCACGGTTGAAATGGCGTGCTTATAAACTAACTGTTGACGACCCTCTGAATCCATCATCGCGATGGTGAAATTATCAAAGCCTTTTACGATGCCCTTCAGCTGGTATCCATTGACAAGAAAAATAGTTACGGGCAGATTTTCCTTGCGCACCTGATTTAGAAATAGATCTTGCAGATTCAGAACTACTTTAGACATTTTTGGCCTCCCATCTCTCTCTAATCAGACTAATTCTAATACATGTGCCACTCCTTTGCAAGAATTTCCAAGATGCACGCTGTTGCTTGTTGCTCGTCTTGTGCATCCACCCAGCGCACTCGACTGTCCGCGCGAAACCAGCTCAGTTGCCGCTTGGCATATCTCCTCGTCTGTTGCTTAAGGAGGGCCATAGCCTCTTCTAGGGAAGAACGGCCTTCCAAGTACGCCAGCAACTCTTTATATCCTAGCGCTTGTCCTGCCGCTAGACTGAGACCTTGGTCATAAAGCCTTTTGGCTTCGGAGACTAATCCATCGGCAAACATTTGCTCTACCCGCTCATCGATACGGGCATATAATTCCGCGCGTGGGCGCATTAGACCGACCATAATGACGTCATATAGGGCGTTTTTAATGTCCTTCTCTGCTTCCCATGAACTGAGAGCTCGCCCCGTTGTGGCAAAAACCTCTAGGGCGCGAATAATGCGACGCTGGTCTGTGGCAGGCAAGCGAAAGGCGACAAGCGGGTCAACTTGCTTAAGGCGGGTATAGAGAGCGTCTAGGCCAGCTTCCAGCAGCTCCTGTTGGAGTTTCTGTCGCACCTCAGGATTGTTAGTGCTCTCGGTAAAGTTATAATCATCGATGGCCGCCCTAATGTAGAGCCCGGTACCACCAGAGAAGATGGGTAGCCGGCCTCTCGCAAGGATGTCGTCAACTGCGGCTCGCGCCAGACGCTGGTAATCTGCGGCGCTAAAAGACTCACCAGGATCCACCACATCGATTAGGTGATGCGGCACATAGGCGCGCTCCGACGCAGTCGGTTTCGCCGTACCGATATCCATGCCACGATATACTTGCATGGAATCCGCAGAAATAATCTCGCCGCAAAACTTGGCCGCAATTTGCAGGGAAAGAGCAGTCTTACCTACTGCCGTGGGGCCAACTATTACTAGTACGCGTGGTTTCATGCTGTTCCTCATTTCGGGTGAAAAAGTTTGTATAATTCGTCTTCCGTAAACGATAACTCTATCGGCCTGCCATGCGGACATGTCACTGGCAGATTGGTCGCGTAGAGTTTGTCCAGGAGCTCCACCATTTCGCTCGGGGAGAGCCTTGTCCCGGCCTTGATGGCGGCGCGACAGGCAAGTTTGGCAGCGAAAGTCTCTTCCCACTTCGCAGCATGGTCTGATTCGATGCCCAGGGCAATTTCGCGCACAACCTCTGCATTAAAGTTCCCGAGATAAGTAGTGGGCATTGTCCTGAGCAAGTAGGTGTTGCCGCCAAAATGCTCCAAGGCAAAGCCTAGTTTTTCAAGCTGCGCCAGCTGTGGAGCTAACTCGTACCCCGTGGGGCCAAAGTCGATGGGTATGGGTATGGAGAGTGCCTGTACCCCATGGCTATGGGTCATGAATTGTTCCCACAGCACTCTTTCGTGGGCAGCGTGCTGATCCACGATAAGGAGCCGGCCCTGTTTTTCAATGAGGATATAGCTGAGGCCAAACTGACCAATTAGTCGGTAAGGTGCTGTCGGCGGCAGAATAGTCAACTGACTAGGGGTAGACTGCTCGCGGCGCGGCGCAAACAAGCTAGGTGCGGTTTCTTCCCAGCGAAAACTCGCTGGCTTTGTCACTGCCTCTTCGACCGGAGGTACTCCTCGCCCCACCTGTCGGCCCGCCATAAACTCTAGCTGCTGTCGCAAGATGTTCATGAAGGCCCCGCAGATAGCCTGTTCATCACGAAAACGCACCTCTACCTTGGTGGGATGCACATTGACATCCACCTCACTGGCGGGCACCTGTAGATGTAGTATGGCTACAGGACTGCGCTTTGGCGGCAATAGTGTGCGATAGGCTTGCTCTAGAATGGCAGAGAGGCGCCTACTTTCAATGTAACGGCCGTTAAGATATATTGTTTGCCACAGACGATTGTGGCGGTGGAGTGAAAAGTCTCCCAACACCCCGGAGAGGGTCAGTAAACGCCCGCCCTGCGGTGCGAAGTAATGTAGCTGCTTGGCCACAGCTACGCCATAGACAGAGAGAGCGGCGTCGACTAGGTTGTTATTCCCTTGCGTCTGCAAAACCACCCTATCCTCAATCTTCAGGGTAAATCTTGTACTGGGGTGCGATAGAGCTATTCTTTCCACCACTTGCAGCACTTTTTGTCCCTCGGCACTCGCGCTTTTCATAAACTTGAGTCGAGCTGGTGTATTAAAAAAGAGATCACGCACTGCCACCGTCGTGCCAGGGGGCATCCCTACGGGGCGCGAGTCTACTATTTGTCCCCCGTTACAGACAATCTCCTGCCCCCCTTCTGCGCCGCGCAGGCGGCTCTGCAAGGTCAAGTGGCTGACTGCGGCAATGCTCGGCAAGGCCTCGCCGCGAAAGCCTAAAGTTGTAATTGAAAAGAGGTCCTCAATGGTCTGTAGCTTGCTAGTGGCATGGCGCAATAGGCAGAGCCGCAAATCGTCGCCACTCATGCCCAAGCCATCATCGGTCACGCGCAGTAAAGACAAACCCCCCTGGGCAATCTCAACGCTGATATGGGTTGCACCCGCATCAAGGGAGTTTTCTATTAGCTCTTTGACAGCGGAACTGGGTCTTTCGATTACTTCACCCGCGGCAATTTGATTAGCTAATTCCGTTGATAAGACATTAATCGGCAAGGGCCTCACCAACTCTCTGGGTCTTCTGCTTCAGCTCATAAATTAGGCTTAAGGCCTGTAGAGGGGTCAAAGCCTCAGGCGTGAGCTGCGCGAGCTCGTCAAATATTGCTAAGGCAAGTTCTGCACGCGGATCCCTCTCTAAGTAGAGAGGGGCTTCCGCCACATTCTGCAAAAAAGAGGTTTGTTGAAAGGGTTGCAGCTGACGACTCTCGTATTCTTTGAGTAGAGCAATAGCCCGGCTGATGACCGAGCGCGGTAGGCCCGCCATGCGTGCGACGTGCACGCCGTAACTCTTACTGGCCTTGCCGGGCTGAACACGATGGAGAAAAACAACCTCTTTGCCGCTTTCTAAAATGGCCACGACGTAATTTTTGCAGCGCGCCAGGTGTTCCGACATGCGGGTCAATTCATGATAGTGGGTAGAAAACAGAGTGCGCGCGCGTACCTGATCATGGACAAATTCCATAATTGCTTGCGCTAGCGCCATGCCATCATAGGTGCTGGTGCCACGACCTACTTCATCAAAGAGGAGTAAGCTTCTCTCAGTAGCCTCGGATAGGGCCAAGCTTGTCTCTAGCATCTCCACCATAAAAGTGCTCTGCCCTCCATAGAGATCGTCCGCTGCGCCAACCCTTGTGAAAATCCGGTCGACATAGCCGATAGTGGCTTTTTCCGCGGGAACAAAGCTGCCGACTTGCGCCATCAGCACAATTAGGGCGACTTGTCGCATATATGTTGACTTTCCAGCCATATTTGGCCCGGTAATCACGGCCAATTCGCCCTGCCCCAAGTGCGTGTCATTGGGTACAAAGTGATGGCTCCCGACCACACGCTCCACAACGGGGTGTCGGCCACCACTAATGGCGATAGTCTTCTCTGCGGTAACATTCGGCTTTGTGAAGCGGTGGCGGTTAGCTGCCTCCGCGAACGATTGCAGAACATCGAGCTCGGCAATTCGCCTAGCGACCGACATCATGCTGCGAGACTGGGCGTAGGTTTGCTGGCGCAAAGAAACAAAGAGTTCTTCTTCCAAGGCGAGTAGACGTTCTTCTGCGGTCATGATGGTGTTCTCGAGCTCCTTCAGCTCCGCAGTGATAAAGCGCTCCGCATTGGCTAGTGTCTGTTTGCGGTGATAACGCGGGGGTACAAGATTAAGATTGACTTGGGTGACTTCGATGTAGTAGCCAAAAACTCTGTTAAAGCCAACTTTAAGAGATTTAATCCCTGTGGATTGACGCTCTTCGGCCTCAAATGAAGCTAAAAGAGTCTTGGTGTCGCGACAAGTGGAACGCAAGGTGTCCACTTCTGGGTGAAAGCCGTCTCTTATTACCCCACCCTCGCGATAACTTACAGGTGGATTCTCTAAGAGCGCTGCCATCAGCAAAAGCTGCAATTTTGTATGGGGGTTTAGTTCCAGGGCAATTTCCGCCAGCAGGGAGTCCTCTACCTCGCCTAAAAGGGAGTTAAGCTCGCCTACCGCAGTAAGTGACTTCTGTAGGGTCACCAGGTCGCGGGGATGCGCAGTGCCAGCCGCCACTTTCGACAAGAGACGGGGCAGGTCATAGACCCGCCTGAGCACTTCTCGCAACAGACCACGCCACAAGTTGTCGCGCCATAATGCTTCAACTGCATTGAGACGAGCGTGAATGTAGTCAAGATTTACTAAGGGCTGCTCGACCCACTGCTTTATCAAGCGAGCACCCATGGCCGTCTCTGTACAATCGAGCACCCAGAGGAGCGAACCCTCTTTCTCGCCACTACTCTGCGCCCGCGTTATTTCTAGATTGCGCCGAGTGGTCATGTCTAGTACGGCGCTGCGTCCTATGAGATTGACCACGGGGCGTGTAAAGTGAGCAAAGTCCCCTACCTTGAGGTCCTTGAGGTAGGCGATGATTTCAGCAAGGGTTGCGCTGGCTAAGGGTGTCAACTCGACTTCATCCCAGACTGAGGCTATCATCGCGGTAGCCTCTACTCCCGTGATACCACGAGTGACACGCCTCAAGACGGACAGGCGTGCTAGAGACTCTTCCAAGATGGCTGGGGTCAGTAGTTCTGGTAAAATGACCTCCTGGGGGGACATTCTTAGGACTTCATCTACGACAGGAGCATAACTATTTAGCCCGCGAAAGGAAGTTACCATGACTGAACCCGCCGTATAATCTATGGCGGAAATTACGCTCTCATCGTCTTTCTCTTGCCAGCAAACAATGTAGTTGTTAATGTCCGCGGGGGCATCACAGTAGGTTGCGGGCGTGATAACACGCGCTACTTCGCGCTTGACTAAACCCTTGGCTAGGGACGCGTCCTCGACCTGCTCGCAAATGGCCACTTTTTGTCCGGCCTTTAGCAGGCGAGCAATGTAGGTCTCCGCCGCATGAAATGGCACACCACACATGGCCACCTTGTGACCTTGACCGCCCTCGCGCGCGGTGAGCGCAATGGACAGCAGGCGCGAAGCAAGTTCGGCATCGGCAAAAAACATTTCGTAAAAATCTCCCAAACGGAAGAACAATATGGCGTCTTGGTACTGTGTTTTGATTTCTAGATACTGCTGTATCATAGGAGTATACTGCTGCACCTAACCACTCCCCTTACTAAAACACATTATATCACCCCGCATAGGCACAAAAAATCCCCTGCGGCTAAGTCCGCAAGGGATGTTGTCAAGATAGGCCCATGCCACTAACGAGGAAGCCCGGACTGCTCCCCGTGCATGCTCCATGTCTGCACCTTGGTAATGCGCGCCTCGATAATTTTCCCTGTCAAGGAGTTATCGCCCACAAAATGCACAAGTTTGTTGCCACGTGT
>Ga0209103_1000097_pt1 | contig 25714 bp, 29 predicted proteins | sample 4C3metaG_FD_184152 | JGI IMG/M metagenome (GOLD analysis project Ga0209103, IMG submission 184152) | Freshwater bacterial and archeal communities from Indian Creek, Illinois, USA - 4C3 metaG (SPAdes) (version 2) | ecosystem: Environmental > Aquatic > Freshwater > Unclassified | place: USA...
GCCCTCGGCAGATCCATGATCTGCGGGAGAACCGCGCCAATGACCAGGCCCGGTTCACGCGGGAGCGCATCGCCCAACTCACCCAGCGCTTCGGCGTGCGGCCGCGCCTGACGTGGTATGACAGGCATGTGACGGCGGAAAATCAGGCGGAGGAAGCCCGCGTGAATGGCCGGGCGGGCGAACCAGCCGGCTGAAGCTCACTCTCGCATCGCGCCAATCAGGAATTCACGGTTGCCCTCGGGGCCAAGCAGCGGGCTCGGCTCCACGCCCAGTACGCGCCAGCCGGGCAGGCTGGCCCACCATTCGCTGATCTCGGCGCAGACGCGCTCATGCACCGCCGCATCCCGCACCACGCCGCCCTTGGCGATGGCCGGCCCCACCTCGAATTGCGGCTTGATCAGCGCCACGGCCCAGGCGCCCGGCTTGCAGAGCGCCAGGGCTGCCGGCAGCACCACGCGCAGCCCGATGAAGCTGGCATCGCAGGCCAGCACGTCCAGCGGCGGGACGTCGCCGGGCTGCAAATGCCGGGCATTCACCCGCTCCATCACCGTCACGCGCGGATCGTTGCGGAGCTTCCAGGCGAGCTGCCCATGCCCCACATCCACGGCGTAGACATGCGCCGCGCCATGGGTCAGCAGCACATCGGTGAAGCCGCCTGTGGAGGCGCCCAGATCCAGGCAAACCCGCCCCTCCGGCGACAGCCCGAAATGGGTGATGCCATGGGCCAGCTTCACGCCCCCGCGTGACACCCAGGGGTGATCCTGCCCGCGCAATTCCAGCGCGCGGCCCTCGGCGATGATTTCGCCCGGCTTGTTGATCCTCGCCTCGCCCGAATAGACCAGGCCAGCCATGATCAGCGCCTGGGCCCGCGTGCGGGATTCCGCGAGGCCGCGCTCGACGAGGGCGAGGTCGGCCCGCTGCCTGCCATGGGTCATGGCGCGGGCATCAGGCCCGTGCCGACTCCGGCAGCGCGTCCTTGCCCAGGGCGGCCAGCGCCATCGCGGTGATCTGCGGCGCGTTCAGCCCGGCCTGGTCGTATTGCTTCTTCGGGCTTTCGTGATCAATCCAGATATCGGGCAGCGTCATCGGGCGGAATTTCAGGCCGTGATCCAGCAGGCCGCGCAGCGCCAGATGATGCATGACCAGGCCGCCAAAGCCGTTCAGGCTGCCTTCCTCGATGGTGATCAGCACCTCATGATGGCGGGCCAGCTGCTCGACCAGCGCGGCGTCCAGCGGCTTGGCGAAGCGCGCATCGGCCACCGTGGTGGAGAGGCCGAAGCTCGCCAGTTCATCCGCCGCCTTCAGGCATTCCTGCAAGCGCGCGCCATAGCTGAGGATGGCAATCTTGGTGCCCTCGCGGATGATGCGCCCCTTGCCGATGGGCAGCACGCTGCCGCGCGCCGGCAGCGGCTCCAGCGCGAAGCCCTCGCCGCGCGGATAGCGCACGCCTGAGGGGCCGTCGTCAATCTGCGCCATGGTGGCGATCATATGGGCCAGCTCCACCTCGCAGCTGGCCGCCATCAGCGTGAAGCCGGGCAGGCAGCCGAGATAGGCGATGTCGAAGGAACCCGCATGCGTGGCCCCGTCCGCACCCACCAGGCCAGCACGGTCCATGGCGAAGCGCACCGGCAGGCCCTGGAGTGCGACGTCATGCACCACCTGATCGTAGCCGCGCTGGAGGAAGGTGGAATAGATGGCGCAGAAGGGCTTCATCCCCTCGGTCGCCATGCCCGCGGCGAAGGTGACGGCATGCTGCTCGGCGATGCCCACATCGAAGCAGCGCTTCGGGAAGCGCTTGGCGAAGATGTCGAGGCTGGTGCCCGATGGCATGGCGGCATTCACCGCCACGATGCGCTCGTCATGCTCGGCCTCGGCGATCAGCGCCTGGGCAAACACCTTCTGATAGGCCGGCGGGCCGGGCGGGGCCTTATGCTGCTCGCCCGTGACGACGTTGAATTTCTGCACACCGTGATACTTGTCGCCGCTGATCTCGGCGGGGGCGTAGCCCTTGCCCTTCTGCGTGACGGCATGGATCAGGAAGGGGCCCTTATGCTCGGTGTCGCGCAGGTTGCGCAGCACGGGCAGCAGGTGGTCCATGTTGTGACCGTCGATCGGGCCGACATAGTAGAAGCCCATTTCCTCGAACAGCGTGCCGCCGGTCAGCAGGCCGCGGGCATATTCATCGGCCCGCTTGGCCACGCGCTCGATCGGCCCCGGGAAGTTCTTCGCCATCTTCGCCACGAAGTCGCGCACCGAAAGGAAGGGGCGGGAGGAAATCGTGCGGCTGAGATAGGCGGACATCGCGCCCACGGGCGGCGCGATGGACATGTCATTGTCGTTCAGGATGACGATGAGGTTGGCCTTCTCGGCCCCCGCATTGTTCATCGCCTCATAGGCCATGCCGGCCGACATGGAGCCATCGCCGATCACCGCGATCACGTTGCGCGGCCTGGCCTGCAACTCGCTCGCCACCGCCATGCCCAGGCCGGCGGAAATACTGGTGCTGGAATGGGCCGCGCCGAAGGGATCGTATTCGCTCTCGCTGCGCCTGGTGAAGCCGGAGAGGCCGCCGCCCTGGCGGAGCGTGCGGATACGGTCCCGCCGCCCGGTCAGGATCTTGTGCGGGTAGCTCTGGTGTCCCACATCCCAGATCAGCCGGTCATGCGGGGTGTCGAACACGGCATGGATGGCCACCGTGAGTTCCACCACGCCAAGCGATGAGCCCAGATGCCCGCCGGTGACGGAGACGGTGCTGATGGTCTCGGCGCGCACTTCATCGGCGAGCTGCCGCAGTTGGTCGGCCGAGAAATTCCGCATGTCGGCGGGGACGCGCACCCTGTCGAGCAGAGGCGTTGCGGGGCGGTCTTGCATTCAGTGTCTCCGCTCAATCACGTAGTCGGCGAGCGCGCGCAGCAAATCCGCGCGCTCGCCAAAGTTTTCGATATGGTCCCGCGCCTGGGCCACCAGGCGCTCGGCCTGCATGCGAGAGCGTTCCACGCCCAGCAGCCCAACCAGCGTGGCCTTGCCCGCCCGGGCATCCTTCGCCGTGGCCTTGCCCATGTCCTGCGTGCTGGCCGTCGCGTCCAGCAGGTCATCGGCGATCTGGAAGGCTGCGCCCAAATCCCGCCCATAGGAGGCCAGGCCATGGCGCTGCGAGGAGGCGGCCTTGCCGAGCACGGCGCCCGCCTCGGCCGAGAATTCGATCAGCTTGCCGGTCTTGAGCAGTTGCAGCCGGCCAATGGCGGGCTCCTCCAGGGGCGCGCTCGCCTGGTCGGCCAGCATGTCGAGCATCTGGCCGCCGCACATGCCGCGCGGGCCGGCGGCGCGGGCCAGCATGCGAACCAACTCGATGCGCACGGCGGGGTCGGGGTGGGTCGCTTCATCGGCCAGGATGGTGAAGGCGTGGCATTGCAGCGCATCGCCCGCCAGGATCGCGGTCGCTTCGTCAAAGGCCTTGTGGTTGGTGGGCTTGCCGCGGCGCAGATCGTCATTGTCCATGGCCGGCAGGTCGTCATGGATCAGGCTGTAGGCGTGCATCATCTCGATCGCGCAGGCGACCCGCAGCGCCGCCGAGCGCGAGACGCCGAATTGCCGGGCCCCTTCCAGCACCAGGAAGCCGCGCACGCGCTTGCCCCCGCCAATGGTGGAATAGCGCATGGCATCGAAAAGCCGGGCCTCGTCACCTTCCACCACCGGCAGAAGCTGATCCAGGGCTGCATCAATCTCCTGGGCGGCCTCCGTCAGGGCGGCCGCGAGAGAGGCGGCGGAAGCGCCGCCAAGCACCGTATTCATTCGAACGGATAATCCTATTCCACATCCCTCAGGGTCAGTCCGAGACCGCCCTCGACCACGGCCTGCACCTTGGCCTCGGCCTCGGCCAGCTTCGCCTCGCAATAGCGACGCAAGGCGGTGCCGCGCTCATATTCGGAAATCGCCTGGGCGAGCGTGCTGCGCCCGCCTTCCAGGGATTTCACAATGCCTTCGAGCTGGCTCAACGCCTCCTCGAAGGACAGGTCGATCGCATCGCCAGCCACCTGCTCAACGGGACTTGATGCATGGTGAACAGACATCGAACGCTCCCCTACCGAAGTGCAACGCTTGTTGAAGTGCCCCGCCCTCGTGACACCGGGAGGGTGCAGCAAACCGAAATTCACCCGGCAACACAACCGCAACGTTCTGTCACCTGCGTAACAAAGCGCGCACATGCGCCGCGCACGACTGTGCCAGGGCCTGCAAGTCATAGCCCCCCTCCAGAAGACTGACCACCCGGCCATCACATAGGCGGTCCGCCAGGGCGCACAACTCCGTGGAGAGCCAGCCGAAATCCGCCTCGGTCAGACGAAGCTGGGCCAGCGGGTCCCGCGCATGGGCGTCGAAGCCGGCCGAGATCACCACGAGATCGGGCGCGAAGGCCTCGATCGCCGGGAGAAGTGTCTCCGCCCAGGCTCGCCGGAATTCCACGCCCGAGGCACCGGGCGGCAGGGGGACGTTGTGGATATTGCCCATCCCCGTCTCCGAGGCCGCCCCCGTGCCGGGATAGAGCGGCATCTGGTGGCTGGAGGCGAGGAGGATGCTCGGGTCGTTCTCGGTGCAGTCCTGGCTGCCATTGCCGTGATGCACGTCGAAATCGCAGATCGCCACGCGCGCCAGGCCATGGACGGCCTGGGCGTGGCGCGCGGCGATCACGGCATTGGCGAAGAGGCAGAAGCCCATGGGCCGCCGGCGCTCGGCATGGTGGCCGGGCGGGCGGGTCGCGCAGAAGGCGCGGCGCACCTTGCCCTCGCAGACCTCATCCACCGCGCGCACTGCCGCACCCGCCGCCAGCAGGCCGGCGCGGGCGCTGCCGGCGCACATGATGGTATCGGCATCGAGCGCCACATATTCGCCGGGTGGCGGCCGCACACCCAGGATGGCCGCCACGTAATCGGCTGGATGGACGCGGGTGAGTTGCTCCTCCGTCGCTTCCTCGGGCTGGTCGCGGATGAGGTCGGCGAATTCCTCGCTGTCCAGCGCCTGGAGCACGGCGCGCAGCCGGTCCGGGCATTCCGGGTGGCCTTCGCCCATCTCATGGGCCAGGCAATCGCGATGGGTGAGGAGAAGGACGCTCACGCTTCCGCCCTCCGCCGCAGGACGAAGCGGAAGGCATCGCCCTCCTCGGCCCAGGCGAGCAGCTCATGCCCGGTTTCCTGGGCATAGGCATGGAAATCCTTGACCGCCGCCGGGTCGGTCGCCAGTACGGCCAGGGTGGCGCCGGGGGCCATGCTCCTGAGCGCCTTGTTGGCCTTCAGCACCGGCAGAGGGCAGGTCATGCCGCGGAGGTCGAGTGTGGTGGTGTCTCCCATCCGGCCAATCCAGCACCGCCAGGGGCTTGCCCGCAAGCCTCGTCAGCATCAGCTTCGCCGGCATGCGCATCGGGATTGATCTGGGCGGGACCAAGACGGAGGTGGTGGCGCTGGGTGCGTCGGGCCAGGTGCTGCTGCGCCGCCGGGTGGCGACGCCGGGCGATTACCAGGGCGTGATCCGCAGCATCGCCGGGCTGGTCGCGGCCGTGGAGGCGGAACTCGGCGCGCGGGGCACGGTGGGTGCCGGGATTCCCGGCAGCCTCTCGCCCAGGACCGGGCTGGTGCGGGGCGCCAACAGCACCTGGCTGAATGGCGGGCGGCTGGATGAGGATCTGGCCGCCGCCCTGGCCCGCCCGGTGCGGCTTTCCAATGACGCGAATTGCCTGGCGCTCTCCGAGGCGGCGGATGGGGCGGGGGCGGGGGCCTCCAGCGTCTTCGCCGTGATCCTGGGCACCGGCGTGGGTGGCGGCCTGGTCATTGGCGGGCGGCTGGTGGAGGGCTTCAACCGGATCGGCGGCGAATGGGGCCACAACCCGCTGCCCTGGATGACGCCCGCCGAATTCCCCGGCCGGCGCTGCTGGTGCGGCCAGCATGGCTGCATCGAGACATTCCTCTGCGGCCCCGCCCTGGCCGCCGATGCCGATGGGCCGGGCGCGCGCGATGCCAGCGGCCTCGTCGCGCGGGAGGACGCGGCAGCGCGCGAGGCGCTGGCGCGCTACAGCGACCGCCTGGCGCGGGCGCTGGCCATGATCGTCAACCTGCTGGACCCGGAGGTGATCGTGCTGGGGGGCGGGCTGTCCAACATGGCCCATCTCTATGAGGAATTGCCGCGGCTGCTGCCTCGCCACGTCTTCTCCGACGTGGTGCTCACCCGGATCGTCCAGGCCACCCATGGCGATAGCTCCGGCGTGCTGGGCGCAGCCCGGCTCTGGGACGCGGCCTGAATTTCCGCCACCCGAGCAACCCCAACCCGCCCCGATCATTGCGCGCTGGACGGCGAGAGGCCCCCGGCCCATCTTCCGCCGATGCAGGCCCTTTGCCGTGACTGCCTGAGCGTCGAGCCCGGCCCCGGCGCGGCCTGCCACGCCTGTGGCGGGCGCCGCGTGCTTCGCCATGCCGAGTTGTTCTCCCTCACCATCGCTCATGTGGATTGCGACGCCTTCTATGCCAGCGTCGAGAAGCGCGACCGGCCGGAACTGGCGGGCAGGCCGGTGCTGGTGGGCGGTGGGCGCCGGGGTGTTGTGGCGGCCTGCTGCTACATCGCGCGCGGCTATGGCATTCGCAGCGCCATGCCGATGTTCAAGGCGCTGGCCGCCTGCCCGGATGCCGTCGTCATCCGGCCCGACATCGCGAAATACGCCGCCGAGGGCGCGCGCATCCGCGCCATGATGGAGACGCTGACGCCCCTGGTTCAGCCGCTTTCCATTGACGAGGCCGTGCTGGACCTGGCCGGCACCGAGGCCCTGCACAAGGCGCCGCCCGCCGTCACCCTGGCGCGGCTGGCGCGCGATGTGGAGCGCGAGGTGGGGGTGACGATCTCCATCGGCCTCGCCGCCAACCGGCTGATGGCGAAGCTCGCCGCCGGGCGGGACAAGCCGCGTGGCTTCGCGGTGATCGGCGCGAGTGAGGCCGCCGCCTGGCTGGCGCCCCAGCGGGTGGGCGCGCTGCCCGGCATCGGGCCGGCGGCGGCCCGGCGGCTGGAATCGGCTGGCATCACGCGGCTCGGGCAATTGGCCGCGCTCGACCCCAAGGCCGCCATGGCGCGGCTCGGGGCGGAGGGGCCGGCGCTGGCCGCCCGCGCGCGCGGCGAAGATGACCGCCCCGTGAACCCGGAGCGCGAAACCAAGAGCGTGAGCGCGGAGACCACCTTCGATGAGGATCTCGCCGACCTCCCGGCGCTGGAATCCGTGCTGTGGCGCATGTGCGAAAAGCTGGCGGCCCGGCTGGCTGGCAAGGGGCTTTCGGCGGGCGGCGTCGTGCTCAAGCTCAAGACCGCGGGTTTCGAGAGCCTGACCCGCAGCGCGCGCTTGCCCGGCCCCACCCTCCTGCCGGAGACATTGTTCGATGCCGCGCGTCCCTTGCTGGCCCGCGCGGCGGATGGCACGCGCTACCGGCTGCTGGGCCTGGGGGCGGCGCCGCTTTGCCAGGCCGCGGATGCCGATCGCGGCGATCTCGCTGATCCCGGCGCGCCGCGGCGCGCGGCGAAATGGCGGGCGATTGAGGCGCTGCGCGAGAAATTTGGCGCCGGCACGGTTGTCACTGGCCGCTCGGGACGCAGCGTGAAATAATACCAAATCTCGCGGATCGTGACCGATCCGCCCTCAGACGCCGGCGCGCGCATCCGCGCGCTTGGCTTCGCCGCATAAGCGGCGGGCCGCAGTCGCGGCCTCGGCCCGCGGCGCGGGCCGCAGGTTCTGCTCAATGGGATCTGGTATAAGTCAAACGCATGACAAGGAATTTTTATTCTTCCGGGAATTTTGCCCAGGATGCGGCGCTTCGGCGATCCTTGGCGGCTTGGTGGCAGGCCAGGGGACGACCGGCCTCTGCCGCTTCAGTCACGCTTGGTTAACCGGTTGAGGCCATGCTCCGCCCGTGCTTCGCCCCGATCCCTTCACCTTTGACCCCGTCCGCTTCCCCGGGCTGGCCCCCGGCGAGGAATGGCCGCCGGAATCCTTCGATTTCTCGGCCCCCTGGCTGCGCCATCGCGAACTGGCCTTCGAGCGCGGCGCCTCGGGCGAGGTCGTGCTGGTCCGCCGCTATGACGAGTTGCGCCTGGTGCTGGCCATCGAGACGGCGCATTCCGCCCTGGATGTCGCCCCCAGAAGCCGCGATTTTCGGCTGCTGCGCCTGGTGCCTTCCGCGCTGCGCCTGGTCGAGACGGTCGCCCCTGGTGATCCCGTGCCGCCAGGCCTGCGTGGCCTGCCGCCCCCACCGCCGGAGGAGCATCACGTCTATGCCGCCACCACCTCGCTCGTCGCGGCGCTGGAGCGTGGTTCGGGCGAGGCGGGCGGCGCCTTTCTGGACGCGCTGCGCCGCACCGCGCCCGGCGTGGGCATGTTTGAGGCGGCGGCCGCGCAATGCATCCGCCAGAGCGGCTTCGGGCTGGAGCGAATCGCCAACCTCGCCCGCGGCCTGCAACGCCTGGCCCATGCCCATGCCGAGGTCCTGGCCGCCCATGCCGCCCGGCCGGATTATCCGGGGATGGAAGGCATGGTGGCCGCCACCATGCGCGCCATGGCCCAGGATAGCGGCTCGTCGCGCGATCTGCTCGCCCATGGCTTGCGCCAGATCGCCCCCCTGATTTCGCAGCCGCGCGAGGCGACCGAGGCGCTGCGCGAAGCCGCCAGCGCGCTGCTCGACAAAGGGGGAACGCTGGGCGATGCCGGCCACCTCGCCTATGCCCAGGGCGCCTACCGGGACCGGCTGATCGAAATGGGCATCTTCTGGCGCCGCCTCGCCGCCGCCTGGGCCAGCGTGCACCCCAAGCATACGGACCGGCGTGAGATTGACGTGCTCTGCCGCAACGTGCTGCGGCGGCTCTCCCTCAAGGGACTCTACGAGCCGCTCTGATTCACTCCCGCCAGGGCCGCCTTTGCCATAGCGCCTGGAGCCCCGCGTAATCCGCTGCCATCATCTGCCGGTAGGCGCGGCCCACCAGCGGACGCATGGGAAAGTTCTGCGTCGCCGCATCGCGCAGGAAATCGCCATCGGCCAGCATCGCCGTGAAGGCCAGTTCGTATTGCAGCGTGATTTCCGGGTGCAGGCCGGGAGGTGCGGCAATCCCGCGCGCGGAGCCACCCAGGGCATCAAACCCCGCTTCGCGGAAGGTCGGTATGGGGCCGAGTGGCGCCCAGCGCTCCGGCCCGCCCTGGGCCAGGCCACGGATTCGGCCGTCGCGCAGCAGGGTCAGCGCCTCGCTCCCGTTGAAGGCGCCGACGGCCAGCGTGCCGACCAGAAGGTCCCGCTGGATCGGCGCCGTGCCGGCATAGGGCACATGCAGCAGGTTCACCCCGGCCGCAGCTTCGAAGGCCAGCAGCAGCATGTGGTCATCGCTGCCGATACCGGCCGTGCCCACGCCGATCTCCCCCGGCCGGCCGCGTGCCGCCATGCGCAGATCCTCCAGCGTGCGCCAGGGGCTGCGGGCAGTCACCCAGAAGGCACCGGGGTCATCCACCACATTGGCGATCAGGGTGAATTCATCCGGCCGGTAGCGCGGGCGGCGCTCGATCGCGATGGCATGCATGGCGGTGTTGGTGGCGGCGCCGATGGTGAAGCCATCGGCGGGCGCGTTGAACAACGCCTCGAAGCCGATCTGCCCGCCTGCGCCAGGCCGGTTGATGACGGCGGTGCGCGCGCCGTGCAGGTGGCGCGGCAGGTGATGCGCGACCAGCCGCCCCATCTGGTCCACGCCGCCGCCGGGCGGGAAGGGGATGATCACCTCGATCGGCCGATCCAGCGGCCAGGCGGCTTGCGCCACGGCCGGCACGGCCAGGCCCCCCATCGCCAGAAGCGTTCTGCGCCGCATCTTCGTCTCCCCATCCACAGCGGGGAGGGTGGATGCGCCGGCCGTTTTCGTCCAGCTTGCCGAACGACACAGGAGGACAGGCATGCGCGGATCGCAGCTCGACGAGTTTGGCGTGGAGGGCGAATGGAACATCGCGGTGCGCCACCGCATCCGCTGGGCCGAATGCGACCTCTACGGCCATGTGAACCACGCGGCCTATCTGGTGATGTTCGAGGATCTGCGGGTGGAACACTGGCGTTCGCTCGGCCAGGTGCTGCGCGCCGACCAGCCGGGGCCGGTCGTCGCCAGGCTGGAGGCGCGTTATGTGCGCGCCCTGGGCTTCGAGGATGAGGTGCTGCTGACGCTGCGCGTGGCCAGCCTGCGCAACACCAGCTTCGTGCATGAATACGCGATGTGGAGGAACGGCCTCTGCTTCGAGTGCAAGGCGCTGCTGGTCTGCGTGCAGAATGGCGCCAGCACGCCGATCCCCGATGCGGCGCGCAAGCTGATGATCGAGCGGGACGGGGCCAAGGCGGGCTGAGGGGCACGCCCCCCAGCCACCTGTCATTCAGCCGGCATGGCCCTATTCCACCCTGATGCCGGCGGCGCGGATGATCGGCTCCCACTTGGCGATTTCCGCCCGCAGGAAGGCGTTGGTGGATTCGGGCGTGCTGTTGGAGACGACCTGCATGGTCATTTCCGTCAGCCGGTTGCGGATGGCCTCCACCCCGACCGCGCGGTTCACGGCGGCATTGATGGCGCGCACCACGGGCGCGGGCGTGCCCGAGGGCACCAGCACCATGTGCCAGGTATAGGCCTCGTAGCCGGCCACGCCCTGCTCGATGAAGGTGGGCACATTGGGCACCAGCGGGCTGCGCTCGCGCGTTGAGATGGCCAGCGGGCGCAAATCGCCGCGCTGGATGTAGGGGATGGCGGCGGCGGCCACGTCCAGCATCATCGGGACGCGGCCGGCCAGCACATCGGGCATGGCGGCCGAGGAACCGCGAAAGGCGATGTGGTTCATCCGCAGCGGCCCCTGCGCCCCGCCCGCCATGTGCAGGAACAATTCGGAAGCGAGGTGCACCGCCCCGCCATTGCCGCTGCTGGCATAGTCGAAGCGGCCCGGATTGGCGCGGATCAGGGCGATGAATTCCGGCAGGGTGCGGGCGGGGAAGTTGTTGTTCACCATCATGATCATCGGGATCTGCCCGACCAGCGCCACCGGGATGAAATCCGCGATGGGATCAAACGGCACGCGCTCGAACAAGGCGCGCACCACCGCGTGACCAATCGTGGTGTAGAGCACGGTCAGCCCATCCTTGGGCGCCTTGGCCACCAAATCCGTGCCGATGATGATGCCCGAGCCGGTGCGGTTCTCCACCACGATCCGGTTGGGCAGGTTGCGCGACATCTCCTCGGCGATCATGCGCGCGGGAATGTCGGTCGGGCCGCCGGCCGCGAAGGGGACGATGAAGCGGACGGGCGCGCTGGGCCAGTCGCCGGCTTGCGCGGAGGCGGTGGCGGCAAGGGCAGGGGTGGCCAGCGCAGCGAGCGCCAGGGCGTGACGGCGAAGCATGGATCGTGATCTCCCGGTTTGTTCTCCGGGAAATTGGGGATTTTACCGCCCCGCTTCAATCCTCTTGCCGGTCTCGCCGTCAAACACATGCAGGAATTCGAGCGGCAGGATCAGGCCCATCGCCCCATCCTGATGCGCCGCGCCCGGCAGGCGCGCGGTCAGCGCCGTGCCATCCGCGAGCTTGCCATGCAGCACGCTTTCGCCGCCCAGCGGTTCCACCAGTTCCACCATCACATCCAGCCCGCCCTGGCCCATCCGCAGATGCTCGGGCCGGATGCCGATGGTGAGCCTGGCGCCGGCCGCACCGGCCCGCGCGCCATCGGCGAAGGGCAGCACCAGGCCGCTGCCATCCAGCCGCGCGGCGCCACCGCCTTCCAGCAACGTGGCGGGCAGCAGGTTCATGGACGGGCTGCCGATGAAGCCGGCCACATAGGTATCGGCCGGCCGCTCCCAGATTTCCATGGGTGTGGCGATCTGCGCTGCGTGCCCGGCATGCATCACCACCAGGCGGTCGCCCAGCGTCATCGCCTCCACCTGGTCATGCGTGACGAACAGGCTGGTGACGCGCAGGCGCTTCTGGAGTTGCCGGATTTCGGCGCGCATCTGCACACGCAGCTTGGCGTCGAGGTTGGAGAGCGGCTCGTCGAACAGGAACAGCTTGGGGTTGCGGACGATGGCGCGACCCATCGCCACGCGCTGGCGCTGCCCGCCGGAGAGCTGGCGCGGCTTGCGCCCCAGCAGCGGCTGGATCCCGAGCAGGGTCGCCGCCTCATCCACGCGCCTGATGATGTCCTCACGCGGCATGCCGCGGATCTTCAGGCCATAGGCCATGTTCTGGAAGACGCTCATATGCGGGTAGAGCGCGTAGTTCTGGAACACCATCGCCACATCGCGGTCGGCGGGTTCCAGGGGCGTCACGTTCTGGCCGTCAATGATGACATCGCCCGAGGTCGCGGTTTCCAAGCCCGCCACGATTCGCAGCAGCGTGGATTTCCCGCAGCCAGACGCGCCGACGATGACGATCATCTCGCCATCGCGCACGTCGAGGTCCACGCCGTGCAGCACGGCGGTCTGGGCGAAGCTTTTCCGGACATCGCGAAGGGTGAGCGTGGCCATTACTTTTCAGTCTCCGTCAGGCCCTTCACGAACCATCTTTGCATCAGCACCACCACGGCCACCGGCGGCAACAGCGCCAGCACGGCGGTGGCCATGATCACATTCCATTCATTCTGCGAATCGCCCGAGCCGATCATCTTGGTCAGGCCGACGACGACGGTTTCCATGCTCCGGTCATTCACGATCAGCAACGGCCAGAGATACTGGTTCCAGCCATAGATAAAGAGAATGACGAACAGCGCCGCCACATTGGTGCGACTGAGCGGCAGGATCACATCGAGGAAGAACCGGATCGGCCCCGCGCCATCTATCTTGGCCGCTTCGACATATTCATCCGGGATGGTCAGGAAGAATTGCCGGAACAGCAGCGTGGCCGTGGCGCTGGCAATCAGCGGGATGATCAGCCCCTGGTAGGTGTTGGTCATGTTCAAATCCACCATCACCTGGATGGTGGGAATGATGCGGACCTCGACCGGCAGCATCAGCGTGATGAAGATCAGCCAGAAGAACATCATGCGGAAGGGGAAGCGGAAGAACACCACCGCATAGGCCGAGGTGAGCGAGATCGCGATTTTGCCCACCGCCACGCACATCGCCATGATGATGCTGTTGAACAGCATGACGCCGGCCGGCACGCCCATGAAGCGCCCACCGCCCACGCCCCAGGCCTGGGCGTAATTCGCCGCCGTCTCGCCGCCCGGCAGCAAGGGCACGTCACCGCGCCCGATGGTGTTCACGTCATGGGTGGAGCCGATGATGGTGAGGTAGATCGGGAAGGCGAAGATCAGCACGCCCAGCAGCAGGCAGGCATGGGTGACGAAGGCCTCGCGCCGCTGGCGGCGGCGGGTGCGGTCGGCCAGCGCGTTGATGTCGGTGAAGCTGGCCATCAGTAATGCACCTTCCGCTCGACATAGCGGAACTGGACCATCGTCAGCACGATCACCAGGATCATCAGGATCACGCTTTGCGCGGCACTCGAGCCGAAATTCAGGTTCATCACGCCATCCGTATAGACGCGGTAGATCAGCGTCTCGGTCGCCTTGCCCGGCCCGCCCTGGGTGAGGCTGTGGATGATGCCGAAGGTGTCGAAGAAGGCGTAGACGAGGTTCACCACCAGCAGGAAGAAGGCCGTCGGCGAAAGCAGCGGGAACACCACCGTCCAGAAACGGCGCATCGGCCTTGCGCCATCAATGGCGGCGGCCTCCAGCACGGCTCTCGGGATGCTTTGCAACCCGGCCAGGAAGAAGATGAAATTGTAGCTCACCTGCTTCCAGGCGGCGGCGAAGATGATCAGCAGCATCGCCTGGTCACCATTGAGCTTGTAGTCCCAGGGCACGCCCAGCGCATTCAGCATGCGCCCGAAAATGCCGATATTCGGATGGAACATGAACAGCCAGAGCACGGCGGCAATGGCCGGCGCCACGGCATAGGGCCAGATCAGCAGAGTCTTGTAGGTGTCCGCGCCGCGAATGTGTTTATCCGCCTGGACAGCCAGGAACAGCGCCGCCCCCAGCGCCAGGATCGCGACGGAGGATGAGAACAGCAACGTACGAAACGCCGCATCCAACCAGGTCGGGTCGCTCAGCACATCGGTGAAGTTCTCGAAGCCGACGAATTGGCTCGACAGGCCGAAGGCATCCTCACGCAGGAAGGATTGCCGGACGGCCTGGGCTGCGGGCCAGAAAAAGAAAAGGCCGGTGATGATGATCTGCGGCAACAATAGGAGATAGGGGAGGGCGATGCCCTTGAAATAGACTTTCTTCATCGCACTCCGTTTCGTGGGAGGGCCAGGCCCTCCCACACTCACCCTGCAATTCCGGCTTAAGCGCGGTTCGTGCGCTCGAAGTTCCGCAGCACGACATTGCCGCGGGTGACGGAATTGTCCATCGCCTGCTGCGCCGTCTGCTGGCCTTGCAGGGCGCGCTCCATCTCCTCCTGCATCGCGGTGCGGATCTCGACGAAGCCGCCCAGGCGGATGCCGCGGCTATTGCCGGTCATCTGGCCGCCGCCGCGCAGCAGCTGCTCGATCGGAATGTCGGCGCCGGGGTTCTGCGTGTAGAAGCCGGTGGCCCTCACCTGCTCGAAGGCGGCGCGGGTCACGGGCAGGAAGCCCGTCGCCGTGTGCCAGTTCGCCACCACGCGCGTCTGTGCCACATAGGCGAAGAACTCCGCGATGCCGCGATTCTCATCGGCCGAGCGCGCGGCATTCGGGCCGCGATTCATCGCCCAGAAGGCAGCGCCGCCGATGATGGAATTGATTGGCACGCCCTGCACGTCGTCATAATAGGGCAGCATGGCCACGCCCAGATTGGCGACGCCGCCGGGCAGTTCGCGCACGAAGCGGGCGCGCGCGCCGGAGGAGGCAAAGATCATCCCCGAGGAGCCATTGGCAAAGAGCGCATCGCCCGCGCCATCGCGCCCACCCCAGCGGAAGGTGTTCTCGCGGCCCATTTCCATCAGCGTGTTGATGTGGCGGACCATCAGCGGGTTGTTGATCCGCAGCTCGGCGTTCAGGCCGCCGAAGCCATTGTCGAGCGTCGCCAGCGGCGTGTTGTGGATGGCGCTGAACTGCTCCACCTGCGTCCAGGTCGGCCAGGCGGTCGTGACGGGGATTTCAATGCCCCCGGCGCGCAGGCGGGTGGCGGCGGCGCGCATTTCGGCCCAGGTCTTGGGCGCCACCTCCGGGTTCAGCCCGGCGCGGCGAAAGGCGTCCTTGTTGTAGAACATCACCGCCGTGGAGGAGTTGAACGGCATCGCCATCATGCGGCCATCGGCCAGCGAATAGTAGCCGCGCACGGCCGGCAGGTAGTCGTCGAAGGCAATATTCACGCCCGTCTCGCGCAGCAATTCATGCAGCGGCTTGATGGCGCGGCCCGCGGCCATCATCGTCCCGGTGCCGACCTCGAACATCTGCACGATGTGCGGCGCGGTGGCCGAACGGAAGCCGGCGATCGCGGCCACCATGGTCTCGGGGTAGGAGCCGCGGAAGCTGGGGGCGATGCGGAAGCGCGTCTGGCTTGCGTTGAATTGGGTCGCGATTTCCTCAAGCAGCCCGCCCAGCGGTTGGGCCAGGCCATGCCAGAAGGTGAGCTCGATCGGCCCGGATTGCGCGAAGGCAGGGGCCGCCAGAGGGGTGGCAAGGACGGCCTTGCCGAGTGTGCGACGCAACATGAGGGGGGGCTCTCCCAGTGATTTCGATGGGTGGCGCCTAAGCCCCCACCATTACCCCCATGTGACACAAAAATGTCAGTTCCGTGAAGCAGGTTAATCGCGGGTAAGTTTTTCATAGAGATCCGGGTCGGTCGCGCCTTCCGTCCCGAAAATCAGCACCCGGCTTTGCGGCGTCAGGCCGAGTGCATCGGCCGCGGGCGGGAAGGAGAGTGCGCCTTCCAGCGCGATCAACCCGGCCACGCCCGATTCGCCTGCCTCGATGCCCTGCTCCTTCAGCGCCCGCATCGCCGGCCCGACGAGTTCATCCGCCACGGTCAAGGCGGCGAAGGCGCTGCGCTCCAACTCCTGCCAGGCCAGCAATGAGGGCTCGCCGCAGGCCAGGCCCGCCATCACCGTGTCCATGGCGCCGGTCACGACGCGCAACTCGCCCGCCTCCAGGCTGTCGGTCAGGCAGGCGGCTTCCTCGGGTTCGGCGATGATGAGGCGTGGGCCGGTGCCGAGGGAGTGGCGCAGCTGCACGGCCACCGCCGCCGCCACGCCGCCGACGCCGCCCGGGACAAAGACATGGGTGGGGATGACGCCGCCCATCTGCGTGATGGCTTCCTCCGCCATCAGCCGGTAGCCCTGCATCACGTCTCGCGGCGGTTCGGTATAGCCGGGGTAGGAGGTGTCGCTGATCACGAACCAGCCATTCTGATCCGCCGCGCGCTGGGCGGCGCGCACGCTGTCATCGTAATTGCCCGGCACCACGCGGATCTCGGCACCATAGCGGGCAATGGCATCGCGCCGCCCCTGGGATACGTTCTCATGCACGAAGATGACGCAGCGCGCCCCGAAGCGCTGCGCCCCCCAGGCGACCGAGCGGCCATGATTGCCATCGGTCGCGCAGGTGACGGTGATCTGCTCGGTCGCCCGGGCGTATTGGCCGGATTCCAGCGCCGCCCCATCGGCATTATTGGCCGTGCCGCGCCGGGCGAGTTCCGCGCCCAGCAGCCGGCACACCGCATAGGCCCCGCCCAGCGCCTTGAAGCTGCCCAGCCCGAAGCGCCCGCTCTCATCCTTGAAATGAACGGAAGCGACGCCCTCCATCTCCAACTCGTGCAGCGGGGTGGGCGCGTAGCCGGGCCAGGAGGTGATCTCACGCCGGGCGCGGCGATAGCCGCCCTCGGGCAGGACGATGATGCCGGGGGTGCCGTGGCGGCGATTCAGGACGAGGCGAAAGGGGTGCATGGGGGCAAGCTTGGCGTGGCGCGCGCCTGGGGGCAATCTGCCCCCATGCAGATCACCATTCTCGGCGGCGGGGGTTTCCTCGGCCGCAGATTCGCCGAGCGCCTGGCCGCTCAAGGCCACCTCGACGGCAAGCCGGTCACGGGCCTCATCCTGTTCGACCTGGCCGCCCCCAAGCCGCTGGATGCGCCGTTCCCCGTCACCTGCCTGGGTGGCGATGTGGCGAGCCTCGCTGATGTATCGGCGGCGATCCCGCCCGGAACCGGCCTCGTGGTCCACCTCGCCGCCGTGGTGAGTGCGGCGGCGGAAGCGGATTTCGACCTGGGCATGCGGGTGAATCTGCATGGCACGCTGGCGGTGATCGAGGCCTGCCGGAGGCTGGAGACCGCCCCCCGCGTCCTTTTCACCTCCAGCGTGGCAAGCTTCGGCGGCGGCCAATCGGCGCTGCTGCCCGATGACGCCCGCCAGGCGCCGACCAACTCCTATGGCGCGCAAAAGGCCGCTGCCGAATTGCTGTTGCAGGATGCCAGCCGCAAGGGCTTCCTCGATGCCGTCTCCATCCGCCTGCCCACCGTGATCATCCGCCCCGGCCGGCCCAACAAGGCGGCCTCCTCCTTCTTCTCCGCCATCCTGCGCGAGCCCTTGCTGGGCCTGACGACGCCGCTGCCGGTGGGCGAGGATTTCCGCGTCTGGGTCTGTTCGCCCCGCCGCGCGGTGGATTGGCTGTTCCATGCGGCGGTGATGGATACGGCGCCGCTGGGGGTGGATCGTGGCATCAACCCGCCCGGCCTGGCCGTCAGCGTGGGCGAGATGCTGGCCGCCCTCACGCCGGAGGAACGCGCGCTGGTCAAGCGCGAGCCGGATGCGGCGATCGAGGCGATCATCGGCGGCTGGCCGGCCGAATTCATGGCCAGCCGCGCCCGCGCCCTCGGCTTCGCCCCGCAGGAGGGGGTGCCAGAGATCCTCGCCGCCTTCCGCGCCGATGACCTGGAAGCCACCCGCCTGGACCGGGGGCTTTGAACATGGAGATCACCCGCTTCCTGCTGGGCGATGGCCCCAAGCGCGTGGCCCCCTTCAGCCATGCCGTCCGCGCCGGCGATTTCCTCTTCGTCACCGGGCAGATGCCGACCGAGCCCTCGGACAACACCCGTTGCGTGGCCGGCGGCATCGAGGCGCAGACCCACCAGGTCATCGCCAACCTCAAAGCCGTGCTGGCCGGCTGCGGCGCGGAATGGGGGCGCACGGTGATGGCGCGCATCTACCTGACGGAATTCGCCCGCGACTACGCGGCCATGAACGCCATCTGGGAAAAAGCCTTCCCCGAGGGCGGCCTGCCCGCCCGCACCACGGTGGGGGTGACGGGCCTGGCGCTCGGCGCGCTGGTCGAGGTGGACCTCATCGCCGCCATCTGAGCGCGAATCATCTTCACCCCCGCCGCGCCGCGTGACAGCGTGGCCGTAACGAATGGGGGATGGTGATGTTCGGTCCACGCCTGGGAATTCTCACCCTTCTGGCCATGGCCGGCTGCGCCGCGATCGCGCCGCCGCCATCCCCGCCCATGGCCGAGCCGCCCGCCGCCCCACCCGAAGTGGTGGTCGCGCCCGCCGCCAGCCCAACCCTCCCGCTGGGTCCGCGCCGGACTTGGCGGCCCATCCCGCTTGAACGCGGTGTCCGCATGGCCCAGGCCCATCTCGCCTCCGAGATCGTCATCAACCCCGATGGCACGCGCCGGGTCTGGATGGTGATCAACCTGATGGAGCCGATCCGCCTGCCCGAGACGGGCGGCTATGCCCGCAGCGCCGCCTTTCTGGCGGATTTCCGCTGCCATCCGCATGCGTGGAACCCACTCCAGGGCATCTGGTACACCCAGCGCAATGCGGTGGGCGAGACGCTGCGCGAACAACAGCGCGGCCCGGGCGGCATTCGCGATGTGGGGGAGGGGAGCTTCTTGGACATCTTCGTCAACGCCGCCTGCGCCGAACCGCCCCGCCAGCGGCGATAGATCGCCCCGATCGGCGCCATCCGCAAACCCGTCTCGGCGGGGAGGATGCCTGCGCGCTCAGGCCGGGCTTGCCGCGGCCGCATCGGGGGGGAAGACCGTCACGGGCCGCCCCGCCTGCCATTGCAGCAGCACGGGCCGCGCCCGGATGTTCTGCCCGCGCTCATCCAGCCGGAAGCCCCAGCCATTGGGCCATTGCCCCTCGGCCTGGTCGAGCGCGGTGAGGGAGGCGCGCAGCGCCCCCCGCTCCAGGCTCGGCTGCGCCAGGACCAATTGCGCCCCGGCATAGGCGGCGAGCGAGAGGCCGGAGCGCGGCGCGCTGCCCCAGCGGCGCTGATAGGCCTCGGCGAAGGGGCGGGCGCCGGCGGCCCAGCGCTCGGCCGTCTCGATGGGCGGCACGTCGAGCGCGAAGCATCCGTCCAAAACAGGGCCGATGGCTCGGGCGAGGTCGCCCAGGCCCCAGGCCAGGCCCGCGCCGATCACCGCCGCCGGGCGCCAGGCGGCCTCCTGCATGGCGCGGAACAAGGCAATCGAATCGCCCTCCGCCGCCGCATGGATCAGCACATTCACCCCGGCCGCGCGCAGCCGCTGCACCATGGCCGCCATTTCGGGCGTGCGGGTGGCATGGGGCAGGCGCTCGGCCACCACCAGCCCGGCCTCTCGCAGCCTTGCCTCCAGATGCGTGGCAATGCTCTCGGGCGAGGCACTCGCCTCGTGCAGAATCACGATTCGCAGGCCATCGGCCGGCTGGCGCAGATGATTGGGCAGGAAGCGCGTCAGCGCCTCGGCGCCCAGTTGGCCGTAATCGGCGGCGGCGGGGGCGGTGCGGAAGACATGGCGCGCGCCGCGCTCGATCAGCGCATCGGCGGCGGCGGCGAGCTCGACATAGCTGGAATCCAGGGATTCGGCGGCCTGGGACGCGGCCAGGCCGATCGGTGCCGAGACGCTGCCGAACAGCAGCGCCGCACGCTCAGCCTGGATCAGCCGCCGCGCCTCGGCCAGGGCCTGGCCCGGTTCGGTCACATCGGCGCGGATCAGCCGGAAGGGCCGCCCGCCATTGGCATTCCGCTCGGCGATGGCGAGTTCCAGCCCGCGCGCCGCCTCATCGCCCAGCAGCGCATTGGCGCCCGAGAGCGGGAACAGCCCGCCCAGCCGCCATTCGCCTTGCCCGCCCTGCGAGAGCGCGGGCGTGGCAAGCGCGCTGGCCAGCAGCGTGCGGCGGAAAAGGGGGCTTGGATTCGTCAAGGCAAGCCAGTCTCGGGCGCATCCGGCGCGGATGCAATCAGCCCGCCGCTTGACCTCAATCCCCGGGGCGCGGAACTTGCGGCACGCAAACCAAGGATGCCGCCCCATGAGCCAGACCATGTCCCATATCGCCCACGGCGCCGGCGGCGCTGCCGAAGTCATGGTGATGACCCAAGGCCCGCGCCCGGGTCCCGCCGCCGATGAGGTGCTGATCCGCATCGCCGCCGTGGGCGTGAACCGGCCCGATGTGCTGCAACGCTCCGGCGCCTATCCGCCGCCGCCCGGCGCCTCGCCCATACTGGGCCTGGAATGCGCGGGCGAAGTGGTCGGCGTCGGTGCCGATGTCACGGCCTACAAGCTGGGGGACCAAGTCTGCGCGCTGACCAATGGCGGCGCCTATGCCGAATATTGCACGGCGCCCGCCGCGCAGACGCTGCCCTGGCCGAAGGGTTTCGATGCGCTGCGCGCCGCCGCCTTGCCGGAAACCTTCTTTACCGTCTGGGCCAATCTGTTCGGTACCTCCCATGCGCTGGGCGGGCGACTCGCGGCGGGCGAGACGGTGCTGATCCATGGCGGCTCGTCGGGCATCGGCGTCACCGCCATCCAGCTCGCCAAGGCCTTTGGCGCGCATGTGATCACGACCGTCGGCTCGGAGGAGAAGTGCCGCGCCGTGCTCGGCTTCGGCGCGGACCATGCCATCAACTACCGCGAGCATGACTTCGCCGAGGAGGTGAAGCGCATCACCGAAGGCCGCGGCGTGGATGTGGTGCTGGACATGGTGGGCGCCCCCTATTTCGGCCGCAACATGCGAAGCCTGAGGATGGATGGACGCCTCGTGCTCATCGCCTTCCTGGGGGGCGAGATGGCCGCCAATCTCGACCTGCGGCCCATCATGCTCAAGCGCCTGACCGTCACCGGCAGCACCATGCGGCCGCGCACCACGGCGCAGAAGGGCGAGATCGCGCAGGCGCTGCGCAGCAAGGTCTGGCCGCTGCTGGAGGCCGGCCAGTGCCTGCCGCATATCCACGCGACCTTCCCCCTGGCCGAGGCCGCCGCCGCCCATGCGCTGATGGAAAGCAGCCAGCATATCGGCAAGATCATGCTGACGGTCGGATAGGGGCGCTTGTCCCAGGCCCCGATGTCGCAAGCCAGGGCGCTGCAGCTCCTTCTGCTGTCTGTCTTTCTGTTCGGGGGTGTCTGGCCGGTCACCAAATACGCCTTTGCCCATGCGACGCCGCTCTGGTTCGGCTTCTCGCGCGCGGCGCTGGCGGCGATCTCTGCCACGGTGCTGATGGCGGTGCTGGGCCGGCTGCGGCTTCCGGGCCGGCGCGATTGGCCGGGCCTGGCGGCGATCGGCCTGTTGCAGATCGGCGCCTTTTTCGCGCTGGCGCATCTGGCGCTCTCGCTCGTGCCGGCCGGGCGGACGGCGATCCTGGGCAATGTCACCATCTTCTGGCTGGTGCCGCTCTCGGTGCTGGTGCTGGGCGAGCGCGTCTCGCGCCAGCGCTGGGTGGCGGCGGGGCTGGGCCTGGCCGGGGTGGGCGTGATGATGAGCCCCTGGGGCATGGATTGGTCCGCCCCTGGCGCGGTCTTCGGCCATTCGCTGCTGCTGGCGGCGTCCTTGTGCTGGAGCCTCGCCATCCTGTTGACCCGGCTCTACCCGCCCCGCGCGCCGATCGCCGAACTCATTCCCTGGGCGTTTCTGCTGGGCGCAATGCTGATTCTGCCGCTGGCGCTCTGGCAGGAGCCGCTTTCGGCTGGCGGCGGCGTGGGGCGCGAGGCCTGGTGGATGGCAGCCTTCATCGGCCTCATCGCGGCCCCCATCGGCACCTGGGCCACGGTGGAGGCGGGGCGTCACCTGAATGCGGTGGTGGCCTCGGTGGGCTTCCTGATGGTGCCCCTGGTGGGATTGACCCTGGCCACCACATGGCTGGGTGAGCCGCTGGGCTGGGATCTGATCCTGGGCGGCGCCCTTGTGGTGATGAGCGTGATCGTGGCGGCGAGGGGATAGGGCATTGCGCCTCAATGTGATCGAGATGGGTGAGGGCAGCCCGGTTCTGCTCCTGCATGGCCTGTTCGGCGCAGGGCGGAACTGGGGCGGCATCCAGAAGCGCCTGGCGCAGCGGCACCGCGTCCTGGCGCTCGATCTGCGAAACCATGGCGAGAGCGAGCACGCCGCCGCCATGGATTATCCGGCCCTGGCCGAGGATGTGGCCGAGGTGATAGCCCGCCGGGGCGTCGCGCCCGCGGCCGTGCTGGGCCATTCGATGGGCGGCAAGGTCGCCATGGCGCTGGCGCTGCGCCAGCCGCCCATGGTCTCGCGGTTGGTGGTCGCTGATATCGCGCCCCTGCGCTATCCGCCGGCCTTGCGCGGCTATGTGGCTGCGATGCGCGCCCTCGCGCTCTCGCCCGGCATGACGCGGCGCGAGGCCGATGCGGGGCTGGAGGCCGCCATCCCGGAGGCAGGGATTCGCGCCTTCCTGCTGCAATCCCTGGATTTCGGCGGGGATGCGCCGGTCTGGAAGCTCGGCCTCGCCGAGATCGCCGCCGCCATGCCCGCCATCGAGGATTTCCCCGTCACGGGCCGCTTTGAAGGCCCGACACTGATCCTGGCTGGCGAGCGCAGCGACTATATCGGCCCGGAACATCACGCGCTGTTCCGCAGGCTGTTCCCCGCCGCGCGCTTCGCCATGGTGGAGCGCGCCGGGCATTGGGTGCATGCCGATAATCCCAACGCCTTCCTGGCCCTGACGGAGCCCTTCCTCGCATGACAGCCTTGCCCGTCACATCCTTCTAGCTGGCGGCGTTCTTCGGGCTGCTGCTCATGGCGTTGATCTCGGAGAGCGAGGTGGTAGGGGCGGCGCTGGCGCAGCACGGCGCGGCGGGGGCGGAGAAATTCATCCAGGAGGTGTTCTGGCGCAGCTACTGGAAGGGCTTTCTCGAACTGCGCCCCGCCCTCTGGCGGGATTACCGCCGCGCCGCTGGACGAACCGCCCCCGCCACCCGCCGGCAGGCTGCCTTCCGCTGACGCATCGCCCGCGGGGCGCGTGGGGCTGTTGCTGCACGGCTGCGATGTGGCGGCCGTGGCGGGGTTGGGCGGCACGGAGCCGCGCAGCATCTTCGGCCTGGGCCATGCGGCGGGGGAATTCACCGACGGAGCCATGGCCGATGCGCTGGCCCGCGCAGGGCACGCGCCCCTGCTTGCGCCAGGCGAGGTCGTCGCCTGGGCACGGGCGCAGGGGTTGGCCAGCATCGTCACGCCCTGGGCGCCGATCGGCTGGAGGCGGCGCAATTGGGACGAGGCCTGCTGGCCCCTGGCCCAGCGCGGCTTTTTTCCCTTCCGCGCGGAAATTCCGCGCCTGATCGCGGAGCTTCAGCCGTTTTCCCCTTGACGGTCGCGCCCGCACGCCGCAATCCTGCGGTCATGTTTACGTCGCTTACATCATCGCCCGCACAGCCAAGCCTTGTATCGGCGGGGCTGCATGGCGATGTTCGTCCCATGAACCGAAACACCCTCTCGCCGGACCGCTTCGTGGCGAGCATTCCCCTGCCGCTGCGCCTGCTGGGCGGCCTGGGTCTGCTCGGGCTTTGCGCCTGGCTGCCCGCGATGATCGCATTGTTTCGCTGACCATGGACTGGAAACGTGCCTTGAAGCAGGGCGCCCGCGCCGCCGCCGCAAGGGCGGGCCGCAAGCGCCTGGATGCGACACGCGGCCCGATCTTCGGCTGGCGCGTCTGGCTGCTGCCGATATTCTTCTGGCCCCTCTTGCTCGATCTCCCGGTCGAGATCATCCGGGGCAATGGAAAGCATCTGGTCGGCGCGCTGCTGGGCCTCGGCCTTTCCTGGTATGCTGCGGCCCTCATGGCGCAGGGCCGCCGCCGGATGGGCGCCAGGCTGTTCGGCGTGGCAGCGGGCCTGGCCGCCGGGCTTGCCGCTGGCATCTCGCCGCCCATCGCGGTGGCGCTGGGTTTTGGCGCCTGGTTCGGCGTGCGCCTGCTCACCGCCGACCTGCCCGAGGCCGAGCCGCCACCCGCGCCGGAACCTGAAGCCGCCAAGCCCGATCAACTCGTCGGCCCGCGCGGGCAATTGGCCCTGATCACCGCCCGCGCGCCGCGCCTGCCGCTTGGCCCGCTGCTGCTCGAAGCCGCCGGCGCCATGCGGGGCGTCATCGAGGACCTCGAAGCCCGGCCCGCGCGGCTGCATGAGGCGCGGCGCTTCCTGGCCGTGCATCTCGACGGCCTCACGCGCATCGTGGAACGGCTGGAAGCGGGCGCCGCGCCGCCCGAAACACTGCCGAGCCTCTTGAACGACCTTGCCGCCTCCGCCCGCAGGCTGCGCAGCGAATTGCGCGTGGCCGAGAGCCAGGCACTCGACATCCAGGTAAAGGTGCTGGCCGAACGGCTGCGCCAGGAGGAAGCATGAGCGAAATACAGCCCATCCGCGAGGAGGAAGTCAGCCGCCTCGCCGCCGCGATTGACCTGAAGGACCCCGGCACCATCCTGCGCTTCGGCGCCGGCGCCCAAAGCCGCGCCCAGGCCGCCGCCGACGCCATGCTGGAAGGCGCCCAGAACCGCGAGACGGGGGAGGCGGGGCAGACGCTCTCCAGCATGCTCACCGCGCTGCGCGGCTTCGATGTATCCGGCCTTGCGGAAAAGCGCGGCTTCTTCCAGCGCATCTTCAACAAGGCGGGCAGCGAGGCCACCGCCATCGTCCAGCGCTATGAGGGCGTGCGCGACCAGGTGCAGGTGATCGGCGACAAGCTGGACCAGCACCGCACCAAGCTGCTGGAAGACGTGGAGCGCCTGGAGCGGCTCTACACGGCCACACTCGACTGGTTCCACGCCCTGGCCGACCATATCGAGGCCGGCGAGCGGGTGCTCAAGCACACCGATGCCGTCATCATCCCCGCTTTGGTCGAGGCCGCGACCGTCGAGGGCGACCCGCTGGCACCCCAGGCGCTGCGAGACGGACGGGCCTCACGCGATGAACTGGAACGCCGCGTCCACGACCTGCGCCTGACCCGCCAGGTGGCCATGCAGGCGCTGCCCTCGATCCGGCTGATCCAGGAGAATGACAAGGCGCTCTCGGCCAAGATCCAGTCCGTATTGGCCAACACCGTCCCGCTCTGGTCGCAGCAACTCGCCCAGGCGCTGGCCATCCACCGCATGCGTGAGGCCGGGCAGGCGGTGAAGGCCGCGACAGACCTGACAAACAAGCTCCTTGTCGCCAATGCGGAGACCCTACGCACCGGCAACGCCGAGGCGCGCCGCGAACTGGAGCGCGGCACCTTCGACATGGACGCCATCAAGCAAGCCAATGCGGCGCTGGTCGGCACCATCGAGGACAGCCTGCGCATCGCCGACGAAGCCCGCACGCAACGCCGCACGGCCGAAGCCGAACTCGCCAAGTGCGAGCAGGATATCCGCCGCGCGCTAAGCGCCGCCAGGGCGCGCGAAGAAGCGAAGCCACCGGCGCGCGCCTGAGGCGCGAGCCGGCAGCCGCGCGCAAGATCAGCGCAGCGGAAAGCCCAATCC
>Ga0209103_1000098_pt1 | contig 25708 bp, 29 predicted proteins | sample 4C3metaG_FD_184152 | JGI IMG/M metagenome (GOLD analysis project Ga0209103, IMG submission 184152) | Freshwater bacterial and archeal communities from Indian Creek, Illinois, USA - 4C3 metaG (SPAdes) (version 2) | ecosystem: Environmental > Aquatic > Freshwater > Unclassified | place: USA...
TTTGCTGCAAGAATATACACCTCGCCGATTTAACTATTTATGAACGAAAGAGTGGGAAAACCCCACTCTCTGCCGCACACATCATATCACGAAAGAAGCGCGCGATGCAAGCTTCGCCACAGGCTTAGTCCTCGCTGACACGAATCACCCCAGGCACCTCGCCTAGATCTGAGAGCACATGCAGCATGGTCACCCCATGGGGCAGTTTGACTTCTAACTGCACGTGAACTTGGTCCTCGCCGGCATCGACATGGCTGGTACAGATATTACGCATGCTAATTTCACGCCTACCGAGGACTGTGCCAATCTTTCCTAACTGCCCGGCTGTATCTAGCATAACCAAAGTCAGGCGCACATAATGATCGCGATGCAAGTAGGATCTCTCGAGGCGAGTGAAGAACACCAGGGTCACATACACCAAGACCGTGGTCGCTACTGCCCCCACATAGAATCCCGCACCTGAGGACAGTCCAATCGCTGCCACCACCCACAAGGAGGCAGCCGTGGTCAGCCCCTTGACACTGAGTCCTTCTTTCATAATGGTGCCGGCACCAAGAAACCCAATCCCGCTTACCACTTGGGCCGCTAGACGAGCTGGATCATGAGGGCCGGGTGAGTTGCTAAAACCATAAATAGAAATCAACATGATAAGCGTCGACCCGAGCGCTACAAGAACATGCGTGCGAAAACCCGCAGGACGATTAAGTCCCTCCCGCTCGAGCCCGATCAGGCCGCCCAAGACACAAGAGACAACAAGGCGAAGAATGAGTTCGTTGTTAGCGATCATCATTAGGCCTCCTTGTCGGGCTTAATACCCGGAGTATATGCCAGTACATGCGCAGGCGCGATGCTATTCCCGATACTAGGCCCCGTTTTTCTTCTTTCATTACATGGGTGACATCTTCTAACAGCACATGGACCACCGGAATCTTCGCGGTCTGCAGATGCTTTGTCAGCAAGACTTCAACACCCCACCCAGCTGTCGAAAAATCCGGCAGCTCTGCTAACCTGACCGCTGTGATTGCTCTTTGCCCCGATAAAAAAGGAGCGATCTTCTGGGCTAAGTCGGTAGCCATCCTGCCCTTGCCAAAAATGCCAAGAGTGGCTTCGCACTCGCCAGCCAGTATGGGGTTAAGCAGTGCCGCGACATGGAGCGGCGTGAGACCAAGGAGGTCGCCGTCAAGGAAAAGATACACATCACCCCGCACACTTTGTATTCCAGCCTGCATTGCGCCACCCTTGCCGCGATTTTTCGTAAGGTTTACTACGGTAGCCCCCGCCGCTTTGGCGCGCACTACCGTTTTGTCCTTTGATCCATCGCTGACCACCACTACCTCTGCCACCAATGGGCAACGGGCAGCGGCTATGACTACGTCGGCGATAGTTTTTTCTTCATTATATGCGGGAATTATGACCACACAACGCATCCCTTGGCCCCCTATCTTGGTAAAGTGGACGCCATGCTGCGTACTTCGGCTATCAGTCGAGCCGCAGCTTCTTCGATTGGCATGGTTTCGACCGCTTGCCCTTGTCTAAAGAATACGGCCAAGCCATGAGACAAGGCTATGCCTAGATCCGCTTCTTTAGCTTCACCAGGCCCATTGACCGCGCAACCCATGACGGCAATGCGCAGTGGCACAGCCGATAATTCATCTAGCTCTCGTTCCACTCTTGCGGTAAGAGCGATCAAATCTCCAGACGTGCGCGCACAGGTAGGACAGCTGACCACGTGGAGCCCTTTAGGATATAGCCCAAGACTCATGAGGATCTCCTTCGCCACCAGCACTTCCTCTACGGGGTCGGCGGTGAGCGAAACTCGTAACGTATCCCCAATACCTTGGCTTAAAAGCAAGGCCAGACCAACCGACGAACGAACGGCACCTTTAAGCAAGGTGCCTGCCTCGGTAATGCCGATGTGCAAAGGAAAAGGAGACGCTGCTGCGAAGAGCTCGTTGGCCTGCACCGTCCGTAAAACATCGGAAGACTTCAAAGAGAAAACGAGGTTAGAAAAACCCCACCCCGTTACTTGCTCTTGATATTCCAGTGCGGCCTGAACGAGAGCCAGAGCAGAAGGAGAGTTATGTTTAGCCAGAACATGGTCCGGCAACGAGCCGGAATTTACCCCTATGCGCACTGCCGCCCCGAGTCGCGCTGCGGTAGCAATCACTTCGCGCACTTGGTGCTCCCCGCCAATATTGCCCGGGTTGATACGCACCTTGGCCACACCGCGCTCGAGCGACCCCACTGCCAGGCGATGATCAAAGTGGATATCTGCCTCTAAGGGCACGGGAGAGTCTCGCACTAGCTCTTCTACGCCAAGGAGTGCCTGCCGATGGGGCACCGCGATGCGCACCATTTCACAACCTGCGCGGTGCAAGGCTACAATTTGCCGCAAAGTGCTTGGTACATCTTCGGTGGCAGTGTTAGTCATGGATTGTATGACGACAGGCGCACCTCCCCCTATCGTCAAGCCACCCACTTGTACAGGTACTGTCTTCCGCCGCACGATTTCCACTCCTAAAAGATATTCAGTCGCTGTAAATCCTGAAAGGTCACCAGGACAATAAGCACCATGAGCATGACAAAACCAAGAAAGTGAATCATATTCTCTTTCTCGGGCGCTATGGGCTTGCCACGCAGGCCCTCGATCGCCAGAAAAACTAATTTGCTACCATCTAAAGCAGGTATGGGCAAGAGATTAAACATCCCCAACTGAATGCTGATGATGGCGGCAAAAGACAATAAATTGGCCAGTCCCGTGCGTGCCACCTCACCCACCATGACCACCATGCCGATAGGGCCGGCACCCTCAGCTGGCATGCGTCCTGTCACCATGCGTCCGATCACAGAAAGAATTTGCCCTGTAAATGCGACCACATCGCGCGCTCCAAGGGCTATCGAAGTAAAGAAACCATGCCGTACATTGGCTGGAGCCACACCCACTAAGCGACGCCCAGTAGCCTCCTCAACCCGCGGTGTCATTGCAAGAGTGAGCCTCTCCCCGGCGCGCACTATCTCGACCGTTATTGTCGCGGCTGTTGTTTCCGTGATGGCTCTCTGCAATTGCACCCATGTGGCGATATCGCGCCCCTCAATGCGCACCACTCTATCTCCAACATGAAGTCCCGCCTGTGCGGCAGGCCAATCAGGGTTCACTACGCCGATGAGGGGTTCCGTAGTAGGAACGCCCACCGCCATAAAGATCACAGCAAAAATAACCACGGCCAGTATGAAGTTCATGAGCGAACCCCCGGCCACAAAGATCATGCGCTGCCAGACTGGCTTCGTGTCATAGCGCAGGTGCGAGGCGACGGCCACCTTACCTGGCTCATTTTCCTCACCTGCCACCCTGAGAAAACCGCCGATGGGCAACATACGCAAAGAATACTTGGTATCTCCCCGCGTATGGGAAAGGAGGACGGGCCCCATGCCGAGAGCAAACTCATGCACCAACATTCCCGCGGACTTTGCCGCCAAGAAATGTCCTAATTCATGAAAAAACACCAAAACACCGATAATGGCAATAGCCATTAGAATTACCAATACCTACACCGCCCTTAGCTTGATAATCATGGCTGCCTTGCGGCGAGCCCACTCATCAATGACAAAAACATCGGCCAAATCCCGCGGAGCAGCGGGCACTTGCTCTCCGAGCACCGCCTCAATAACTTCGGCAATGCCGAGGAAGGAGAGACGGTCCCGTAAAAATGCCTCAACCGCTACTTCGTTGGCCGCATTCAGTACGACAGGATAGGCCCCACCTAACTTACCAGCCCAAAGGGCCAGGGGTAGGCAGCGAAAAGTGCCTAAATCAGGCTCACTAAAACTAAAAGTCAGGCCTCCGTAGTTATTGACAACATAGTCCGCCGGCCACCGCTCCGGATACGAGAGAGCATACTGTATCGGAATGCGCATATCCGGCCGGCTGCACTGCGCCAACTGTGCGCCGTCGACAAACTCTACCATCGAATGCACGATGCTTTCGGGGTGCACAAGGATTTGCATATCCTCATAGGCAAAGCCAAAAAGGTGATGAGCCTCGATAACTTCGAGCCCCTTGTTCATCAAGGTAGCCGAATCAATGCTTATTTTTCCACCCATCTTCCAGGTGGGATGTGCGAGAGCCTCGGCCACTTGTACTAGTCGCAAATCGTCTCGTGATTTTCCCAAGAAGGGACCACCCGAAGCGGTAAGGATTAGCCGCCGTACAGCCTGCCGCGGCCAGCCCGCCATCGCTTGCCACAGGGCCGAATGCTCGCTGTCCACCGGCAGCAGCACCGACCCTTCAGCCTTAGTCAGCTGCATGAGCAGTTCGCCGCCCACCACCAGGCTCTCTTTGTTGGCGAGGGCAATAGCGCGTCCGAGCCTGGCCGCGGCGATGACCGGCTTAAGCCCCGCCATCCCCGAAATGGCGGCCATCACCACATCGCAAAATGTTTCGCTAACTAACTGAGTGGCGGCGTCTTTCCCGCCGTAGACGGTAAGGGCAGGAAACAAGCAACGCAACTTTTCGGCGCAACCTTGGTCCTCTACCGCTACAGCTAAAGGGCGGAAGTAAGCCACTTGCTCAAAAAGTAGGTCGCAATTTTTTCCGCCACTAAGACCCACTACTTGCAGGCGTGAGCTATGTCTGCGAGCTACTTCCAGTGTAGCTCTGCCAATCGAACCAGTAGAACCAAGCACAATTAATTTCTTCATGCTACTAGGTACTAGGTAAGGACATTGACTGCCCACAGCCAGTATACGACTGAAGCCGCATAAACGGTAGAATCAAGTCGGTCAAGCACCCCGCCATGGCCGGGAAAGACCGCACCTGAGTCTTTAACCCCTACGGAACGTTTGAGAGCTGACTCTACAAGGTCACCCATATGGGCTGAGCCCGCTAAAACTATGCCCAGGAAAAGGGCCAAGAATAGTCCGATGTCAAGAAATTGTCGTGCTAACACCATGATCACGACACTGCTGACCAGACCAGCCAGGGCTCCTTCCAAACTTTTCTTAGGAGAAACAGAGGCCCACATTCTAATTTTGCCGAAACGCACCCCAAATAAATAGGCAAAAGCATCGTATGCCCATACAGCAGCCAAGGGGATGAGCGTCCACGCCCAACCGGCTGTAAGGCGCAGGAGCAGTAGGTTGCCCAGTAGCAAGGTGGGGTAGAAGGCGACGAGGAGATTTGCGCCGGCTGTCACCAGATTAAATCGCGGAAAATCAAGTAGTTGGCGTGTGAGAATCGCCAAAAACGACGCGACGACGACTTGCAAGGCTATGTTAGCAGTGCCAAGTACGAGTGCGCCAAAGTACACCAAGGGAATAAGGTAGGTCAGGCGCGAAAAATGCAGACCATGGGCGCCAAGCAAGGTGCGCCCCTCCACAACTGCCACCAAACCGAGTACGGCTACCATCAGAATGAATAGACTTCCCCCGGTGTAAGTAGCAAAAATCACAACAGGTAAGATGACTAGGGCAGTAATTATACGCTGTATCAAGGCTTTGCCCCCCGACTTGTTGTTCCTCCCCGGCGGCGGTTGCGCTTCTGGTACTCCACGAGGGCGGCATGATAATGTTTAACTCCATAATCTGGCCAATGCACATCACTGAAGATAATTTCCGTATAGGCACATTGCCACAGAAGAAAATTGCTCAGCCTTTTCTCACCACCCGGCCGGAGCAAGAGATCGGGGTCCGGCATATCTTTCGAGTACAGGCCCTGCGCAAAGGCAGCCTCGTCCCCGCTGCCATCCGGAAAACGCTCGGCATAAAGACGCGCGGCCCTGAGTATTTCTGCTCTAGAGCCGTAGTTCAGGGCGAGGTTGACCGTCAGCCCCCTGTGCTCTTTAGTGGCCGACATAGCTTCTAGCGTGACACGGCGTGTGGCCTCGGGTAGCCCCGAGATATCGCCGAGTACATTGAGGCGTACGTCCTGCGCTTCAAGCTGCTTTCTTTCCTTGCGCCAAAACTCCTCCGGCAACCTCATAAGAAAGTCTACTTCTTCCCGCGGTCGCTGCCAGTTTTCTGTGGAAAAAGTATAGAGTGTGAGAAATTTTATACCAAGGCGCGCAGACTCAGCGATAATCGTCCTCGCCGCTGCGAGCCCGGCCCGATGTCCCGCCATACGAGGCAGGCCACGGCGCTCCGCCCAACGGCCATTCCCATCCATCACTATGGCCACATGCAAGGGTAGTTTGCTTAAATCTAGGGCCACGGCTCTCAGACCAAACATAGCGACCTCCTTATACCAAAAAGCCCCTGCAAGAGGGGCAAGCTGTTAAACCTCCATGATTTCGGCTTCCTTGGCATGGAGCACTTCTTCGACTTCCTTGATATACTTATCGGTTAGTTTCTGCACATCTTCTTGCGCCTTCTTGGCCTGGTCCTCGGAGATCTCTCCGTCTTTTTCAAATTCTTTAACTAGCTCATTGCCTTCGCGCCGCAGATTGCGTACGGCGACACGTCCGTCCTCCGTCTTTTTCTTGGCCACTTTGACTAACTCATTTCGCCGATCTTGTGTCAGCGCCGGAATAGTCAAGCGAATGACCGTGCCATCAGTGTTCGGGGTGAGCCCCAAGTCAGACTTCTGTATCGACTTTTCAATGGCCTTCAGCAAGGACTTGTCCCAGGGCTGTATGACTAACATACGTGCTTCGGGGACCGTAATAGTGGCAACTTGCGACAAAGGAGTGGGTACGCCATAATACTCGACCGTAATTCTCTCTAAAAGACTCGGCGTAGCCCGACCGGCACGCAAACCTGCCAGTTCCTTCTGCAAAGCACCCACCGTCTTTTTCATTTTATCCTCTAGTTCCTTAAGCGTCTCCTTAATCAATTGTTTTCCCCCCTCACATAAGTTCCAATATCCTCGCCCAAGGCGGCGCGATAAATATTGTCGGTATCTTCAAGGCTAAAGACCAAGATGGGAATATTATTGACCATGCAGAGCGAAGTAGCGGTAGCGTCCATGATCCCTAGATTTTGGCGCAACACTTCAATATAGGACAACTCCGTGAAGCGTTTGGCATGGGGGTTCTTGCGGGGGTCGCTATCGTAGACACCGTCCACCTGTGTGGCCTTGAGAATTATCTCCGCACCGATCTCCGCCCCGCGCAGAGCAGCTGTCGTATCGGTGGAAAAATACGGATTGCCGGTACCGGCAGCAAAAATGACAATGTAACCCTTTTCGAGGTGCGAAATGGCCTTGCGCCTGATATAGGGCTCAGCAATTTCACGCATCTCGATGGCTGTCTGCACGCGGGTGTCCACGCCTAGTTTTTCAATGGCATCTTGGAGAGCCAAAGCATTAAGAACGGTCGCTAGCATCCCCATGTAATCTGCGGTGGCACGATCCATGCCCTGGGCGCTGCCGGCAGCACCGCGCCAGATATTGCCCCCACCCACGACCACGGCAATCTCAACGCCGCTACGCCTAATGTCAACGAGTTGCTTGGCTACTCGCTCCATGACCTCGCCACATATTCCATAGCCCATCTTCCCCGCAAGGGCTTCACCGCTCAGCTTGAGGATGACTCGACGGTACTTGGGACCTTCCATTAATAGCCCACACTCCCTTGACACACCCGATTTGAGCATCTGAAAAAAGGAACACCGCGGTGTTCCTTCACTTCTCTTAAGCCTCAGTCCGCTTTTGCAATCCCTCGCCCATCTGGAAGCGGGAGAACCGGCGCACTGCTATATTCTCGCCAAAAACGGCCACCTTGGACTGGATATATTCTTTTACCGTCTGTTCGCCTTCGCGCACGAAAGCCTGCTCCATTAGGCATACATCGGCAAAATACTTCTCGAGTCTACCTTCAACCATCTTGTCGATAATCTTTTCGGGCTTACCTTCGTTGATGGCCTGAGCGCGCAAAATCTCTTTTTCGTGCTCAATAAGGCTTAGCGGCACTTCTTCGCGATTGATGTACTGTGGATTAGCGGCTGCTATCTGCATCGCCATGTCGCGCACTAAAGCCCGAAAATCTTCGTTCTTAGCCACGAAATCAGTTTCACAGTTCATTTCAACTAGAACACCAATCCGGCCCCCGCCGTGAATATACGATTCTACGATGCCCTCGCTGGTGATGCGCCCCGCCTTTTTATTCGCGGCGGCGAGACCTTTTTCACGCAAGAACTCTACTGCCTTTTCCATATCGCCAGCAGTCTCGCCAAGCGCTTTCTTGCAATCCATCATCCCTGCACCAGTACGTTCGCGCAGTTCCTTGACGAGACTTGCTTCAATTTTAGCCATGATAGGACCTCCCCTCGTGCCTGTAGGATACAAAATTACTCAGCCAATTGCTCGCCCTGACGCGCTTCAAGTACGGCGTCGGCCATGGTAGCAGTAATGAGCTTGACAGCCCTAATGGCATCGTCGTTACCCGGTATAATGTAATCCACTTCATCGGGATCACAGTTAGTGTCAACAATAGCAACAATGGGAATACCCAGCCTGCGAGCCTCGGCAATGGCATTCTTCTCTTTGCGCGGGTCAATTACGAACAGCGCGCCAGGAAGCCCCTTCATGTTCTTAATACCACCTAAGAACTTTTCTAAGCGCTCTAACTCCTTAAGGAGATTCACGACTTCCTTCTTAGGCAGAACGGAAAATGTTCCGTCTTCCCTCATGCGCTCGAGATCATGCAGTCTCTTAACGCGCTTTTCGATGGTCTGGAAATTGGTCAGGGTACCACCAAGCCACCTTTGATTGACGAAGTACATATTGCAGCGCAACGCCTCGTCGAGGACGGCCTCCTGAGCTTGCTTCTTTGTCCCCACGAATAGGATGCTCTCACCATTTCTGATCACGCTCTTAATGAACGTGTAAGCCTCCTCTAATTTGCGGACAGTCTTTTGCAGATCAATAATGTAGATGCCGTTGCGCTCCATAAAAATATATGGAGCCATCTTGGGGTTCCAACGTCGAGTTTGATGACCAAAATGCACACCAGCTTCGAGCAGTTGTTTCATGCTGACTACTGCCATGAGACTCACCTCCTATTGTTTTTCCTCCGCACCCATCGCTTGGTAGAGAATCCCCCCGTGGGGGGACACAACTCTGCCCATCCGGGAGCGTGTGTAGTTTAAACACCGAGAGTTAGTATAGCACACCCATAATTAACAAGCAACTTTTAGTGGTCTTTCTTGGCTAACTCCTCAAGTAGCTTGTTGTTCAACACTTTGATGTAGGTGCCCTTCATACCCAAGGAGCGGCTCATAATAACCCCCGCGCTTTCTAACTTGCGCAAAGCATTGACAATTACCGAGCGCGTAATACCAGCTTGGTCGGCAATTTTGCTGGCTACTAAGAGTCCTTCCTGCTCACTGCCCAATTCGCGCATAATATGCTCGATGGCTTCGAGCTCGGAATAGGACAGTGCGTCTACGGCCAGCTCTACCACCGCCCGTTGGCGTGAATCTTGGTTGGCCATCTCCTGGCGGGCCCGTAGCAGCTCCATAGCTAAAATGGTGGCCCCAAATTCCGCCAAGGCGACATCATCGCTATTTAGGGGCTCATCAAAGCGCGCGACAAGCAAGGTACCCAAGCGCTCGCCCCGACCTACAATGGGAATAATGGTCGTCAATTTCTTAGTATGATCACATACCGACTCATCAAAGACACAGCTTTCTGTCTCGCGGCAATTGATATTGCTCTCGGCGAGGCTCATTAGTTTGTCGTTGTAGTCAGCGGGAAAACGCCCAGACCGCACATGGCGCTTCAAAAGGTCACAGTCGTAGTCATCGATCAACGCTACGCCAAGTAGCTTGCCGCGAGTATTCAGGATGTAGGTGTTCGAGGTAAACACCTGACTAAACAGTTGTGCCAGATCGCTAAACCTAACGATCTCACCGGCGGACTGACGTAGCACCTTGTTCAACATACGGGTTTTTTCAAGCAAATTCACAGTACTAACCTCCATCTATAAAATATACTTCCTAAGTCTTGTCGTCTAATGCAGGAAACGCCGCCATACCCCTCCCTAAGCACGCGGATGTGCCTTATTATACACCGATTTGATTCGTTCACTTGTTACGTGGGTGTAAATTTGTGTTGTAGAAACGGAGGAGTGTCCGAGTAGCTCCTGCACCGTGCGCAAGTCTGCGCCATTATCTAGCAGGTGTGTCGCAAACGAGTGGCGCAGACTATGGGGGCTTATGTCCGCGGGGAGATTGGCCCTCGATACATATTTATCCAGAATCCTGCCTACCCCCCGCTCCGAAAGGGGATGGCCGCGGTAGTTCAGAAATACATGCTGGATATTCTCATGCGGCAAGAGCTTGGGGCGCACATTTTCCAGGTACTCGCGTAAACAATCGGCCGCCGTTCTCCCAAAAGGAACTTGCCGTTCCTTATTACCCTTACCGACAACGCGTAGCGTGCGGGAGTACCAGTCCACAGCCGCTAAAGTCAATCCCGCCATCTCGCTGACACGGCAACCCGTGGCATAGAGTAGCTCCAAAAGGGCGCGATCGCGCCTCTCTAGACGATGGTCTTGTGGGGATGATAGCAGCCTATTCATATCAGGAGGATGCAAGAAGGTTGGCAGTGACTTCTTCCGGCGTGGCAATAGAATCTGCCCTGCCGGATTGTCGCTTACTACCTGCTCGCGCACCAAAAAGCCAAAAAAAGAGCGCAAACAAGAGATCTTTCGCGCCACACTGCTTTTTGCGTAACCGCGCTGATAGAGAAAGGACAGGAATCCGCGCAAGTCCGTGCGAGATAGATCCCCGACATACTGACTTTCGCCAAAGAAACTAGCAAACTGACCGAGATCATGGGCATAACTTTCGATTGTCTTGGCAGATAAACCTTTGTCCGTCGAAAGATGCAGCAGAAAGGCGTCGATAAATTTCTCCATGTTCAGATTTTACCATGCTATGGGCATGGCGGGCAAGGGAGAGCAATGTTTTTGTTGCAAAACTCAGTCAACTCCTGCAGCGCACGTTCTCCGTAAGCAAGATTACGCTGTCTGCGGTCACGGGGGGGATTAGGTAGGGGGGGAAAGAGACCAAAAGTCACATTCATGGGTTGAAAGGATCCCACCGTCTCCTCCGAAATGTAGTTCAGCAAGGCACCCAGGGCTGTGTTAAGCGGAAAAACAAGCGGGTCGAGAGCCTGCAGCCTACGACCGGCATTGATACCCGCTACAATGCCAGAGGCGGCCGACTCTACATAGCCCTCGACCCCCGTGAGCTGCCCGGCGAAAAAGAGGGTCTCGCGCTGCCGATACTGCAATGTAGGGGCCAGCACTTGGCGCGAGTTAATGAAAGTATTGCGATGCATGACCCCGTAGCGCACAAATTCGGCGTTTTTGAGGGCGGGAATAAGCGAGAACACCCGCCGTTGCTCGCCCCACTTGAGCCTAGTCTGAAAACCCACTAGATTGTAAAGAGTCTGCGCGCGATTATCTTGGCGTAACTGCACTACCGCGAAAGGGCGCCTGCCGGTGCGGGGGTCGACTAAACCGACCGGCTTCAAGGGACCAAAGAGCATGGTTTCCCGGCCGCGCTCGGCCATTTGCTCAATAGGCATGCAGCCTTCAAAATACTTTTCGCGATCGAGGTGCTTTAACTCCTGTCGCTCGGCTGTACAAAGCGCATCATAAAACTCTTGGTACTCGCTTTCCGAGAGCGGGCAATTCAAGTAGGCTGCCTCGCCTTTGTCGTAGCGTGAGGCGAAAAAGGCCTGTTCCATATCAATGGACTCTGTAGTGACAATGGGCGCCGCGGCGTCATAAAAAGAGAGGTAGTCGTGGCCGAGGACTGTTCGTACATCCTCGGCCAAGGCGGCGGAAGTAAGTGGACCGGAGGCCACCACCACCACACCATCGCGCGGCAGAGTTCGCACTTCCTCGCGCCGCAGCGTCACCAAGGGGTGCTGTTCCAAGAAATTTGTTAGGGTGCTGGCAAACTCATTTCTATCGACAGCCAAGGCACCCCCTGCCGGCAGGCGCGTTTGTTCCGCCACAGCCATAACCAGCGAGTCTAGTCTACGCATCTCTTCTTTGAGTAGGCCCACAGCATTACCTACATCGCTCGCCCGTAACGAGTTACTACACACTAGTTCACCCAAGAAGGCCGTATGGTGAGCACCCGTGCTGATATGCGGCCGCATCTCGTAAAGTATTACCGGGATACCCTGCTTAACTAACTGCCATGTCGCCTCGACACCCGCCAGGCCGCCACCAATAACTACAACCTCACTCATGTGCCCCTCCCTGCACGGCCCCACAAGCCGGGCTGCCACAGACTAGAGCTATCTCGCCTTTGCGGTTCTTTTTCTCTACCGTAAAGGAGCCACACTTTGTGCACTTTTTACTTAAGGGCTTGCTCCAGGAGACAAACTCACAGTCCGGATAATTGGCGCAGCCATAGAAAAGTCGCCCTTTCTTGCTGCGTCTCTGTACGACCTTCCCCTGACAAAGGGGACATATGGCCCCCGTATCCAAAAGCAAGGGCTTGGTGTTTTTGCACTCCGGAAAACCCGGGCAAGCGAGGAATTTGCCGAATCGACCCATTTTGATAACCATGCGGCGCCCACATATTTCACATTCCTGGTCAGATTCTTCTTCTGTGACACTTACTTTTTCCATGTGACCAAGAGCATGCTCTAACTTAAGGGCAAAAGGCCCATAGAAATCGCGCAAAATGTCACTTGAAGTGGCTGTACCATGCTCAACAGAGTCAAGCTCCGCCTCCATTTTGGCGGTAAAGGCGACCTCGACGATCTCGGGGAAGTACTCTTTGAGTAAGCGAATCACGACTTGGCCCAGTTCTGTGGCCACGAATTTTTTCTTGTCCTTCTGCACATATCCGCGATCCACAATAGTGTCGATAATGGGGGCATAGGTACTTGGGCGCCCGATACCTTCTTCTTCCAGAAACTTGATCAGGCTAGCCTCAGTAAATGATGGCGGTGGCTCGGTAAAGTGCTGCTTAGGCGTCAATTTGCCTAGAGTAAGTGTTTGCCCAACCACAAGTTCGGGCAATTCGCTTTCTGCATCGGCCTCCCCATTCGCTTCGGCATCGTCCTCGCTCTCATTGTACACGGCCGTAAACCCGGCAAACATCTGGCGCGAACCATGCGCCTTAAACACATACTCCTTGGCGGATATCTCGGCATGTACCTGCGCAAAAAGGGCAGGCGACATTTGCGAGGCCATGAAGCGTTCAAAAATTAGTTTGTACAATCGATAGTGGTCACGGCTTAACAAATCTTTAAGCGAATGGGGATCACGCTCCGGGTAGCTAGGGCGAATCGCTTCGTGCGCATCTTGCGCGCCTCCTTTGCCCGCATACTGCCTGCTTTCGTGATACTCTTTGCCGAACCGCGCAGTGATGTAAGTTTGCGCGCCCGTGAGCGCCGCATCACTTAGCCGCGTACTATCTGTGCGCATGTAAGTGATTAAACCAACCGCGCCTTCTTTGCCAAGCTCCATACCCTCGTAGAGAGATTGCGCCAGGCGCATGGTGCGTTTGGCGGCAAAACCTAGTTTGCGCGAAGCCTCTTGCTGCAGGGTGCTGGTTGTGAAAGGGGGCGCAGGCTTTCGTTCGCGCTGGCTTTTCTTGACGTGTTGCACCACAAATGGGCTACCTACCACTTCGTCCATGATCGCTTGCACCGTAGCCTCATTGGGTAGTTCGCATCCGCTCAGTCTAGCCGAAAAAACTTTGCCCTCATTTGGCCTTAGGCCTGCTAAAAGACTCCAGTACTCTGTAGGTATAAAAGCTAAAATCTCTTCATCGCGGTCCACAATGATGCGTACGGCCACAGATTGCACACGCCCGGCGCTTAGGCCTTTCTTTACTTTGGCCCACAAGAGGGGCGACAATTTGTAGCCCACAATACGGTCTAAAATGCGTCTAGTCTGTTGAGCGCTGACGAGCAAAGTGGCAATGTCACGCGGCTCCTTAAAGGCTTTCTGCACTGCCGTCTTGGTAATTTCGTTGAAAGTCACACGGCAAGGCTTGCTCATATCAAGCTCTAAAGCCTGCGCTAAGTGCCAAGAAATGGCCTCGCCTTCCCGATCGGGATCAGTGGCCAAGTAGACCTTGCTAGCCTTACGGGCTGCCGTCTTAAGCTCCTTCAGAAGCTCCCCCCGACCACGGATGGTAATATACTTCGGGGCGAAGTCATGGTCGACATCCACACCGAGCTGACTCTTAGGCAAGTCCCGCAAATGACCAAAAGAGGCCTTCACCGTATATTGCCGACCTAGGTACTTGGCAATGGTCTTGGCCTTGGCGGGGGATTCCACAATCACTAAGTATTCAGCCATCATCACACCTCTACTTCTGCGAAATAAATCGTAAACCATGCCATTGTGGCACTATATGGGTGGGGCCTGGCACAAATACTGCCCAGTTGGCAGACGAAGTATGACCCCTTCGAGTTCCAACTCGGTAAGAATAGCCAAGAGGTCAGGCATAGCCAGCTTGGTATGCAGGCCGAGGTCGTCGACCGACCACGCGCTACCTCCAAGGGCTGTTAACACCAGCCTGGCCTGACTGCCAAGTTCCCACTGCCTGGTCCCCCGCTCCCTATCCCTAGGTGCGGGTACTCCTAGAGTTTGCAGCAAAATGCTCGGGTCTGTCAATGGGATCGCGCCTTGACTTATAAGATAATTTGTACCCCTGCTCTGCAGGCTGTAAATGCTCCCAGGCACAGCTAACACCTCGCGCCCTTGCTCCAAGGCATGGGCCGCGGTTATCAACGCACCGCTCTTATGGTCTCCTTCTGCGACTATGCAGGCCCGTGTTAGGCCACTTATCAGGCGATTGCGCGCAGGGAAGTTGTGGCTTTGCGGCGGTGTGCCTAGCGGGTATTCTGTTAGCAGTGCCCCCCCGCCCTCCACTATGCGCTGGGCTAGCCCTGTATTTTCACGCGGATAGATCTTGTCCAAGCCCGAACCTAGCACAGCGATGGTGTGCCCGCCGACCCGCAAGGCCGCCTGATGGGCCCAGGTGTCGATCCCCTTAGCCAAGCCGCTGACCACACTGAAATTACTAGCCACCAATAATGGTACAAAAGTTTCTACTATCTGTCGGCCATAGGCAGTTGCGGCACGCGTCCCCACCACCGCCACCCCGTCAAGGGCAGCGAGGGATCCTCGGGCATAGATAATCAATGGCGGGGCGTAAATATCCAGTAAGGCTCTCGGGTAGCCAGGCTCTCCGATCACCAGCGCCTTTAGGCCAGCGTGAAAGTTCTGCTCATCCCAAGTAGCGCCAACAAAGGCCCGCAATGCCTTGTCGATGGCTTCGGCGAGACGAGGAGAAAGACCCTCAGCCATCAGCGCAAGCGCCGTAAAAGCCTGGGCTCCCCTAGGGTCGAGATGAGCAATGTCCGCATACCGCAAACCCGGCAAGCGGGACAGTGCCGCCATAAAATGCCTTCTCTCCACTTACTTCCCCTCCCACCTAGGGTCATTATAACAGGAAAGGCTGCGCCTAACGCAGCCCTTTCCCATAAGTTGCCGGAATGATCCGGAATGCGCCCCAACAAGTGAACCACAGGCAGGGGATTTAACGCCGGTCACCTATGCATTAGGTCTAGGGGCTGTCCCTCAACACAAGAGTCAGGCTACTTTCCTTTGCCAAGTTCTTTTAAGCGCTCCGCCTGACTGAGAATGCTAGTAAGTCGCACGCCAAAATTCTCATTGACGACGACAATTTCCCCCTTAGCAATCAGCGTGCCATTGACTAATATATCTACGGGGTCCTCTACCATGCGGTCAAGTTCCACGACACTGCCTACACCCATGGTAATGACATCCTTGATCGTTTTTCGGCTCTTGCCCAAGACCACCGATACTTGGAGCGGCACATCAAGTATGAGGTCGATGCTGGCCCCGGGAATAGAGCTTGGTGCGGCAGGCAAGGGCGAGAACTGCGCGCGCTGTACCAGAGGAATGTCCGGCGTGGCCGTCTGCGCCATAGGCGGCTCGACCGCGGCCGGTGGCTGCGCCACAGGTGCAGCTTGGGCTTGGGGCGGCGGAGGAGGTGTTTGCCCGCCCATAAGAAACTCCACCATCTGCTGCGCACTGCGGATGGGCATCACTTGCAGCAATTCACTGTCGATAAGGCTACCGATGACCATCCGAAAAGTGACGACCACTAAAGTTTCGCCCTGTAGTTCCCTTTTTACTTCTGGATCAGGGGGATGATCGAATAACACCACTTGAGGTGGTGAAATATTTACCTTTTTTCCAAACAAAGAGTGCATTGAAGTGGCAGCTGTGCCAATCATCTGGTTCATGGCTTCGGAAACGGCACTTACTTTAAGATCGTCAAGTTCATTTGACTCCGGGCTCCCGCTGCCGCCCATCATTAAATCTGCGATAATTGCCGCATCGGTATTGCGAATCACCAGCAAGCTAAAACCTGACAAACCCTGAATATAGTCCACCGAAAGAGCCATGTACGGCACCGTAAACTGGGCATAGAGACCCTCTAGAGTGGTGACGCTGACGCGGGGGGTGGTAATGCTGACGCGCTGCCCTAGCAACTGTGAAAGGGTGGTGGCCGCAGTGCCCATCGAGATGTTCCCCACTTCACCAAGGGCATCTGTTTCCATCTCACTTAAAGCAGGCGCATCGTTGGCGACCCCCATGTGGAGGATGGCGTCAATCTCTGCCTGGGACAAATATCTATTGCTCATACTCTTCATTCCCTTCCGCCAGTGCCGCCACTACTTGCACCGCCATTTGTCGCCCAACGACACCAGGTTGCGCCAAGAAAGCCTTCTGATGCTCCACAAAGACTTCCACAAAACCACCCAGTTTAGTGTTTACCATAAACACATCCCCAGTGTTAAGCTGAAGAAAATCTCGCACTTTTATCTCACTAGCCCCGAGCATAACCGTTAACTCGAGGGCTGCACCACTCAGTATTTGCTGGCGGGAGGACCACTGCTGAGCCAACGAAGGGCCATCACCCGAGTCGATGGCATCCCCCTTCTTATTCAAGATTGATTCAAGTGAACGAAACGGCAAACAAAAGGTCAGTATCCCTTGGCTACGGTTCACCGTCACAGTCAAGGCGACAATGGCCACCATTTCCCCCAAACCAATACTTTGGATCAAGCGGGGATTAGTCTCTAGGCTTTGGATACCGCAATCGATAGCGGCAAAATCCACCCACACTGACTGATAACGATCTAAAATATGCATACCAACGCGCCGATAAATAGCCAGCTCAATCTCAGTCAGCGGGCGAGCCTTGCGTAGTGGTTCGCCCGCGCCGCCACAGACTAGGTCGATCATCGGAATAATAAGATCTGTGCCCGCGTCAAACAAAGCTAGGCCGTATTCCTGCATTGAAAAAACCGTTGACACGGTGCTGCTCGGTAACGACACCACAAAATCTTCAAAAGCTACCTGGTCAACAGTCGCTACTTTCGCCGCCACGGGTGTCCGCAAGTAGGCAGTGAGAAAATTCGCTACCTGACGGGCGAAATTATCATGAATTTGCGATAAATTACGCAGGTTGTTCTTGGAAAAGCGATTAGGCCGGCGGAAGTCGTACTTACGCACTTTAGGTTGCTCTTTAAGCACCGGCAGGTTTTCTACTTCCCCTTGCTCCAAGCTCTTTAAGAGACTATCTATCTCGGCTTGACTAAGAACTTCCCTCATGGGGCACCTATGCCAAGGCCTTGGTCACTGCCTGCACTACCCTCGCCACATCAAAAGGCTTGACAATAAAGTCCCTGGCGCCGGCTTGAATGGCCTCCATGACCATGTGCTGCTGCCCCATGGCACTGCACATTACAATACGGGCCGTGGGGTCGAACTTCTTAATCTCTTTCACGGCTTGAATACCATCCATCTCGGGCATGGTAATGTCCATCGTAACCATATCCGGACGCAACTCTTTATACTTCGTGACCGCCACAGCGCCATTTTCAGCGTGCCCGATAACCTCGAAACCAGCCTTCGTGAGGTGGTCCGATAGCATCATCCTCATAAATGCCGCATCGTCCACCACTAAAATCTTCTTGCCCATAGGTACTACCCCCTTGTTGCTTCTAACTTGCGCATAATCAAGTGAAACGCTTCCTTGGTAGGCATAAAGGCCAAGTCGCTCTGCAGCGCCTTGCCGCCTACGAAAAGTTCTGTCTTAAAGACTAATACATGATCGGTCTCTTGGCAACCACTAACCACCACGGAACAAACAAAAGCATCAAAAAAGTCGTGAATAAAAAGAGGCGGCGTGCACCAAGCGGTGGTATGGAGAAACTCAGAGATCGCCGTCGCAAAGGACCCCGTGACAATATTGCCCACTTCCATCAATGCTGAACGTGCCATCTCGCTTAGCAAGCTCTTGTCGGGCAACATATCGCCGAAGGCCTCCAAGATATGCAGGGCGCTCTCCTCAGAGAAAGTCAGAAGCGTCATGCCACTAACCTGGCCCTCAAGGGCAATTTGAATGCCGACGCCGACGGCTTCTGGGCGACTAAGTAGTTCGCAGCCTTCCTCAATAAGGCAGAGTTTAGTCCACGGCAAAGACATATCTACCATGGTGCCCATCAGCTGCGAGAGGGCAGTGGCGGCATTGCCCGCGCCAATATTACCGATTTCATTCAGTATGTCTAGCTGCTCAGCCGATATTTTTTGCATCTACTCCCCTGCTTTCTCATAAAAACATGTGTGGAGCCGCTTAAAACCAAACTCGCGATAATTAATGTAACTCTCGGTGGCTCCCGTAAAAAGGATGCCGCCCAAGTGTAGAGCAGCCGCAAAACGGCGCAACATTTTTGTCTTGGCTTCTTCGGTAAAGTAGATGGCGACATTGCGGCAGACAATGAGATTAAATTTGTCCTTGACAGGGTCGCGCAAGAGATCATGTTTGGCAAAGCTAATGCCTTTCTTGAGCTCCCTCTTGACCGTCACTACGGAGCCATCTACAGTAAAATACTTGGTTAGTCGTTCAGCGGGCACATTGCGCACATCAGCCACGCTGTAATGTCCTAGAGCAGCATGCTGCAAAGCGCCGGCATCAAGATCGGTAGCCCAAATGTGGGGCAGGGAGCGAAACTTTGCTTCCGCAAGGGCAATGGCGAGCGAATAAGGCTCCGCACCAATTGAACAGCCCGCACTCCAAATGCGCATAGATTCTGCCTTCTGCGCTGCCTGCGGCAGTACCTCCTGCTCTAAGTAGTTAAAGAGCTCGGGGTTACGAAAAAATTCGGAAACATTAATGTCCAGATAATCTATCAAGTGAGTGGCCTGCTCGCTAGCGGCCACGTACTTTTCGAGATCCGCATAGTCGCCGAGATGATGCCGCTGCATGTAGCCGATTATCCGCCTGTTTATCTGCGCCTCTTTGTACATATCTAAATCTAGTCCATACTGGCTCTTAAGACGCGCTTTAAATTTAGCATATGCTACTTCCTCGCTCACAACAGCTGCTCACCCCGCCCTACCGTTCTTACCTTCACTACCCCCGTAGCTGTATCCAAAGTCACAGTTCGACCAACGCTACCGCCCACATCTTCATTGGCGATAGGAATGGCCAGCTGACGCAATGTCAAACGAACTTGTTCTACATTGCGCTGTCCTACGTCAAAACCAGCACGCTCGTTAACAGCCGCGAACATCTTGGCCCCACCAGCCAGTTTAGCCTTAAAATTCCTCCCGCCTAGGGCCCGCAACTGCTCAAGCAAGGCAGGTAATGCTAAATCGGCAAATTTATATGGATTCGTATAACTTGTAAATTCTAGGCTGCTGGGAAGCATCACATGTGCTAAGCCGCCAATACCTTGCCCAAAATCACATAACATAACACCGACGCAAGATCCCAAGCCGCGAGTAACAATTGTGCTCGGGGCCCGCGCGGCACGTAACTCCCCAATTCCCACATGATATTCCATAACAACTAGTCCTCCCGACTACCTACGCATAGCATTCACATTCTCCCACATCTCATCTAGTGTGCGCACAGCTTGGCTACTGGCTTGGTAGGCCCTCTGTGCCCGAATGAGCGAGGTCATTTCATCTGACATGGACACCGTAGAGAGTTCCAAATATCCTTGGTGAACGCGGGCTTCTCTGTCTAGTTCGCCCGCACCCGAGTTCTCACCTACGGAAAAAGTTGATTGCCCTAGACTTACGAGGCCGCTAGGATTAGCAAATGATACCAAGCGAAGCTGCCCTGCCACCACCACTATGCCTTCTTGGGCCACAGAAACATTCCCAGCATGGTCTATATCGATGATGGTGGCGTCCTGCGGGATGACAATGTCTGGTATGTGACTTCCCGAGCCATGTACTAATCTCCCCATGGCATCTAAAGTAAAAGATCCATCACGGGTAAAACTAATACCCCCTGCTTCGTCGACAAGTTCGATCCAAGCTCGTCCTTCAATGGCAATATCCAGTGGGCGCCCCGTGGCGACCAAGCCGCCCTGTGTAAAGAGCATCTCACCGCGAAACTCGACGCCCCGCGCGAGATTCCGCTCCTCTCCAGGGGCAACAGGCACATTGCTGCGATCTAGCCCTGACAGGAGCATTTCGCTAAAAGTACTTTCCGTGCGCTTGTAGCCGGGGGTCGTGGCATTCGCTATATTCGCGCCTGTAGCTGAAAGTCGGCCAATCTGTGCCAGCAAGCCACTAAAGCTTCTTCTTATACTAACCAGCATATCCCGTCCTCCTACCTGGCGCTGCCAATATTACTCGTACGCTCCATGAGCTGATCATAGGCGGAAACGATGCGCTGCGCACTTTGAAAAACGCGACTGACAAGGAGCATCTCCATAATCTCTTTCGCCAAATCGACATTAGATAGTTCCAAGTGGTGTTGTTTAATATGTACCGCTGCCGCGATGGGAGTCCCCGGAGCGGCTATAAACTGACCGTTTTCGTCCTTGGTAAGGGCGTCAGGTTCGGCAAAATCCATCACTTGTACGAAACCCACGGCAACATCATCAATAAAGATCTCCCCGTTCTCCGCCACGCGAAAGTTCTCGCCTGCCATGAGCAAAGGATTGCCATCGCGTAGGAGAAGCCGTCCCCCAAAAGCATCGCTGACATGGCCGTTGGCATCGAGGCGAAAGTCGCCCGCACGAGTATAGCGCACACCTCCCTCTGTTTGCAAGGCAAAAAATCCACTGCCGATGATGGCTAAGTGATAGGGTGAGTCTGAGCCGGTTATCTGTCCCCGCGTCCAGTCTAAGCGAGGCTCGCTAAGGACTGACCTAGCCGTGCTCCCGCCAAGGGCGGTAGAGCTTGCCCCCACATTGGCCATGAGCATAGCTTGGGAAAAAATCTCTTCGCTGAGAGTCTGCCGTTTAAAGCCCACCGTCTCCACATTGGCGATGTTACCGGAAATATTTTCCTGCTTTGCTTTGGCAATCACCATGGCCGCTGTGGCCTGGTATAATCCCCTCAACACCTTACTCACTCCTCCGATGCAATCGATAAAGTAGTTCTACTTGCCCTAACGGCACATTAGTGGCCTTGGCCACAGTTTCAGGATCGGACCCTTCCGCGAGGAGATTTAGTACCTTCTGGTGATTGCCCATAGATGCGGCCTGGCGTTTTCCCCTTGAGGAAGGCGCCACTTTCTTATCTTCCTCCGTACGCAAGGCAAGGTAGGCCCATTGCTCCTCAAGGGACTCCACTCGTGACTCAAGGGTTTGTACATTGTACTGGGCCAGGTTTTTATCCAGCCTAAGATAGCTGTAAGTCGCCAGCACACCGATGACCCCTCCCAGAAAAAAGAAAACAAAGTTTAGCACTTACGACCTCCTATGCCTTACATTCCATTAACGCTCTTAATCTAATAATCGCCCGGCCATGTAGCTGTGACACCCTGCCCTCGGTGACCCCAAAAACAGAAGCAATCTCTTTGAGAGTTAGCTCCTCCACATAGTAAAGATTAAGGAGTTGCTTGTCACGGGGCGGCAGTAAGTTAAGCGACTGGGCCAGAGAAAATTCTAAGTCGGCTTCTTCGAGGATTGACTCGGGATTAGGGCTTGAACCGGAGCCCACCGCCTGCATAACTGGCAGCTCGTCACCCTCAGAGGAATAGAGCACGCGGTCAAGTGAAATTATAGAGCGCAAGGCAATATGCCCTAGAACTTCGCGTACCTGCGCAACCGACAAACCCATTTCTCGTGCCACCAGTTCATCAGTTATCTCCACCCCTTGTGCCTGCAGCTTGTCCTCTACCTGGCGAAACTGCTTTACGCGGTCATTGACCGTGCGTGGGCTAAAACTAATGGTGCGAATGGCGTCAATCATGGCCCCCCGCACGCGGCGGTACACATAAGACTCAAAGCTTACTTCGCGCGTCCGGTCGTACTTGTCGATCGCTTCCATCAGCCCCACTACCCCATGTGATATCAAATCGTCTTTGTCCATGACGGCCGGGCTAGGAATAAATATGCGTCCCGCGATGCGGCGCACCAAGGGCAGGAAGGAGAGTAGCAGTGCTTCGCGGTCCGGTTCAGTGAAAGTATTTACTTGCACTGTCATTCTCCTCTAAAGCGTTTTGTTTCCGACATTCGGGCAAAGACATAGCCTACGAGGCGATCCTGCGTGCCCATCGGCAAGTTAATAAACTTTATACCTGTATGATACATCAGGACTCCCGCTGAATCTACCCTCTCTATCCGCATGGCCTGCCCCTGCAGCAAGAAATGGGGGTCAGACTTGTGCAGGGCAAAAGTAACTTGTACAATATCTAAATGCACCAGAGGATCGCGGTGCGATAGCCGCACCCCCCCGCCGCTAATGTCGATGACGAAGGCTTTGTGCCAGTGGGTATCCCCTATCAAGCGATACTGCGCTTGGATCAGGGTCGGCAAGCGAAAGAAATTACGCCGCTGCACGCGCTCAAAACTGTTGGGCAGCGAAATATAGTACAAAGGAATGCGGCGCACTTCGCGGCGCAGTACGCGGGCGGCAAAACCCCACAGTGCTTGGTCCTCCTTATCGCCAAACCAACAGAAGATTTCCTCCCCAGGATGAAAGACTTCCGTGGTGGCAGAACCAAAAGGCACCCCCACCGCAAATTCGAAGTTTGACATATCTTCTACTCGCGTGACATAGACGCGCAAATCATCCTTGCGAGTAACCTCAAGCCGCAGTCCAATATGAAGCTCAGGTTTAATCATTTAGCGACCTCCAAACAACCTCATCAATCCTGCCAGTAGGCCCCGCTCCGGCTGCAGGCTGGGCACCTCGCCAAGCAGCTCTCTGGCGATTTTTTCCACTTGACGACTAGGCCAAGCATCTGGGTGCCCGATAACAAAAGGTTGCTGCTTGCGCACCGCTTGCCCCACTATGGCATCGTCGACAATGTAACCGAGGAAGCGCATTTTGAAGCTTAAAAATCTTTCGACTAAAGCGAGGAAGCGCTCTCCCGTTAGCTTCCCCTCCTGTGCACCTTGCGCTCTATTCACCACCAAGGCGATACGCTGCACCGCCTTGCTCTTGACCAAGAGCTTGACTAATCCATAGGCGTCAGCCAAGGAAGTAGGCTCAGGGGTAACTACGATCAGCACCTCATCGGCCAAGTTCGCAAAGGCTAAAACATTGCGCGAAATCCCGGCCCCTGTGTCGATCAGCAAAAAATCGGTGGTATGCTCTAGCTTCGCTAACTCCGAAATCAAGCGGCTGCGCTGCTTTTGTTCCATATTGGCCATTTCAGGCACACCAGAAGCCGAGGGCACCACGCGCAAACCATGCGGTCCAATGCCTATGACCTCCTCGAGGGTCTTTTGTCCCTTGAGGACATGTTCTAGGTCAAACTCAAAGAACTGCCCGAGCACCACATCTACATTGGCCAGACCCAAGTCGGCATCAACCAAGGTAGTAACCTTGCCTAGGCGCGCCAACACAATGCCTAGGTTGACAACTATATTGGTCTTGCCAACGCCGCCTTTACCGCTGGCCACAGTGATGACCTTGGTGCGGCGGAGTGCGCGGTCTTTCGCGGCTAATGTGCGTAAACTTTGGGCTTGATCTACCACTATCCTTGCACCCCCAGGACCATTCTGGCCATTTCCATGGGGTCGGCTAAGCGAATATCCTCCGGCACATTTTGTCCATTGGCCGCATAGGCCACAGGGAGCGAGGTTCGGTAGCACAAATCAACCACACCGCCTAGGCTCTCCGTTTCATCACATTTCGTTACAATGGCGGCATAGAGGCTAAGATCACAAAAGGAGCGGTAGATGCTGAGCAGGTCGCGGCTCTTGGTGGTAGCACTAACTACCAAGTATTTGTCTAAGTCAGGAATATCGTCAAAGTAAGCTCTAAGCTCCGCTACCTGCAGCGGCTTCTTGGCAGAGCGCCCGGTGGTGTCGACATAAATATCATCCTTGTTCTTATGTAGTTTAAGAACCTCGCGAAATTCACTTGGCGAGGTCACTACTTCCACCGGCACGCCGATAATATCGCCGTAGATCTTAAGTTGTTCCACCGCCCCGATACGAAAAGTATCGATCGTAATCAAAGACACGCGCTTTTTTTCCTGTAGGGAACGGCGGGCCGCTAACTTGGCAATGGTCGTAGTCTTACCCACACCAGTTGGCCCCACAAACACCGAGATGCGCTTGCCCTTGCCCCTCGGTGCAGGCAAGGTAAAATATTTAGCCAGGCGTTCCAAGACGCGGTTTTCCTCTTCTGCCTTGCCGCCAGCCCCATTCCCTAGCTGTTCGCTGAGCAAAGAAACAATCTCCGGGCTAAGATCGGCGGCGCGAAAACGCTCCGCCCACTTAGGGGTCAGGCCGCCCTTGGCGGCGGATTTAAGCTCGGTAGCACCTATTTGGTGTATTAAAGCCCTAATTTCATGCAATTCGGTGCGTAAAGAGTCCTCATGGGTCTCTTTTTCCGGCATACGCTCTACCGCCGCCGTCACCTCTACGCGCGGGGGCTTGAATAGCCCCCAAAATCCAGGCTCACGAATAGTGCGCGAACTTACAATAACCGCCTCGGGACCAAGCTCCTTGCGTAAAAGGTGCAGGGCGACTTGCATGTCCTTGGCCACGACTTTTTTTATCTTCATTCCACACCTACCACGCCTATAGTTTCGATACTGATGCCATTGGTCACTTCACCGGGAGCGATAAAAATAAAGTGTGGAAAATGACGCGCCGTGAGCCTGCGAAGAGGCAGACGGAGTCGCGAGGGGCAGAGAACCACGGGCTGCTTGCCCTGCGCTTGTAACTTTTCGCCTTGCTTGCCAAGGCGATCAAAAAAGGTGCCCAGTTTAGCCGGCTCAAGTAGGATATGCCCATTACCGCTCACACTCACAGATTCAAGCATTCCCTGTTCGGTGCGCGGGTGCAAAGTCACTGCATATATTGTACCTTGTTCAGCGATATTTTGGCTAATCGTGCGGCTTAATGCTTGGCGTGTCTTTTCTAGAAGGATGTCGCTATCTCGCGATACTCGGATATTATCCGCCACGGCCTCCAAAATGGTGACCAAGTCGCGAATCGGCACCCCTTCTTGCAAAAGACCCTGCAGTACCTTCTGCAGCTCGCCTACCGTGACATGCTCCGCGGCCAATTCCTCTATAACGGCGGGATTCTGCTCCTTTACTTTTTCCACCATCTCCTTAACCTCTTGCCGGCCCAAGAGCTCATGCGCGTAGCGGCGCACCACTTCGCTCAAGTGGGTAATGAACACGGTGGTGGCATCGACTACCGTAAGGCCGAGCATTTCTGCCCGCTCCCGCTCAGACGAAGCAATCCAGCGGGCGGGTA
>Ga0209103_1000099_pt1 | contig 25548 bp, 27 predicted proteins | sample 4C3metaG_FD_184152 | JGI IMG/M metagenome (GOLD analysis project Ga0209103, IMG submission 184152) | Freshwater bacterial and archeal communities from Indian Creek, Illinois, USA - 4C3 metaG (SPAdes) (version 2) | ecosystem: Environmental > Aquatic > Freshwater > Unclassified | place: USA...
CCGATCGTTCTCAAAAAAATGTTTAATTCTTCAACTCTATCCACTTTCCAAGGTCCACTGCCTCTTCCCAGAGGCGACTTTTCCTATTCTAGCAGCATCACTTTATCCTGTCAACTCTTTTTTTAAAAACTTTTTAGAGTTTTTGCTGCTATTTTCAGATTGCCTTTTTTAGAGGCGACCTTTATTATACCACTTATCAATAACCCAATCAATCATATCCATTTGGACTCTATAGCTATTATAAGCATTTAAAAGCAATCTATCCCTGTTTATCTTCTTCAAGCTCTATTTAGATACAATTATTAGATTGTATTTCATTCTCTTTCAAAGATCCATCTCAAGACTTCTATCGCTTTGTCCATATTCCTGCTATATACCATAACAACGATAACCTTATTTCCAACGTCGAAGAAAGAATCCTCAAATATAGCTGTATCTTTAAGAGGCAATCCATAAATTCGTGGTTCCCCAGTCCATATGAAGATTGTCGCTGCTATGCCAATTAAGTATTTCCACCAGTCATAATGCAGATGATTTTGAACAGTTGCTTTATCGACTCGAATTTTGTACAAAACCCTTTAGCCTTCCAGTAAAACAAATTTCTAAGCTCTAGCCCCTAAAATGCGGTTTCATAGTAGGAAACAGAATTACATCTTTTATAGAATAAGAATCCGTCAAAAGCATCACAAGTCTGTCAATCCCTATACCTATACCTCCGGTAGGAGGCATCCCCGCTTCCAGCGCATAGATGAATTCCTCGTCCATCATATGCGCTTCTTCATCGCCTGCGAGCCTTTGTCTGCTCTGCTCCATAAATCTCTCTTTTTGATCGATCGGATCATTTAACTCAGAAAAAGCGTTCGCGATTTCCCTTCCCATTATAAAAAGCTCGAAGCGATATGTCAGCCTAGGGTCATTAAGTATCCTTTTCGCAAGTGGTGAAACGGATACCGGATAGTCTAAAATAAAAGTAGGTTGCTTCAGATTCGACTCAACGGCTTGTTCAAATACTTCATTTAACGCATTGCCCCAGCTTGTGCCTTCTTTAAGTGTTACTCCCGCTTTTTTCGCGGCTTCTCTCGCATCTTCGTCAGTGGTTGTACTAGAAAAATCCACTCCGGTATACTTTAAAACCGCTTCAATCATCGTCATTCTTGCCCATCCTGGCGACAGATCCAACTTTTCACCCTGGTATTCCAAAGAAGACGTGCCAAGTACAGATTCGGAAACCTGAACTATTAAGTTTTCTACTAAATCCATTATATCCGTGTAATCTGCATAGGCTTTATAAATCTCAACAGAAGTGAATTCAGGATTATGCTTTACTGACATCCCTTCATTACGAAAGATCCTGCCCATCTCATATACTTTATCAAAACCTCCTATTATGAGCCTCTTTAAATGAAGTTCAGTCGCAATCCTCATATACATGTCAATGCCTAAAGTATTGTGATGAGTAATAAAAGGTTTGGCTGCCGCTCCTCCGGGTATTCCCTGCAGGATCGGAGTTTCTACTTCAAGATAACCCGCATCATCTAAACATCTTCTAATATGACTTATAATCTTGGATCTTATTTCGAATTTACGTTTGACTTCGCTGTTCATTATGAGATCCAAATGCCTGTGCCTGTATCTTAAATCCATGTCTTTAAGGCCATGCCACTTCTCAGGCAGCGGTTGCAGGGCCTTAGCAAGTAATGAAAGCTCTGTCGCTTTTACCGATATTTCACCTTTTTGAGTTTTAAAGACTGTACCCTTGACTCCGACAATGTCTCCTATATCAAAGCCTGTAAACTCATTATAATTTTCATTGCCCAATTCGTTAGTACGGGCATAAATCTGTATTTGCCCCTTTGAATCCTGAATGTGTGCAAAACCGGCTTTCCCCATTATGCGCTTTGACATTAATCTGCCGGCTATCGAGATAGTTTTCCCTTCAAAACTCTCAAATTCTGCTAATATACAAGCAGAATAAGCATCAGCATCAAATCTGACCGAATGGAAAGGGTTTTTTTTCATTTCGCATAGTTTTGCAAGTTTATCTCGCCTGACTTTTAAAATGTCATTAAGATCGTCCATATGAAAAATGCTTTCATTTATTTCAGTCATCTGCAAGTATCCTCATTTCCTTATACCCAAAATCTTTAGCTTAATGTTGCCGTCAGGTATATTAACACTTACCTCTTCCCCTACCCTTCTGTCTATAAGAGCACTTCCAACCGGAGATTCATTCGATATCCGATTTTGGGCAGGATCAGCTTCCGCAGAGCCGACAATGGTAAACTCCATTACCTCGTCAAACTCAAGATCACACACTTTGACCGTCGAGCCTGCGCTTACTTTGTCGGTGGTAATATCATCAACATCGATTACTCGCGCGTGTTTGAGCATATTTTCAAGTGTTGCAATCCGACCCTCAATGAAAGCTTGCTCCTTTTTGGCTTCGTCATATTCGGCATTTTCGCTTAAGTCTCCAAAAGCCATTGCCTGCTTTATCCGTAAAGCTATTTCTTTTCTTTTTATAGTCTTAAGATGCTCGAGTTCATGCTCTAATTTAGCAACTCCATCTTGGGTTAAGACCATCTCTTTACTTATCATATTATAATCTCCTCTCAAACAAAAACATTTTACTGAAAATATTCGACTCTATGGGTTATTCCAAATTCAATTATCAAATCCTGATACATTTGCGAAGTCAGTTCATGCGTTCTTTTCCCAGACATGCTGACCAAAAGAGCTTCAAGGACATTTGTCCCGAATGAACGTCCGTCAAATTCAGGGGTTGATGTGAACAAGGCTTTTATTCCACGTTTTTTAAGCATCGCCAGATCATCTTCTGTAATTGTATTAGTTACAATTATCTTATTTTTCATGTTTTCCGGCATATGCTTCTTTATATATAAAAAATCCCCTGCTATTATGTCTGCTTCATTATAATATCTTTCAAACTTCTTTATGATCTTGTGCTGTTTATTGCCCGTTGGGTACAAATTCTCAAAAGGAATACGGCTCACAACAGGAAATATTATATCCGCCACTCTGTGAAGGTTTGTCAGTTTTCGTATCGGAAAAGGTAGCCCTAAGGCAAACATTAAATCCCCATACACCATGCGGCAACCCATCTGACAAAAAGCTTCAGCCATGCCGAATCTATCCATGGCACAGACCAAAAGTACATTTTTCCCTTTAAGCGCTATTCCGCAATGATCGTTTATATATTTTACAACATTGCGCTCGAGAGTGTTTTTCAAGCCCGAACCGTCAACAATTGGCGTCTTTCCGGCTGCCTCGGCAAGGGGAAGAGCGGCTTTTAAAACATATTTTTTGTTGTTCTTGCCATAAAGGTAAAGAGAAATGCCTCCCATGCCAAAAACATCCACCTTGCCATCTAACTCTCTGATAATGCTGATTGCCTTCTTAACATCCCCATCGGTTCCAATGCGCTCAATTGTGTAGTCCTCACCACTTAAGTTCATTATCACTTTTTTATCCCTTGAGGAGGACCCGATGCTAACGCTTACAATTCTTTTCACATGCGCCTCCTTTATACTTACGGTTCAATCGGCTAAAACGGCATTCAAAACCTCTTCTACCCGCTCAATATCGATGTGAACATCTTCTGTTAAAGGAGAACTACCTATATCAAGCAAAATCACCTGTTGATCCAACAGTGCCTGAATCAGCCGTCCCCTCCTGTCGGATGCCATAACAATAACCGTATCGTAGTTGCGAAAATCACCAAGTAAAGCCATAACCTCATTTACAAGCTCAGCTCCGGTTCTATCCCCGACAAAATGCATTCTCTCTGTCTCGCTCATTATAAGGCAGTTATATATTCCCCTTTCGTGCAGAACACCCAGAATCTGCTCCTTGTTCTTAATAGGGAAGCCTATAACTCCTATGCTTCTACCTTTCATAAGCTCACCGATGCTCTCGACCCGGGATATAAAACTGCGATCAATTCCTCTTAAGTCGGCCGTTTCCTGCTGAGAGCACCCTTTTGCCCGTAAAGCTAAAATTCTGTCTATCTCTTTTTGAATTTTACTTTTGCTTATAACTTTATCGCCAATACGTATAAACTCCAAGTTCATCCTCTCCTTGGGGATAGAATCAGAAGACATCTCCGCTTTTAGATAAGACAGTATACACATCCATATGACAATAGTCACGGAATATTTACCATGACTATTTTGAAGCTTAGTATATAAAGATAAAAGATTATTTTATGCCCACCACATCGCCCCGGTCTCCTCAAACGTCAAAACCTGCTTTAAAAAAGTGATTGCCTTTTTGAGTCCTTCATTAACAGACATTAAGCTGTCCTCATGTTCTATGCTTAAAACATAATCATATCCGGTCATCCTTAATGCGCTGACTATGTCTTTCCATACCTGATAATCATGCCCATAACCGACTGTTCTAAATATCCAAGAGCGCTCAATTTCATTTCCATAATGTTTTGTATCTAGAACTCCGTTTTTTGCGGTGTTATATGCGTCGATCTTTGTATCTTTAGCATGGAAATGATATATTGCCCCTTTAAGCTCCCTTATAGCTAATACCGGGTCTATGCCCTGCCAAAAAAGATGGCTTGGGTCAAAATTCGCTCCTATCGAATTGCCGACAGCATTTCTTAACTTAAGCAGCGTCTCAGGATTATATACGCAAAATCCGGGATGCATTTCGAAACATATCTTGTTAACTCCATGGTTCTCTGCAAATTTAGCAGCTTTGTCCCAATACGGCAAAAGCACGTCATTCCATTGAAATTCCAGAATATTAATAAAATCAGGAGGCCATGAACAAGTCACCCAGTTAGGATAATTGGCATCATCCGAGTCTCCCGGACACCCCGAGAAAGTAACGACGCGTTCCACTCCGAGCTTTTCAGCAAGCAGTACTGTCTTTTCAAAGTCGTTGTGAAACAATTGGGCGATTTCCTTTTGCGGATGTACGGGATTACCATGACAGCTCAATGCGCTTATACTCATGCCATGATCTTCAACCAATAACCTTATCTCATCCATCTTCGCCTTATCTGATAAAAGTTCCTCCGGATTCGCGTGGGCTTTGCCTGGATAACCCCCAGTGCCGATTTCTATCGCTTGCACTCCTGCTTCTGATAAGTACAAGAGTGCGTCTCTAAGGCTTTTTCCACTCAAAAGCACCGTAAAAACTCCTAGTTTCAAGTTTGTTCCACCTCTTTTTTATTTTAATAATTCTATATTCTACAAGTAAATAAGAATTCCTTCAAGAGTGCCCAAATTCTCATTTATGCTTTATTAACGCTCAATCGAGGTAGTAATTGGTTCTATATGCCTCATGTTATGGATTTGCCATCGTCCCATCTCCCTTTTGATTATTATTTCCTTTCTGCCACTTTCCCATTCAGGAGGTTCTTTTAACCCTTCGTTAACATTTTTAGGTTCTCCTATTATATTCGAAACAATTTGTTCAACTGAGATCTTAGCTTCATTACTCCATGGCCAGACCCAGAAGAGTCTTACTCTTATTCTTTGCCGATAGCTATAAATATTGTACTCGGCATAAATATTGTTGTTGAGCAACTGATCTTCCTTCAAAAAGCTATCTGAGAAAAATCTGCCTAAAAAATCAACTTCAATATTCTGATCAAGTATCGCCGAAGTTCGATTTTTCAATCCTTCGTTGACTACAATATAAATATTCGCAACATCTCTGGTCGCAAAAAAAGTTATGCCCGCTAAAAAAATAACAAGAAACAACAGTAGTGTTTTTCTTAAAATATAAAAAACTAACCGCATAGCTATATCCAAAAAATGCAACCTCCTTTATGTATATGCAAGCGAGCTACTTGTTTCTGTCGTATAAGATCCTTAAGCCTTCGAGTGTAAGTAAAGATTCAACGTGCTCAATAGTCTGGGATTCTTCGGCTATGAGCCTTGCTAAACCACCGGTCGCAATGACCGTCACTTTCTCTTTGCCTAATTCCTTTTTCATACGGTGGACAATATAATCAACCTGTCCAGTATAACCATATAATATCCCAGCCTGCATGCTTGATACCGTGTTCTTACATATGACTGAGGAAGGCTTCACTAATTCGACCCTGGGAAGTTTAGCAGCCCGTTGGAATAAAGCTTCAGCAGAAATTTTTATCCCCGGAGCGATGCACCCGCCCAAATATTCGCCCCCTTCAGAAACAGCGCAAAATGTTGTGGCAGTGCCGAAATCTACTATTATCAAAGGACCACCGTACATTTCATATGCCGCAATAGCGTTTACAATCCTGTCCGCTCCTACTTCTTTTGGATTTTCATATCTGATGTTCATACCGGTCTTTATGCCCGGTCCCACCACCAATGGGTTTATATCAAAATATCTTCGGCACATGTGCTCTATCTGGTACATCATATTGGGCACTACAGATGAAATAAGTATGGATTCTATCTTTTGTTTTGGTATTTGATTGTAATTGAGCACATTTATAATTAATATGCCGAATTCATCAGCGGATTTCTCTCTGTCTGAAGCAAGCCTCCAATATGTAACGAGCTTTTTACCGTCATAAACACCGCATACGATATTAGTATTCCCTATATCCATAACCAGAATCATTAATCAATTCCTCCGTTGCCCGTTAAAATAACTACGGGCAATTGCTCGCCCGTATCATAGTTAAAACTGTCTTCTATATAACCTGCTTACTCCTTGTACTACGGGTATGACGATCAATAGCGCCACTATTAACTCCGGCAATCCGTGTGACATCCCAATTCCCACAATAAAAGCTCCTGCAGTTTCAGGCGCTATGCCAAGACCCTCGGCAAACTGCGCGATATGTCGTAAATATATAGCCGACAATACGCCTATTGTGTTGGTAAGCGTACCTATCACGGCAGCAAAACCGCTTGCCGAAACAGCTGCTGTTTTTTCGCCGAACCTTGATGCCAAAGCGCTCTTAATTGCGACATAAGCATAATAAGACGTCACGCCTATAAGCAGTCTTGGCAAAATAGCCACCAACGGATCCAGGAAGACAAAGGAAACAGGGCTTACCGGACTTACCGCCGCGTTATACATGCTGAATCCGCCAAAAATTAGTCCCACCAAAATTCCGGCAACAGGTCCTTCGACTATAGCCGCAATTATAACAGGAACATGCATAATGGTAGCTCTGACAGGACTAAAAGGCAAAACGATAAATCCAAGCGGAGTCAACTGAAGAACAATAGACACAGCACCAAGCATTCCGATGACTGCCAACTTTCGAGTAGTCAACCTCATGTTTTCACCTCCGTTCAAGTTCCAAACAAGATACCTGACGGTATAGCTTTATTTGGTTTTTCAAAGCTTTTGTATCTGCTCCCGTCCAACCCAAACTTGATGTCGGCGTGAACATAAAAGCTTTCGGCATTATTTTAGCAGAATACGCTAAAAGTGACAAGTATAAAAAGGATTTGTTGTTCTATACCGCTACAATCTTTGCAGCGACCGGATCAGCTTGTGCTCTGTCTGTCTGTCCCACAAAGAAAGTCATGAGAGCTTCACCATTTTGGAATACGATTCCGCTTTTCATTGCGGAAAACTCATCATAACAGGATACTTCTCCCGGTTTTGCCTTGCTCTTCTGATATAAGGCGTAAGGAACCGGATCCCTGGTATGAGTTCTTAAAGATAGCGGTGTAGGATGATCGGGCAACACCATTATTTTGTAATCTTCATACTTTTTCAAACCTTTAAGCAGAGTTCCGAGCACTTTTTCATCGATCAATTCAATGGCTTTAACTTTGTTTTCTATTTCATAACGATGCCCACATTCATCCGGAGCTTCAATATGGAGATAAACAAAATCCTTTCCTTCGTTAAGTGCTTGTAACGTTGCTTCCGCTAATCCTATATAGTTAGTATGGATATTTCCGGTAGCTCCTTCAACATCAACAACGTCCATACCCGCATATATGCCTAAGCCCTTTAATAGATCTACTTCTGAGACTATCGAACCTCTCAATCCGAATTTGTCATAAAACGATGGTAGGGCAGGTTTTTTCCCTTCACCCCAGATCCAAATAGAATTGCCCGGACGAAGGCCGCGACTGATTCGATCTAAATTTACCGGATGTTTTGAGAGAAATCCGATGCTCTCCTCCATTAAGTCCAGGATTATTTTGGAATGCTCCCCCCGCGGAAGATATGAAGCAATTTTTTTATCTAAAATATCATGAGGTGCAGTAAATTCGAATCCTAAAGGACCTTCTTTCCAGAGAAGGCAATGTCGGTAACTGACGCCCGCATGGAAGGCAAGAAAATCATTCTTGAAATGTTTATTGACATCATGGATAAGCAATCGGGCTTCCTCGGTCGTGATTTCATCTGAACTATGATCAAGCATTATCCGGTCTTCGTAGCTTTGAGCATGTGAAAGGGTTACCAGGTTAGTACGAAAGGCAACATCGGTATCCGTAAGCACAATTCCCATGTTGGCAGCTTCGAGAGGCGATCTGCCTGTATAGTATTTCTCAGGGTCATAACCCAATACTGACAGATTCGCTATATCGCTACCCGGAGATAAAGTTAGTGGTATGGTTTTGACAAGGCCTGATTCCCCGTTTGCAGCCAGAAAGTCCATGTTTGGTTTATAAGCTGCTTGTAAAGGTGTTCTGTTCTTAAGCTCAGGTACCGGATAGTCCGCCATACCGTCTCCTAATAAGACAATATATTTCATTCCACCATTCCTTTATGTTGTATGATTTTGCATAGTCAAACGTATAAAAAAGATACCATCGCAAATATAATGTCTTGGTATACTTCTGCGTTATTATAGCAAAACGTTACAGTTTGAACAAGTATCTGTGATGCTAAAGTGTGCTGACATATGAAAATTTCGATTCCGAAACAACATCGTTGCCTTCCTGTATCAGATTTGCAACTTTCTCAGAGTCCAGCTATCTTTGTTGCCTATAAGCAGCATCTCAGTCATTTCACCGGGGTATGACAATACTTCGTCAAATTGCTGGCCTGTAGCATGGGCTGCCAGAAGTTTACACACGCCGCCGTGGGTGAAAAGGGCTGCCGACTGAAATGACATTACCGCCAGATCGCTCAAGAATGCATATACTCTGGATCTCATGGCAGTAAGTGTCTCTCCGCCGGGAGGCGCTTTATGCTCATAGTCATTATACCATTCCTGCATATCTTTGGTATAGGCTTCCATGGCTTGGGTATAATTAAGCCCTTCTATTTGGCCAAAGCTTAATTCTCTGAGCCGCGAGTCGCTAAAAACCGGCACACAGACGCGACTTATTAGCGGCATGGCTGTACTTATTGCTCTAGGCAAGTCGCTATGAAAGATAAGCTCCGGATTTTGTATCAACAGCCTTTCCGCCAACTCCTCCGCTTGTCTTTGCCCTAACGTAGTCAATGGGCTGTCGGTATGACCAATGTATCTATTTTCAATATTAGCTACGGTCTCACCGTGTCGGATTATAAACAGCCGCATCGTTTACCTCCGCTAACGCCTTAATCAAATGTTTGTTTTCTTCGCGCGTACGAACTGCGACTCTTATATATTTTTCACCCAAACCGGAGAAAGTATTGCAATTACGAACCATTATCCGCAACGAAAGAAGCTTACCGCAAAACTCAGTGGATGTCCATTCGGAATTAAGCGAGATAAACAGAAAGTTGACCTCACCCGATATCACCTTGAGAACAGGGCATTCAAATAGCGCTTTCTTCAGATACCGATTCTCATTTTGGACCACAGCGCGTGTCTCATTCAAGTAGGCTGTAAGCTCAGGATAAAGTTTCGCGGCTAAAAGAGAAAGAGCGTTAACACTCCAAGGGTCCCGTTTGCTCCGGATTGCCCTCGCCAAACGATTATCAGCTCGCAGATACCCCAGCCGTAACCCTGGCACAGCCAATATTTTAGTGAGGCTTCTCACCACAACCACATGAGCAGGGATTTCATATTCGTCGACACAGGATCTTTCAGCAACACAATCGGGCAAAAAGTCATAAAATGACTCGTCCAACACCAATGTTGCACCTGCTTTCTTACAGGCACTAACTAATACATCTACTTCTTCCCTTGAATATAAACGTCCGGTAGGATTGTTTGGATTGCAAAAAAAGAGTAGATCCCTGCTTTGCAGTTGACGGATCGAGGATGAAATTTCAACAGGTTTTTCCGGTTCTCCTTCTATGCCTAAATATTCAATACCATAAAGGCTTGCGACAAAAGCATAGCCTGAATATGTGGGTTCAAAAGTTACGACTCGTTTGGGCTTAATGACAAGGCACAATAGCTGAAAAAGTTCGGCTGCTCCGCTTCCTAAAACCAACTCATCCTGTGAGCAATGATGATATTTGCTTAGGGCTTCTATGCTTTCTCTGTTTTCAGGATCAGGGTAGTGTTCCAGCCGCCAGAAATTCTGCTGTAAACAGTCCTTGAGCTCAGACGCAAGTCCCAGTGGATTAATGTTAGCTGAAAAATCCAGCAATTCCCGTTCGCTAATTGAAAGGTCTCTGCCGGCAGCACTTATATTCCCCCCATGGATGAAGCTCGTAGTCATCTGATATACCTCGCGAGTGCTAAAAATAAGAACAACACCTCAGCAATCTCATTTAGAGCGCCGTAGTTGTCTCCGGTAAGCCCGCCAAACTTTCGCGAGAGGAACCACGCCCAAAATATCGACAGAATCACAGCAATCAAAGCAGCTGATAAGCCCGCTATGCCTGTTAGAATTAAAAGCGGTATCAATACTATTGCCAGAGCAAAAATCCAAAGATTTAGATTGAGGGGTTGGGTAAAAGCGTGGCCTAAACCCTTTTCCCTAATGTAAACAAAGGTCTGTGTAGCAATGAGCACAGCGCTTCTTCCAATCATAGGTGCAAGAAAGGCTAAGGCTGGAACTGCACTCGACTCTACTAAAAGTGACCACTTCAAGCCGATCAGGAGAACTGCCGCTATGCCACCCATAGCCCCGATGCGGCTGTCCTTCATGATGACCAGCATTTCGCTGCGGCTTTTACGGGAGCCGAGAGCATCAAAAGTATCTATCCATCCGTCAAGATGCAATCCGCCTGTAATAATTGCATTAGTGATAAGCCAAAGCCAAGCCGCCACAGCCGGTGACCAAAAGCTAAGTCCCAGCAGGTACACGACTAAATTAACCCCACCCACAATCAGTCCCACCAATGGAAAGAAGGCGACTGTACGACTCATCTCTTCATCGGAAACTAGGCCTATAGAGGGGAATGGTATAGTAGTAAGAAACGAAAGAGCTAGTTTCAAGGTTTTCATTGCACATACACCTGCCACTTGAAAAAAATCTTTAAGATATTGCCGCCAATCAGGAAAATCACGCTGGTTAAAAGCATAAGTCTACAGGTATTGGGAATATCTTCTTCAGTGAGTTCCCGAATAGGATTACCAAGTAGGGAAGATTCGTAAATTTCACCACCATAGTAGTTTATTCCGCCGAGTTGCACTCCAAGTGCCCCAGCTACCCCAGCTTCAGAAATGCCGGAGTTAGGACTCTTGTGTTTGTGAGCATCTCTTAAAATTGCCCGCCAGACATAAGCGGCATTTAGCCCCAGCAGGTGAGCGGCAAGAGCCATTGCAGGCACGGTAAGTCTGGCAGGGATAAAGTTTGCCAAATCATCCAGCCGAGCGGCCGCCCAACCGAAATAATAGTAGCGTTCATCTTTGTGCCCCAGCATAGAGTCCATTGTGTTAATAGCCTTATATAGTATGGCTAGCGGTGCCCCGCCAATAAGTGCGTAAACAAGTGGAGCCGTAACCCCGTCTACCAGATTCTCCGCTACGGATTCCACTGCAGCCCGTATTAAGTCAAGGCGAGTCATGGAATGTGTATCTCTTCCTACAATTTCCCCTGTGCGGCGACGTGCTAACTCTAAATTTCCCAGTTGCAAAGCCTTATAAATCTTCATTCCCGCTTCATATAGCCCTCGAGCTGCAAAAGCGGTAGTCAACAACCAGATTTCAATAACCCATGCAATCGGTCCCAGAGCTGTCAGCAAAAACTTGGTTTCGTAGTAAAAACTCAAACATACTACTATCACCAATAGCACTCCCATTATACGAGAGTTTTTGCGGTACAGCAATTTCTCCAGAAGCTTTATCAAATGACCTGCGAGCACAACCGGGTGTACACGGACCAGAAAAGCCGGATCTCCTACCAAAAGGTCAAGCATAAAAGCAATTAGAGCCATTATTCAAGTCCGATAATCTCAAAAATTTTAGGAATATCGAGACATTTTCTGACATGATTAGCCAATCTATCCAACTCAGCTTCTCTAAACGTCCTATAACGGAAAGATCGAGATTGAAGGGGCAAGCCTTTCTTTGCCCTAAGGTTGTTAATAAACCCCCAACGGAACTCGTCATTGTCAAATATACCGTGGATATATGTTCCCCAAACCTCGTCCTGTATGCAACCGTCATCAGAGGATCCTATAATAAAAGCAGAATTGCCTGTAACTTCAGATTCACCCATATGTACTTCGTATCCGGTCACCTCACCGCTATAGTATGGCAGGCGGCACTTAGCCGCACAGCGGACGGTACGCTTGGATTGCTGAAGAATCGTATTTACAGGCAAAAGTCCAAGAGCTCTGAATTCTGCATGTTCAGTTTCCACCGCATAGGGGTCAAGGATGGTTTCTCCGAGCATTTGAAATCCACCACAAATACCGACTACCGGTACTCCTCTGGCGGCAGCTTCGAGTACTGCCTTTTCAAGCCCGGCTTCGCAAAGAAACTTAAGGTCTTTTACTGTATTTTTGGTGCCGGGAAGAATAACAGCGTCTGCGTCAAGGATATCTGAAGTTTTTGTTGTATAGATCAAGCGAACACCGTTCTCGCGCCCTAGAGGTAAGAAGTCTGTAAAGTTAGATAGACGTGGTAACTTCAGCACAGCAATGATTATTTCAGCCTCACCTTCACTCTGGTATGAATCAAGAGCCACTGAGTCCTCTTCGTCTAGACCGAGGTTATGGAGATAAGGTACAACGCCGAGCACGGGCTTACAAGTAATATCCTCTAATATTTTCACTCCGTCATTAAAAAGAGAGAGATCTCCCCGAAACTTGTTAACAATAATCCCCTTAACCAGTTCTCTTTCCTCGGGGTACATCAAAGCAATAGTGCCATAAAGAGATGCAAACACCCCGCCACGGTCGATATCACCGATGAGCAGCACCGGAGCGTTAGCGAGCTTTGCCGCACTCATGTTGACAATATCCCTATCGCGTAAATTTATCTCTACCGGACTGCCGGCGCCTTCCATTACTATCACGTCGTAACGGGCCATAAGTGTGTTTAGAGCTTGCTTTACTATCGGCAGGGCTTGGTCTAAGTATTGCTCACGGTATTGCCGTGCTGTCATGTTTGAAATGGGTCTACCCATCGCCACCACTTGAGCACTCATTTCATCGGAGGGCTTTAAGAGAATGGGGTTCATTTCCACTTCCGGTTCTATTCTACAGGCTTCAGCTTGCAAAGCCTGAGCCCGACCAATTTCAAGACCATCGGGAGTAACATAGGAATTGAGAGCCATATTTTGAGATTTAAAAGGCGCAACTGAATACCCCTCTTGTTTGACAATCCTACAGATGGCAGCAGTAAGAATACTCTTGCCCACGTGTGAACCGGTACCCTGCAGCATTATAGCCTTACCCAAGACAAACCACCCCGTCTTTCTTTAACGCAACAGGCAGACCTGCAACGCACAGATACACATCGCGGGAAACTTCCGCTATCGAAGCGTTTACAATACCTAAACAATCGCGAAATATCCGTCCCAGTTTGTACGGAGGAACCAGACCAAGACCCGCTTCGTTCGTAACCAGAATTGAGTCTCCCCGGCGGGAAGTCAGAAGTGTTACTAATTCGAGAGCTTTCTCGCGCATCTCCAAAATGAACTTATCCGGCTCTGCCAGGTTTTTCTCTTCGGCGGAAAGCAGACAGTTTGACACCCACAGACCAAGGCAGTCTACCAGCAGACATGACTCTGTATCAAGTCTCTGAATCGCATCAGCAAGATCCAGCGGAACCTCAACTGTAATCCACCGATTAGGACGGCGCTTTTTGTGCATACGGATTCTTTCCGCCATTTCATCGTCTTTTTCTTCGCAGGTTGCAATATATAGGACGCTATCAAAAGAACCTGCGAGTTTTTCAGCTAAAACGCTCTTGCCGCTCCGAACTCCGCCGGTTACCAATACTATATCTCCCATTTTATCTCCTTAGTAATGCGATCTGAGGTACTTCTTCCCTGGGGTGTCGGACTACTTCCACATTGCAGCCATAAGCAGCCGCGATTGCCTGAGAGGTTAGAACTTCTTCCGCAGAACCTTCGGTAAGTATTTTGCCTCCTGCCAAAATTATCAAGCGATCACAAAAGAGAGCAGCAAGGTTAATATCATGTAGCACAGCCACTACTGTAAGTCCATCGTGGGCCAGGGTGCGCAAAAGATTCAGAAGTTCCGCCTGATGTTTTATGTCCAGATGCGAGGTAGGTTCATCAAGGATTAATATTGAGGTGTTCTGCGCCAAAGCCGTGGCAATACGTGTCCGTTGTTTTTCGCCGCCGCTCAACGTGCTGATCCTGCGTCCGGTGAATTCAAGAATTCCCGTGCGTTCCATGGCCTTACGCACATGTAGCCTGTCTTCGTAGCTTTCTTCACCTAACAAGCTTTGATGGGGTAGTCGCCCGAGAGATACCATTTCTTCGACGGAAACGTCTGCTCCATATGATTGTTCCTGTTCCACCACCGCTATATTCCTGGCGATTTCCTTTTGTGTCAGTGAACTTATGGGCTTATTCCCAACAAAAATGTCCCCCTTTTCCGGCCGATACCAACGGCTCATAATTTTGACAAGTGTGGACTTGCCTGCGCCGTTAGGCCCTAGTATACCAGAAAATGACCCAGCCGCAAAAACCGTGCTCACACCTCGCAAAACAGGTTTGTCGAAAGAAAATGAAATATTTGAAATCTGCAACGAAAGCACTAGAGAACCTCCTTTCGCCGCTTGGCGAGTAGAAAAAGAAAAAACGGACCGCCGAACATGGCAGTTATTATTCCTACGGGAAGCTCCGCCGGGCGTATGATTGTACGGGCTAAAAGATCAGCCGCAGTCAAAAAAATCGCTCCGCATAGAGCTGATGTCGGGAGCAAAAGGCGATAGTTATGACCGACAAATATGCGTCCGATGTGCGGAATCATCAGTCCTACAAATCCGATTCCCCCGCTCACCGCTACCGATGCGGCGGTAAGTAGCGCTGAACAGCACAAGAGGATAAGACGAACCCTCTCAACATTCACACCTAGGTTGTGTGCAGTAGCATCGCTAAGGCTTATGGCTGTGAGGTAACGGTGATAGACATGGATAAGAAAGTATCCGCCTACAAGGTAGGGAATAATGGCGAAAAGGTGATACCAGTTTCTGGCTGAAAATCCGCCCATAAGCCAAAAGATAAGAGGATGAATTCTCTCCCCGCTAAAATAGACGAGAAGAGATACAATCGCGGACAGAAAACTGTTCATGGCTATTCCGGCAAGGAGCAGGCCTAGGGTAGACTTCCCGGCTATTCGTCGAGAGATTGATACAACGATTATCAGCGTTATAATAGACCCAATAAATGCCATGGGAGTAATAGCCCCAAGCCCTAAGAAACTAAATCTTAGCCCCAGCAGCATTGCAACCGAAGCTCCTAAGCTTGCTCCGGAGGAAACTCCGAGCACGTGGGAATCAGCCATTCCATTATGGAGTAGCCCCTGCAACACCGCTCCCGCTGATGCGAGAGCGGCACCTACAGCTGCGGCCAGAAGTGTCCTTGGAAGGCGCAGCTGCCAAACAATTACTGTCTCATAACCCCATTCTGCTTGAGGTAAAGTTAGCAGTTGATGAAAAACGAAACTAAATCTTGCAGGTGATATGGTGACAGCACCAATAGCCAGACTTAATAAAATCACCACCACTAGTATACCAAGAGGCAAAGCGCTAAACACCCATTCTCTTTTTATTGACTTCCGACTTGCTATTTCCATAGATCAGGATGGAGCTTCATGGAAATCTCCATTAGTCCCTTGGCGATTCGAGGTCCGGGGCGGAGAACTAAATCCTCCTCCACGAGATATACACGACCATATTTCAATGCAAGTACGCTCTCCCAGTTTGGACGACTTTTAATCTGTTCAACCGCTTCAACGCCATGAGTATATATCATGACCTCAGGCTGACGGGCGATCAAATCTTCCAGAGAATAGACAGGGTAATCAGTGGGAGCGTCAGCAGCTATATTTATTCCGCCGGCTCTCGTGATAAGCTCGTTAATAAAGGTGTTGGGTCCGGCTGTCATGATTGGATCGTGCCATACTTCAAAGTATACCAAAGGTTTATCATTCTCTATTAGAGTCTTTACCTTGTCGTCAACCAGCTTGATGTCTTCAGTAATCTGCTCCATAAGAGCCTCTGCAGCTTCGGTTGCCCCGGTGGCCTTACCCAGCATTTCGATATTATCGAGTATCTGCTGAATGTTCTGAGCATTGAGCACGATGACAGGGATATTCAGTTGGTCTAGTTGCTCTACTACTGCTTGGTGGAGACTTGCCGCAACTACGAGCTCCGGCTTCAATTCAATAATTTTCTCAACCGAAGGTTCGGCGAAACCACCTACCCTCTCCTTCTCGGCAGCAACGACAGGGTAATTACATATGTCTGTAACTCCTACAATCTTTTCATCAAGACCCAAAGCAAAGAGAAATTCGGTATTTGACGGAGCGATAGATACTATTCGAGTGGGAATCTTGGTCAGGTTTATTTCGCGTCCCATGTCATCCGTAACAGTAATTATTTCTTGATCTTGAAAAAAATTTATTTGAGCGCAACCGGAGAGAGATATGATAAGTAGCAAAGCGAGAACCAGGATTAATTTCCGTTTCATCTCATTTTCTCCTTCGATTTTAATGTGCCAATAAATATAAGCGGTTGTAATCTTTTCTCAACAACACCATAAGCTTCGGGGGTACAGGCAAACACCACTGCGGTAGCAGGACCTGCCGACTCGTTAAGGAAGTTCTCGCATGTGTTTTCTAAAGAAAGTCTCAGGTTCGAAGATCTGGCAATAGCCTCGGCTTCGTAGAGAATGCCCCTTGATCCAGCCGGCGTAATGTCTCTCACCCCTTGGATTTTTAGCAGTTCCATAAGCTTGAGTAAATCGGCGTTTTCCGGATCATCCAGGCTTACTTCGATTCCTACCTTGGGTCTGCCCAGAGCAACCACAATATCCCCTGCCTGAGTTAACCCTACGCGCAAAGAATTCCCCCGAGCTATTCCCACACACGTTATTCCTACCCCGGTTTGCCTGGTTGGAAAATTTTTCTCCGTAGTAAGCACGGTGATGCCTTGAGGGTCGGGGTAGACCGTTTGGGCTTCAACGTATACGCCCTCAAGAATCTGTTCTGACGCGATAGAATCAACACAAAACGTGCATGAAAGAGCGATTAACTCGGCTCCTGTTGAGATAAGCTCCATTAGTGCCACCCGGGCAAGAAACCTACCTACGACTGCGGGTTCGGCCGATATAACATCCAGTTCTTTTGGCCCTATGGCACCTATAGAATCGCAGGTTATCACAAGGGTATCTCTCCCAAGAGGTAGTGACAAAAAATCTCTACTTGACATAGATGAGTTTCCTAAGTGCCGAAACTTTGGTCAGCCCAAAGGCCACCAACATATTCAGCGTAGCAGCTACCAGTATAGAGGGGCTGGCTGCGATGAAAAAAGAAATGCCAAAGCCGGGTATAATAATAAACATAGCAGGAAGTACAATGCCGTTAATCACAATGCCGATAGCACAGCCAGCGAATTTATTTAGTTTAGCCGCAGCACCTGCCAAATATGCTGCAACCATCATACCCAGGGCCACCATTGCGTGAATTGGGAGTCCCAAGGGCATTCCGCTTATAACTGCGGTAGCAATATGCCCAAGACCTGCGACTATTGCTCCTGTTACCGGATTTATAACCAGTGCAGCATAGAACCCCGGAACTGCGTCAAAAGCAAGAGAACCTACCATACTTGGGATCTTTATGAATGCGCCGATAACGCTGAGTGCAATAAGCGCCGCTACGTGAGTAAGCTTTTTTATATTCATAGAGAAGACCTCCTTTCCGATTAACGTAAAAAACCTCAACCGCACGGGTTGAGGTTTGGATGCAAAGCACTGGTACCACCATAACTCTGGACCCTGCCCCCTCGACCGAAGGACGGTGTCATAACAACCGCTGGGCAGGTTTCCTGACTCCGGGAATTAACGCACCTGACTCCTTCCCATTCGAACAAAACGAACAGTGGTTTAATCCAAGTACTACCCGTTACAGTGGCGGGACCGTTCAGGTTTCAAACCTGATTCCCTTTTAACCCCAATTCTTCGGGGGCACCCAACAGTAATATTTAATTTCGACAAAAGTATACCGCAAAGTCTACAAGGAAGCAAGGCCAACTTCGAGTTTTGTGTCAGAAAATAGCTTGACAGCAACTATCAATATCTGTAAACTATTTACTTTACATATAGCTCTCAAAAAAGTTTGTTTTCTTAAGCAAACTTTTTTAGTTGTTAATTTAATCCGATCACCTGATTTTGAATTTGTTCCGGGCGGAGAAAATATTATGAAGGTTGATTGATACATGAGTTTTTTAAAGGATCTTACGCGTAACTCAAGAGTCTGTATAATGGTCGAACCGATGTGGGCTGTATTCGGAGGGCTTATTTTCTTTTATGCCCCTTTATATATGGAATCGATTGGCCTGACCCATGTCCAAATAGGTATTGCCTCAACAGCTACAGTCTCTATAAACTTTCTTTGCAATCTTTTTGCATCTTCAATTACAAACCGCCTGGGACGCCGAAGGACTTCACTGATCTTTGATTTAATATCCTGGTCGATTCCCATGTTCATTTGGGCTATTGCACAGAATTTCTGGTATTTTCTGGCGGCTTCCCTGATCAATGGCTTCGTAAGAATTGTTCATGTTGCCTGGTTCCTGCTATTAAGTGAAGATGCGGAAAGCCATCAACGTTCCAAAATTTTCGGAATCATTAATCTTATTAATTTTTCCTCCGGCCTTATGGCTCCTCTAACCGGGTTACTCATTGCACATTACAGCACCATTCCCGTTATTCGGATTCTATACGGAGCCGGTATGTTGAGCATGACGCTCATGTTCCTTCTTAGAAATGCGTTAACCACAGAAACGAAAAACGGATTGGAAATGATGAAAAAGCACGAATCGATCTTGCTTCGGCATGGTTTATCGAATTATTTTCAAATGATTCGTAAAATTATCACACACCCATATTTGCTGCGTGTTCAAATCATTTATATTTTGACCACCTTTTTGCAAAATATGAACTTTGTACTCGTGCTGTATTATTCGAATCAACTGGCGCATACAGAAAAGAGTCTTTCAATTATACCCGGTGTCAGCGCTTTGGTAAATCTCTTCCTGTTTATTGTCGTTTTGCCCCGGATTTCTAAGTTCAAAGAAGAGAAGAACCTGGCATTTTCTTTTTTGATATCAATTGCCGGAATTATCCTCCTGTTTTTCATTCCTGCGAATAATTTGCTTATCTTGCTGGTTTCCACATCTCTTCTGGCTATAGGAACATTTATTCATCTGACTTTCCGGGATACATTGTTCATGAATAATGTGGAAGAGTCCGAAAAAGCCGATGCCTTTTCAGCAATTCAGAATATTTCGACACTAGCCGTAATCCCTGCCGGTGTACTTACGGGATTTCTATATAGCGTCATACCTCAGTTACCTTTCATGATTATGTTGGTCTTAATGATAAGCGCCTTTTTGATTTCCTTGTCTCTTTTAAAGCAAAATCCGGTTCGCTTGTCTGCTGCTGTTTTAGATAATGAGGTTTAAAGTCCAAATTAATCAAAGGCTGTATGCTTGACAGCGAAACTGCAAGTTGATTTCATAGTAAGATATATATTTGATTCTACTCCAACAAGGCAATATGCTGCAAAATAACGGATGAAGCCTTCGCCTAACAAGCGCGTAATGACACATTTAGTATCATTACGCGTTGCATTAATCAGCAACCGAATGTCAAAACATTTCAAGGTCAGGGACGACATTTTTAGCATCAATGCAACAGGACGTTGTCATCGATGTGAGCGAGAAAATGCAAGACGAGGCGTAGCTGATTACAGCGTAACTTCGGCGGATTGAATTATTTTGCAGCAGAATCAACTTTAGATTCCTGTCTTTACGACTTTGACCCTAACGCCTTCCACAGTCATAAGTTTTTTTGAAAATTCATCCATATAATCGTCATCTGCCTTGACGCTTAAGGTGATGACCCCTAAATCATCGTTTATGTCATGTACTCCCTGCCTTGTCAATATACAATCGCCGAATTGAGTGAATATTTCCTGGACTTTCGGGGCTTGCTCCTTACGATTATTGAGTTCTACAACGACAACCTGATAATGTTTCTGTAGCATACATATCCTCCTTTAAATTTATCATTATACTCCTCTAATTATTTACTGCCAACAACCTTTGAATTTGATACGCATCACAAAATGCATACCTTTAAAGTATAGATTGTTTCTGCCCACATAAGTTTAGTATTACTCAACTACCTTTCTGACCTCTATTTGACACAATAAAGATTCAAAGTCATCTCTATTGCATAGTATTGTTCCTTCGTTCATACATGAAGCGGCGGCAGCCGCCATTCCAAACCTCAACATATCATCAGCAGCCAGACTCTTCTCCATTGCCAGACAAAACCCTGCGATCATCGAGTCTCCTGCTCCTGCTGTACCTTTTACTACAATGTGTACTGCGGGAGATCTGAAAACTTGTGTTTCATCAATCAATAATGCTCCGTTTTCACCTAAAGAAACTGCTACAATCGATACTCCCATATCGATGAATTTTCTTGCTGCTTTTATAATTTCACTGATGCTTTTAAGTTTTATACCAAGTGCGCTTTCCAACTCGTGCAGATTCGGTTTGATGAGATAGGGTTGCGCCAAACTTCCCCTTTTTAACAATACCCCCTCGGCATCAAGAACACATCTTGTCGATAAATTTCTCATCATACGTATAAGCTGCGAATAGATCTCCTCCGGCACTCCTGTTGGCACGCTACCGCATAATGCAAGCGCAGAAATATTTCCCCCAAGCTTGGCAATTACATTTACTAAAATCGACAAATCGTCCTCAGATACAAGATTCCCTGATTCGTTGATTTCAGTAACAACTCTTTGGGATATATCGAATATTTTAAGATTTGTCCGAAGCTTGCCCCTAACATTTACCAAATCATGCTTTATATCTGATTTGTCAAGCAATTCCGTAATATGTAGTCCGCCTTCGTCATAATTGAATCCTGTACAACAAACATCACCTCCAAGATTCTTATATGCTATTGCAACGTTTATACCTTTACCCGCAGGATCAACACGCGTTTCAAGAACCCTGTTCATCCCGCCATATATAAATTTGTCGATACATATAGTTTTATCAATACACGGATTAAGAGTTAATGTCGCAATCATACTACTATCCTTATCATTGTCAGCTCAACCTTTGTTTGTCATTAAAGCTACGTTAGGAAAGCCTATAAATCAATTCCTCAAGTTCTAGGATACTTGACACAACATGATCCGCCTCCAAAACCTCGTCTTTGCCGAATCCGTATGAAACGCCGATTGATATGCCGTCGTTGTCTTTTGCCGCCTTTATATCAAAAAGCCTGTCACCAATCATTACAAACTTTGTTGCGTTGTGCTTTTGCACCAAAACTTCCACAGCGTCAGATTTTGAGATGCCGCTTTTTTCATACCAGATTTCATCAAAAATATCGTTTAGCCCAAATGCATCGGCAATATCGACCACGTATTCCTTGTTTCCGTTTGAACAGATACACAACATATACCCCTTATTCTTAAGACGTTTGAGCATCTCAATCGCTCCGTCGTAAAATTCCCCTGTTTTAGGTATTGCATACGACTCATTATTTATGACATCCTGTTTGAATTTAGATATTAACTCTTCATTATCTGAATTGAGCATTGCTCTGCAGGTGCCATCAAGGGGTAAGCCTACAAAACTCATGATTTCATCCTGGGTCTTTGGCGGATATCCATTTGATGCAAGCGCCTCATTAAATGCGAAAACATCAACAGTTTCGGTTCTAAAAAGTGTCCCATCAAGATCAAATACTAACAATGGCTTCAAATCCGGTTTCCTCCTGTTCTATTCCTTAACAACTACATCAACATATGCAACATCCGGCACATTTATCAGCCAAACAAAACGTTCCACTGGTTGATCTGTGCCGCTGGTTGGTTATATTAGCAGGATGATAGCTGGGATTGTTATAATCGACAATGCAGTTGACAACACTATATACTGAGAAGCAAGCTCCGCATCCCCTCCATACTTTTCCGCAAAGATTGCCGTATTGACGGCCATGGGCATGGCCGTTAGCACAACCGTTATCCCTAAAAGCATCGGAGGTGCGGCAAACAGCCTAAACACAAGAAAAACCAACAATGGGATCAATAAAAGGCGCACTAACACCCCGTAATACAAATGCCATTTAAATATGACTTTTTTAAAGTCCGCGTCCGCAAGCAACGCACCAACCACAATCATGGATATCGGCGTAGTCATACCGCCTACCATATCAAGAGCCTGATACAAAGGGTTTGGCAGCTTAATCTGTAGTAAAAAAATGATTAGCCCAGCTGCCACTGATAATATTCCGGGATTAATTAGCGATTTAAACATCTTTTTCGTATCCTTCAAGTCAATTCCACCGGAAAACAATCCGATTCCGTACGTCCATATGAAAATATGAAAAACCGCTATATACATCGAAGCAAAAAATATCCCATCTCTCCCAAACAATCCATCGATAACGGGAAATCCCATGAACGCGCAGTTTGAAAAGACAACGCCGAAGCGCATTATTCGGTTTATATTGCCGGGAAACTTGTAGAAAAGCAATTTCCCCAAAATGATCGAAAATACGTGAGCCGCTATCCCGAGGACAAAAATAATCCCGGCATCCCTTAACATCTGTACCGAAAATTCCACATGAAAGGAGACGATTATCATAGACGGCATAGTCACATAAAGCAAAAGACCCGAAAGCTTCTGGCTTACCTCATCGTTGATCATGCTTCTTTTTTTTACTATAAACCCGACAAGTATAACCAAAAACAGCACCAGGACCTGCTCTATAACAATATTGTCAGCCACTTACTCCTGTTCCGCCTCTCTTTCCTTTTTAGCCGCCTCGACAATCTTTGCGCTTATATTTGGCGGAATATCCTCGTATCGGACAAATTTAAGGGTAAAGCTGCCCCGTGCTTGAGTCATTGATCGAAGATCGGTTGCGTACCTAGTCATCTCTGCTTGCGGAACTTCTCCTTCAACCTTGTTAAACCCGCCTCCAACAGAAGACATACCCAGTATGCGCCCTCTTCTTCTATTCATATCTCCTATTATATCACCCATATAATCCTCGGGTACTATTATCTCAGCATGCATAATAGGCTCAAGCAGAACAGGATCCGCTTTGTCAAGCTTCTTAAAAGCAATATAAGTTGCCATTTTAAACGCCATTTCAGATGAGTCAACTGTATGATATGAGCCATCGACCAAAGCAGCTCTTAAACCAACAACCGGATAGCCTGCAAGTACGCCTTTTTTTATGGTTTCGAGCAACCCCTTTTCGACTGCGGGAATATACTGCCTAGGCACCACGCCTCCAACAACTTTATCTACAAACTCAAATTTAGAATCGGACCCAAGGATTGGTTCAAATTCAATCCAAACATGACCGTATTGCCCATGTCCGCCGCTTTGCTTTTTATGTTTGCCTTCGACTCTTAATGGTTTTCTGATTGTTTCACGAAAAGGTATCTTAGGCTCTTTAAATGCCGCGGTAACACCAAACTTGTTTTTTAGCCTGCTAGCCAGCACATCAAGGTGCATCTCGCCTATTCCTGATATTAGCATTTGGCCTGTTTCAGGATGATGCTCAACTGAAAATGTAGGATCCTCCTCAGTAAGCCTTATTAAGCCGCCAAATACTTTTTCCTCCTCGCCTTCCTTCTCAGCTTGCAATGCAAGCGAAATTGAAGGTTTTGGGAATTCTATGCCCTCAAAAACTATCGGATGCGTTGAATCACTCAGCGTATTTCCAGTTACGGTGTGTTGCAGTTTGGAAAGCGCTCCTATGTCCCCCGCACTTATTTTCTCGATCGGGACCTGCTTTTTCCCTCTCAGCATATAAAGCGAACCTGCTTTTTCACTTTTTTCCTTGTTCGAGTTATATATTGTACTACCAGCGCTAAGCTCTCCCGATATTACCCTGAATATGGAAAGCTTTCCTACAAAAGGATCAACGATTGTTTTGAATACAAGGGCAGAAAATGGTTGAGAAGACCCTGCCCCCCTTGCTTCGGAAAGATTCGTCTTTAGGCTTTTCCCGATTACAGGCTGACGATCCATTGGCGATGGAAGATAATTGACTAAACTGTCTAAAAGCAAAGTTATGCCTGTATTAGCAACAGCAGAACCGCATAAAACCGGAACGATACTGCCGGATATTACGCCTTGGCGTAATGCGGCGTTTATCTCCTCAATCGTAAATTCTTGACCTTCAAAGTATTTTTCCATGAGAACTTCGCTTGTTTCAGCAGCAGCTTCAATCAAAACCGTCCTCATATCATCAGCTATATCAGCAATCGAATCTGGAATATCTATCTTTCTAAGCTCGCTGCCTGAGATGCCATAAGCCGTTTGAGATACAATATCTATCAAGCCTTTAAATTGCCCGCCTTCCGTGATGGGCAACTGAAAGGAAACAACAGCCTTTCCATACTTGCCTTTCAACTGATTTAAAACCTTCATATAATTGGCATTTTCGCGATCCATCTGATTGACAAACACTAGAATCGGGATTCCTGCTTCCTTGGAGTAATCCCAAGCTTTTTCCGCGCCGACATTTAAGCCTGATACCGCCCCTGTAACTATTAGCGAAGCATCTGAGGCTTTCAATGCACCTACCATTTCACCCACAAAGTCAAAATAACCGGGCACATCGATCAAGTTTAACTTAACACCGTTCCATTCAACAGGTGCTAACGCGGCACTTATCGAAATCTGCCTTCTGATCTCTTCAGGATCGAAGTCGGTTGCAGTCGTACCGTCAACCACACGACCGAGGCGATCGGTTACTTTTGCGCTATAAAGCATAGCCTCAACTAAAGAGGTTTTGCCTTCCCCGCCATGACCTATGATCGAAATGTTGCGAAGCTTGTCCGTACTGTAGAGTTTCATCAGTATACCTCCTGTATTTTACATCTGCCGACCTGTTTGCCGACAATAGATTAGCTACATATAGAATATATAGTTCGATAATAAAACAAATTTTCCTGTCTGTACAAGCATTATTTTTTCATGTTAATATTTAACATAATTTATATATTATGTCT
>Ga0209103_1000100_pt1 | contig 25299 bp, 26 predicted proteins | sample 4C3metaG_FD_184152 | JGI IMG/M metagenome (GOLD analysis project Ga0209103, IMG submission 184152) | Freshwater bacterial and archeal communities from Indian Creek, Illinois, USA - 4C3 metaG (SPAdes) (version 2) | ecosystem: Environmental > Aquatic > Freshwater > Unclassified | place: USA...
CTTGGTCGTAGGTATGGGAGGTGATGTTCCGCATGCTACGATACTCAAACCAAGCCTCGACACGGGCAATAATGCCCTTTTCTGCGGCAGTGCGCAGTAGTCCGCGATAGTCAGCAAAATCAACTTCTGTTGGCGAAGCGGCATCCATTTCTAGCCTGCGCCGCATCATTTTGATACTCTGCTCGTAGGCAAACTCAAAATTTTGTATAACCCCCGCCATCAAGATGTTCTGCACATCTTGGGACTGCTCGCGCAGCCAATCGCCCTCACTCATGATGCTAATTCCTGCCTGCAATGAAGTGATGGCCTTCTTTAGTGACGTCAAGTCAAGCTTCACACTTTCCACTCCTTTACCCTGACAAAGGGGTCGTTCTTTCAGTCGCAGAGTCGCCATCTATACAATGACAAATCATTTTCTCCAAAAGATATCCCACCAGCCGCCCCCAGTGCCCTCATGGGTGTATGTTAAACATCTCTATGGCTCGTTCCCAAAAACATGTAGGTTCGATCATATCTCCTGTCCCTCCTGTTCAATGGATAATCGCAGCGATTCACGACAGGTGTTCATGTCCACTAGGTTGACCTCAATATCCTCACCTAAATCCATCACCGCACCTATCGCTCGGAAGGTGTCCTCTAGGGCGAGCCCCCAAGCCGCAATATCTACATCCGACCATCTGTTAAAGCATTCTGAGCGAAGCAGTGAACCGAATACAGCCACTCGCTGTGCGCCAAAGTTTGTCTTGAGAAGTGCCGCGGCCTGCCGCGCTACCTCCCAAGCCCTCTCTCTTCGGCAGAGTAATTGCTCCTCCTCTTTTTGTTGTTGCAGCTTAGCGGCAGCTTTGTACGCAACCATATCCTCTTCACTGATCCTCTGCTCCGCCCTACTTGCTTTGTCGCGCTGCCCCCCATGCTTCGAGCCACCGACCTTTAATCCCCCCTCGCTCACAATCTCAGTTCCGGCCTGCAACTATGCTATGGTTTAAGTTGGAGAAGTCGGAGCATTTAAGGGCTCATTGCCACAATTATACCATGAGCCAAGTCATGGACAAGATAATAAAATATCCCTTTACAAATCGCCCTTTCACTTCTCGATGCCATCTTTAAGTTTCCGCCAAGCACTTAGAGCGCTTTGCCATTCCGCAGCAGTCAACTCGCGCCCCCCATAGCGCGCATCTTGAACAGAGCGCGAAATGGTTTGCACCTCCATGGCAGGCAGGAGATCGCGCAAGGCTTCCTCATATTCGGCTACGGTCTCCGCTCTGCCGCGCGGTCTAGACCTGTACTTACCATATTGCTCAAGATAGGCAAAGACCTGCCAAATGTCTCTTGGCACCAGGGGGAGCTTCGGCTGGCGCTTAACTGAAGTGCTTCTCTTGCCTCGAAGCGCAGGAATCTGCATCAAAAGCGATTCGTGTTCGTCAAGTGGAGCAGAACTCTTTGCGGGCGCATACCTCGCCATGCGACGTATGAGTAGCCAGGCTATTGCGGCCAATAAGATCGCTCCCATTATCTGCAATAGCCATGGTGCCGTCGTGCCAAGATCGCGCATCGCCTTAACAAATGGCTCTTGCATTCTGGCCTCGCTTTCTCCCGCCTGCTCCCCCGCTAGCAGAGCAACAACTATGCGCCCCAAAATGACCAGTGCATAGACTAGGTAGCCGACCGGCACAAGCAAGACCATAAGAATCTCGCGGGCGGCATAGGTGATGTGCCACAGTAAAGGCGCCAAGGTAAAAGCGCCAGGCCCTGCCAATAGGGTCGCCATTAAAAATAGCGCCGTAGTCAGTAGCAATAATTTCGTGCGTCCGCCCACGTGAGCGTGGTTCGTCACCTCATCGACATGTTGGTCCCAGGTAAGCCCAAGCGCTAGCATGCTAGCCAGCATCACGCCTAAAAGTGAGCTTAAACCCGAGACTGAGCCCGCAACATGAGCCGCGGGCAAAGCCACCCCAAAGACAATTGCTAAGGTCGACAAAAAAGCCCGAGCCTCACTATAGCTCCAATTATCGGTGGCGATTTCTGCTGTAATGTATGCCGCTACAAATACCAAGATTGAAAAGAAGGTTACGTCTACCGGGGCCCCCCTCCCTAAAGCTGGAAGCAGCAGGGCGGCACCTAGCGCCACCGAAAACAGTAGGAGCCTGCGCAACCAGACCTGCGCTCGCAAAGAAATCCGCCCGGCGAAAAGAGTCAGCAGGGCGGCTCCGAGAATATGCCCCAATGGTAGCGGAGGAACATCACCCCTGTAAGTCAGGCGATAAATAGTTTCAGCCCACAGCTGCGTTACGATTGACAGTGCTACCACGGCAAGAATTTGGGCCAGAAGAAGGCGCAGCTTAGCGTACATAGTCACTCCCCTCCCTGCGTATCCACAGCATTGATGTATCGTCAAAGAGGACTGAAGGGGTGCTTCCTGTGTATACAATGTGAAACGGCGCATAGCGCTGCGAACCAAGGGCCACGGCAGAGAGCATTTCCTCCGTTAGGATAGGCGAAACTAAGACCAGTGTAGTTCCGAATCGCCTTTGCTCTAGGGCATTGGCCAAAAAAGTACTGGGCCTAGACATGGCATACGGTGTAGTACAGGCGAGCGTTGCCAGCAAGCTGTGCATATGCAGAGGTCCGGCCCCTATGGGCAGGTCAGTGATGTAGTCATTGGCACTGACGCCAACGCTACAGGCACTGTCTAGCAAAGCCACCCCTAAGCTGGCCGTTACTTCGATGCTCCACTCGGTTTCACTGGCATCCTGCCGAAACCATACCTCGTCGCTGTTGGCAAGATTAAGCAAAAACATCACTTCTACGTTGGCAGAGGGCTCATGAACATGTACCATGTGGCGCGCTGCTCGAGCAGTCGCCTTCCAGTTAATGCGATTTAGGGGGTCGCCCGGCACATACTCGCGCACCCCTCGTATGCGCAGGGGGTCTTCATGTATAAAGCTCTTCAAGGTAGATGGCCCCAACAAGGTACAAGGCAAGACGCGCAATTCCTCGAGGGCATGTACTCGCGGGTAGACAATGAGCTGTACTTCATTGGAACAGTTGTTATGCGCGCTTCCATAGCCAAAGGGCCCTGTCACTATAATTTCGGTGGGGCCAACCCGCACTACCCCGCGACGTTCGCATTCCACAGTATAACGCCGCCGCACCCTTTGCCACATACCCAGACGAAACGCGTGATGAAGCTGCCTTTTGACGCTACTCCGCGCGTGCTCAACGCCGACAACATGCACATGAGAAGAAATATCATGCCAGACATGCAGCAAAGATATGGGCGTGAAGCTGCGGTTCTCGAGTTCTAGGGTGAGCCTCACGTTTTCGCCTGGCCAAGCAAAGGCTTGCGAAAAACTGGCGCGATAATGCAAAGCCTTTCGCCCCCATATGGCATACAGGTTTGGAAAATACGCCAACAAGGCGCCACCGCACACAAAAACGATGAATGCGGGTGAGCGCAGGAGTAGCCCGAGTGTAAGACTTATGGCTATGAGTACATTACTTAGCTCAGGCAGTCTTCCCTGTCTTTCATTCATGCTTCACTATTGGGCAGGACGGGTACCGGGATGGTAGAAAGCACTGCCTCGATAATGTTGTCAGCGGTCTGTCCCTTCAGACGCGCCTGACTCTTGATTATCAAACGATGGCTCAGTACGGGCTTGGCCAGTTCCTTAACGTCATCGGGCAGGACAAATGTCCTCCCCGCCAGAGCGGCGCGCGCCCTGGCACTACGCATTAACGCTAAAGTGGCACGCGGACTAGCCCCTAGTCGCAAGGCATCATGCACGCGGGTTGCCCTTACGATGTTAGCGATGTATTCCGCAACCGCATCACTCACGTGCACTTCGGCCGCTCCATCGCGCAGGGCCAACAGATCGCTCTTCACTGCTACCGACGAGAGACTCATGAGCGGATTTGATTGCGCAAAACGATGCATCAGACGCATCTCTTCTTCTAGCGTGGGGTAACCGAGCGATAAGCGCATGAGAAAACGATCTAGCTGTGCTTCGGGCAAGGGGAAAGTGCCCTCCTGCTCGATATGGTTTTGCGTGGCAATCACTAAGAACGGCTCAGCAAGCACGCGCGTTTCACCATCAACAGTGATTTGACGCTCCTCCATGCACTCGAGCAAGGCGGCTTGTGTGCGCGGAGTGGCGCGATTGATTTCATCTGCCAACAGCACATTGGTAAAGGCGGGACCGGGACGAAACTCAAATTGCGCCGTAGCTTCATTAAACACACTTACGCCTGTCACATCAGAAGGCAAGAGGTCAGGGGTGAATTGCACTCGTTTAAATTCAAGCTGCAATGAACGACTCAAGGTCTTGGCGAGCATGGTCTTGCCCGTGCCCGGCACATCTTCAATTAAAACATGACCTTGACAAGCCAAGGCAATCAGCAGCAAATCGATAACCTTGTCTTTACCTATAATAACTTTCGCGATGTTCTCTCTCAGCCGGTCGGCGATATTTTTGATATCCATATAGTGCCCCCTCAGTGATATTGACGCTCGGTAGCAGGGCCATACGAAAATGTGCTAAAATGTATATAGTTAATCTTACTTCACCTTAGTCTACGCAGGGGAGAGTGCAACCCTATTTTTAACTATCTATTACTAATTCTCTTGGCAGCTATGTGGGCAATTGTTTTTCTACTGCCCTTACGCAAAAAGAAAAAGGGCAAGTCGCGTCTTTTGCAGGTGGTTCGCACGGCAGCAGTGTGGTGGGTGCTTGGCATGGGCTATCACTTGGTAGGTTTTCTCATGCCAGACCGCTCTCTTCTGGGTATCTTCGATAAGTTCCTGTCTTATACCGTCTCTCTGCCCACCCGCCTAGGTATTGGGCTTGAGAATGCACGCGTTGGCGCCTTCGCGTCGACTCGCTTCGATTTAGCCTTGGCCATGGTCCTAGGCCTACCCTTCGCCTTTGTCTTAGCGCTTGTCCTCTTGGTCGCCATCTCGGCCCAGAAAAAACACCGCTCTTCTCGGCAACAGTCAGTCAAACAGGGCATGTAAGGGCACAAAAAACCTATGGAGGTCGGCGCGATGCTATTGAGAGTGGCCCTCATACAAATGGACATCACCCTTGGCAACGTAGCGCTTAATGCGCAAAGAGCGATGCAATTGACGGCAAACTTACCGGAATGCGCTATCATTTTGCTACCCGAACTCTGGGGGACGGGCTATGCCTTAGAAAGCGCCCATGAATTGGCGGAGGACGGCATGGGAATTGGTACTAGCGCCATGCGCGAAATTGCCCGCGCCAAGAAGGCTTACGTGGGCGGCTCACTGCTTATGCGGCGAGAGGGTGGCGTCTACAACACTTTTGTCCTCGTCTCACCCGACGGGCAAGTCGTAGCAGATTATGACAAGACCCATTTGTTTAGGCTGATGAAAGAGGACGTGTTCTTAAGCCCAGGCGACCGGCTGGTCACTGCGGACACCGCTCATGGTCGCATGGGCTTGGCCATTTGTTATGACCTGCGCTTTCCTGAGATTTTCCGGCACTACAGGAATGAGGGGGCCGACTTTAATTTGCTGGTCGCGGAATGGCCCTTGCCGCGAGTCGAGCATTGGCGCACCCTAGTGCGGGCGCGCGCGATTGAGAACCAGTGCTATCTCTTAGCATGCAACCGTGTTGGTCGCGATATGAACAACACTTTCGCTGGCCATTCTCTAGTAGTAGACCCCTGGGGAGAAGTATTACTAGAAGCGGATGCCACAGAAGGGGTCTATGTTATTGAACTGGATACAGATAGAATCGCGGCAGCGCGCAGTAGACTGCCAGTACAAGGCGACAAGCGCAACGACCTTTACTAGACTGAGCAGTCCTAAGACACCTAGCCGCGGTCCCTATTGATAGTAACTTAACATCTTGGCGGCGCTCTCGCGCATACTATCTCGCAGAGCACTAGGATGTAAAACCTCGGCATATTCGCCGTAGGCTAAGACCCAGCGCGAAAATTCCTCGAGGCCCTCTATTTCGGCAGTGAAAATGATGCTGCCGTCTTGGCAGGGCTCAATTTTTTGGCTGGGATGCCACTTGCTCTCAGCAATGAAACGTGAGTGCGGGGGCTTAAACCGTACTACTACACGGTGCTTTTCTCCTTTTATCATGCTCCAAGCATGACCGAGGTAGCTATCTAAGCTGAAGCTAGCAGACCGCGCAAAACTTCTCTCTAGCATGGTCAATTCCTTGATGCGTTCAACCCGGAATACGCGCAAATGTTGTCGATAGTGACAAAAGCCAATCACATACCATACCCCTTTTTGACAGTACAGATGGTAGGGGTCGACTTCGCGGAGTTCTTCGCTATCCCTATAGAGGGAATAATAGGTCATGCTGACTACCTGCTGATGTGCTATGGCCTTGGTCAAGACATCTAAGTAGGCACTGAGGTAATCGAGGTCGACGATTCGTTCTTGAATACAACTGACATGAGGCAGGGTCTCCCTCATCTCTTCCCGAGAAGTAGGAGACAGGCTGTTCCAAATTTTTTCTATAGCCGCATCTAGTGCCTGCGCCGACGGCAGGGCTTGGTTTTCTTGCGCTAAACTCCCCGCTATAAGCAGCGCGAAGGCCTCTTCCACGGTGAACTCTTGCGCTAGGCCCACTGCCCTCGCTGCTCGCCGGAAGCCACCGTTACTGCCTGGAAAGGCCTCAACGTGAAAACCTTGCTCTTTTAGTCGCTCAATATCCCTATAGATTGTTCGTCTACTGGTCTTAAAAGCCTCCGCTAACTCCTGCGCTCGCACACTACCTTTCTCCTCAATCAGATCGGCAATCTGCTGCACGCGACTCGCCTTTTTTCTCACTCCACACGCCCCCTTTGAAGGAGTATTCTCTCTTTGCCCCTCGATGTCCTGCCGTTACCTAGCGTAATTTGGCAACTTGATAAGAGACGATTTCAACCACAGAGAACACAGAGGCGTGGAAAAGAGAGGAAAATGGCGGGGGCACAACATTATATGGACTTGACCCTCATGCCGAGTCTGTCAAAAAAGAGTAGCTCCATTTAATAAGAGCTACTCCTTTTTCTATTCATAACAGCGAGCCGTGGCGCACTATTCGTTAGGCCTCCTGCAATGCGTTCACAGCTAGTTGCACCATAACGGCAGCACCGCGGACGAGGGCCCTTTCATCGAAATCATACTGCGCATTGTGCACCGGAAAAGGAGGCGTATCTATACCCTTACATCCCAACCAGAACATGGCGCCAACGGCGTGGTCGAGAAAGTAGGCAAAGTCCTCTCCGCCCATTGACGGCTGTTCGAGAAGAAATACATTCTCTTCTCCTAATGCCACCGTAGCGGCCTCTATCACCATCTTCGCTCCTTCAGGGTGATTATGCAAGGTGGGGTAGCCAAATTCATATTCCACACTGGCACTAGCGCCAAAGCCCACCGCTATATTTTCTACCAATTGCGTTATTTTTTGTGGTAAGGCATGGCGCACTGCCTCGCTTTGAGTACGCACAGTACCGTCTAAGTAGGCAGTAGGCGCGATAACATTATGGCGCTGCCCAGCTATAAAACGACCAATGGTCACCACAACCGGCTCCAGGGGGTTCATTTGCCGGCTAACAATAGCCTGCAGTGCGGTCACTATGTGGCTAGCCACCACGACGGAATCTATGGCCGCATGAGGGGCCGCACCGTGGCCACCGCGCCCTGTGACATTGATCTGAATGCGGTCAGATGCCGACATAAGGGGCCCAGCTTTAATACCGACTTTGCCGAAAGGCACTTCAGGCCACAGATGCAGGGCGAACACGAAGTCAACCTTTGGGTTCTCCATGACACCTGACTCAATCAGCGGGATGGCGCCGCCTCTTGGCGAACATTCTTCTGCCGATTGGAAGATAAACTTAACTACTCCACAAAGCTCGCTCCGCCTGCCCGCCAGCACCTGAGCCGCCCCGAGTAGCATCGCGGTATGACCATCATGGCCACAAGCATGCATGCAGCCCGGGTTACGCGAAGCAAAAGGCAAACCTGTTTCTTCTTGTATAGGCAAAGCGTCCATATCGGCGCGCAGAGCAACACAGCGCCCCGGCTTCTCACCGCGCAGTACTCCGACTACACTGGTGCCACCCACGCCCTCATGGACCTCTATGCCAAAGGAGCGCAATTTTTCGGCCACAAAAGCGGCTGTTTCATGCTCCTCGTAGCCGAGCTCGGGATGCGCGTGAATGTGCCTGCGCCACAGAATGATCTCGTCCTCGATACCAGCTACTTTTTTGAGAATGTCCATACTCTCCACCTCTCCTACTCTCCTATTCTCTACGTTCCGTTTCATCATGTCTAACGATTGGGGACCGCCCTAAAAATGTCGGCCGTCCTCGTAGTAGCGACGCCTCTCAAGAAGCAAAAAGGTTACGTCAACGTTCGGGCAGCCTACAGCCTGCAGGTGACGCGTGATGGCCTCCGCCATGCGGTCATATGCTTCTTCGCCCCTGTCAAAACAATACACCTCAACAAAGGGCTGCCCTAGTACGACTTGTCCATCCCACACATAGGTTGACGCCACACACTCTAGCACAAAATGCTCGCGCGCGCACTTTATGATAGCAGCTAGCTCCTCGGTCAATGGCAGGGAAATGTCTCTCACATAGTCGGCTGAAATCGCGTGGAAACGTAATTGCGGCATCCTTCTTCCTCCCTAGTTACGCCTTCTGAGCTACCATGAACCCATTTTTTGATAGCAAACTCCAAGCATGTCACGTACCCCCATAGCATGAGCCAGTTAAATCATTAAGTGCAGGCCATCCGCACCACGCCACAGCCACCACCAAAGTAAGATTGCCTCTCGCCGAGGGCTCGCTTAAACATAACTATAGCAGAATGGATGCTGGGCACAAAGAGGCTAATGTCCATCTCAAAATGTTCATGATCTCCACTTGATTGCTTTTCGGAATACACTATCAGCGGGATTATCACCACGCGCAAAAATGTGAACGCCCCCACCCAGCTCAATCGCTAGATGGAGGCCACACGGTCGGACCTAACCAACAGCTGACAATTTGGCTAGGGCACCCCGCAATCTGGGCACTCTGGGTCGCGGATCACTTCTGCCGTGGCAAAGTGCATAGATAGTGCGTCAAAAATCAACATGCGGTTGACCAAGAGCTCCCCTTGCCCGAGCAAATACTTAATGGCCTCGGTCGCTTGCAGGCAAGCTGCTAAGCCAGGGATAGTACCCAATACCCCGAGTTCAAAAGTCGTCTTGGCACTTAGCGCAGGCGGTTCACGAAACACACAGCGCAGACAAGGCCCTTCATACGGCAGTATGGTCATTACTCGGCCGGACATGGATAGCACGGCGGCATGGATAAAAGGCCTCCTCATTTCGAGACAGGCCTTGTTAAGTACGAATCGCGCGGCGAAATTGTCTGTGGCATCGACCACAAGGTCATACTGCGCCACTACCTCGGCGGCGTTTTCTGCCGTTACGGCAAAGGGATGCTGGATTATCTCACAGTCGGGGTTAAGTGCCTGCAGTTTATCTGCGGCGGACTCTACTTTGGGCCTGCCGAGGTCGGGGGTAAAGTGCAATATCTGGCGTTGCAAGTTCGAAAGATCTACAACGTCCCCATCGGCAATCCCCAGTCGCCCGATGCCCGCCGCGACAAGATAGTAGGCTGCGGGAGAGCCAAGCCCCCCCGCCCCCACCACTAGCGCTGATGAACGGAGCAATTTCTTTTGCCCTTCTACGCCAACACAGGGCACTTGAATATTCCTGTGGTAACGCTTCTCTTGCAGGGGAGAGAGGTCGACCATTAGCTTACCACTCCTCGCCTTAGCCGCCACCCACAGGCGGGAATAGCGACACCCGGTCACCGTCTTGCAGACAGTAATCAAGCGTCTTATGCAGGCCATTCACCAAGGCTGCGGTCACCTCGCCCGCTGGGATATTGTAGCGCAAAAGAATATCGCGAATGGTCGTGGCCCCATCGATAGCCACCGGCATTTTCTCCCCATGGCTTATGCCGAGATATTTCTCAAGACCAGTATACACGCGTAGCTCAATCAACATCTCGCGTATCCCCACTCTCTCTGCATTCTACCGATGCGCACAATTGGCACATACGGGTAGCTGGTCCTAGGGCCGAAACACGCTGTCAAGTTCGGCGTCACTGATATCAAAAACAGTGTTATGAGGTGCGAGTTTCTCGGTGTAGAAGAACTCTGGTAGGCGGTCGGCCGCCTTGGTAAAGCCTGCTCCCTCATTAAAGGCTAGTTCGGACTTGAGAATGTTCTTGCCCAAGGCGAGCACATCGTCCGTAGTGAGGGTCAGATCATACTGGGCATTCAACATTTCTACAATGGTCGGCAGTCCGTCGGGATTATCTAAAACGGGGAAAGCCACGAATAGACAGAGGCCTGAAGCATCAATTGCCGCTGTCGCCACTTGCAAATTGCGCGAGAGTTCAATCTGTCCTTCTGCCTTGAGGGGGTCGACAAAACCACCCACCTTGAGGATATTGGCAGTAACGGCATACCCTGCGGTATGGTCTGCGCCCATGGGACTAGTAGAATATGTTACGCCCATCCCCTTGCAGGCGCGCGGGTCGTAAGCCGGGATTCCTTGGCCTTTGACCGTGGCCACGCGCGTTACACTGTAGGCCTTGCCTGTAAAATCGGCCCCGTTGCCAAGAATGCGGCCGGCAGGGGTACCCTTGCCTACTTCACTGAGGGCTGCAATGGCAGCAGCGTCGTCGCCAAATGGTATGACGCCTGCTTCCATTAGCACTCCCAAGGCCACGCCAGCTTCGATAGTATCGAGCCCGACATCATTGCAAATGTAATTGAGCTCCGCAATGGTATCGAGGCTCTTGATTTCGAGATTAGCTCCAAAACCCCAAGCGGTCTCATATTCTACCGGCGAGCAAATCCTGCCGTCTGGCATCGGGTAGGCGTTAGAACAGCGGATAACACAGCCAGGATGGCAAGCGTGCGCCACGCGTCCTCCCTTTCGTTCCTTGGCAATGCGCGCCAACGACTCCCCACCAATCTCATTGGCATGCTCGAAACGGCCATTATTGCTGAAGTTTCGCACGGGCAAAGTCCCCGCTTCACTAATGACATTCATCAAGACATTGGTGCCATAACTGGGCAATCCTGTGCCACTCACGGGGTGGTCAAGGAGAATTTTGGCAAACTTCTTAGCGGCCACGGAGAATTTCTCCTTATCTTGCACAGGCATTCCATAAGTTGCGGGCGAATCAATGACAATGGCCTTAAGGCGCTTAGAGCCGAGTACTGCGCCTAAACCGCCTCTCCCAGCATAGCGACTCGAGTTGCCATCGCCATCATTGCTGGCCACACCGGCACCGGCGAGCATCATTTCTCCCGCCGGGCCATTACAGATAACACCGACCTTGCTGCCATATCGCTCACGCAGTATGGCCGTTAACTCGTATGTTCCTTTGCCCGCCAAGTCATCGGCCGCGATAATTTCTGCGCCATCAGGCGAGACCTTGGCAATCCAGGTGCCCTGCTCCTTAGGCATGCCCTCGACTACGATTGCTTTCAGGCCGAGGCTGGCGATTTTCTGTGAACAGATGCCTCCGGCGTTAGCCTCTTTAATCCCACCTGTCAAGGGACTCTTGCCCCCGAAAGAAAGTCGGCCGGATGAAGGCGCCGTGGTGCCTGACAAAAGCCCTGGTGCGATAACTAACTTGTTGAATTCTCGTAGCGGGTGACATGCGGGCGGGACTTCGTCACACACAATTTGCGATGTCAGCGCTCGTCCTCCTAGCGGCATATACTTCTCTGGCACATCCTCATACTTGGTCTCCCGCGTCGACATGTTTATGCGCAACAGTCTTGGCATTACTCCGAACCTCCTCTATATTTGTTAACTCTGTACCAAAACATATTCAACATAGCGCAAAATTTTCCTCTTTTAATTATACAAAATTTTTGCACAAAGCTTTATCGCCAAAGACTTTCCCCTCCCCCCTCTCAGTCTTATTAGCAACCAAAGAGGATTTACCAGTTCTTTGTAGAATACTTTGGTACAGTGCCGAGAGGAGGAAAGTGTTGATGGGGACTATAGAACTCAGGTTTTTTTCTACTCTACAAGACATGATGCGCGAGAAGGGCTATTCTTTCCCGACATATCTTGAGGTGGGCCAAGGTATAACCGTAAGCGATTTACTAAATCACATCGGCCTGACTACCTTGCAAGTTGAAGCCGTAATGATTAATGGTACAGTCGAAAACTACGCCAAACTGATCTGCGAGGGCGATAGAGTGGCTCTTATCCCTCCCGGTACACCAGGCCCCTATCGCGTCATGCTAGGCATCAGGGGCAAGTTAGAGAGTAAACCCTGACTTAGTGTTTTCACTAACCTTAACGTCCTCTTAATGCCGATAAAACTTTGATTACACATAATTGAGTTAGTTGTGATATCATTGTTTTGCATTACGGTCCCCGAAAATTATACGAGGAGGTCTATACATTGAAAATCAGTAAAACTCTAACCAGACTCACCGCCGCTTTCGTCATGGCCATGCTACTACTGACTACACCGCTCACGGCGGCAGTCACGCCTAGTGCCAGCATGAACATCATCCTCGACGGTCGTGCCATTGCCACAGCGACGCCTCTCGCTATCACCAACAATGTGGTCATGGTGCCTTTTCGCCCTATCAGTGATGCTTTGGGTCTTCATCTACAATGGCTCTCAGCAACGCAGACTATCGTATCCCATGGTCAAAATCTCAATGTAATGCTACGCATTAACGACCGCACGGCGCATGTGAATGATCGCGCTGTTGCTCTAGATGCTCCCCCGCGGATTGAGAGCGGGCGGACAGTGGTGCCAATTACTTTTCTGACCAGTCTAGGTGTGCGCTTTACATGGGACAGCACCGCTCGCACTGCTTCCATCTTTACCGACAATGGACCCCGCAACGTGATTTTCATACACCCAGATGGTACTTCGCCATCTTTCTTTGCTGCGGCCAGAATGCTCCACTACGGGCCCGATGGCGAGCTAAACTGGGATAGGCTCCCGGCTACCGCTGTGTACAAAGGACATATGCTGAACGAACTGGTTGGCACTTCAAATGGCGGCGCAGTGACGCATGCTTATGGCGTGAAAGTTTGGGACGGCTCCTTCGGGCTTGACCAGCAGAATGCTCAGATTATATCTCGCTCCGGTCAACCTCACACTATCTTAGAAGAGGCCAAGATTGCCGGCTTCTCGGTAGGCATGATTAACACCGGTACCATCACCGAGCCTGGTTCAGGCGTGTGGGGCGCCAGTGTTGCCAATCGTGGTGACCATGCCGGCATCGCGCGCGAGCTAATTATTCGCCCAGACGGCCAGCAAATTGACGTGATTTTTGGCGGAGGCGAGGTTTGGTTCCTGCCTAATACTGTGGTTGGCAGGCACGGCGTCCGCGGACGCAGAACAGACGGAGTAAACCTCATCAATGAAGCCATTGCTAGAGGCTACCGCGTCATCTACACGCGTGAAGATTTGCTCAACCTACCTGTTAACACAACACGGGTACTTGGCCTCTTCGCGGCCCATGATACCTACAATGATAATAACGAAGAAGCCTCACCACGCTACATATACACCGAAGAACAACTACGCGCCGAGGGTCTGCCAGATTTCGACCCCAATGCGCCTACCTTTGCGCAAATGATGACAGCAGCGATTCAAATTCTGTCCCGCAATCAAGATAAGGGCTTCTACTTGGTCGCCGAAGAAGAAGGCACCGATAATCTGGCTAATGGCGCACTCAATGCTCGTGGCACAATAGAAGCGACCAAGCGCGCCGATGACGGCATTGGCGTGGCACTAGAGTTTGCCAAGAGACAGCTCAATACTCTCGTCATCACTGCCGCTGACAGCGAAGCGAGCGGCTTTTCGATCATGGGGAACCCAGTCGTTGATGCCACGGGCAATGTGGTGCCCACTCAGGTTCTCCGCAACCGCGCAGGAGAAATATACTTCACCGAGATGCTCGATGGCCGCGACGGCACTAACACTCCACCCTTTTTATCTGCGCCCGATCGCAATGGCCGCCGCTGGCCTTTTGCCATAGCATGGTCATCTCGCTGGGATCACTCTGGCAGCATAGTATCACGTGCCTTTGGCCTGCACTCTGACATGGTGAACGGCACCATAGACAATACCGACATCTTCCGCATCAAGTACCGCGCGCTATTTGGTCGCTTACTGCCATAAAGGAGCTCACTTTATATCAACAAAAAGAGAGACGGACTCAGTCCTTGCGGACAGGCCGTCTCTCTTCCCAATTATTAATATTAATCCCATGCCTTAATGTGAACAAAGATCCGCTCCGCTCATAACGATCTAGCTACCGCCAGTGCATCATGCTTAGACTTATAGCTGGGACAAATATTTTTTAGCGTAGCTCACAGCCTCGTCGGTGCTGACGCCTTGCTCCACCGCTTGCCGAACGGCGCTCTCCAGTAAACAGGCAACCATAGTGAGCCCAACCTGCTCTACAGCCGCTTTGAGTGCAGCCACCTGGGTAACTACATCCTCACAGGATCTGCGTTCCTCTAGCATGCGCTGAAGTCCCCTCGCCTGACCTTCAATGCGCCGTAAGCGCAACTGCAAATCTGGCATTGCTTTTTCGAGAATATCGGAGCTACTCGTGTTCGTCAAGATTGACACCCCCAGTAATGTTTGTGCGACTCAACTGTACTAGCCAAGTACTAAAGTTGTCAAGACCGTGCCCGGGCAAGAGTCCGAGCAGGGCGAACTTGACTACCCCTACAGGTATCCTATATTCTATATCCTAGGCGTGGTCTGCCCACTCCGTCAACAATGTCATTTCACTAAAAGAGCGAAGTGGAGGTTTTTTGGATGGAAATTTTAGATATTGCCATCATTGGGTGCGGGCCAGCGGGGCTATCGGCCGCCATAAATGCCAAGATACGCAACAAAAGAGTGCAGGTCTTTGGTGCCGAGGTCTGTAGTCCTAAACTTGAGAGCGCACCATGGGTGGAAAACTATCTCGGACTACCCCTCTCCGGTCCAGAATTAGGACAACGCTACTTAAAGCACTTTACCGACATGGGGTTGACCATACTCCGCAATCGAGTAGACACCATTGTCTCGACAGGGTCTGGTTTCATGCTAGCCGCCAAAGGCGATATTTTTGAGGCACGAAGTCTAATTCTCGCCACTGGGATCTCGCAAACAAGTTACCTACCAGGCGAACGTGACTTTGTGGGGCTTGGCGTAAGTTACTGCGGAACATGCGATGGCCCGCTCTATAGGGGTAAGGTAGTCGCGGTGGTGGGCTACACCAGTGAAGCGGTCGAGGAGGCCAACTTCCTGGCGTCAATTGCGACCAAGGTCTACTTCATCCCCCAGAACATACATTTTGAGCATCTTCATGCCGACATAGAAGTAGTGCGCGGCAAGCCTATCGGCGTACTAGGGGAGAATAGCCTGACCAAGCTGGCACTGCGTGACAGGGAACTTGCTGTTGACGGCGTGTTTATTTTCCGCGATGTAACCCCGGTGGAGCAATTACTCACGGACCTAGCGATATCCCAGGGGGCCATTGAAGTCGATAGACAGATGGCCACGAATATACCAGGCGTTTTCGCTGCGGGTGACTGCACTGGTCGCCCCTTTCAACTGGCTAAAGCTGTAGGTGAGGGGGCCGTCGCAGGTCTATCGGCCGCCTCCTTCCTTGACAAAAGGGGTCGCTAGGCATCATCCTCGCCTTTGATTACGGCCAGCGGTTTAAGGCGTGCCACGAGGCGGGTCAGGCCAATATCCGCGAGCACTGCACTGACAGCATCAATGTCCTTGTACGCAGCGGGGGCTTCGTCGAGAATGCTCCGCAGGTTGCGGGCATTGACGAGGGTTGCTCCTAGGCTGTCACGCAGTTCGCCTTCGCTAATGTTCTTGCGGGCATGACTACGCGACATACTCCTCCCTGCTCCGTGGTTGACCGAGAAGAAAGTTTCACTGAGGCTAGGTGTCCCCACAACAACATAGGATCCCGTGGCCATGCTCCCCGGCAATAGGGCTGGGTGGCCACTTTTCAGGTACTGCGGAGGATTATTGGGATGTTGCGGCGGCAGTGCCCGGGTCGCACCTTTACGGTGAACGAGTACTTTTTGTCCAAAGTGCTCCTCAAACTTGGCAATGTTATGGGCCACATCATAGACCTGCCTGACCTCGCGAGACGGAATACCGAGCAATTCGCGCAGTGCCTCGCGCACGGCATGGGCCATGAGTTGACGATTAGCAAAAGCATAATTAACTGCGCAGGCCATGGCGGCTAGATAGCGTTGCCCTTCGCTAGACTGTATGGGGACAGCGGCCAGGCCTTTGTTTGGCAGACGAAGGCCATAACGCGGAGCTGCCTGAAGCATCAGCTCGGAAAAATCTGTGCAGGTCTGATGCCCGAGGCCTCGACTACCGCTATGAATTAGTATCGCAAGCGTTCCCTGACGTAGAGCGAAACTTTTCGCCACTTCAGCATCCATCACCTTTTGCACAAAACAGAACTCGAGAAAATGATTTCCCCCGCCCAGGGTTGACAATTGCCCGACTCGCTCTAAGGCAGCTTTGGTGAGAGCGCTTGGGTCAGCCCCAGGTAATGCCCCATTTTCCTCTGTTAAGTCGAGGTCGCTCGCTTGTCCATAGCCCTCGGCCACCACTGCCTGCGCACCTTGTGTCAACACTGCGCGCGCTAAATTGCCGCGTAGCTCGCCTAAGGGGCTTTTTTTGCCAACACCAGTGGGAATGCGAGCTTCTAGCGATATCATCAGTTGGCGTAAGGTCCTTATTGAGAGTTCCGCCGCATTGATATCAGTAGACAGCAACCTGACGCCGCAATTGATGTCCATACCCACCGCACCGGCAGACACCACACCAGTGTCGGCATCAGTCGCCAAGACCCCGCCAATGGGCATGCCAAAACCGCTATGCATATCAGGCAGGCCAATTACCTGCCTAAAAGCCCCGGGCAGGCAGGCCACATCACGCAATTGCTGCAAAGATTCATCATCACCTAGCTGCTCCCGCAAGGCATCACTGAGATAGACTCTACCTTCCACGAGCATCGCCCCGCTCCTTGGCAAAACAAAGATATTAGGCGCGATCTTGGTCAACACGGGCAGCCCCCCTTTGGTCTATGTAGCTTGTGCCGCTCGAGCTGCCGCTATGGCGGCACGCGCCAGCTGATCGCAACGTTCATTCTCTGGCACCCCCGCATGGCCAGGGACTTTAACCCAAGTCACGCGATGTGCCTTGGCGAGACCCCTGAGTTCACGCCACAAGTCCGCATTTTCTACGGGCTGTTTCTTGCTGTTTAGCCAGCCGTTTATCTCCCACTTGGCAAACCAATTTTGCACAAAGGCATTGATGAGGTAGGCGCTATCGCTATACAGAGTGACAGCGCACGGCATCTTTAGCGCTCTAAGAGCCATTGCGGCCGCCTTTAGCTCCATGCGCTGATTAGTCGTATGCGGTTCCGCTCCACTTAGTTCTTTGCGCGTCTCACCATAAAGCAGCACCGTCCCCCACCCGCCTGGGCCAGGATTACCGGAACATGCGCCGTCCGTGTAGACAACTACTTCTTTCATGACTTTTTCCTCAACGCCTTTATCGTCTTCTTATATGCGCGCTCCCATATATTTTATCATATCAAAAGGCCCCGCCGATACCTTCAGGGCGAGAACGGCCGTCCCGACCAAGGCAAAGAGCCCGCCAAAAACTTGGCTGGCTCTAAAGTGTTCGCTTATTGCTTGATAAGTCTACGCGCCTTGCAAGAAGCAGGCGTGCAATCGTGTATCACTCGTCATCTCAGGGTGGAAAGTTAGCGCCCACATATTCTGGTAACGCACCCCCACAATGTCACGTCCGATGGCAGCGACAACTTCCACCGCTGGCCCCACAGCAGTGATAAGCGGTGCGCGAATGAATACCAGGGGAAAATCGTGAATTTCACCCACGTCGCCTCGCCCGACAAAACTGTCAAGCTGCGAGCCGTAAGCATTACGCTCGACAGTGATATCCAGAACTCCCAGATAAGGAGTGTCACCATTCGCGATAGTTTTCGCCAAAAGAATAGCGCCTGCACAGGTACCCAACGTGGGCTTGTGTGAGGCAAATTCCTTTAGGGGTTCGAGTAAATCATTGCGCGCGATGATCCGGCCCATGGCCGTACTTTCCCCACCCGGCAAAATAAGGGCGTCTATTTTCTTCAGATCGGCACTGGTCCTGACCTCACGCGCCTCATGGCCTAATGTTTGCACTGCCCTGAGATGCTCGCGAAAAGCACCTTGCAAGGCCAATACGCCTACGCGCATTACCAGCCGCGCTCCGCAAATGTTGTGGCTAGACTGGCAATTTCCAGACCACTCATGGGTGTGCCAAGCCCGCGCGAAATATGTGCCAATCTCTCTTTGTCGGCATAATGCGTTGTCGCCTCAACGATGGCGGCAGCGCGAGCGGCCGGATTCGACGACTTAAAGATGCCCGAGCCCACAAAGACACCGTCGCAACCAAGCTGCATCATCAAGGCAGCATCGGCTGGCGTGGCCAGGCCACCAGCAGCAAAATTGACGACAGGCAACTTGCCTAAGCGTTTAACTTCTTGCAGTAGAGAGAACGGTGCGCCAAACTCTTTGGCTAGCGTCATGAGCTCTTCATCTGGCGCGAGCAGAACACGGCGAATTTCCGACATCATAGTGCGCATATGGCGAACCGCTTCGACGACATTGCCAGTGCCTGCCTCACCCTTTGTACGAATCATCACCGCACCCTCGCCAATGCGCCGCAAAGCCTCTCCTAAGTTGCGTGCGCCGCAAACAAAGGGAATTGCAAAGCGGTGCTTGTCAATATGGTACTGGTCATCCGCTGGAGTAAGCACCTCACTCTCATCAATAAAATCAACGCGTAGGGCTTCGAGAATTTGCGCCTCGACGAAGTGACCGATACGCACTTTAGCCATTACGGGGATGGTCACCGCCTGTTTAATCCCGATAATAAGCTCGGGATCGCTCATGCGAGCTACGCCGCCATCGCGGCGGATGTCAGATGGTACACGCTCAAGCGCCATAACGGCACAAGCACCGGCTGCTTCCGCGATTTTCGCCTGCTCCGCATTTACTACATCCATAATAACGCCGCCCTTGAGCATTTCAGCGAGGCCCTTGTTCAAATCGATACGCATTGAGAAATCCACTCCTTGACATTTATTCAGTGTACCGATACAGTTAAAAGTGTATGGCTCACACTGTCAAGGAAATTATAACTACTGCTGAAAGCTTGTCAAGAGAGGGGAGCGAGATGATGAAATACCAAGGCATACTACAACCGCTCTATGTGAAATTAGCCGAACACCTGCAAACGAAATTTAGCAGCCTGCCTCCACACAGCAAACTGCCCTCCGTGCGCGCCTTGGCCAAAATGTACAAGGTCAGTCCATCCACTGTTGTGTCCACGTTCAAACTGTTAGAGGCGGATGGCATCGTGTACAGCCGCGAAGGAAGCGGCACCTATCGCGCACCGCATTTCACTAAACGGCCCGAACTACCTCCTCGGCATGATTTCAGCGTTGACTTTACTTCAGGCACTCCCTCACCAGAGTACTTTCCGGTCGATGACTTTAAAGTTGCCTTTCAGACCGTGCTCGAACGCGACGGTGGGTACGCCTTTGCCTATCCCGAAGCACAAGGCTATCCTAAGCTGCGACACTCAATTGCTGGCTACTTGGTAAGCCAGGGTATGGATGTCGACCCAGACCAAATTCATATTACGTCTGGGGCACAACAAGCTATTTTCTTACTCGGTCAAGTCCTGCTTTCCCCGGGCGATACCGTTCTGATGGAGAGTCCTAGTTATGGCGGCGCACTGCAAGTGTTCTCTTCCTGCCATGCCCGTGTCGTCGGGTTGCCACTAGGCTACCAGGGGCTACGTGCCAAAGACCTTGCGCAGGCACAAAAACTTGCTCCCAAGGTTATCTATACTATTCCAAACTTTCACAATCCCACAGGCATCAGCTACAATAATGAGTCCCGGCAAGCACTGATCGCTTTCGCTCGCCAACACGATTACTATATCATCGAAGATGACCATATCGCTGAACTCTACTACACTCCTACTCGTCCGCGCTCCCTGTGGCAGGACGCACCTGATCGCGTGCTTTATGTAAAGAGTTTTTCGAAGCTGTTTATGCCGGGGCTACGCCTCGGATTTCTTGTTGTGCCCAAGTCCCTTAACACGGCCCTCAATAAAGCTAGGCAAGCCGTCGACTTAGGGAGCTCAGGTATAACACAAAGAGCTCTCCAGTTCTATCTAGAGAGCGGCAAATGGTTGCAGCACCAAGAATTCTTGCGCCGCATCTATGGAGAGCGCGCCAGCTTTCTCTACGCGACCTTGAAAAAGCACCTGCAAGGCGAAGCCCTCTTCAGCCCTCTCAAGGGGGGCATGAACTGCTGGGTAGGGCTCTCGCCAGCTACGCACGCTACTAAGCTTTTGGAATTAACGTCCCCGCACGGGATATCTTTTACCCCAGGCGAGCAGTTCAGTCTGGCACCCTATGATTACAAAAACTATCTGCGACTGAGCATCGCGGCTACTTCGGAAGCTCAGATTAGTTCAGGCATTGAAATTTTGGCCGCAAGCCTCAGTAGCTTGAGTCGAGCAAAGAGTTAGCAAAGTACTTGCCTAGCCTAGGCCTATCCTCTCCTTTGTTGTATCGACGAGAACGGTCGTTTCCCAAGCACTAGCAACCGTAAGCACTCCATTGTAGCGCAGGCGCCGTAAGTATGAAGACACAGTTTGCAGCGCCTGCGCGGGCGTATTGCAATGCAGACTGAGATGCGCCAGCATAATGCCCTTTGTATTTTCTGTGATAATCTCGGCCAAGGCATCCCCCGCCTCGGCATTAGACAGATGGCCGTACTTTCCCATCACGCGTCTAATGAGAGCCCAAGGGCGGCCGGAGCTAAGTTCCATGTCGCGGTCGTGGTTACTCTCAAAGACCAAGTAGTCGCAACCGATGGCACCACTCACGACATCAGCCGTGACCTCGCCTAAGTCGGTGACTACCGCTACGCTAGTGCCGTCAGGGGTTGTCAGGCGAAAACCTAGGGGCGCAATAGCATCATGGGATTTCATAAAGGCGGCCACAGTCAACTCCCCCGCCTGGACGGTCTCTCCATGCTCCATGGTTTTACATAACTCGCGCGGCAGATGACCGCAATTGCCTAACCCCGACCACATCAAGTGGGAACTATAGCTTGGCACATTGTACTTAGTGGGGAACGGCGTGCGAAGCTGAAGAGCACGAACATGGTCCCCATGTTCGTGGGAAATAAATATGCCAGAAAGAGCACGAGGGTCTACTTGCAGGGCCTGCAAACTCTTTTCGAGCCGACGTATGGGCATGCCACAATCAACTAGTACATGTGTACTACCATAGCCTACAAGGTAGGCATTGCCATAGGCGCTTGAACTGGCTAGAGAAATAACTTTCATCAACATCACCGCACCGATTATATCATAGTCAGTACAAGCACTGTGTTTTTCGCGCAAGAAAAAGACTACCCGCTAGGGGTAGTCTTTAGACAGACAGACTATCTATAAGATGGTTCTCTACGACTTCTGTTGTCACGGTGTTGGCGCGGGCGTGAGTGCGGGGCGGCACTATGATGCGGAGGACGCGGACGGCGTGCGCTACGCAAGGGGGACTCTTCCGTAATGGCTACCGGTGTTTCATCCGGCTCCTTAGTTATCATCTTTAGCGCTGCGGCGACCAGAGCGACTGAATCTGCCCGTTCCAAAAGTATCTCGGCAGCAGAGGTGTAGTGCTCAATCGCGCCTTCTTCAACAATTTGCAGCAGCTTCTCCATGCTCAATCTGCGTTGCCCTTCCAGAGCCTCGCTGAAGCTGGGGCTTGGGCGGCGTTTAATTTTGCGATTGATGATGCGTTCAATAACCCTTAGCAAGTCAAGTTCGCGCGGAGTGACAAAAGTGGTGGCCTGGCCTGCCCTGCCCGCACGACCTGTACGTCCCACTCGGTGCACATAGCTCTCGGGATCTTGTGGAATGTCAAAATTGTAGATGTGCGACACGCCTTCAATGTCTAAACCCCTGGCGGCAACGTCTGTAGCCACCAGTATATCGATGGTACCTTCCCTAAATCTACGCATGACAAGGTCACGCTTAGATTGCGTCAAATCACCATGGATACCCATGGCTGCATACCCACGCTTAATCAGGGCTTCAGAAACCTCGTCGACACGCCGTTTTGTCCTACCGAAAACAATAGATGATCCTGGCGTAGAGGTATCGAGCAAACGGCAGAGAATGTCGAACTTTTGTCCTTCTCTCGTCTCAGTATAAAATTGCTCGATGGTCGATACTGTCAGCTCCTTAACCGGAGCAGCCACCTGTAGCGCATTCCTCATAAAACGCGTGGCCAAATTTCGGATGGCCTCGGGCATTGTGGCCGAGAACAACATTGTCTGGCGTTCTGCCGGAGTTTGCTCTAATATCTTTTCGATATCTTCGATGAAACCCATGTTGAGCATCTCGTCAGCCTCATCGAGCACGACGAAACTAACGCTCTGCAATCTAATAGTGCGCCGACGAATATGATCGAGCAGTCGCCCTGGGGTAGCGACAATGATTTGGGGATAGGCACGCATAGCCCGCATCTGCCGATCGATTTCCTGCCCGCCATAAATAGGCAAGCTGCGAATTCCCTTGGCCTGACCGATTCGGTTCAGTTCCTCGGCTACTTGCATAGCCAACTCGCGCGTAGGGGCGAGCACTAGGGCCTGCACATAGTTGACATTAGTTTGCAGGCGTTCAACTAGGGGAATGCCGAACGCGGCGGTCTTGCCGGTGCCGGTCTGTGCCTGGCCGATGACGTCCCTGCCATCAAGGGCTAGAGGAATCACCTGTGCTTGGATAGGCGTCATTTCCTCAAAACCCATCTCCGCGATAGACTGCAGGACTTGTGCTCCTAGTGATAAATTAATGAAATTGGACAACTTTACATCTCTCCTGTATGTTTCTTTATGGTGCTTCCCGCGGGCGAAGGGCTTTAGCAAGCACGTTCAGACTAACATGCCCGACAGGAAGACCTTCTCTCAAACTCAACAAAAAGCCTCCAACACTACACTACGTTGCGCAGTACCGGAAGCGACAATTCACACCGAGTGCGAGGCGAGTCACCACACCCAAACAATATACCATACCGGTTTGAACTACGCAAGTCTTTTTATGTATTAGTTGTCAGCGCATGCTAAAGCAGCACCAATACTAAGTCAATGCCACGTTTCATGCCTAGCCCTCCAATGTGCCGTAATCAGACCCCTTGACACAGGCCTTGCCCTTCGATAGTATAGTGACAGTAATTGAATAATAACCTTCGGGGTCGGGTGTAATTCCCTACCGGTGGTAATGCGCAAGCTAGCCCACGAGCCATTTGGCAGACCTAGTGTGATTCTAGGGCCGACAGTAAAGTCTGGATGAAAGAAGGTATGGCATTATTTTTTGTGCTATCTTTGCGCCCCGATCGTTGTCGGGGCTTTGTTTTGTTGCGGTGATGGCCACACTCGCACCAGGCAAAGCTAGAAAAAAATGAGGAGGTCACCGCATGAACAAACAAACGCGCAACCTAGTCCTTGTCTCCATGCTGGCTGGCATGAGCTACATTCTCATGTTTGTCCTACAAGTTCCCCTAATTCCCGCCGCACCCTTTCTCAAGTACGATCCTAGTGACGTACCTGCCCTCATCGGCGCTTTTATTTTTGGCCCTCTGGCTGGGGTCGTCATTTCGTTTATAAAAGCTGCTCTCTTCCTTTTGACTAGGGGCACAGGTGGCCCCATTGGCGCGATGCAAAACTTTCTGGCGTCAGCATCGTTCGCTTTCGTGGCTGGTCTAGTGTACAAGAAGATGCCCACAAAAATTGGTGCCTTACTAAGCATGATCGCTGGTGGGCTCGCCATGACGCTAGTCATGCACATTTCTAATGCCACATGGGCCCTAGCCGCTTGGGGTGTGCCAGAAGCTGGGCGCTCCGCCATGTTGCTCACTGCCATCCTACCTTTTAACCTCGCTCGCATGACAGTGAGTACACTCATTACTTTCCCCATGTTCCTGGGGGTTAGGCCCATCCTCCAACGACTAGGCTGGTTAGCTAGCAGCTAACCAGGGGATTGTCGGCTAGTGCCTGCGAAAGGGATTGTAACCAGCAAAGCGTCCCACGACTTCTTCGACATCAGAAATGGTCATAAAGGCCGTGGGGTCAATGGCAAACACCGTTTCTTTAAGTTGGACCATCTCAAAGCGAGTGAGCACGCAGACAATCACTTTACGCGGTTGCTGCTCATAGGCTCCCTCGCCGTGCAGAAAAGTAACACCCCTCTCGAGCTTTACATTTAAGGCCTTCGCCACCTCGTCGGGTTTACTTGAAACGATCAGCACATTTTTCTTGTCACGCGAGGACTGCATTGAATCAACGATGCGGGCTGTGACAAACATGGCGATGAGGGTATAAAGGGCCGCGGTCAAGTCAAAGAGCACTGCACCAAGGCCCACGATCAGAGCATTAAAGGCCATCATCACTTCGCCAAGGGATAAAGAGAGCTTGCGGTTTAAGATAATACCCAAGACATCAGTACCACCGGTAGAGGCCCCGGCCTTAAAGACTAATCCTAGCCCCAGCCCATTCATGGCCCCGCCAAAGACTGACGCGAGTATGATGTCATCTACGGCGGGGCTTACTGGTACCCAGTCCAAGAATGTCGAGAACATAAACACGGCAAAAGACGTTAGAATGATAAACTTCCCGCCAATATATTTGTATCCAAGATACAAAATGGGCAAGTTGAAGACAAAGACCAAGATGCCGATGGGCCACCCCGTCAGTGTACCGACAATAATACTCAGACCGGCGACTCCCCCCGCCAGCATACGATGAGGTAGCAGCATCACGTTAAAGGACGCCGCCGAGGCCAATGTACCGATGAGAATGACTATAATCGGCCACACATATCCCTTTATGATTTTCATCTTAAATACCTCCTTGAGGGTGTTTCCCATGAGTATACCACGCCTACACTATCGTGGTGTTAAGGCAATGGGATTAGTTCGTTCCAGCCCGAAAGGCGGTGCTACTTTGTGGCAGACTATGCTATAATTATTTCGCATGAAGGGGAGTAACCTCAACTCGGCGTCAACATACTGGGCGATGAGCCCTGGCTGCCGAGGCCAATGTAATTGGCTGGTGAGACTTTCGGCGCTTGGCGCCGAAAGTCTTTTGCATC
>Ga0209103_1000102_pt1 | contig 25108 bp, 20 predicted proteins | sample 4C3metaG_FD_184152 | JGI IMG/M metagenome (GOLD analysis project Ga0209103, IMG submission 184152) | Freshwater bacterial and archeal communities from Indian Creek, Illinois, USA - 4C3 metaG (SPAdes) (version 2) | ecosystem: Environmental > Aquatic > Freshwater > Unclassified | place: USA...
TTTCATTGAACAATCTCGAGTGTGCACAATGTTCTTTTTTAGCCTTCGTTTTCCGCACTGAGAAGCATGATGCGGGCGGGAGAGGCCATTGAGGTGCGGTAAACTCGTTAAGAGGTGTTGTTCGACTCTCTAAAACGACAAGGAAGGAGGTGCAGTTAAAGTGGAGAAGATTCATCTTTTTCTAAAGGACGACAAGGGGCAGGGGATGGTTGAGTACGGCCTTATAATCGCCCTAATCGCCATCGCCGTTATTGCAGTCTTGACTACTATGGGGGAGCATTTGAGAGATTTGTTCACGCGAGTAAACAACTCGCTAAACAACTCGCTAAGAAACTAACAAATATCGCCAATTAGCAGGCTAGTCAGCAGGCAAAGACAGCACCTTTCAGGGGCTGTCTTTTTTTTTCTAAATGGAAACTGCTTCGCAGCAGGAAACAGGTCCTGTTATGAGGAAATATATGGGGATCGAAAAAATTTGAAAACTTTTTTGTTAAGAAATCTGGGATGTGCGGAAGAGGACCTATCTTTTTCTAAAGGACGACAGTGGGCAGGGGATGGTCGAGTATGGGCTTATAATCGCCTTAATCGCCATCGCAGTTATTACAGTCTTGACCACCCTAGGGGGGCGTTTGAGAGGTGTGTTTACGCGCACGAATAACGCACTGACAAACCTCCCCTAGCAGGATCGTCAGCAGGCAAAAAAAGACAGCCTCGAAAGGTGTTGTCTTTTTTCTTTGCTTAAAAATGGCTACTGGGCAGGAAACAGGCCTTCTCATGCTGAAGTATGTGGAGATCGAGGCGTGTCCAGGGTTTTATCGCCGCTCGAGTGGTCGAGATCGTGGAAGAGGAGGGGGTATAGCGTGTTCAGAAAAATTAGGGGGCAATCTATTGTTGAGTGGGCGGTTATTTTGCCGTTTCTTCTTCTTATCTTGATATCTATTGTAGAGTTGGCTCCTCTTATGAATGCTTTTCTGAAACTTGAGAAGGCAGTCCAGTATGCTGCTCGCGTAGGGGCTACTCACAGAAGCACAAATTTAGAGATAAGAGAGGCTTTTCTGTTTAACACACAGGGAATGGTTTCGTCCACAGGGTTAACTGGACCGACTATCCAGAGAATACCGCCCAGCGTTGTGGACAGTGCTGTTTTTCTCGAGTTTAATGCCACAGGAAATCTTGCTACGCACCTAGAAATAGCCCCTGGCAGGATAGAAGAGCGCGTAAATGGCGGGTGGGTTATGGTTAGGGCTGAACATCGGTACCCCATACACACCCCGCTCTTGAGGGCTGTCCTCAATCGAGGGGGTTTTCTGGTCGACGGCCGTTTTTTCCGTATAACGAGATTCGCTATTTTTAGGATTGAGTAGGGAGGTGTTTTTCAGTGAGAGGTAGTAGGGGGCAGGCTATGATAGTTATAGCATTCTGTTTGATCGGGATACTCGCCCTCATGGCGCTAGTAATGGACACGGGAAGGGTTTTTATCGAGCACGCGGAGTTGCAAAGGGCTGTAGATGCCGCGTCTCTCGCTGCGGCACAAGACCTCCCAGCGTCAGAAGATCAACTTGAGAGAGCCAGAACGAAGGGCATGGAGGCCGCGATTAAAAACGGGGCTCCTTCTACATCCACCAGCATAAGTTTTCTGCCTTCAAGAACTGGTGATACGTTCAACATAGTCTTAACAACCTCTCAGAGGGTTGTCCCCATGAGGCTTTCTCAAATACTGGGATTTCAGAGTTGGACAATAAGTGCCGTTGCTGCCGCCAGAAGCGGTCCTATATCCATAGCCCAGCACTGGGTTCCGCTGGGCGTCTGGGAGGGGGAGGTTGAGATGCACGAGAGGATCCGTCTTGGAAATACACCTCACACCCCCGCCAACTCTCTCGACGTAAAAAGGTTGTATGCCCCTCTCAATCATGGAAACTTGCGGGTGGGTGTAAGAGATGCAATTTCAACAAGACTTCACGTTGGGGCAACCATCCCCCTCCTTCGCACATACAACCCTCTGGATATTTGCGACGGAATTAACGATAGGATTCGGAACAGGCTGAATGTAGTTGGGTGTTTCAGGGTCCACGAGCCAATAAATCTTGCAGGGTTGAACATCGTCGGGCCAGGGACGAGAAGAGACTGGGCATACGGCTCTGATCCTCGGCTTATATTCATCCCTTTCATTCGACCTATTCCAGGCGACCCAAACAACGTGCAGGTGGCAGGGTTTGGTCTATTCTATATTGAATATGCTCACTTCAACCCGGCTCCACATGGGGGGGCGATGCCTCTTACTGAAATCTCTGGTTTTTTTGTTAGAACGGTAATGGAGGGACCGATAGAAGAGGACGCCATAGACTATGGCGTCATTGGCATAGAGTACGTTGATCTTGAAAGGTTGCCGTAATCCCGATGTTTTTTGAAAGGATTTTGGTTTTAGCGTTTCTGTTCTTTTGTGGAAGGGGGTTTTATTTTGAGGAATGATGTTTTTGAGACAGTCAGATACATTATGCAGGTCATTGGTGTTGTGTTGTTGATAATGATAACGATTGGGTTTTTCTACACCCCTTTCGAGAGTGGCAGGGCTGTAGTCCTATCGGAGGAACTTGTGAATGAGAGAAGATATGTAGAGCGTATGCAGGTTCAAATACGCGAGTTCACAGAGAAAACTCTCGAGGTTAAAGAGATAAACGAGCAGGCTAATCAAGGTAGGATCGTTCCAATGCGCGTCGCTCAGAACTTCAGCACTATCTTTCAGAACATGAGCGACGATTACAACGAACTTTCCTTCATTGAGGTTCCAGAAAGATTCAGGCAATTCCACGTGGTATACCTTCAGTCTATGGCGTTAAAAGGTGCTTCATTGAACCAAATCTTAACATACCTAGAGGATAAAGATCCTCGCCATCTCGCCACGATAGAAAACTACAACACACTGTTCGTGAGAAGATACAATGAGGCGGTAAATCTATTTAATAGACTCGTCTCTGAAAAACCCTTGAGGTAAGGAGGAATAATATGAGGAACAACAGATTTAGAGATGCGTTGCTGGAACCCGAGAAGTTTTTTAGGGGTATTTTTGAGGTCATATCTCTCCCGAAGGTGATTGCCTTTGTTCTGGTCGCCCTTTTCTTCGCCAACTTGGGGTCCTTTCTGTACGAAGAGAGAAGTCAGGCGATTAAGAGCAATTTCCCTGAGGTGGAGTCCATCCAATCTCCCTTTACAGAGACAGATGAAAGGCTCCCCTCTCCGCACCAACTTTTTGGCGTCCCAATTGCCCAGAGGGAGGGCAACCCGCTGGCCCAAAGCCCAGACGCACGTGGCGTTTTTGAGCAGAGAACCAAAAGGGGCTTGAACCTCCCACCGATAGCCAGGGCGAGAGTCGTTTCAACGAGCCTCGCCGAGGGCTTCTACACGGGGGACACAGTTTTCCTGAGTGCGGCAGATTCCTATGATCCAGACGGCTTTATAAAAGAGCGGCGATGGGACTTTGACATTTCAAACGGTCTTGGAATTGATGCTGAGGGTGTCAATGTCACCGCGAGATACAACACCCCAGGCATGTACACTATATCTCTTACGACTATAGACGAAAGAGGTGCTCAATCTTCAACCACTATGGTCATCCATGTGCAGAGAGAACCTGAAGAAAAAACAAGTGCCATTCTGCCAGGGATAACTACGAACAAAATCGACTTAGACGCGCTTCTTTTCACGTCCAGGATCGAGACGCAGAGTGCTGTCGAGAACGCTTTTGCGGGCTTTCAGGCCAACGCTGTAGCCACTCTTTCTCAGGCGATTTTCAATAGCCAGAGAAGGAGACTTCCAGCCCTCCCAACCCTTTCAGAAATTGAGATGGTGGTGGGAAAAGACCCTTCTAACGTACCCCCAGTTATAGACTCCGTAAGTCCGAAGGACGGAGCAAGGGTGTGGACACGGAAGCCTCTCATTTCAGCCGGTTTTTACGGCAATAACGAGATAGACCTTAAGTCTATAGAACTTCTGGTAAACGGAGTTCCTGTGACAGCAGACACTATGAGAAACAGGTTCGGTATCCAATACCGCCCCTCAGAAGAGTTGGCCCTGGGAGACCATCATGCAATGCTTGTTGTTTCTGACTCAAGAGGTCTGCGGACGGCAAGGTCATGGCGCTTTAACATAGGGGATCCTTCGGCTGGGAGCGATGGGCTTGTTCCTCGTTTTGTAGACGACGAGGGTCCTGAAATCATAATGCACTTTCCCGGTGTTAACGCCAAAAACGTTCGTACAAATTCAGAGATTAGGGTGTCCTACGATGAACCTGTTAATCCTGACAGCGTTCAAGTGGCAATAGTCAATCTGTCTGACAATGTTACGAGGCTTTTTGCGGGGACTCAAATAGAGTGGAACGCCTCAAATACTGCCTTTGTTGTAAGAAGTCTTTCCGACATGTTTAAAAACGATCAGACCTATCAGGTTGTTGTTCGGCAGGAGGACGTCTTAGGGAACGAAAGTTTTAAGGAATGGTTTTTGACCACCGAAAAATATGTTGCTCCGATTTTGACGGTAACATCTCCCGCTAACAACAGCACTGTTAACCGCCCCGAAGTTGTAGTGACAGGCTCCGCCCAGAGAACCTACTCAATCTCTGTTGCGGGCAGGGTCGCCATGGTCGATGCACAAGGGGTATTTACAGCAACCATATCCCTCCAGCGCGGTGAAAATACAATAAAAATAACCGCAGAGGACCTCCAGGGAAGACGATCTGAGCAGGATCTCATTGTGACATTTGACCCTCATGCCAATGATGGCAACCCTATCATCGCTCCTTTAAACTCCCCCGTGATACTTGATGCTTCGATTAGAGACGGGGATGTTGTGGATCAGGTTCGTCCTCAGATATTTTTCTCTTTTGCTTCTTCAAACGAGATTGATCAGAGGTCTGTCCGCCTTCTTCTTAACGACAGAGACGTCACAGGGCTTAGCATGGTCTCAAGGGACTCGGTTTCTTACAGGCCTCTAGAGCCTCTCTCCCAAGGAAGGCAGACGGTTCAAGTAGTGATTTCAGATAAAAAGGGGAACACTACAAACTATTCCATGTCCTTCATGGTTGACGCCTACCCAGATCGTCCGAATCAATTGGTGGCGTCTTTGTCTGGGAACAATGAAAACGTATTCTTGATATGGAATGCTGTAACCAACTTCCCCAACCCTGAGTACAGAGTGTTCAGGTCTGTTTCTCCGAACGTTACAACTACAGTCGCCCACGAGGTTGCTCGCGGTCTTCGCACTACAAACTGGACTGACACTTCTGTTCTTGACGGCACAACCTACTTCTATGTGGTTGCTGCGGTTAGTGCAGACGGTGTTGTAGGGACACCTTCACGGGAGGTAAGCATCCGCGTAGACTTCTCCGCCCCTGTCCTCAGAATTCTCTCTCCAGAGCAGACAACTACAACTATTTCCCAGAGAGATACTGTGATCAGGGGGGTCACAGAGAGAGGATCTGTGGTTACGGTTTATGTAAACCACGTTCGGGTAGGCACTCCAACCATTGCCTCTGACTCAACCTTTCAACAAAGCGTATCCCTGGCCAACGGCGAGAATGTTATCACAGTGGTTGCCAAGGACTCTGACGGAAACGAGAGCACGCAGGTTCTCTCTATAACGTATCAGACTCCAGATACTGTGTCTCCAGCCCCTGTAACTTCCGCTCCGAGGGGCACGCAGGTAAGCGTGAACTCTGCAATTTCCGTTACCTACAATGAACCAATCAACCCATCTTCCTTTACCCTAAGATTAAGACCCTCGGACAGCACGCAAGGGGTCATCCCAGTAACAATAAACGACATCGCCCTTCAGGCTTCTGAAGACAAGAGAACATTTACGTTCCAACCTCATTCTCCTCTCGAGTATCTTACGAGGTATCGCATAGAGATAGAAGCGAGAGACCTTTCAGGGAACATTTCCAGAGACGACGACTGGGAATTTGAAACGTCTTCAAAGGCGGCTCCCGTTTTAACAATCGCCACTCCTCTCGTCAACTTCGTCTCAGATACCGAAAGCATTACGGTATCTGGCTCGACGGAGACAGGGGCTAGAGTAGTCGTTTCTGTAAATGGAGTTCCGCAAGGAGCACCTGTCACTGCACAGGTTAACGGTCAATTCGCTCAAATTGTAAGGCTTCGTCCAGGACTCAACGCAATCACCGTTGTTTCTACTGACCGCCTGAACAACTCATCTATGCTGGTGAGGGAGGTAACCTATGACGCTGAGGACAACAATCCTCCGACACTTACGGTTTCCTCGCCAGAGCAAAACGCCGTTCTTCACACTCCGTCTATTCCTATGGAGGGTCACGCAGAAGTTGGATCTTCGGTATCTATCGTTGTGAACGGGAAGGCTCAAGGGAGCGTTTCTGTACAAGCGAACGGCTTCTTCTCGCATCAGGTCACTCTTCTTAGCGGAGTGAACCTTGTTGTGGCAACAGCCACAGACTCATCTGGCAACGAAACAAGAGTTACTCGAATTGTTACCCTGGACAGGCAAGGTCCACTGCTCGTTGTTGCAAATCCCACAAACAACCTGAGAACGAACCAAGTTAGCGTTGAAGTCAGAGGAATCACCGATCGGGCAGGCTCCTCCGTCTCCGTGAATGTTAACGGCGCCGATGTTGGAATTGTTCCTGTTCTGCAGGATGGCTCTTTCGCTGTGTGGGTCTCTCTGGGCGTTGGCAACAACATGATAAACACAACCGCAAGAGACAATTTTGGAAATGAAACAAGGGATCACAAGACGGTGTTTTTCGACCCAGTTGGGGGTGTCCATATGCCGCCTACATCAGGTGGGGGCGGTGGGAGTGGCTCCACCGCTGGGATGTCTTCTCCCTCCATCTCAGGTCTTCCCCAGAGTGGAACAGCCACCGCCGAGAGAATTTTTACGGTGGAGGGCGTTACTCAGCCAGAGTCACAGGTCGCCATTCACCAAAACGGGATACCTATATACGGAGGACAATCAGATATCAACTCGGGAGCCTTTGCCACCAACACCACTCTTCGCGAGGGACAGAACATTTTCACGGTCTCGTCTACAAGCGAGCAGGGAGAGAGGGTTGTCACTACAACCGTGGTGATGCTTGACACCACTGGACCAAGTGTGAACATTATGTCTCCGAAAGAAGGCGCTTCCCTGAATAGTGGCACAATCGTCGTTCATGGGATTACGGAGCCAGGCTCAAGAATAGTGGCAGAAAAAGACGGGAGCATAGGAGAGACAATTAGTAGCGACCTCGGTTTCTTTACCACAGAAGTTCGTGCGGGAAGCGATGGTGCGGGGCATATTTTTGTTCAGGCTTTTGATCCACTTGGAAACGAGTCCTTAACCCGCATTTCGATAGTTATGGATAGGACCTCTCCAGAGTTATCTCTGATCTCGCTTAGTGGGCGCTCTCTTTCCCAGTTTGTTACGGAGACGCCTGGTGGTGGGGTGGTTGTCATAAACGCTACGAACGGGACAATCTCTGGGAGAACAGAAAGCGATGCCATGGTTCAGGTGTTCGGGAATGAAAGGCTTGTTGGGAGCACTAGGGCAGACACTAACGGAGACTTCCGAGTCGCCGTGTCTGTTAACCCCGTGGAGGTGAACAACATAAGAGTGGAAGCCTCTGACTCTCTTGGGAATCAGACCAACAGATTTTTCAGAGTCTTTGGGGATGCGGAGGGTCCTGTTCTCTTCTTCTACACTCCAAGTGCCGCGAGAGATATTCGTCAGGGGGTTCTAACCCTCTCCGGAATGGCTGCAGACGCTTCTTTCCCAGTGGTTGTTAGAGTCTCCTTGAATGATGAGCAGTACACTCCAGGTCTTATCCCCCACCCACCACACAGAACGGTGGTTACGACCAGCAGCCCAGGCGTATTCAGCCTTCCGATTGATTCTTTGGTCAGAGGAACAAACAGGCTCACCATTATGGCGGAAGACAGTGCTGGAAACTCTAGCGTTTATACTCTAGGAGTCCTATATGAGGAGAATGCGGGGGAGCCGCTAATGACTCTCAACGTGGTCCATGGCCCTAGCACGAGGCACAGAAGCATAGCCTCCGCCTTGGCGGTATCTTCTCAGAACGTATCCCCTGTCCAGCCCCAAGATCCAAACAATACGGGCAGAACCTTCGGAGCATACGGACAGTTCTTCCTTTTGACTCCAGAACAGTTGGCCGTTCAAAGCATTACAGAAGAGATGCTGGCAGACCTGTTTGACACGGCTCTCCTTACCGATAGAGTTTTAACCCCCGCCTTCTACGACAGCATTGCCCCACCTTCGAGAGAGTTGTTAGTCAAGATGTTGGAAAGGAATCTTATAGACTTCTTGGTAGATACTTTCAGGGGAGGCCTTTTCAACTTCAGCCCCAACCTAACTGCCCGCATAGACGTAGATGTCAGAATTAAGGTTCGTGGAGGGGCATTCCCCCCCGAAAGCATTCCTCTTGACAGAAACATTCACTTTGCGACAGTTCCAGCGTCTCAGCCTGTAATCTCCTGCACTGTAACTGAGCATAGCGGGTTAAGGTTCGGAGTCTCTGCTGACTTCCTCAATCCATCTCATGTTGATTCAATTTTTGAAGGAAGCGTCCATCGCCTTTTCATGAGAAACGTCAATGCTTTAACGCCTGCCTCGGTCGTGCGAAGCGAGATGACGAGGTCTGGGACGGACGCAGAGGGAGAGTATATTGAATATATCTATGTGGGTCACGCAGTGCTTAGGTGCAGTGAGCGGGCACACTGACGCAACTAGGTTGCCTGAAGAGGAAAAAGAGACCGCGGCGATAATCGCGGCCTCTTTTTCTTTCTGCAGAAAAGGGAAGGAATTTGCAGATTTTCTGTCGAAGTAGAGGGAACGGTCTATTAGGAAAGGGTGATTTCAATGAATGAAAGTGGGCGAACGCTTATAACTATTACCAGCACAGCCGAGTTGCTTGGGATATGCCCTCAGACGCTCCGAAAATGGGAGGTGAGAGATGACTTTCCTCTCAGCGTTTTTCTTACTCTTGGTGGTCACAGAAGGTACTCCAGGGAAGAAGTTGAGGAATTCATTTCCGACAGGGGGAGGCGAGTGCCAAAATGAATAAGGAGCAGATTCTGTACCTACTTAGAGAAAACGAGTCTTTAAAACTAAAGATGGATCGTTTAGAGCAAAGCACAGAAAGACTCCAGTCAAGGTACTACGACGCAGAAAATCAACTTACTAACTTTAAGAACAAGTATGACTTCTTGAAGGGTCAATTTAAAGAGGTTGCACGACAATGCTTCCCGAGAGACTATATTGAACTAAAACTTGGAACGGCCTCTGAAAAAGACGTATACGATTTTCTTGTCTCAAAGATAAGAGATTTGGAGGTTGGCTTTTTCTCCACATCTCAAGAAAACATAAAAAAACTAGAGGAAATTGCTGAACTGAAAGATGAGATGGAAAGATACAGAAGCATAGGGAAACCCTCTTCAGAGGGTGTCTCTCCACAGGGGACTTCGGAAGAAAAGGTTACCCCCGAACTTGGACAGAATGCGGCTTCCGCGATGAAGCCTCAACCCATGGATAATCTTCTCAACCCCGTTTTAGGAATGGTGTCTTCACTGTCTGAGCGAGAGTGGCTTTTGCTCGAAATAGTTGGGAAAGGGGAAACCCTGTTTTCCGACATTGTCTCTCAAAGCAAACTTGCGAATAGTGTTGTTAGCGATATTTTTTCATCTCTTCAGGAGAAAGGACTCACTAGTTTTGAAAGAGTTGCCAAGGGCGGGAAAGGGAGGCCCGCACATCACTACTTTCTAACCCCCTTGGGGGCAAAGGTTTTTGAGGTCAAGTACAAGACTATCCCTGTCACCACGATGCTCGAGAAACTTTCTACCCATGGCAGTATCGTCCATGGGGGGCTTATGCTTGAGGTCGGTGAGTTCTTGGAGGAGAACGGTTGCGACGTTTTCTACGATGGGCGAGACACCAGTTTTAAACTGCGCGATGGGCGCGAAATTCGTTTTGACATAAAGGCTATTGACAGGGAAACCAAGGAGATTCATGTCTTTGAAACAGAAAGAAGTAAGTGCGGCGACCAACACCTTAAAGAAAAAATACAGAAGTGTTGGGAGTTTTCAAAACTGCGCGTGACAAAAACTGTCAACATAGTGGCCTCTGACAAAACCGCTCTCCATCAGATTCAGCAGCAAATTTTTCGATGGGTCAGAGAGAACGACACCATTCAAATGCTGCAGACTCCGCAAAAAGACAGAGCCCAGATTATATTCAGAATTGCCTCCGTGGAGGACTTTAAAAACGGCAAACTCCAGGAGTTTTATTACGGTGTAAAGTAAGGAGGTTTTATCCAGTGCAGGGAATGCTTCAGATGTCTCGAAACGTTGCCATCATGTTCTATAATTTTTTCGTGGCTGCTCGGATATACCTCTCGGAAATTCCATACTTCCGACTTGGGCTTATTATTGTTACAGCCTATTTTGTTCACGTCCTCTTAACCTATGAAGTTGCAGAGATAAAGAGCCCTCACACGAAGGCCAGTAGGAGGAAGTTTTAATGGAGGGGGTGGGGAAGGATTATGCTTAAGAACCCGTTTGTTTCAACCAAGCACCAGTTCAAAATGATGCCTCGTATTTCTAGCAACAACGCAAAGGACATCGTCGCAAAAAAACTGCTTTGGACATACATTGGATACTGGGGCACTTTTTTTCTATGGCTTATCGTGTCTCACAACTTCATTCCCATGATTTTCATCCTAGGGTCCTTGATGTGGTGTGCTGGTGGGATCGCTGCTATGAAACTCCCTGAGGAGTCCTCTAGAATAGCAAACAAAACCAGGTTCTATATTTTCACATATATAGCAGGTCTTTTAGCGTGGAGGGTGGTGCTTAACATTATTGTGGAGACTCCTGTGGAGATGTGGGAAAGAGCCCTCATGATGCGATTACCACCCGCCTTTGCCAGTTCCTTTTTGGGATTCATCACCATGACATTCGTGGTGGGCATTCATGGGCTTTGTCCAGCACTTAAGTTATATTTGGCAGTTATTTACCTTTCATAGGTCTAGCCGTAAAACTACAGATTACATGGATGTAATCATGAGAAGGGGGGATGAGAACTAATGCCGTTTGGTTTTTTTAAGACGAAAGAAAAGGACGTTAAAAACGAAGAGATGGGCAAACTTAGAAGGCAATTTTCTGAGTGGCTTGAGGCTCAGGAAGATGTTCCCTCTCCTCTTGAAGAGACTTCTTCAGAGATGGGTGACCCCCTAAACGGGGGCTACGACGAAATCAGGGATAAGTATGCGGATAAACTTCAAGAGATAGAAAGAGACATCAGTAGTCGTGGTCTTAATTTCAACACGTATCAAGAGCAGGACCTCCACGACGATCTTCAGGTTATAGACTACTACATTGAGTACAACAAAGAGGATCTTGCGGAGCACTTGATGTTTAACATCCGGATTAAAGAAGATGGCGATGAGGAATGGACGGAAATGTGGAAAGCGGTTAAACTCGCTCGCTTAAAGGGCTTCCCCCGTTCGTTTCGTGAAGAGGAAACTCTTCTTACGACGTGGGACGATGTTTTAATCGGTCTCCATGATAAGGATATTAACTTTATTACAGTCATGGCCAACATTTTGAAGCCAGAGAGGATTGGTCTAGTATTCTGCTATGGCGTTCAGTCTATCGCTGAAACACCAGAGCAGGCGAAAGAAATGGCGGATATCGGGTATGAAGGTCTTATCAGGTCTCTGATAGGCAATTTTCCCCAAATAGAGTTCAGGCTTCTTACTCGCCAAGAGGCGGACTGGATAGACAGGCAAATGAGGGAAATGAAACATCTCCTTATGCTCAGAGGTATCCCCCGCCCTAGAAACAGCGCTGGAACGTCTACCACCCTCGCTATAGGCGGAACATCTGCGAATACCCGCTCAGAGGAACAGAATGAAGAGTTCCTAAGAGGCATGTCTGATGTTGAGTATCTTCTTCTTCTTTTGACTTCTCCTGTCGGCTTTAAGGATATGCAGAGGTGGCTAACGATAACTTCAAATGAACTCAGCAAGTACAAGAGCGAGATGGCTGGAACCAAGGGCATAAACATTGGAATGTCTATCCCAGTCGTTTTCATGGGAAACCTCGGAGCCGCTCTTGGCCGAAACTTTGGAGAAACAAACACATTTGGTCATGCCGTAAGTCTTTCTGAGTCAGATTCAACGGGCGTAAGTTTCACCACGGGGACAAGTGAGTCCATCTCTTCCAGTCACTCTGAAGGAGTTTCCCAGAGTGTTTCAGTGTCTCAGGGAAACACGCACACCGTCGGTTTCAGCGAAAGCCAGGGGGTCAGTTACTCTGAGGGAGTATCTTTCACTGAGGGTTTTAGCCGAACGGAAGGAACCTCTTTTACCGAAGGAATCTCTCATGGCGTTGGGCGTAGTTTTACCGAAAGCGTTGGGGAGTCTATCACGAGCACCGAATCCGTAGGGACCAGTGAATCTGTGAGTGTGGGGACAAGCCAGAGCGTGTCCAGTTCAGTTGGAACCAGCGAAACAAATAGCCTTTCTCACTCAGTTGGCACCTCTCAGTCCGTTGGGCACAGTACCACTGTCGGCTCTAGTGTTGGAAGAGGATTCAGCGAAAACTGGGGAACTTCTTTTTCCACAGGAACAAGCCTTTCTGAAAGCACCTCAAACTCTACCAGCCAGGGTTTTTCGGTTGGAACATCTGAAAGTTCCTCTATAAGTAACTCTCAAAGTCAGTCGTCTTCTTTCGGAACCTCTTCTGGCGTGGGGACATCTTCGACGGTGGGGACCTCGGTCGGATCCGCAACAAGTAGCGTCGTGGGTCAGAGCCAAACTCAGTCTGTGAGCCAAAGTCAAGGCACATCAGACTCCGTCGGGACAAGTCAGTCTTGGGGAGCGAACAACTCTCAGAGCAACAGTTGGGGCAACAGCCAAACAAACTCGGTTGGGACCTCGCAGGGGACAGGGGGCAGCGTCTCTCAGTCTCAATCTCAATCAACAGGGACCTCTGCAAGCACAGGGAGTTCTACATCCTCAGGGTTTTCGGCTGGGACAAGCGAAAGTTTCGGCAGTAGCCAGTCCTCCAGCAATTCTTTCAGCCACTCCCAAAGCAGTTCTGTGGGGACGTCTCAAGGTTCGAGTGCGGGAGTCAGTACCTCGACAGGCATTTCTTCTGGGGCAACAATGGGTATTTCTGCGGGCCTAAGTGCGTCTGTGTCTAACTCCGAATCAAACGGCTTTGGCACGTCGCAAGGAACGTCAGCCGGCACCTCCACGAGTCAAGGACAAGGCTTTAGCGAGAGTCACAGCGGGGGCGTTTCGCAATCTCATGGAACATCTTTCTCTAGCGGTCAAAGCAGCGGGCAGTCTTTCAGCGTAGGTCAAGGATCCTCTACTGGCACAAGCACTGGGGTCAGTGAGGGCTCTAATTGGTCTAGTGGGACAAGTTCCAGTCAATCTGCGGGTTCTTCTGTCGGCGGAGGCACTTCTAGCGGCGTTTCTACGAGCACAGGTCTTTCCCAAGGAAGCGGGACATCTCAATCCCAGGGCACAAGTTCCGCTACCTCCGTAAGTCAGAACACAGGGGTCACTCAGTCTAACGGAACAAGCCAAAGCGTTGGGAATTCCACGAGCCAGGGCGTTTCGCAGAGTCAAGGGACAGGTACGAGTACGGGAACGGGACAGAGCACGGGCACATCGCACTCCCAGAGTTTTAGTGGCTCTACTGGCACAAGCGTTTCTTCTGGAGTGAGCCAGGGCGTCTCTCAAACACAGGGGATGGGACAGTCCTCCTCGACTTCTCAGTCTATCTCCAACGGCGTTTCCACCACAACAGGTACGTCTGAGTCTGTCGGAAGGTCGACCTCCGTTGGTACCAGCCAGAGCCTCTCTCAAGGGGCTAGTCAGTCTCAAGGGTTTTCGCAGGGAACTAGCCAAGGGTTCTCTCAAGGAACCAGCCAAACCAGAGGTCAGTCTTACGGAACAAGCGTAAGCGACACGCTTAGTCAATCTCAAGGAACGAGCCAGTCTGTGGGAACCTCTGTTTCGCAGGGAACCAGTGCCTCAAGAGGGGTATCTACCTCCGTAGGCAAGTCAACTAGCGACTCGGTTTCTCTCAGTTCCTCTCAAGGTATGGGCAAGTCCGTTACAGAAAGCATAGGGCTTTCTAAAGGTACAAGCGTTTCTGAAGGCATAAGCATGAGCAAGGCTGTGAGCCAAGGTGCAACCGATTCAACCTCTCTGGCTCTTGCAACAGGGATGAGCCATACCCAGTCCACGGGAACAAGTTCCTCCATGGGGCTTGGACCTTCTCTGGGCTACTCAAAGAGTGCTCAGTGGTTTGACGAGAACAAGGCTAACTTGGTCAAGTTCTTGGACGAGCAGAGGAATCGCCTAGTAACAGCCATCAAGCAAGGGGCATTCTATGTAGATGTGTTCATCCTAACTCCCGATGCGAAGTCCAAGAAAGCCGCGAGCGTTCTTTCCTCTGGAGCCTGGTATGGAGATGTCTTCCCGTGTCCTGTTCAAATTGTCGAGCCAGATCCTGTTTGGGCGGAACATTTGATGACACATGCGGCGGTGTTTTCTGCCTGCACCATGCCTGAGGATGCCTCTGAACTTATGGAGGGGTATAAATTCTCAACCATCCTCCTTCCTCAGGAAATGAGTGCCTATTGCCACCCGCCTAGATTTGAGGGTGGAGATATGAACACTGTTTACGAGGCGGTCCCCTTCTTCCATCTCCCAGGGAAGATGAATGGAGAAGCGTTCATGGGTTGGTGTATTTCCGCGGAAACAGGCTCCGTTACAAGCGTCGCCTATCGCTTTGACAAGCGGGCCATGATGCACACTTTAATTTGCGGAGCGTCGGGCTCTGGAAAGACAACGACATCCTTGCGTTTCATTAGTGAACTGATAAACAACATGAAATTTGGGGCCACCATTCTGGACTGGAAGGATGACTGGAGATCTCTTGCCTACGTTATTCCTAAGGATAATTTTTCTTTTTACTCCCTTGGGACGACAATGGTGAATCGCCTTCAGTTTAACCCTCTTGCCGTTCCTATGGGGGTGGATATAGATCTCTGGATCGACACTGTTGTGGAATCTTTTGTTATCGGTTTTGGACTGGGACAACGAGGCTACGAGATCTTGTGGAGAAACCTTGCCCGCCTATACTCCAAAAGCGGGGTTTGGGTAGACGCCACTAAATCAAGGAGATTGTCTTTGTATGACCTTAGGAATGAGATACAATCTGAAATAGATGACAAGGGACAGAAGAAGCAGGCTGGTTTTGGAGACGTCGAGGCTTACAACAGAGTGTTGTCTCGAATGGGGTATTTCGCGAATGAAGACTCTCGCCTGTACACTATGTTTGGCAAGCCCACAAATCCCGTCCCAATCGAAGACCTTTGCAAGCCAGGTTCCGTGGTTGTACTGGAAGCCCAGGGAATGAAGGGTCCGCAAAAATCTTTCCTTCTTGGTCTTATTGCTGCGGGTGTTTTTCAGGTGGCTCGCGCTCAGAAATGTTTCGTAGAGAGGCCTCACATGATCGTTTTTGAGGAGGCTCACGAGGTAGTTAAGGGTACGGACACCGCCAGTTCCGACTCAGCCTCTTCAGGGGTTACGGAGGAGAGCATTTACGAGGTTATGTGGAACGAGGGGCGTAGTGCTGGTCTGTATCTTGTAGCCCTAGCCCAGATGCCAACGCATCTCCCGACCTCCGTTCTTGCGAATACTCGAGTGTACATCTCTCACCAACTAGGTAACGACGAGGACATCGACTTTATCACGCGCCGTATGATCAGGGATCCTAGGATAGAGCACAAGGATTTCCCGCGTTTCCTGGAAAGAATCCCTCTAGGGCAGGCAATTGTTCAATGTCGAAACATACGTCACCACAGAGACGCTGAACCAGTGCTTATACAGGTCGAAATGATTGAAGCCCCTCGTCCAACGGACTCTCAACTTAGGACGATGATGATTGAGAAGCAGGGCTTTGAATATGTGGCCTAGACGAAAATGCGGCCCCCCCCACGTCGGGGAGGGCTGGGAAGGAGGATGAAATGTGTCAAAGGTTCTTTTAAGTAGAGGCAGGGGAAATATCGTCGCATCTGTGCTTTTGTTCCTCTTCCTCGTTGTTATGATAACAATGTCGATTCTTATTTTCCTGAGTGACAGAAGGCCAGAGGTCGTTCAGGTGGATTTGACAAAAATTTCTGAACAGGCGGGGGACATCCCCGCCCCTCCGACGGTCCATACGGAGTTACTTAGACCAGAGCCAGATGTGAAAGACAACACCATCCCGATTGCTCAATTCAGAGTCAACTCCCCTGTTTACGTTGGAGAGAGGGTTGACTATGAAGACCTCAGTTACGATCGAGACATCGGAGGGGAGATCGTTAATCGGCGCTGGGGGGGAAGAGTTAGTTTCTTCACAAAGCCAGGGAGTCACACTATTTCCCTTCGCGTCCAAGACGATCAAGGGGCGTGGAGCGAGATGGCGACGAGGGTTATACACGTCATGGAAAGACCTCGTGCGGAATTCAACTTCCCGCCGATCGCGCTCTTTAGAGCCACCAACCCAGTGTTCGTGGGGGAGCGCCTGTTTTACGAGGACGCTAGTTACGACCCAGATGGCGATGCCATCGTCGACAGGAAATGGGAGGGGCAGAGAGCAGTCTTCACCACGGCAGGGAGGCACCGCGTAACATTGACGGTTAAAGACTCCAGAGGTAAGTGGTCCGACCCAACTTTTCAGTATATAGAGGTTAGGGAGAGACCTGCCGTTGACACACAAAGGCCTCCAATAGCAATCTTTTCCGTTACCTCCCCTGTTTTTGTTGGCCAGAGGATAACTTATACGGACAAGTCTTTCGATCAAGACCCTCAGGACTCCATCGTCACAAGAGAGTGGAGTGCAAACAAACAAGATTCTTACGACAGGCCTGGTCGGCACGATATAACACTCAGGGTGAGGGACTCAAGAGGGAATTGGTCTGAGTCGTTTACGCAAACCGTCGTCGTGCTCGAGTCGTCCAACCTGCCGCCCGTTGCAGACTTCTCTGTGAACCCAAATCCCGCCAGAGCCAATCAAAGGGTGGAGTTAAGAAACACGAGTTTTGATCCAGACGGAGTCATCTCAAGGGAAGTTTGGGGTGGCGATGTCCGCTACCTGTACTCCGCTCCTGGCCAGTACTCCGTAACGCTTACCGTTTGGGACGACAGGGGGGCTTCCGCGACGATAACTAAAATGATAACGGTGCTTCCTGCCCACAACGAGGCCCCTGTGTCTAGGTTTAGAACAAACTCCCCCGTAATGGCGGGTGAAAAGGTCTATTTCTGGGATGACAGTTTTGATGGGGATGGGGAGATCGTCAGCCGAACTTGGGCGGGCAATAAACAAGATATCTACGAGGTTCCAGGGACCTACCAAGTCACCCTTTCGGTGAGAGATAACCTTGGCGTAGAGCACTCTTCAACGCAGAGCATTGTTGTTCTCCCTCGAACGAACCGACCTCCCGTGGCGCAGATAAGTGGTCCTTCAGAAGTTTTTGTGAACGAAACCGCTGTGTTTAGGGATGCAAGCACAGACCCAGACGGGCATATTGTATCTAACAGTTGGGGAGCCGCCTCCCTCACCCGCACTTGGAGCAGGCCTGGGGTTTACTATGTAGACATCCAAGTGACGGATAACAGGGGGGCTAGAAGCACTGTGCAGGTCGCCATCCTCGTGAGAGCAAGAGATTAGCCTGGGAAAGACAGAAGCCGATGCCCCGTGGGTGCCGGCTTCTGTCTTTATAAAAAAAGGCTTTTTCTTTTTTGCGTTGAAATTATCAGGACAACCCAGCGGGGGAAAGGAGGCTTACCGATGTTTAATTTCTTCAAGCAAGGAAAGAAGAGAAGAGGGCAAACCCTGATAGAAACGGGCTTGATCCTTATAATTGCCCTTACGGTGGCGGGAGGGCTGCGTCAAGTTCAGATTTCTACGGAAAACTTCTTGGCGGGGGCTGTTGACAGGGAGGCTTTGCAAAACCCACAGATAATAAGGACGCCTGGCGCCCCAACTCCGGATATTGTTTGGGACAACAGGCTAAACCAAGCGACGCTTCCCGCACAAATGAGACCTGTCGCTCACTTCGTGGCTCCCAATCCAGTTTATGTGGGAGAGACGGTTACCTTTACGGATTCAAGTTTTGACCCGAATCCAGGAGGTGTCATAATTAACCGACAGTGGATGGGGAGGCAGACCGTTTACAACCAAGAAGGTGAGTTTGTGGTGACCTTGATTGTCACAGACAACGACAACATGACGGATTCGTTTTCGCAAACCATTCGCGTGGTTAGAAGGGAAGCCTACACTCGTTTGGTCCACGACCACCCCAACGAAATCAGACAGGAACTTTCTCGAACACTTCCTCACAACGTTGGGGGTCCGCGCTCTCTCATAATAGAGCACGCGTTCGGGACAAGAAGAGATGCTTACAATACGGAGCATTTAGTTATTGAGCAAAACCTTTCTAAGACCACCCAAGATCGGGCCTCAAACATAACGTACAGGGTGACTGTTCCGGTTATAGAGGTTACCTACAGCGGCACTGGCGTTGAAATCTCTCGAAGGCCGCTTCTAAATAGCCAGGGAGTTCAGGTTACGGTTGTTCATACGGAGATTCGTACTGTCCCGGAGCCTGCAAACATACAAACAGCACAGACCCCTAACACATGGACATTCTTTGTATATAACGAGATCTCCAGTTTCAACAATGGAGGGGGAACCCCAATAAGACCTGTCTTTGAGAACAGGCGTCCTGACGGAGATTGGAACACCTTCACGCGGCAGGACCCCGCCTTTGAATCAGTTCGTCGTAGCAGGGTTAACACCAACCGCTCTCCTGGACACAACACTCCATCGGTTTTGGCTAGAGGGTGCCCGACATGCACAGAGCCCAATAGGTTCACCTTCACTTCCACCTTTCAGGAGCAAAGAAACTCGCTTTCTTGCACAGATTCAGAGGGATTTACCGCCAGCGCTTGGAATGTCAGAACACATTCAAGACAATACAATACGATGAATCATTCCTCCATTGACTGGTTCTGGAGACATTCAGGCACCGGAGTTTCTGTAGGGACGGCAGTTGAAGATAGAAACTCCCGGGTTAGGGCTTCGTGGACTACGGAAGGGTGGAGGTCTGCGGAGATGGTTGGAACGGGTGTTCCTCAAACAGCCCGCCCAATATTCTCTTCTTGCACGGTCCCCCCAAGCAACGTGGATGGTTTTGGGGACGACAGAACGGACTGCTGGCGTCTTCTCCCAAACACAGCCACGAGCACCTCCTCTTGCCAACCGTTTGGGACGCAACAGACGATGCAAGTCTCTTGCAGCAGATGGTGTTCATGGTGGGCGATCACGCCTGGGTCAAACCCTTGCACGCGGACCTTTCAATCGGCAATGGTCTTTGGCTCCCAGACTCAACGATTTAGACCTCAACGGACGAGGACAGTTACCTGCTCTTTTTCCGGGACAACGAGGGTCTCAGGTCCGACGGGGACATGGAATCAGGGCACTGCCTTTTGTCCCAATTTCAACGAAGGGCTCGTGAACGACTGCACTGCAACCTGTCCTACCGACCAGGTGTGTCCAGTGGCACCGCCAGTAAGACCTCCAGTGTTGCCTCCAGTAGTACCGCCAGTAGTACCGCCAGTAGTACCGCCAGTAGTACCGCCAGTAGTACCGCCAGTGGTGCCGCCAGTGGTGCCACCAGTTATACCGCCAGTAACGCCACCGACTTGCCCAGTGCCACCTTGCCTCACAGAGTAAAACCGTATAAAAAAAGGCCTCTGGTTTGCACCAGAAGCCTTTTTTGTTTGCAGCCTAGTGAACTCTGGGAACGAAAAACTCGTGCCCACCTAGTGTTCCCACAAAGGACAAAGCCCTTCTAAACCACCTTACGTTGTTTCTTCCTGAGATACGGGGGTTCATAAAGAACAGAGCGTCATTTAGCAGAACACCTTCTTCACTGTAAACTCTCTCTCCTCGAATTGCTGCTATAGCCGCTTTGAAATCCATCTCCATAGGCTCTTTTCTCTCCCAGGAGCCATCAAACGTAGGCGAGAATTGGTTCGGCTGAAAAATAACCTCTTCTATTGTGTTTGGGAACAGGGGGCTGCGCACTCTATTTAAAACAACATGCCCAACGGCAATTTTAGAGGGAAGATCTTCTGGTCTCTGGCTCCCTTGCTCGGTGTGTATTATTTTGGCGAGAAGATAGAGCCTGTCTCTGATTTCGTTCTCAACCAGAGAGAGATGTTCCTCTCTTTTCTCCAAAACTCTCTCGAGGTTCGCAGCCTCTTTCTCCAGGGACTCCGTCCTAAGATAAGAGGAAGCGTGTTCAGCGAGTCTGCCTGCCAGAACACTAACAGCAACGATTCCTGCAATAAACAAGATAACTGAAACTTTTCTAACTACGTTTTTCTTTAATTTCAAGTGTATCTCCCCCGTTCGATATAGTTTTTTAATTGCCTCGCAAAATGAGAGTCGGTTACTCTAGTTCCTAGTTATCCCTCTGAAAGGACCTGCATTTTCAATATCTCTGCAAAAGCCTCTCTGAGGGAGCGGACAACTATTCCCTTGAAGGTTGTTTTTCTCTTCCGAAGAACAATCTTTATGGCGATTCCGCCTGCTCGCTCCCAACTGCGGCAATTTTCACTGAAATCGTCCACAAGAATATCTCCTGCGACGCTTTCAGCGACAATAGTTTTGCAGTCTCCTACTTCTAGCACAAAAACATTATGTTCTGGAATCGTGGGGAGGTGCTGTTTTACCCAGATTCTTTTCTCCTCTTTGCAATGTTCTGTAGGAATACATTTGGTCAGAATGTACACAGGGAATCCGATCCTCTGAAGCATTTCAACAAAACTTCTGGCCCCTTTAACGGGTTTCAAGTTTCGGAAGTAGCCCTCGTGGTGCATTTTTAAGAGGGCAACCTCTTCTGGTGTCGACAGAGAGAAGTCTGCTAGAGTATTGTCTAGGTCTAAATAGATCTTGGGTTTGCTGTCTGTCATTCGCTAGGCCTCCTTTTTCTTTGTGCTCTCCCTTTTCTTTCAAGAGGTCACTGGTAATAACTCTGGATTTCTTTTTCCGAGCGTGTTTCCCTTTTTTATGCACGCTTTTATTAAACTTGTTTCCATCGAAGAAGGGCTGGAGGGCTTTGATGTCTAAATAGGGATGGAGAAAAGTGTTTGTCATTCCGAGCGGAAACGGGACGGCAGCGCAAAGGAGGCTTTTTCTTATGACTGAAGAAACGATTTTACAACCTCCTGCCCTCCATGAAGAGGGAGATGTTCGGGGGGAATTCTATTGCTGTGAGAGATGCAGTGTCTGTTTTTGGACCAAGGGGGAACCGTCCTGCTCGGGAGGCTGCTCTAGGCACCACCTTGTATATTTAGGCAGAACGGAGGGGGAGGTTGAGAGAAGAACCGCGATGTTTAAAAGGGCGGAGATAACGCTCCCCCAAATCGAAGACGAGGATGAGTCTGAGTTCTTCACGCAGGTGAAGGCAAGGAGGAGAAGAAGGGACTTCCAGGAGATGGAGTAACCCCCTTCTTCTTTTTATAACAATGTGTGGCTCGGAATAAAGAGGATTTAAGCCTTGGGCATTAAAGATATCAGATAGGAAGTGGAGGTGCATAGTCACTGTGAATGACCTGGATATTTCAGAGATACTTAGTGCCAATCGAGAGATACAAAGATACAAAGGGGTGGACAACCTGAAAGGGCTTCTAGAGGAAAGAGCCGCGTATCGAGATGCCCTAGTTGAGAGCAATATCAAAGAGGTTTTGAAAAGCATCGCTTATTTTTCCCCCCTGAGTTCAGAGATTCTCGCCAAGGAAATAGTTACCTACGACACGGACAAACTTTTTGAACTTATAGGACATCATACTCTTTTGAAAGATGTCTACAATTCCACGCAGAGGATGCTCGATGAGGAGCCTGTGAGGCAAGATGGCTGGGAGTAGAGGGTCGGGGCCTTTGTTCAGAAGACTTGTGGAGCAAGGATCAGTTGACGTATAATGAAGTTACAATGAAGGGAGGCTTTCTCATGGAGAAGAAGATTATTTGCCCAGTGTGCGGGTATCTTTTGGTTCGGGATAACGCACTCGTTCTTTGGTGCCCCTGTTGCAATCACGAAGACCTCTCTGAGTTAAATTCCCAGGGAGTCTCTCGGGGAAGGGGGTTGTAAGTTTTCTATATAGGACCCTCCAGCGAAGACGATCTTAAGAAGATTGTCGACTTGGACAAAAAACACTTCAAAGAAGGACACCTTGTATCCGAAGAAATCTCAAGAGCCGCCCTTCTAGTTAACCCCCTTAAGGACATCGTGGTCAGAGTCGGCGACTCTGTTGCAGGATACATCACGATGCTCCCTATCAGTGACGAAATGTTCCTTCGCATAAGAAGTGGACTTTGCACAGAGGATGAGATTGAAAGGGGCGTTTTGCCATATCGAAAGGCAGGCTATTTTACTGTCTACATTTCCTCTGTCGTTGTGGATAAAGAGAAGTTCCCCCGCCTTACGGGTCTCGATATGTTTATCTTTCTAGGCAGGCTCATTTCCTCTTTGAAAAAGAGGGGGGTGTTCATCCGTAAGGCAATTGCCGTCGCCGTTTCAGACAAAGGGGCTCGGCTTCTCCAAAGAGTTGGATTTCGCTATCTTTCCTCTGGGGTCTACATTGCGAGCCCGACAAAGAAACCGTTTATCAAGGAGAACCCCTCTTTCCTGCCCCCGTGGTTTTTGAGCGAGACGAGGGCTTCTCAGCAATATCCGCGGTCTTTCTCCTTGAAGCCCTTCACATAGCGTCTTAGACAAAAGAAACCTGCTCTCACGAGAGGTTTCTTTTTTTTGGCAGGAAAAAGGGAGTGCGAAATAGAACTAACCTTTCATAGCAAAAGAGCAGGATTTCTTTGCTTTATTTTCACAGGAGAGGAGGTGTCTAGATGCTTGAGAAGCGAGAGTTACCGCAAGAAGTTTTGAGATTGTTTGTAGATATTCTCAACAAAGAAAGGGATTTCATAGGCGAGAAGGCAATCGACGACGGCTATCTGGTCAAGGGGATGAAAAACAGGGCAACCATAACCTTTAGCGACGGCAAGAAGGTCTATTCAGCGAAGTTTGCGTGGGTGGGTAAAATGTGGAAAATGGCAGGGCTCCCGAGCATGTGGAGTTCCATCAGAGACATAACGCTTCTTCCGTAGGTGCGGTTTTTTTATGTAAATATTTTTCTGAGGAGGTCTAGATGTGAATAATGGTGGCAAGACGATTAACATGCACTTGATCGACGGAGTCGCTTCGGGGAGGGTGAAGTGCTCTCTAGAGAACTGGAGTGGGGTAGCGTACAAAATTCCGCGGACGGACATTGACGGGTGCCGGGATGGGGGAAGCCTCAGCCAAGGTTGGGCCCTCTTTCTGCTCGGGGAGTTGGAGGGCGGCAGGCGAAGAGTCTTGAGCGTAGAGGTCTCTGGAGAGACTGGTTGCGAAAGAAACGCACTCGCCCTTTTACGTGAGCGGAGCCAGGACCCAAGTTCAGGTCCCTGGTCTGATGCCGTTCTTTTTATTCCAGTCGGGTGGCCGTTTTTTCCTGCAAAAACGTGCTGTCTCAGAAAGAGGCTGCTAATGTTTGTATCGTCGACTAACGGACTCCCCGCAAAAAACTTTATACCCTCAACGCCTCCTTCTCACCTTGACAAAGAAGGCCGAGAGATGGAAATGTTTGCGGCTGGCGTAGAAACGATTCTCGGAGTTTTCGGGTGCAACAAGCCAGAGAGTTCAGAGGCTTTGCAATCGATCGCAGAGGAGCCTACCGCGAGCAAAGCAAGCGTCAAAGACGGAACACTTTTCTATATCAAGACCAGCAGGGCCGATGCCGTTGGTCGCAGGGAGGGTGAGCACTTTGTCGTCCTAAAGGGAAGCCGAATTGCGAAAGAGCCAATGCCCAGTTGTGACGATGGCATCAAGAAACTCAGGGAGAAGCATCGGGGCAAGACGAAAAAAGACGCCACACTAAGGGAGAATGTCTTGTTTAAATCGCCGTCTGGGGCTGCGGCCTTCGTTCTTTTCATAAACTCAAACGGGTGGACTTGCTGGAAAACCTCCTCGGGCGAGACCTTGTCAAGTTTCGAGGGCAGAAAAAATACCCCCACAGAAGAGTCCTAGCAACAACCTTTTCACCGCTCTTCAAAAAAAAACAACTAACACCGACGTTTATCAACTGTCGCGGTTAGTTGTTTTTTAACGCCAACCTTCAGCAACGGTTAGTTTCTTCCGACAACTTTCCGCGGCATTTACCGTCACCTCCCGTTATCTGTTGGTCTCTATTGACAACAGAGAATTGCCATTGCTAACTGTCCCCAAAAGCCCTTAAGAGAGCCTCCGCCCTCTTCGATAGCGCAATGCACGGGGCTCAATTGCCTCTGGGAGCCATTCTGGAGCCCTCCCCGTGTCTTGATTGCAGGCAGACTTCCGATGTCTCCAGCAACCCCTAGAGGCCTTTTCAGAGCCGTCAGGGCTTTTCGAGGCTCCGCTACTTCAGTGTTCATATAGATAAATCTGTGACCTTTTGAGGGGCATTTTCTTTCCTTCTGGGGGCGCTCTTACTTTAGGTCATTACTAGCCTTTCTATACGCAGGAAAAAGCATAAAAGGCGTTTAAGGGCGTAAAAAAGCGACTTATAATCGTCACGCTGTCTAAAAAAAATGTTTACCCGTCTTTTCCGCTCTTTTCGGAGGACCGCCCCTTTCCTACGCCTCTCCTTATCCCTAAATATCTCTTTTTGGGGTAGATATTTCGGCATATTACAGCGAACATCCGCCCCCTTTCGGTGCCTACCATTCTCTAGCCGCGTTGAAAAAAGGGAAAAAGGCGTCTGCGGGGGCTTTGCCGCTCCCCCCATTTATTTTTCTCTTTCTTTTTCAGGTTATTGGTATGTTTTTGCGGGGAATCAGGCTTTCCGCTCTTCCCCGCTCCCGCAAAGACGATGCTCTTCGTTTGCCACCCTGCTTTCGTTCTGCGCGGATACCCCAGACGCAGGTCAGAGAACATGAACGCC
>Ga0209103_1000106_pt1 | contig 24931 bp, 23 predicted proteins | sample 4C3metaG_FD_184152 | JGI IMG/M metagenome (GOLD analysis project Ga0209103, IMG submission 184152) | Freshwater bacterial and archeal communities from Indian Creek, Illinois, USA - 4C3 metaG (SPAdes) (version 2) | ecosystem: Environmental > Aquatic > Freshwater > Unclassified | place: USA...
ACACCCCACACCCGATTTGCCGAGCAAACGCCGATCCGACAGCCATTCCGGCCGTCACGCTGGCAGCGTGTGAGAAATGCGGGTTAGGAGCCTGATGCGAGCCTTTGGTGATTCCGCCATGGCGATCCGACTGCAACCCCCGGCAGCCGCGCCCTTGCCCCAGCCCGCGCAGCAAGCGCCACGTCATCACCCTGCCTTGCCTCGAACAGATCGGCCCTGATCCATCACGCCGGCACGCCCTTCGCCGCATGCGCGCTTCGTCCAGCCGGTAGCCGGCGAAGGCCCGCAAGCCGCCATGGACCTCAGGCGCCGCGCGTGCAAAAGCGCTGCTCCGTCGCAGCCCTTTCAGCGTTCCGTGGCGCTTGTGATTACAGCCCCCCCTTGCCGGCTCAGAGCGGCTTTTGCGCGCGTTCCAGCAGGCGGGAGAAGAAGCCGGGCTTCCTGGCGGGCTCGGGCGCTGTCACCTTCGCCGCTTCGGCGGCTTCCGCCTTGGCGCGCTTTTCCTTGTCGCGCAGCCAGGCTTCCAGGCTCATGCCGGCCTTGGCGGCCCGCTTGGCCTCATAGGCCCGCTGGCCTGCGGTCAGCTGTTTCGCATCCATAATCCGCTCCGGGAGATAACTCTCCCCACTATGTGCCGATGCGCGGGGCTTGCGGCAAGCCACCGGCTGCGCGTAACGCAGGGCGCATGGATGCAAAGGTGAAGGCGCATATCTGGGTCGCCATGGCGATTCGCATGTCGGACATGGCGGGCCGGCCGGCCGCGGTGCTGCGCCGGGGTGACCCCGATTCGGGCGGCCTGCTCTGCGTGCTCAACGGGCGCGACGGACAGGTGGTGCTGGCCCAGGCGCGCGATGCGGAAAGCCGCCCCGCCTGGGTGCGCGGCACGGGCGAAGGGCCGGTCCCACCCGCCATCGCCGATGCCTATGTGGAGCGCCAGGTGAAGCGCGATCCCGACCTCTGGGTGCTGGAATTCGAAGCACCCGACTTCCTGCCGCCCTTCGAGGCACGGCTGATCTAGCCCGGAAAATTCATCACGGCTGGCGGGCATGGTGCAACCCGTTGAACGGCCATAGGATTCGGCTGCGAACCCAGAACCCTGCCGTTTCCGGACACCATGCCCGCCGACACACACGCTACGCTGCCGCTGCCGGGGCTGTCACCGGTCGCCGGCAAGGCCATCATCGCCCGCTTCGACGGCGGATCCCTCTCGTCCGATGGCGGCTTGCTGGCGCTGCGTGAGGTCGAGGCGCGCCTCGGGGTGGCGCGGCGGCTCGCCGAATGCATCGACGATCCGCGAGCGCCGGGGCGCATCCAGCACAGCCTCGCCGAGATGCTACGCTTCCGCCTGCTGATGATCGCGGCCGGCTACGAGGACGGCAACGACGCCGACAGCCTGCGGCACGACCCGCTGTTCAAGCTTGCCAACGGGCGCCTGCCCGACCAGGCTGCGCTGTGCTCGCAGCCCACACTCTCGCGCCTGGAGAACACGCCGGGGCCGCGCGCGCTCATCCGCATGGCGCGCGCCATGGTGGCGCTCTACTGCGCCAGCTTCCGCCAGGTGCCGCGCCGCATCACGCTCGACATCGACGACACCTTCGACGCCGTCCATGGCGGGCAGCAGTTGCGGCTGTTCAACGCCTACTACGACGAATACGGCTTCCAGCCGATCGTCGTCTTCGACGGCGAGGGTCGTCCCGTCGCCGCCATGCTGCGCCCGGCCAGGCGGCCGACCGGCGCCGAGGCGCGCAACCTCCTGTGCCGCCTGGTGCGCGAGATCCGCAGCCACTGGCCACGCGTCGAGATCCTGATCCGCGCCGACAGCCACTATTGCGCGCCGGCGGTGCTGGATTTCTGCCGAACGGCGCGCATCGACTTTCTGCTCGGCGTCGCCACCACCACGACGCTGCGCCGGCATGTCGAGACGCTGGAAGCCAGCACCGCGCGTCGCCACGCCAGCGCGCCGAGCGGAGAGAAACTGCGGCGCTACAAGGAATTCCACGATGGCGCCGCGAGTTGGACTCGCGTCGAGCGCATCATCGCCCGCGTCGAGGTCAGCGCACAGGGCACCGACACGCGCTTCGTCGTCACCAACCTCGCTGCCGGATCGGCACGCACGATCTACGAGGACCTCTACTGCCGGCGCGGCCAGGCCGAGAACCACATCAAGGCCTGGAAGCGCCATCTCGCCGCCGGCCGCACCTCGTGCTGCCGCGCCTCCGCCAACCAGTTCCGCCTGATGCTGCACACCGGCGCCTACTGGCTGCTGTGGTCGCTGCGCAGCCTGATGCCGAAGCGCTCGACATGGCGCGTCGCGCAGTTCGACACGCTGCGGCTGCGGCTGGTGAAGCTTGCCACCCGCGTCGTCGCGCTGAAGACCTGCGTCATGCTGCACCTGCCGAGCGCCTGCCCCTACCAGGCCATCCTGCGACACGCGCTCGAACGCTTGCCGCGCCTGACCTGCTGAGCAACGGGGCGGACGCCCCAATCGGACCCAGGAACCGCAACCCACCAGCCCCGCGATACGCACCACGAAGCCGCCGGCAGCACCGGCGAGGATCGAGCGCGGCCGCGTCTCCGCGTCAGCACCGGCCACCCGCCGTCCGTGCGCCCGGGCAGGCCTCATGAATTATGCGGGCTAGAGTCTTCCGGCTCTTAATCCGGCTTGATCTCATTCTCCCGGATGACGCGGCCCCAGCTCTCGATCTGGCGGTCCAGGAAGGCGGCGAAGGCCGGCCCGCCCTCATTGCGTAGTTCGATTCCCATGATGTTGGTCAGTCGCTCCCGCACCTCGGGCACCTCCGTTGCGCGGCGGGCGGCGGCTTCCATGCGGGCGAGGATGGCGGGCGGCGTGCCGGCGGGCGCCAGGATGCCCCAGAAGGCCTCGGCCTCCACGCCGGGCAGCCCGGCCTCGGCCATGGTGGGCACATCGGGCAGGCTGGCGCGGCGGCGGGGGCCGAGCACGGCCAGCGGCCGCAACACGCCCTGGCGCAGATGCTCCACGAAGATGGTGCCCGTGGCGGCCACCAGGTCGGTCTCGCCGGCCATGGCCGAGACGGCGAGCGGCCCGCCGCCGCGATAGGGCACATGCGTCAGCTGGATGCGCGCGGCGCGCTGCGCCAGCACCATGCCCAGATGCGCGAGGCTGCCATTGCCGATGGTGCCGTAGCTGATGGCATCCGGCCGCGCGCGGGCGGCGGCCACCAGCTCGGCCATGTTCTGCCAGGGGCGGGTGCGGTGCGTCAGCAGCATGTTGGGCGCGGTGCCGAGCAGCAGCACGGGCGCCAGATCCCGCCGCGTGTCGAAGCCCATATTCGCGATCAGCGCCGGGTTGGTGGCGTGGGTGTCGAACACCAGCACGAAGGTCTGCCCATCCGGGGCCGCGCGCGCCACCTGCGCCGTGCCAAGCGAGCCCGAGGCACCACCGCGATTCTCGACGATCACCGGCACGCCCAGCTCGGCGGAAAGGGCGGGCTGCATCAGGCGGGAGACGGTGTCCACGCTGCCGCCGGGCGGAAAGGGCGCCACGATGCGGATGGGGCCGCTGGGCCAGGGAGCCTGGGCCAAGGCGGGCGTGGCAAGCAGCGGCAAGGCGGCGAGCGCGCGGCGTGAGAGCATGATGTTTCCTCCGACGTTTTCCGGAGCGTAGCGCAGATGCGCGGCAAGGACTATCGGACATCCCAGGCGCCGACGCCCCCGGCCGAGGACGGCCCGCAGCCGCGCGCGGGAATGCCCGCCGCCGGTCAGCCAGCCGCGTTGAGAGGCCAAGCCTCCAGCGCGGGCACCGCGCGGGCCAGGCCGCCATGCAGGTCCAGCAGGCGGTCCCGCCAGGTGAAGATCGCATCATCCGGCGCCAGCAGCGCGAAGGGGCTCACCACCCGCGCCCACATGAAGCTGCCAAAGGCGATATAGTCCGCGTAATCCGGCGTGGCGCCGCCCAGGAAGGGCTGCAGGCTCAGCGTCCGGCGCAACGGCGCCAGCGCGGCGCGGAATTCCGGCAGCCGCGCCTCGCGATCCGCGGTCACTTCCGCCAGCTTCATGCCGAAGCGCTTCTCACGGCTTTCGATGAAATAGGCGGCCTCGGCCGGCCCCAGCAGGCCCACAATGTCGGAGACGACAAGGCGCGCGACGCCGGCGGTCAGCACCGCATCAGTCCAGGCGGAGAGAAAGCGATAGGTTTCGGGCGGGCCCTGGAACAGGGCGGGCGCATCCGGATAGGTCTGGTCCAGATGAAGCGCGATGTCCCAGCTATCGGTCAGCGTGGCCGCGCCATCCACCAGGATCGGCACGGACTTGCCGCCATGCGCGGCCAGGCGATCATTCTCGGTGAAGCGCCAGGGGATGATCTCGGCGTCCAGGCCCTTATGGGCCAGCGCCATGCGGCTGCGCCAGCAATAGGGGCTGAAGCGACGCGCCGGATCGGTGCCGGTGAGTTCGAAAAGCTGGCGGGCCATGGCGGTTACCTTTGAAGTGTTCAGCCGCGCCGGGGTGGCTCGCGGCTCAATCCCTTCAGTGCGAGGGCCTGCTCATATTCGGCCCAGCGCTGGTCATGTTCGCGGCCCAGGCGGTGCAGCACCTCCCAGGAGAAGATGCCGCTATCGTGCAGGTCGTCAAAGGCGATACGCACAGCGTAATGCCCCACTGGCTCGATCCGCATGATGCCGACATGCCGCCGCCCGGCGACGATCACCTTCTGGCCCGGCCCATGCCCCTGCACCTCGGCCGAGGGGGATTCCACGCGCAGGTATTCCGCCGGCAGCGCGAAGCGGCTGCCATCATCGAAGGCGACGTCGAGGGTCTTTTCGGCCGAGCGGTAGCGCAGCTCGGTCACGGTGAGGGATCGCCCGCGGCCTGCTTCCGTCATGGCGCGAACCGCCGGTCCATCATCATTCAATCCAGCTTGCGGGCCTGGTCGGGCAGCATGATGGGGATGCCATCGCGCACGGGATAGGCGAGGCCCGCGGCGTCGCTGATCAGCTCGCCCTTCTCGCGGTCATAGCGCAGGGGCTGCTTGGTCACCGGGCAGACCAGGATCTCCAGCAATTGCGGGTCCAGGGCGGCGGGCGTCTCGGGAGATTCGGTCATGGCGGTTTCTAGCTCGCTCGCCCGCCGGGCGGAAGCTCCCCATCACCATGCGCGGCCATCCGCAACAAAGCGACCAGGCTCTCGGAACGGTGGCGCAAGGTGGGGGCTTCCAGCAGGGCCTGCTTTTCCACGATGCCGAAGGGGCAGACCATGGCCAGTGTGGTGACCAGGGCCGGGCCGCCCATTTCCTCGATCGCGGCCCAGTTCGCATCAATGCCCTTGGCGGCGAAATAGGGCCGCAGCGCGTGCAGGATATCCTCGCGCGCCACATCCTCCTCGGCGGGCGGTTCGAAATCAGCGGCGAAAGGGGTGTAGTCGGCGCGCACGCGGCGATAGCCCCGGCGCAGGGCCAGTTCCTCCACGATCCGGAACCGCGTGACGCCGGTCAGCGTGATGAGCAGCCGCCCATCCTCCGTCTCCGCGAAGGAGGAGAGCCGGCCCAGGCACCCCACCTGGAAGACGGCGCTGCCGCGCTCGTCGCGCGGCTGGGAGGGGTCGCCCTGGATCATGCCGAACATGCGGCCATTGGCCAGGCTGTCCAGCGTCATCGCCATGTAGCGCGGCTCGAAGATATTGAGCGGCAGCTTGCCGCCGGGCAGCAGCAACGCGCCGGCCAGCGGGAAGATGGCGATCTCGGCCGGGAGTTGCTCCGGGCCGGGCTGGAAAGGATCCTCCATGCTCAGCGGAACAGCAGGGCGGAGAGGCCGCGGCGCGCCTTGAGCGTGACAGGATCGGTCAGGCCCCAGGCCTCGAAGAATTTCAGCAATTGCTTCTGCGCCGCCTTGTCATTCCATTCGCGGTCCCGGCGGATCGCCTCCAGCAGCGCATCCGCCGCCTCGGTGCGCTTGTCCATGCTGTTGAGCGCGATGGCCAGCTCGATGCGCGCCTCATGGTCATCGGCATCGGCGGCCAGGCGCTGCTCGAAGGCGCCGAGTTGGGATTGCGCGGCGCGCCCGGCCTCGGCCAGCTCGATCTGCGCGCGAACGGAGCTGATCTCGGGGTTGGCCTTCAGCTTGTCATCCAGGCTGTCCAGCATGTCCCTGGCCTGCGCTTCCTCGTCGAGCGCGATCAGGCAGCGGGCGAGGCCGGCCAGCGCCTCGGCATTCTCGGGCTCCTGCTGGCCGAGGGCGGCGTAGATTTCCAGCGCCCCGGCGGCATCGCCGGCTTCGAGCAATTGCTTGGCATCGGCCAGCAACTCGGCCGAGGGCATCTGGCCGCCGGCCACCTTCAACAGGTTCTCGATGAACTTCTTGAGCTCGCCCTCGGGCAGCGCGCCCTGGAACAGGTCGGCGATCTGGCCCTGCCAGAAGGCGGCGACAGTGGGCACCGATTGCAGGGGCAGGCCCATCTGCGTCAGTTGCTGGACCAGTTGCTTGTTCTTGTCGATGTCGATCTTGACCAGGCGCACCCGGCCACCGGCGGCGCGGACCACCTTCTCCAGCGCGGGGGTCAGCGCCTTGCAGGGGCCGCACCAGGTGGCCCAGAAATCCACCAGGATGGGCACCCCCCGCGAGGCCTCCACCACATCCTTCATGAATGTCCGCTGGTCGCCATCCATCACCGGATCGGCGCCGCCGGAATTGGGGGAATTGGAGTCGGGGATCACTTGCATGGGGGTCGGTCCTGGCGCGGGTTAGAGATGTTGCGGGCACGGCATAAGACAAGCCACGAAAAATGTCTCGCGCCTCACGCCGTCCCGTCTTCAGGGAAATGCAACACCGCCACCTCATGGCCCAGGCCGCGCAGGAAACGCAGGAGGTCAATGGCTTGGATGCCGGTGGAGGCGGTGTTCACCAGGGGGTGGAACCAGAGGAGGCCCTCGCTCTCCGCCAGGGCAGCATCCAGCGCCACGCGCACCTCGCCCGGCCTGGCATTCACCAGGCCGAAGGGCGTGACGCTGCCGGGGGTGACGCCGAGGGTGGCCAGCAGCGCATCGGCATCGGCCATGCTCACCTTGCCCCAGCCGGCCAGGCGGGCGAGCGCGTTCACGCTCACCCGCCGCCCCTCCTCCAGCACGGCCAGGCAGAGCTGGCCGGTCTTCGCCTCGCGGAGAAACAGGTTCTTCGAGTGGAGGCCGGGCAATTCCCCCCGCAGCGCCTGGGATTGGGCGACGGTAAAGACCGCCGCGTGCCGCACGGTGCGCGTGGCGATGGCCGCCGCCTCCAGGCAAGCGAGCAGCGTCTGGGGGGTGTGCATCAATCCAGCTTGGTCCGGTCCTATATCCCGCCGGCGCCGCCAGGGGCGAAGGGGCGGTCACAGCTTTGCGCCAAAGCGGGCTGTGATAGGAAATACCGGCAGTTCATGATGTTTCCCCATATCTGGCATGATGGCCCGATGCCGCACGGGCAGGCCAGCCCCGGCCCATATTGTGCAATGACTTGGGGGAGTGGTGGGTCGGGAGGGGATCGAACCCTCGGCCGCGAGATTAAAAGTCCCGTGCTCTACCCCTGAGCTACCGACCCGCAATCACACCCGAAGGCATGTCCCGTGCGGCGCGAAACACACCGCACGGGCCTTGTTGTCAAGCCAGGCTCAGCTATCGGCCAGCACGCGCATGCGGATCAGGCGATCGGCCGGCGCGGCCACGATGCCGCTGCCGCCGGCGCCGCGCTTGATGCGATCCACGAACTCCATGCCCGCCGTCACCTGGCCCCAGATGGTGTATTGGCCATCCAGGCTCGACGCCGGGGCGAACATGATGAAGAACTGACTGTTCGCGCTGTTGGGGTCCTGCGCGCGAGCCATGCCGCAGGTGCCGCGCAGGAAGCGCGCGCGCGAGGGCTGGCTGAATTCGGCGCGGAGATCGGCGAAGCCACGGTCGCGGAAGCCGCCCGTGCCGGTGCCGGTCGGGTCGCCACCCTGGGCCATGAAGCCCTCGATCACGCGGTGGAAGGGCGTGTTGTCATAGAGGCCCTGGCGGGTCAGGGTCTTGATGCGCTCGACATGAAGTGGCGCCAGATCCGGGCGCAACTGGATGACCACGCGGCCATTATCCTTCAGCTCCATGATCAGGGTGTTTTCACGGTCCGGGGCGGCTTGCGCCTCGGCTTCATTGGTCTCGGACATCATCGCTCCTGCTGCGATCAGGGTTGTGGTCATCAAGGCGCGGCGGTTCATGGTGATCCTCCGTTTGGGTGGTTACTTGCGCACTTTGGCCAGCGTGCGTTCCAGCGTGAGCGCGGGGACGAAGCTGGACACGTCGCCGCCCAGCTGCGCGATCTCCTTCACGAAGCGGGACGAGATGAAGTGGTTCCTCTCGCTCGCCATCAGGAAGACGGTCTCGACCTCGGGATCGAGCCGGGCATTCATTCCGCACATCTGGAACTCATAGTCGAAATCCGAGACGGCGCGCAGCCCACGCACGATCATTTGCGCGCCCACGTCCCGCGCGAAGCCGACGAGCAGCCCGGTGAAGGGGCGCACCTCGATCACGCAGCCGGTGCGTGCGGCGATGGCCTGGGTCTCGGCGCTGACCAGCTCGGCGCGTTCCTCGACGGAAAACAGCGGGCCCTTGCCGATATTCATGGCGACGCCAATCACCAGCCGGTCCACCAGCCGCGCGGCGCGGCCGATCACGTCCAGGTGGCCATTGGTCACGGGGTCGAAGGTGCCGGGGTAGAGGGCGATGCGCTCACTCATTGGCCTCGCCCCCCTCCTCGGCCTCATCCTCCAGGACGGGGAAGCAGCTGGTCACGCGCTCCGCCTCATCCAGCCGTTGCAGCATGACGCCCTGGGATTGCCGCCCGGTCTGGCGCACCTGCTGCGCCTCGAAGCGGATGGCCTGGCCGCCATCGGTCATCAGCATGATGTGATCGCCCGCCTGCACGGTGAAGCTGGCCACCACCGCGCTGCCGGTCCGCTTGCTGAGCGAGATGCCATTGATCCCCTGCCCGCCGCGCCCCGTCACGCGATACTCGTAGGCGCTGCTGCGCTTGCCGAAGCCGCGATCGGTGACGGTGAGCAGGAATTGCTCGGCCGCCTCCAGCTCCGCGATGCGCTCGGGCGCCAGCGTGATGTCGGGCGTGCCGGCCTCCTCCGCATCCTCGGGGGCGGCGGCATCCCCCTCCTCGGCGCCTTCGGCGCGGCGCTTGTGCTTGAGATAGGCCGTGCGCTCCTCGACCGTGGCATTCACATGGCCGAGCACGGCGAGCGCGATGACGTCATCCCCCTTGGCGAGGCGGATGCCGCGCACGCCGGTCGAATCGCGCCCGGCGAAGACGCGCAGCGTATCGGCATCGGCGACGAAGCGAATGGCCTTGCCCTGGCGGGTGGCCAGCAGCACGTCATCCCCCTCGCGGCAGGTGGCGACGCCGACCAGCGAATCCCCCTCATCCAGCTTCATGGCGATGAGGCCGGAGGAGCGGACATTGCGGAAATCGGAAAGCCGGTTGCGCCGCACATCGCCGCTGGTGGTGGCGAAGACCAGGTGCAGATGCTCCCACAGGCTCTCATCCTGCGGCAGCGGCAGCACGGCGGTGACGCTCTCGCCCTCCTGCAATTGCAGCACCTGGCGAAGCGAGCGGCCCTTGCCGCCCGTGCCGCCCTCGGGCAGTTGCCAGACCTTCTCGCGGAAGGCGATGCCGCGGCTGGTGAAGAACAGCACCCATTGATGCGTGTGGCCGACAAAGCTGCGCACCACCACGTCATCCGCACGCGTCGAGGCAGCACTGCGCCCACGGCCACCGCGATGCTGCGAGCGGAACACATCGAGCGGCGTGCGCTTCACATAGCCATCGCGCGTCAGCGTCACGATCATCGAGGCCGGCGCGATCAGGCTTTCATCGTCAATATCGGCGGCGTAATCCACGATGCGCGTCAGGCGCGGCTGGTTCAGCGTGGCGCGGGTGGCGAGCAATTCCTCGGTCATCACCTCCATCCGGCGCGGCCGGCTGGAGAGGATTTCGAGCAGTTCCACGATCCGCCCGCCGACTTCCCTCAACTCGGCATCGATCTTCTCGCGCTCAAGCCCGGTCAGGCGTTGCAGGCGCAATTCCAGGATGCCGCGGGCCTGGGCTTCCGTGAGGCGCATGGTGCCCGTGCCGGAAAGCTCATTGCCCTCATCCTGGACCAGCGCCACCAGGGGGGCGACATCGGCGGCCGGCCAGTCACGCGCCATCAGCGCCAGGCGGGCGGCGGCGGCGTCGGGGCTTTCGCGGATCAGGCGGATCACGGCATCAATATTGGCCACCGCAATGGCCAGGCCGATCAGGTTATGCGCGCGTTCCCGCGCCTTCATCAGCCGGTGGCGGGAACGCCGCAGGATCACCTCCTCGCGGAAGGCGATGAAGGCCTGCAGCGCCTCGCGAATGCCCATCTGCTGCGGGCGGCCGCCATTCAGCGCCAGGAAATTCACCGGAAAGCTGATTTGCAGCGACGTCATGCGATAAAGCTGGTTCAGCACCACCTCGGCCACCGCTTCGCGCTTCAGCTCGATCACGACACGAAGGCCCGAGCGGTCGGATTCATCGCGCAGGTCGCTGATGCCCTCGATCAGCTTGGAGCGGACCAGTTCGGCGATGCGCTCGATCAGGACCGACTTGTTCACCTGATAGGGGATTTCATTGACGATGATGGCCTGGCGCTGGCCCTTCATCTCCTCAATCACGCAATCGGCGCGCAGCGGGATTGAGCCACGCCCCATCTCGAAGGCCGAGCGGATGCCGGCCCGGCCCAGGATGATGCCGCCCGTCGGGAAATCCGGCCCGGGGATGATGGCCATCAATTCCTCAAGCGTCGTCTCCGGCTCGGCCACCAGCTTGAGGGTCGCGTCAATCACCTCGGTCGGGTTGTGCGGCGGGATGTTGGTCGCCATGCCCACCGCGATGCCGCCCGCGCCATTGACCAGCAAATTCGGGAAGGCGGCGGGCAGAACACGCGGTTCCTCGGCGCTTTCGTCGTAATTCGGCGTGAAATCAACCGTGTCTTCGTCAATGCCTTCGAGCAGCGCGGCGGCGGATTTGGCGAGGCGCACCTCGGTGTAGCGCATGGCCGCCGGGGGGTCGCCATCCATCGAGCCGAAATTGCCCTGGCCATCCACCAGCGGCACCCGCATCGAGAAGCCCTGCGCCATGCGGACCATGGCGTCATAGATCGCGCTGTCGCCATGCGGGTGATACTTGCCCATCACGTCGCCGACCACGCGGGCCGATTTGCGGTGCGGCTTGTCGGCCGTGTAGCCGGCCTCATGCATGGCAAAGAGGATGCGGCGATGCACCGGCTTCAGGCCGTCCCGCACATCGGGCAGCGCGCGGCTGACGATGACGGACATCGCGTAGTCGAGGTAGGAGCGGCGCATCTCCTCTTCGAGGGCGATGGGGGCCACATCCATGGGCTTGGGGATCTCGTCGCTCAAATCTTCCTGGTCCTGGTTTTGGGGGACAACGAGGGGCGCTGCCCCTCGACCCCGGCAAGAACCTCAGGTTCTTGCATCTCCGGCAAAAAAGAGGCTGGCCTCAGAACGGGATGTCGTCATCCATATCGGCTTTCTTGCCGGAATCCCAGCCGGCGCGTGGCGCAGCAGCCCGCGCGGGGGCCGAGCTGCGCTCGCCGCCACCACCCGAGTAACCACCGCCACCGCCACCGCCACCGGAATAGCTGCGCTCCTCGCCCATCTCGCCGCCGCCACCCGGGGCGCGGCCACCGACCAGCTGAAGCTCGCCGCGGAACTGGCGCAGCACGATGCGCTTGGTCTTGCGCTCATTGCCGTCCTTGTCGGTGAAGCTCTGGGTCTCGATCTGGCCTTCGATATAGACCTCGCTGCCCTTCCTCAGATACTTCTCGGCAACGTCGCCCAGACGATCATTGTAGATCTCGACGTCGTGCCATTCGGTGCGCTCCTGCTGGTTGCCCTCGCGGTCCTTGTAGCGCTCAGAGGTGGCAAGGCCGAATTTCACGACCTTGCCGCCATTCTGGAAATTCCTGACCTCCGGGTCCTTGCCGAGGCGGCCCAGAAGAATAACCTTGTTGATGCCGGCCATGGCTGGCGACTCCTTGCAATTCGGTGGGGGAACCTAGCTTTTCCCAGATGGCCGGGCCAGCCCTGCCGTCAGGCTTTGCGTTGCCATGGATATGGTGCACAACAGCACAACACAGAACACAATACGAACATTCGACTGGAGTGCCCCCAATGCCGCGCGATGCCACCCCCCTGCAGGCACCCAAGGCCGACCTCATCCGCATCCGGGGCGCCCGGCAGCACAATCTGAAATCCGTGGATCTCGACCTGCCGCGCGGCAAGCTGGTGGTGCTGACCGGCCTTTCCGGCTCCGGCAAGTCCTCGCTCGCCTTCGACACCATCTATGCCGAGGGCCAGCGCCGCTACGTCGAATCCCTCAGCGCCTATGCGCGGCAATTCCTGCAACTCATGCAGAAGCCCGATGTGGACAGCATCGAGGGCCTCTCGCCCGCCATTTCGATCGAGCAGAAGACCACCAGCCACAATCCGCGCTCCACTGTCGGCACGGTGACGGAAATCCACGACTACATGCGCCTGCTCTGGGCGCGGGTCGGCGTGCCCCATTCGCCGGCCACCGGCCTGCCGATCGAGGCGCAGACCGTCTCCCAGATGGTGGACCGAGTGATGGCCATGCCCGAGGGCACGCGCCTGCTCATCCTCGCCCCCGTCATCCGCGGCAAGAAGGGCGAATACCGCAAGGAACTCGCCGAATATCAACGCCGCGGCTTCGAGCGCGTGAAGATCAACGGCACGCTGCTCCAGATCAGCGAGGCGCCCAAGCTCGACAAGAAGCTCAAGCACGACATTGACGTGGTGGTGGACCGCGTGGTGGTGCGCGACGGCCTGGCCCAGCGCCTGGCGGACAGCTTCGAGACCGCGCTCGCCCTGGCCGACGGCATCGTCTATGCCGAGAACGCCGATGGTGGCGAACGCACCGTCTTCAGCCAGAAATTCGCCTGCCCCGTCTCGGGCTTCTCCATCGAGGAGATCGAGCCGCGGCTGTTCAGCTTCAACTCGCCCCAGGGCGCCTGCCCCACCTGCGATGGCCTGGGCACGGAAAGCTTCTTCGACCCCGCACTGGTCATCCCCAACACCGCGCTCAGCCTCAAGGAAGGCGCGGTGGTGCCCTGGGCCGGCAATGCCAGCAGCCCCTATTACGACCAGACGCTGGTGAGCCTGGCCAGGCACCTGAAAATCGGCATGGAAAAGCCCTGGGATGAACTCCCCGCCGAGGCGCAAAACGCCATCCTGCACGGCACCGGCGCCGAGCCCGTCACGCTGCGCTACAAGGACGGCCTGCGCGCCTATGAGGTGCAAAAGCCTTTCGAGGGCGTGATCCGCAACCTCGAACGCCGCTTCCGCGAGAGCGACAACCCCTGGGTGCGCGAGGACCTCTCCCGCTACCAGGCGGACCGCCCCTGCCATGTCTGCCATGGCCATCGCCTCAAGCCGCAATCGCTCGCCGTGAAGGTCGCCGGCTGCCATATCGGCGAGGCATCGGCGCTGTCCATCCGCCGCGCGCGGGACTGGTTCGCGGGCGTGATGCCCACGCTCACGCCCCAGCGCCAGGACATCGCCCGCCGCATCCTGCGCGAGATCGAGGACCGCTTGCAGTTCCTCAACGATGTCGGGCTGGACTACCTCTCGCTGTCGCGTTCCTCCGCCACGCTGTCGGGCGGCGAGAGCCAGCGCATCCGCCTCGCCTCGCAAATCGGCTCGGGCCTCACCGGCGTGCTCTATGTGCTGGACGAGCCGAGCATCGGCCTGCATCAGCGCGACAATGAACGCCTGCTGGTGACGCTGCGCCGCCTGCGGGATATCGGCAATTCCGTCATCGTCGTCGAGCATGACGAGGATGCGATCCGCAGCGCCGATTACCTGGTGGATATCGGCCCCGGCGCCGGCAAGGCGGGGGGCACCATCGTCAGCCAGGGCACGCCCGAGGAAGTCACGGCCGACCCCAACAGCCTGACCGGCGCCTATCTCTCCGGCCGCCGCGAAATCCCGATGCCCGAGCAGCGCCGCGCCTTTGACAAGAAGCGCCTGCTGCGCGTGGTGGGCGCCACCGGCAACAACCTCAAGGACGTGACCGCCGAGTTCCCGCTGGGCACCTTCACCGCGGTCGCTGGCGTCTCGGGCGGCGGCAAATCCACCCTGGTGATCGAGACGCTGTTCAACGGCCTCTCGCGCAAGCTGATGGGCGCCTCCGTCGTGCCCGCGCCGCATGCCCGCATCGAGGGGATCGAGTTGGTGGACAAGGTGATTGACATTGACCAGTCGCCCATCGGCCGCACGCCGCGCAGCAACCCGGCCACCTATACCGGCCTGTTCGCGCCCATCCGCGACTGGTTCGCCGATCTGCCGGAGTCACGCGGGCGCGGCTACAAGCCAGGCCGCTTCAGCTTCAATGTGAAGGGAGGCCGCTGCGAGGCCTGCCAGGGCGATGGCGTCATTAAGATCGAGATGCACTTCCTGCCCGATGTCTATGTCACCTGCGATACCTGCAAGGGCAAGCGCTACAACCGCGAAACCCTGGAGGTGAAGTTCCGCGGCAAATCCATCGCCGATGTGCTGGACATGACGGTGACGGAGGGGCGCGAATTCTTCTCCGCCGTGCCCAGCATCCACGAGAAGCTTCGCATGCTGGAGGAGGTGGGCCTGGGCTACATCCATCTCGGCCAGCAGGCGACCACGCTTTCAGGCGGCGAGGCGCAGCGCATCAAGCTCGCGAAGGAACTCTCCCGCCGCGCGACGGGGCGCACCCTCTACATCCTGGACGAGCCGACCACGGGCCTGCATTTCGAGGATGTCCGCAAGCTGCTCGATGTGCTGCACGCGCTGGTGAACACCGGCAATACGGTGGTGGTGATCGAGCACAATCTGGAGGTCATCAAGACGGCCGACTGGGTGCTGGACCTCGGCCCCGAGGGCGGCGAGGGCGGCGGGCGCGTGGTGGCGCATGGCACGCCCGAGGATATCGCGGCCAATCCCGAGAGCCATACGGGCCGCTTCCTCAAGCCCATCCTGGCGCGGCATGCGCCGGTGGCGGCGAAAATGAAGCGCGCCCGCAAGGCCTGAGGCGCGCGCCTCAGGCCGGGCAGCGCATCGTGACGCCGCAGGAGGCACCGCCCGGCGTGGTGACGCTGTCATTCCCTTGAACGCCTGTGGCGGGCCGCAGGACATTGTTCGAAATCACGCAGAACAGGCTGCCTGCGGAATTCGGCAGCACGCCCGCAATGGTCGGGTTCAACATCACGATTCGCGCATGGGCCAGGGCGCGGCCATCAGCGCCAGCCGCGCTGATGGCCGCGATGCCAACCCTGATGATGCCAACCCTGATGATGCCAACCCTGATGATGCCAGCCCTGATGATGCCAGCCGCCGCGATGGCCAGGCGGCTGGAATCCGGCATGGCCGCGCCCGGACCAGCCGCCACCGCCGTGATGATGCGGATGCGGCCCGACGCAGGCCGCGAGCGTCGTGAGCAAGAGCACGGCGCCAAAAGCGCGAATCAGGCGGGGAAGGCGAGTGGCCATGACGGCCTCCGGGGGGCGACGGGGTTGCAGGTGTCGCTCACGCGAAAGAAAGCATCGCCGCAAGGCGGGACCACGCCCAAATCAAGGCTAAATCAAAGCAGCTTCTTCGCCAGCATCATGTCGGTATCCTCCAGGCTGCGGCTCAGCGTGAAGCCGAGCTTGCGCATGAACCCCTGCATCGGCGCGTTATCCGCCAGCACATGGCCCACGATCTCCGTGACACCCTCGGCGCGCGCCCACTCCATCGCGCGCTCCATCAGGTGCCGCGCCAGGCCGATGCCCTTGGCCGCCGGGCTCACCACCACGGCGAATTCCGCGCTGGGCCCGCCGCCTTCGCGGATCACCCGCGCGGTGCCGAAATTGCGGCCATCCCGCGTGGCGATGAAGGCCATCTCCCGCCCGTAGTCAATCTGCGTCAGGCGCGCCAGCATGGCGGGCGGCAATTCCTTCATGGTGGAGAAAAAGCGGAAGCGCACATCCTCGGCCGGCAATTCCAGGAAGAAGGCGCCCTGCGCCGCCGCATCCTCGGGGCGAATGGGCCGCACCTCGAAGACGCTGCCATCGCGCGCCGCGAAGGGCGCCACCCATTCGGCCGGATAGGGCGGGATGGCAAACAGCGCGACCTCACCCGCCGCACGCAGCCGGATCGAGGCATCGGCTGCCAGCACGCCCGAGGCATCGGCGAAAAGCGGGTTCACGCCAATGCCCGCGATCTCCGGGAAATCCACCTGCAACTGCCCGATCCGCACCAGAGCATCGGCAATCGCCGGTTCATTCACCGCAGGCCTGTCCCGGAAGCCCGGCAGCAAGCGCGCGAGCCTGGTGCGCGCAATCAGCCCATGCGCCAGCGGCAGGTTGAGCGGCGGCAAATCCAGCGCCTCATCGGCCGCGATATCCGCCGTGGTGCCGCCCTGGCCGAAGCCGATCCAGGGTCCGAACATCGCATCCTCGCCAATGCGAAGCCGCAGTTCCACGGCCTCGCGCCGCGCCATGGGCTGCACCAGGAAGCCCGCCAGCGTGACCCCGGGCGCGCGGCGGCGCACTTCCTCGGCCATCACATCGGCGGCGGCACGCACGCTGTCGAAATGCCGCAGGTTGAGCACCACGCCGCCCACCTCGCTCTTGTGGCGCAGCAAGGCGCGCGCCTTGAGCGCCACGGGCGGGCCGATCGCCACGGCCGCCACCGCCGCTTCGGTCGGCGTCTCGCAGAGGCGCGGCCTGAGAATGGCGATGCCATAGGCGGCCAGCACCGCCAGCGCCTCATCCTCGTAGAGATCCAGCCTTCCATCCGCCCGCGCCGCCGCGAAGATGGCGCGCACCGCGGCGCGATCCGGCGTGATCTCCAGCACATCCGAGGCCGGGAGTTCGGCGGCCGTCGCCCGGTTGCGGCGCTCGGCGGCCAGGTGGGCGGCGCCGCGCACCACGGCCTCGGGCGTCTGGAACACCGGCAGCCCGGCCTGGGTGAGAGCGGCGCGCTCCGCCCGCGCACTCGCCTCGCCGGTCCAGCCGAGCAGGATGGGCGCGCCGCGATTGCCGCTGGCCGCTGCCGCGAAGGCCTCGGTCGGCGCCGCCTCCTGCTCGGGCGCGTGGAGTGCGATGACCACATCCACCTCGTCCGCCGCCGCCAGCAGCCGCGCCGCCTGGGCCAGCCCCGCCCCCGCGCGGCTGCCGAGCGAGAGCGGGTTGCGGACCCGCCACCCCTCGGGGATCAGCGGCGCCAGCGCCGCCTGCGTCGCCGGGCTGAACTCGGCCAGCCGCAACCCCTGCGCGAGGGCCGCATCGGCGGCCAGTCGCGCCACGCCCAGCCCATTGGCGAGGATGGCGATGCGGTCCGCTTTACCCGCCCCTGGGCCCGACCCGCCGCGCGGCTTGGTGCGCGCCAGGGTTTCCGCCGCCGCCAGCCATTCCTCGAAGCCGTCGGCGCGCAGCACGCCAGCGCGGCGCAGCACGGCGGCCATCACGCCATCGGCGATGCCGCTCGGGTCATCCATGCGCCCGCCCGCCCGCAATGCCAGAACAGGCCGCGTGCGGGCCACGGCGCGCGCCGCCGATACGAAGAAGCGCCGCTGCTTGATGCGCCGGATATCCAGCATCACGCAGGCCGTGCCGGTATCGCGCGCCAGCCAGTCCAGCCCGGCCGCGAAGCCCGTGCCGTCATTGGAACCCACGCCGATGATGTGGCTGAAGCCCAGCCCCTCGGCGGCCGCCCAGTCAATCACCGCGCGCGCGATGGCCGAGGATTGCGCCATCAGCGCCAGCTTGCCCGGCCGCAGCGGCAGGTGCGAGAGCGTGGCATTCAGGCCGATATCCGGCAGGGCCAGGCCGAAGCTGCGCTCGCCCAGCGCATGCACCCCTGCCTCCGCCGCCATGGAAGCGAGGCCGGGGGCGGCGGTCGGCACCACCACCGCGAAGCAGCCCGCTGCGGCGATGCGCGCCAGTTCCGCCGCCTGCGCCTCGGGTCGCACGCAAAGGATGGCGAGGTCCGGCGCGCTTTCCAGCGCGGCGAAGCCATCGCCCATCAGGCTGCCCTTGAAGTCGCCCGCCGCCAGGTTGCGCGCCAGCACGGCGCTTTCCGGCAAGTCCGGATCGGCGCGCAGCCAGACGCTGCGCGGCCGGAAGAACGCGGCTTCGCGGAAGCCCTTGCCGGGCCGACCGGTGAGAAGAAGGGACATGGGCCGAGCATAGCAGAAGGGAGGTTCCCCGGCGCCACCCTCTCGCGTTGAATCACGCGGCATGCTCCCGCGCGTCGGTCCGACCGATCGTCATCTTGCGTCCTTGCCCTTCCCTCGCAGCACCGGAGCGTGGTTAGGTCATCGCCCCACCCCTGACCGGGGGCATCGCTTTCGACGCAATCCCTGGTGACCCCGCCTTCGATATCGACTGGCTTCGGGCCGAACTCAACAAGCCCGGCGCCCGTGCCGTGATCCCCCCGAAATCCAACGGGAAAACCCGCATCGACGACGGCCGGGAGATGTGTCGCTGACGCCGTCATCGCTTGTCGATCAATGGCAACGGATGTCAGGCCTTCGGCGCGAAGACGCCCTTGGCCAGCCGCTCCAGCGCCAGGCGCAATTCCTCGCCAGGCACCGTCTCCAGGCTCTTTTCCACGCGCGGCGGCAGCGGCCCCGGCGCGGGGCGCTTGGGCCGCGCCGCCTCGGGCCGCGGCAGGCGCTGGACAAAGGCGAGCTTGCGGACCACCAACCGCCCGAGATGGCCGTTGATCCGCTGGATCAGCGCGGGCCCGCCCATCGCCAATTCCATCGCGGCCGGGCCGGAGCAGGCCAGCGTCAGCGTGCCGGCCGAAAGCCGGACGGGTTCCGCCATGCGGGCGATTTCGGGACCCACCACCTGCGGCCAGTCGGCCAGGATCTGCGCCGCATCGGGGCTGCGCTTGCGGAAGGCGGGGCGCGTGGCGCGCGGGATCAGCGCGCCCAATTCCTGTGGGCCGCCAAAGATGGATCTGGACAGGGATGGAATGCGCGCCTCTGACTTGGCCAATGAAATCTCCCTTGGGGAAGCACCCCTGCTCCGCTGAACTTCTCGCCTGGTATGACCATTCGGGCCGGCGCCTGGCCTGGCGCGGGCCAACCGATCCTTACCGCATCTGGGTGAGCGAGGTCATGCTCCAACAGACCACGGTGGCCGCCGTCGGTCCCCGCTATGCGCGATTCCTGGCGCGTTTCCCCGATGTGGGCGCGCTGGCGGCGGCGGATTGGTCGGAATTGGCGGAGGAATGGGCCGGGCTTGGCTATTACGCCCGCGCCCGCAACCTGCATGCCGCGGCACGCGCCATCGCGGCGGCGGGCCGCTTTCCGGCGGATTCCACCGGCTGGCGCACCCTGCCGGGCATCGGTCCCTACACGGCATCCGCCATCGGCGCGATTGCGCTGGGCGAACCGCTGGTGCCGCTGGATGGCAATGTGGAGAGGGTGGTGTCGCGCCTCTTTGCGATCGAGATCCCCCTGCCCGCCGCCAAGCCCGAATTGGGCCGCCTGGCCGATGGCTTCACCGCCCAGGCCGAAATGCGTGCCCGCCCCGGCGATTTCGCGCAGGCGCTGTTCGACCTCGGCGCCACCATCTGCACGCCGCGCAGCCCGGCCTGCGCCATCTGCCCCTGGCGGGAGGGATGCCGCGCGGCGAAACTCGGCATCGCCGCCGAATTGCCGCGCAAATCACCCAGGGCCGCGCGGACGCCGCTGCATGGCGTGCATTTCGCGCTGCTGGACGCGTCAGGGCGCATCCTGCTCGAGCGTCGCCCCGAAACCGGCCTGCTGGGCGGCATGCTGGCGCTGCCAGGCACGCCCTGGCGCAACACCCCCTGGGGGGAGGCAGAGGCCCTGGCCCATGCGCCGCGCCGCGGCATTGGCTGGGACATGCGGCCTGGCGAGGCGCTGCACGGCTTCACCCATCGGGACCTGACCATGCGGGTCATGACCGCCCGCGTGCCGGAGCTGCCCGAAGGCACGCCGCTGGAGCAGGCGGCACGCAGCCTGCCGAGTGCGATGCGAAAGCTGCTGCCATTGCTGTAGCGGCCGGGAGGGTGAAGACCAGGCCCAGGATCGCGGCGCGGAGGAGGGGTTTCATGCCACCCTCCTCGCGCGCAGCGGCCCGAAGGCTACGCGGCCGGGTCGAGCGCCTGGCGCAGCCGCTGGATCAGCGCCGCCCGCTGCGCCTCGTCCCCCGCCTGCTCGATCGCCGCTTCGACGCCGAGCAGCAACGCCGCGCGCTCATTGTGCCAATCCGGCCGGCCGACATCCTCGGGATGGATGCGCCGCCCCGGCCTGGCCGGCAGGCGTTCGGGGATGGCGCGCGGCGCCAGGCGGAAGCCCTCATCCAGCACCGGGCGGAAGATGCGCGCCGGGCTGAGCCCCGGCACGGCGCGGGCCATGGCATCCATCGCCTCTGGCTCGCCATGCACCAGGAAAAGCCCGCCCTTCACCGGGCCGCGCGCCGCGATCCAGCGCAGCAATTCCGGCTGGTCAGCATGACCGGAATAGCCCTCGGCCATGGCGATGCGCGCCGCCACCTCGATCGTCTCGCCCTGGATGCGCACGCGCTTCACGCCCTTGTGCAGAAGGCGGCCCAGCGTGCCCTCGGCCTGGAAGCCGACCAGCGCCACCACGCAACGCGGATCCCATAGCCGGGCCTTGAGGTGGTGGCGGATGCGCCCCGCCTCGCACATGCCCGAACCTGCCAGGATGATCTGGAACCCCTCCTGCCGGGCCAGGCGGCGGCTCGCCTCGCCATCCACCACATGCTCCAGCCGGTGTGAGGTCAGCGCCGCGCGCAGCACGGCGCCCGCCTCGGTATCCAGTGCGTGGCGGGCAAAGACCTTGGTGGCGCGGGTGGCGAGCGGACTGTCCAGGAAGATCTTCGCCTCCGGCACCGCGCCCGATTGCATGAGGGCAACAAGGTCCATCACCACCTCCTGCGCGCGTTCCACGGCGAAGGTCGGGATCAGCAGCGAGCCGTTGCGCCGGGCGGCATCGCGGACGATCTCGGCGAGGGCGGCACGGCGGGTGGCCTCGTTGATCGCGGGCCGGTCCTCATCGCCGTAAGTGCTCTCGCAGATCAGGTGGTCCACGCCGCCGGAGGGGCCGGTCGGGTCGGGCTGCATGGCGCTGATGTCGGGACCGATATCGCCGGAGACCAGCACGCGCATCTCGCGCTCGAATTCCAGTTCGATGGAGGCGGAGCCGAGCATGTGCCCCGCATTCCACCATCGCGCCCGCAGCCCCGCCACCGGCGTCACCCATTGGCCGTAGCTGACGGGGGTGAAGGCGGCGAGCGTCTCCTCGGCGTCGGCGGCGGTGTAGATCGGCACCACCTCCTCCCGCGCGCGACGGCGGTTGCGGCGGTTGAGCATCCGCACCTCGCTCTCCTGGATATGCCCGGAATCGGGCAGCATGCAGGAGCAGAGGTCAATCGTCGCGGCGGTGGCGTGGATGCGGCCGGCGAAGCCCTGCTTCACCAGGCGTGGCAGCAGGCCGGCATGGTCAATATGGGCGTGGGTGAGCAGCACGGCGCCGATTTCGCGCGCATCGAAGGGAAAGGGCTCGTGGTTCAGCGCCTTCAGCGTCTTGGGGCCCTGGAACATGCCGCAATCCACCAGCACCTTGCGCCCCGCCCATTCAAAGAGCAGGCACAGTCCGGTGACGGTGCGCGCGGCGCCGCAAAAGGTGAGCGTGACCCCCATGCCGTATTCTCCCGTGGGCGCCTCATTGGCAGCCGGACGCCCCGTCGCGCATCATGCGCGACAATCGGCACATTCTCCAGCCCAGAAGGACAGCCTCATGACCGGGACCGAACCCCATTCAAGCGCCTTTCGCCTCGCCCTCTTTGACCGCGATTTCCTGCTGAGCCCCGCCATGCGCGGCGTACGCCTGCAGGTGGAGTTCACCAAGGCGGATGACGCGCTGCGCTCGGCCGGCATCCGCTCCACCATCGTGGTCTTCGGCAGCTCCCGCCTGCGCGAGGATGGCCCGCCCCCGCAGGCGCATTGGTATGCCGAGGCGCGGCGCTTCGGTCGCATCACCTCCGAGCGCGGCGGCGCGCTGCACCCGGTGGCCGGCGCGCGCGACCACGTGATCGCGACCGGTGGCGGCCCGGGGATCATGGAGGCGGCCAATCGTGGCGCGCATGATGCGGGCGCGCCCAGCATCGGCTTCAACATCCGCCTGCCGCATGAGCAGCAGCCCAACCCCTACACCACGCCCGATTTCACCTTCCAGTTCCACTATTTCGCGATCCGGAAGATGCACCTGGCGATCCGCGCCCGCGCGCTGGTGGTCTTCCCCGGCGGCTTCGGCACGCTGGACGAGCTGTTCGAGCTGCTGACGCTGCGGCAAAACCAGCGCCTGGGCCATGTGCCCATCGTGCTGGTGGATGATGTCTATTGGCGGCGCATCATCAACTGGGAAGCCCTGGTCGAGACCGGGATGATCGCCCCGCATGACCTCACGCTGCTGCGCTTCGCCGAGGATGCCGAGGCCGCCTGGGCCGCGCTGGAGATCCAGCCGCCCCGATGAGACATTTCGGTATCGAGCTGCCCCTCGGGGCGGATCCGTGGCAGATTCCACCCCTCCCTTCCCCTCACGCGGAGTTGACCGATGTCCGACCAGCCTGCCTTGCCGATCAGCCGCTTCCCCGTCCCCTCGCCGGAGGAGATGCCAGAGGATATCCGCGCGCGGCTGCTCGCCGTGCAGGAGAAGGCGGGCTTCCTTCCCAATGTCTTCCTCCTCCTCGCGCATCGGCCGGAGGAGTTCCGCGCCTTCATGGCCTATCACGATGCGCTGATGGACAAGCCGGGGCCGCTGACCAAGGCCGAGCGCGAGATGATCGTGGTGGCCACCAGCAACGCGAACCAGTGCCAGTATTGCGTCGTGGCGCATGGCGCGATCCTGCGGATTCGCGCCAAGAACCCGCTCATCGCCGACCAGGTGGCGGTGAATTACCGCAAGGCCGACATCACGCCGCGGCAAAGGGCGATGCTTGATTTCGCCATGAAGGTCGCTTTTGAGGCCTATGCCGTGGAGGATGCGGATTACGCCACCCTGGCCGCGCATGGGCTGGACGCGGAAGCGGCCTGGGATATCGCCGCCATCGCCGGTTTCTTCGGCATGTCGAACCGGCTGGCCAATGTCACCAGCCTGCGGCCCAATGCCGAATTCCACACCATGGGGAGATGATCGGCCTCAGGCCCAGAGCCGCTCCCGCTGGAGGTTGGTGTAGAGGCCGGCCACGAATTCGCCATAGCCGTTGAACAGCCGCGTCGGCACCCGCTCACCCGAACCCAGCAACCGCTCCGTGGCCTGGGACCAGCGCGGATGCGCCACCTCGGGGTTCACATTGGCCCAGAAGCCGTATTCGGAGGGCTGGATCTTGAACCAGAAATTCTCCGGCCGGCGGTCGGTCAGGGTGATCCGCACGACGGATTTCCCGGACTTGAAGCCGTATTTCCACGGAAACACCACGCGGAACGGCCCGCCATTCTGCGCCAGCAGCGGCTTGCCATACATGCCCACGGGCATGAAGCTCAGCTCGTTCATCGCCTCGGCCAGGGTGCAGCCCTCGACATGCGGCCAGGGATACCAGCTCTGGCGCAGGCCTGGCATCACGGCGGGCAGGGCCGCGGTGGTGAAGGAGACATAGCGGGCAGCGGCCGCGGGCTCGACCAGCTTGAGCAATTCGGAGAGTTGGAAGCCGGTCCAGGGCACGGTCATCGCCCAGGCCTCGACGCAGCGCAGGCGATAGACGCGCTCCTCGATCGGCAGGCGGCGGATCAGGTCATCCACGCCGAATTCGGCGGGCTTGGCCACCATGCCGTCCAGCCTGATGGTCCAGGGGCGCATCGGCATGCGGCTGGCCTCGCGGACGATGTTCTTGCTCGTGCCGAATTCATAGAAATTGTTGTAGGTGGTGGCCTCGCGCTCGGGCGTGAGGTCGCGCTCGGGGCGGAAGCGCAGGTTGCGCTGGCTCTCGGGCAGCGGCGGCACGACGCCCGCAGCCCGCTGGGCGAATGCCGCGCCGGGAAGAAGCGCGGCGCCGGCGCCGAACAGGGTGCGGCGATTCACCACCAGGGCCTCGGGCGTGACCTGGCTTTCGGGGATTTCATATCCGCGGCGGCGGCGGATCAGCATGGCGTTTCTCCTGGCCTTGATGGGAGGGTGGGGATGCCCATGTCTTCGTCAAGCGGAACGATAAGGTAACGGGCCGGAATCACGGCCACCAATCAGGCGCCAGGATGTGCAGGCCATTGGCCTCCAGCAGCCGGTCCCGCCCCGGCCGCAGCCCGGCCTGCGCCAGGGCGAGGCTCTCGGCATCCCGCAGCACATAGAGCACGCCGGGCTCGGGCCGGCCCTCGGCCAGGCGCGCCGCCGTCTCGGCCCGCAGCGCGGCCACCCGGCCCGCATCGCTGCGCGCCAGATAGATGGCATCCGTCGCCATCCGGTGCCGGGCGGCGAAGACGGCGATCTCCTCCCAGGCCAGCCCCTGGTTGGCGGCGGGCACGGCGCGGATGGCGGTGTAGCGGGTGGCGGCCTCGGCCCAGAAGGGATCGGAGAGGCGCAGCGGCACCTCGGCCGGCGTGGCTGGGAAGAAGTGGGCCAGCCGCGCAAAGCCAGGGCGCAGATCCACCGCCTGGACCAGCAGCAGCGCCAGCAGCGCAAGCCCGCCCAGGCGCGGCCCGAGCGCCCGCAGCAGCCCGGCGATGCCGGCCAGCATCACCGCATAGGCCAGCGGCCAGAAAAACCGCTCCGAGGCGCGCAGCGCGCCCAGAAGCTCCACCAGGCGCTCCGGCAGGGGCAGCAGGGTGAATTGCACGCCGCCGATGGAGGGCCGGTGCGTGATGGCGAAGGCC
>Ga0209103_1000107_pt1 | contig 24841 bp, 21 predicted proteins | sample 4C3metaG_FD_184152 | JGI IMG/M metagenome (GOLD analysis project Ga0209103, IMG submission 184152) | Freshwater bacterial and archeal communities from Indian Creek, Illinois, USA - 4C3 metaG (SPAdes) (version 2) | ecosystem: Environmental > Aquatic > Freshwater > Unclassified | place: USA...
GCACAGTAGGGGTTATTGGCGAAACGGCAAAAGGCGGGGATCACCCCCGCGCCTGCGGGGAGCACGTTCCTGTTACTTCTTCAAGCTCTGCCAATGAAGGATCACCCCCGCGCCTGCGGGGAGCACTGCTGAGGCTCTAGCCGCGCAGGCCGGCAGCTAGGATCACCCCCGCGCCTGCGGGGAGCACGGCTGTTATATGGCGCACACAGACAAGCGACTGGGATCACCCCCGCGCCTGCGGGGAGCACGTGGACTGGTGCCGTGGCCGTGCTAATGGTTCAGGATCACCCCCGCGCCTGCGGGGAGCACTAGAGGCACCCATCTCGCCACGCGCGGACTGGAGGATCACCCCCGCGCCTGCGGGGAGCACGGACTACTCCCGCAGACGCCGGATAGTACAGCGGGATCACCCCCGCGCCTGCGGGGAGCACCACCGTTGTGCGGTGGGACTCCACCTAGATAGAGGATCACCCCCGCGCCTGCGGGGAGCACGGTGTGGCAGCGGCGTGGATATCATCGGACCAGGGATCACCCCCGCGCCTGCGGGGAGCACGATCTACCTGCTGCATCGCGTTGCATAAGAGTGGGATCACCCCCGCGCCTGCGGGGAGCACGCAGCTGCCCCGTCGCGTAGGTGCTGACGCGCAGGATCACCCCCGCGCCTGCGGGGAGCACCTGCCCGCACAAGGGACGCGAAAACGTCAACCGGGATCACCCCCGCGCCTGCGGGGAGCACTTACGCAGAGCTATCATAGGCACACGTCGAGGGGGATCACCCCCGCGCCTGCGGGGAGCACCATTATCACACATATAATCCCAGTTGTCAAACAGGATCACCCCCGCGCCTGCGGGGAGCACTAAACCGCAATTTGCTAGTTTCGTCACTGCTTAGGATCACCCCCGCGCCTGCGGGGAGCACCGTTCTGAATCAGTTCATCCCCGACTTGCCGACGGATCACCCCCGCGCCTGCGGGGAGCACGTTAGCTGTGTTAATCAGGCCGATAGTGTCACGGGATCACCCCCGCGCCTGCGGGGAGCACTTGGGGAAGTGAAACGAAAATGGGAGTGGACGTGGATCACCCCCGCGCCTGCGGGGAGCACTACCACAATTCTTGTAACGGTAATTATCGGAAGGGATCACCCCCGCGCCTGCGGGGAGCACTCGCCAGTCATTACCTATCAAAGTATAAAAATGGGATCACCCCCGCGCCTGCGGGGAGCACACCAATAGTGACCTTAGCAAAGACCAAGAAGAAGGATCACCCCCGCGCCTGCGGGGAGCACTAGCGAGCATGTTTTCATTGCGGGCGGTACAGGGGATCACCCCCGCGCCTGCGGGGAGCACATGGTAAGTTTGGTATGAGTAGGGAGCGTAGAGGGATCACCCCCGCGCCTGCGGGGAGCACTCCGCATGGCTTCATCAAATGGTAGAGAATGTAGGATCACCCCCGCGCCTGCGGGGAGCACTTGTGCCGAATTTTCTGTCGGAGTCATTGCCCAGGATCACCCCCGCGCCTGCGGGGAGCACAGCTACTGATACCACTGTCGATAATCTCCTGAAGGATCACCCCCGCGCCTGCGGGGAGCACGACGTGAAGAAGATTGCAACGAGCTGTGGAAGGGGATCACCCCCGCGCCTGCGGGGAGCACGTGCCGACGAATCGCTTGCCTGCCTTGTGCGCGGGATCACCCCCGCGCCTGCGGGGAGCACGATAAGGGAAGATTAATTTTTCCGACTGGTACAGGATCACCCCCGCGCCTGCGGGGAGCACTTTAGAATGGAAAGGTCAGGTATGGCCTGTGCAGGATCACCCCCGCGCCTGCGGGGAGCACAATACCTCCTTCTTACTTATACTTGGTCTACGAGGATCACCCCCGCGCCTGCGGGGAGCACCTGCAACCCTTCTTCGTAGCGTTCGCCTAAGTAGGATCACCCCCGCGCCTGCGGGGAGCACGTAGAGGTCTGTTCGTGCACAATCACCTTTTCAGGATCACCCCCGCGCCTGCGGGGAGCACACTACCACGACAAGAAGAATATATGCTACGTCAGGATCACCCCCGCGCCTGCGGGGAGCACAACCTATAACGTTTCCAGTAACTGCCACCTCTGGGATCACCCCCGCGCCTGCGGGGAGCACTAAGGAATTAACGCTTGTAGAAAGACTTGACGAGGATCACCCCCGCGCCTGCGGGGAGCACGGGTAACCACATAACCTTGGACGGCATCGACAAGGATCACCCCCGCGCCTGCGGGGAGCACTACTACCAGATAATGTTAAATTTCTTAGTAACAGGATCACCCCCGCGCCTGCGGGGAGCACCTGACACAACGTCCGAAAAGTATTTCCCCTCTAGGATCACCCCCGCGCCTGCGGGGAGCACACTAAAAAGATCCTTACAGCAAGCCAGTCTGTGTCAAGTGAACTACATGATTTCTATGAGTTTCTCATAGAGCAGTTTAGTGGCAATGCATGGACCTATTCTGCCTTGCCCAGCCCTCTCCGCTATACCTAGGTGACTGATGAGCGCATCGAGCTGGTAACTGTCGGCATCGTCAATATAACGACGCGAGAGGGAAAGCGTGTCTATGCAGGGGTTTGAGAAAAGTGGTGCATCGTGTGTCGCACATGCCGAGCGCAGGAAACTATAAACATGGTCTTCGCTGTGAGAGACAACTGGCAGATTGCCTGCGAACAGAATAAACTCAGTGACAATGTCGGCGATACGCATACAGTCATGATGAGTAAGCTCATCGCCTATTCCCCTAGACACAGTGAAATTTTTCGGTCCGCCATTCCCCGTTGTCGCTAAGGCATGAAATCTATCCTTGACTTCTCCGCTGTCTACTACAATAGTCTCAAGCTCGCAAATTTCGTGCTCTAGAATTGATGGGCCGGTAGTCTGAACATGGACGACGAGGTAGGTATGGGGCAATTGTATGTGCCGACTCTTTTTTCTCGCCATTTGCTGCGCCTTACGCATCTGTGAAGCACTGCTGAACCCGCTCTTTAGTGCGCTTTGCTGCTTAAGACGAGCTGGGCTTGGCCTCAACATGAGTTTTAGTCCGTCAAAGTCGATTGGCTCCCAACTGGTGTTGTGCACACGGAAATCCATGCGCTGTTCATTGTTGGTCGTAAAAACCATGGTCGCTCTTCCAGATTTGATACCACCTTTAACACGCTTCCATAGCTCTTCTCGAACCCTAGTGCTTACGTGTCCCACATAAACACCGGTGTTAATCTCTTGTAACCACTTGGATAAGTCGCCTCGTACTGCTACGGGACAGTCTGTCAAGGTAACTACTATCATTTTTCGTCCTCAAGGATGGTACCATAGCCTTCAGGAATAGTCTCGGGATCGTCAAAATCCTTTCCATATGATACGGCATTCGGCACAATGCCTTGCTTGTTATCCCACAAGTGCAACACGTCGACTGCTAAATCGTCCTCACAGGCAGCAGTACCAAGCAGCAGTTTGCGTATGTCGGTGACAGCCTGCTCCAACAAACGACTCTCGGCAATGACATCACGCACCTTGCGCCTTGTGATGGCACCAACATCTTCTGCGTGCTCTGCTGCCACTGCAAAGGCAATGGGAATTGTAACTGCCGCCTTGTAAAGGTCTGCGATGTCATACACGAATGATTTTTCATGCCCTGTGTGTATAAAGCCTAGCCCCGGAGAGCAACCAAGTGCCACAATTACACTGTGCATCAAGCCGTATAGACAAGCGTGCGCAGCCGATAGCGCCATATTTACGTTATCGCTACTTTCAAAATTGTCTGGGTCATAGACCCGGCCATGCCACGTCACGCCTGTCTCTTTCGCAGCCCGCTTATACATTGCCCTTATACGCGCCCCTTCACGCCCCCGTAGCTCCTGCATGGTCAGTTCCGAAACATCCTCCTCAGGGAAGCGCAACTGGTACATTTGCCTCGCCACCGCAATGCGCGAGCGCACATTCGAAACCAGCGCCGCCTGACGACAGAGCAAGTGCGAAGAGCGAGTGAGCGGGCGGCCGTGGGCATAGTAACGCACGCCCTGTTCGCCAACCCAAATGACACTGGCACCTGAATCTCCGATGAGCTCCATAGCGCGATGCGACATATTGGTGCCGGGGCCAAGCAGTAAGACGCCAAGTGAAGCAGCAGGCACAAACACTGTTCCCCGCGCATCTGTTACTGTAATGGCGCCATCTTGGCGATTAATCAGGCAGCGCTCCACGTAAAGGAATGAAATCCTGTCACGTATAGTAGGCAGCGACTGCAGGCCAGGCTTAAGAACTCCTGGCTTACTAACCATCGTGTGTACCGCGCTCACGCGCGACAGTTAGCAGACCACAGCCATATGATTTAGCGCGCCCTAGCCCAAGGGTTAGCGTGTTTCTAAAAAGTTCTGCATTTACAACAGTCAGTCTGCCCTCAAAGTCCGCTATCCGTAGCGCCACTTCTTGGCCCGCCCCCATTTTTTTGCGGAACTTTTTCCACTCCGTATGCACAACATCAAAGGAGGTCTCAGATAGCATAAACCCATGCGCTTCTGCCCTCGACAATAACCATCCCTTCTGCTGCTCAAGGGTGACATGTGCAAACACCTTACCTCGCCCAGTCGTTTCGTGTTTTTCGGCCGAGCTACTACGCACAGGGTTAGCGCGCAGGCGAAATCTTACGTTCTGACCCGCCTGCAACCCGTCAAGAAGTGTTAGGTAGCACTTCGTCTCCCAGGGTGGCTCTTTGTGAGCAGCCCCAAATTGTTTAGCAATGTTGTTCAAGGACGGCCTCTCTTGGCTTAATATCAAGAGATAAGACAGACCCCCTAAGTGGTCAACGCGCCAAAGACTGCGCTCACGTTTTTCGTTACCGCTACCTAGAAGACTTGACTCCACTGCCCCATGAAAGATGTGCGGAGAGGCGAGGGCTCTGACTGTGTCTCTGCGTTGGAGATCAAGCGCTATTCGGGACAAAAACATCAGTTACACCTCCTCACAGATCCGCCATCGCATCATGTGTAGTTATTGGCTGCTTCAAGGCACGTCTGCTACTAGGGTTGCGCATTGGAAGTGCGATTTGTTCTTGAACAAGGCGAAAGCCATATTGGCGATGTCTTTGATCAAATGAAAGTGGGACATCACGCTGGACGAAGGCACGCCCCGCATCAGCAGTCGCGTCGGTCACAATGCGCAAGCGAACTTCTGGCAACTCTCTCCCCTTGGCCCATTCACTGATGTGCCAAGGCTCGTCTTTTAGTGCCTGCAGCAATGGCTGGCCAAAACGAATCCCGAGCGAAACTCGTCCTTCGGGCGGGCAAGAGCGCCGACCGAGGAAAAGTGGAAAAGCTGGGGAGCGTAAAGCCTGCTCTATGGATACTAGCATGATTTCGTCACCTTCTAGCCCCACCAAAAACACGGCATCGGACAAATAGTACCGATTAGTAACATAGGCATCGTCCGCACTCTTTGCCGTATGGTAATCACGCAGCAGTGTCCCCTCCCTCTCCACGCGCACCCCAAAGCGCAGACAAGACAAATCATCAATGCTTCCATCGCGCCTCCTGCCAAGCGCTGCCGCTACAAGCCCAATTACGCCGCTCTTGGTGGGTATACGCTCCGTGCCGCGTCGCTCGAATTTTGCATCTACCCCCCAAGACTGCAGGGGGGCAGCTAGCCGCAAGAGTAAGGTGCTCATTAGCAAACCCCGCGATTACCCATGTACTTGGCAAGCTCGGCACCGAGTGAGCCGAGCAGTTGGTCAAAATGTTGTACTGTGCCTAGTTCTGAAAGTGCCTCGCCCGTAACAAGAGAAAGCACGGGCAGTGGAGCAAAGCTGCCATAAAGCTTTTTAGCGTGGGCTATCAGCCTGCCAGCAGACGCGGCGACATAACCATTCTCGCTAACTGGCACAGGACTTTCAAAGGCGCCCACAAAGTTAATCGGTTGATCTTGACGCAGGGTAACCAACACGGCATCAGGCAGTGTACGGTTGGCAAAAGTATTTTGCTTGCCGGTGGGCATCGAGCAAACAAAGGCGCGAACGAATTGCTGAACGGCCTGCTCTGTGTCATCACCTAATTGCTCATGCAGTTCATGCACGGCCACTGTGGCATAGCGGTAAAGCGTCGACGAGTTAAATTCCACTGTGCCTAAGTGCCCTGCACCAGCGGTATCTTCAGCTGCTGAGTCGTCTACAGCGGTGAAGTAATCGTATTCATTGCTCACTTTGTGAGTGGAAATACTGTGGGCCACTTGGGCGCTGGCCTCGACATTAATCTTGGGCGCTTGTGTAACCAAGCGCCCAAATAGAGCTATGTCGATGCCGTAATTTTTCATCAGGGCTTCGTGTACATCTTTTTGAGCAGGCTTCTCATCGGCTTTCAGCCATTTCAACGCTAATTGTGCCACTGCCGCAATTTGAATAGGCGTGAGAAAGAAGAGCGCAGAACTCTCTTCTGAACCTGTGTCTTCACCTTCTTGGCAGGGCTCTTCGGCGTCTCCATTGCTCCTTTTTTTCTTCTCCTTCGAGGGCGGTATTATTGGTTTGCTAAGTTTAGCAGAAGCGATATTGACTGTGTCTCGAGCGTAGCGCTCGACCTTTTTGTCATCACTCAATGGGTCTATCTCCTGCATTTTTGCGGCTATTGCCTGCGCAACACCCTTTGTTCTAATGCCAAGATTAGCTACATCCAACAGACCTTCTTCCTTGACGGCCTTTCTAACGGCCCTTTTCCAGCACTGGGAAGAAACGCGCGCACGCGTGACCCCGCCATAGGTAGCGGTCTTGGGGCTACCGGTATCGTCGCGGTTGACACAACTGGGCGGGACAGTCTGCAAGACATGCAGGTCCACATACAACCTTGCTTTACTCATTGCTATCAATCTCCTTTACTTCTTCTGTAGTTTTGCTTTCTTGTGATTCGCTTTTCTGGGTACGATAAAAATCTTGGCCCCACTTTAGCCTTACTCCGTCACGCTTATCTGTGAACTGAAACCAGAACAAGTCTTCAGTAAGCCTAGGGTAGTCTAAAGGGATGTTACTTGCTCTGAGCAGCTGCACGAATCCACGTAGATGCCAAGAAAGACCCTCCATGCTATCAGCCATGGCCACGGCGTGAAATCGTCTGCGTATAGCATCTGCCTTGCTTTGATCAGAGTCTCGCAACTTGCGCGCGGCAACTCCGAGCGTACTCTCGTCGCGATTCATGTTATGTGTTGACAAGTCCTTCCCCTGTTGGTGTACGGCATAGAGAGTTAGTGCCGTGTGGATGGCTATTTCACCAAATGTCGGCCTATCGCTCCGACTCAAAAGGGCTTCCGGCAACTCGCCGAGTGTTATTTCCCACAGTTCGGGCTGACTGCCTGGTGGTTTGCCGACGCCTCGGCGCAACTTTGCCAACTGTGCTTTTACTTTGGATACATCGGCATTATGGGACAAAATGCTTAATTTTCTCTGCACAAACGCGGCTACCTGCTTAGCGTTATCGGTCATTTTGTTACACCTCCTCCCGATTAATTTTGGCTATATATAGACCTTAAAAAGTCATTGTAAGCCTCTGGAGCCGAGAAGGCTCGGCGGGACTTCCCGTCCTTCTTTCGATATTCCTCCCTGCTCGTTTCGGGTCGCCCAACGTAAGCCTTAATCCCCGCTTGCGCGACTAATTCCTTACCAAAGTTGAGTATAATAGGCCTAGCCAGGTCTCTCCACTGATGGCAGACCAAATCCAATTCGTCATTCACAGGGTTAATCCCCTGCAACCATAAGCGAAAAGGGGAATCCAATCGAGAGTAAGCCTGCTCCATGCTAATGCTCTTATGAACAACAGCAGGATTTCTCGGATTCGACTCATCAACACTTATGGCTGCTCGGATTAAACTTTCAGCAAGAGTACCGATGTGCTTCACCAGCCCGTCTGCATACGCTACCTCGCTAACTATGCGGCTAACCCATGCTTTATCAAGCAACGCTAGTAGCTCTAGATTGAAACGTAAGGCATCTGAAAATACATCTTTAAAGGCGGTATTCTGCTTGTAAACAACCCCTGCGGAGTTCAGCTGTATGTATGGGATGCTGATAACCCCTTCTTCCCGCAGCCAAGCAATGAAATCTACCACTCCGGGAGGCGGGGTTACGCCCGTTCCGGGTCCCCGTGCAGTGGGCAGAAGTGCAGACAAATCCCGCCAAATCTGATGCTCAGCGTTGTGCCTTCGTGGCGTGTGCTCGGGTCGCCCATTCTTGACGGACTTAACGGTCTTCCATGTCGTCATTGGTTCGAGAAATGCATTAGCACCGTCAATTGACTGCCCAGACCACAGCAAGAAGCCTATCACTCTGTCTTGCTCACTATTACGGAGAAGCTGAATACGACGAAACTGCATAGTTAACAACTCCCCTGGATTTCGGGGGAATGATGGCTTAGTTTCCAACAAATTTTGACCAGAATCATGACCCTCATTTTCCCAAATCACACTGCATCTTGCCCATGTCTCATGCCTTGTAGATATAACAAAATTTAGCATCAGCGTTTCAAACAATGTCGATCCTGTTGCCCAGACGACCCCTAGCCCCCCTAGCCATGCTACACCATAGCCCTTAATCGTGGTTCCTTTTTTTGCTGGGGCCCCGCTGGGTGCTACATCAAACGCATTGGTATGAAGAAGCCACCTTGCAGCCTCCCCAAAAAGGAGGTGATCTCTCTGGGTGCGACTGAGAAATAGTGGCACACTATTCTCACTTTCAGCTACATCACCTATAAGGAAAGATGCTTTTTTTGGCGTTGCCTTTATCCCCTCTTCTGAATCTTTTTTTTCTGGCGTTAACTGTGCGTTTTCTTGTGTCATACCTGTCTCTTCGAGGGAACTATTTTGTGGCTTTTTCACCATCACCTGATAAAATGGTTGCGTGGGATGAAATAGCCAAAAACGATCTTCATAGAGCATAAGATATTCGGTGATAATCTCTTGAGGAAATTCGCCGCGCTCCCATAGAGTACCCCATCTCATCAAGGCTTCACTCGGGGACTCGAGTGGCACATAACTGCCGTCAATATCGTACCGAGCGAACACAGCATGCAGTACAGCTAGCAACAGTCGCAGAACCGCCACATCTTGTGTCGGCAGCTCGCCCGCTAGCCCGCGCCATTTGTGCGCATGCCGAAAGGCCTCAAGCATAGATACTTCTTCGGTCTGCCCACCGGGCTTCATCACTAGGATCCATGGTTCATGAAGCAAGTTAAACTCTTTTTCCGCCAAATCTATTCCTCCTTGCTATGCGATAAGCCCAAAAATTGGTCGTATACCAGCTTGTGCCCACATAAGGATGCCGACAAGCTGTCATCCAGCACCACAAACAGCTCGCCACTGAGCCAGGGTGACTTCTGCCATTCCTTAAGTTCTGCGGCATTAGTCTGTTCAAGAGCCTTAATGGTATTGTCTAAATTCCATGCCGCGCACAGCACTGCAGGCAGTCTCACTTTGCAACGCGCTAAAGCACGCGCTGTCTGCCAGGCAGGCGGCTCATATTGCAAAACTAGTTGTCCATTTTCTACCCAAGGCAAAAAGTAGATTTGGCCATCAGCTTTCCTGTGCACTAAAATTACTTCAATAGTTTCATCACTATCGCGCACTGCAGCTTCTCCGTTTTTTTCATTACGGCCAGAGGCAGGTGTTTTCAGCCAACCGATTAAGCTAGCCTCAGGCCATGGGCGTGTCAGACGAAAGTCTTTGGCGCGTTTTTCTTTATCCTCTATTAGTTGCTTATGTTTGGCTTGCGCCTTGCTGTATTCCGGCGAATGACTTAGGGGAGCGGACTCGTCGCCGTAGACCACTTGCACCAAGCGCGAAATATCCTCTGACAGGGTGAGTCGGGGAGGGAGAAAAGCCTTAGTGCGCATCAGGAGGTACCCGCCATAGATCGCTTCTCCGCCTGGGTCGAAACGATCACCATCTAGACCCATAAGCAGGCACATCGCATGTGCCATTTTTAGCGGTCTTATTCTGCTGTGGCGGTGCAGGCGCCCAATGCGCTGCAGCAGCAAATCCATGGGGCAATGATCAGTGAATAAGACATCAAAGTCAATATCTAAGGACTGCTCTAGGACCTGTGTACCTACGACAATGCGCCTGTGAGGGCGGTTGTCATCGCTAATGGACTTGCCTAACTCTGTGAGCAACTCTTGCTCCATACGGGCGCGGTCCGGCGCGAGGAAGCGCGAGTGCAAAAGGCGCACTGTTTCGCGCCCAAACCTTCCGCACAAATCTTTTGCCAGTTTCTGCGCACGATCAACAGTGTTAACAATTACTCCCGCACAGCCACCGTCCACAAGCAAGTCTTCAAGCTTGTCTAGCAGCATAGTGTCTGACAGCATCTCTATGGAAACGGTTTTGTTAATCACATCACTCGATACGGCGACTTGCTTAACCTCCTTGCCCTCCGTGTAAGTCAGGAGAGGATAGTCTGTGCATGAGATCCATGCAGGAAGTGTGGCGATTTTTTGTGCCCCCCGCTTAAGCGGATCGGGCTGCTTATCGCCACTCGGCGGCAGATTAAGATAGGCCTCAACTAGCGCCTGGCGTTGCTTAGCAGGTAAAGTTGCTGACAAAACGATCACCGGAACATGGTATGCTCCGAGCCAATTTAAGGCCATGTAGAGGTACTGGCTCATATAGGCATCATAAGCGTGACACTCGTCTATAATTACGACCTTGTTAGCTAGGCCTAGGTGCCGCAGCATGACATGTTTCTGTTTGAGGGCAGCTAGCAAGACCTGGTCTACTGTCCCCACGCCAAAGTTGTCCAGCATACCCTTCTTTCGCCCCGCAAACCACTCATGGGCAATAACTCGGTGCTCTTCATCGTCAAATGAGACGCTATGCGGCAAGTTCTCATAGGCGTCGTTAAACTGAGCTTTGCCGTGCATGAGGCGCAAAGAATACGCATCATGGCCATCTAAATTCTGAAGCCATTCCAATATGCGCGGGAAAACGCCGTCCGAGGTTGCCTGAGTGGGAAGAGCAAAGAATATGCCCTTGCGCCTAGTTTTCGCGGCGAATATTTCAGCCGCTAAGAGTGCCGCCTCGGTCTTTCCACCGCCCATCGGCGCTTCTATCACCAGAAGACCAGGAGCCTGTACCGCAGCCGCCGTTTGCAGCACTGCACTTTGCAGAGCATGGGGCGCTGCAATTTTAGGAAAACGATCCCCAAAGAGGCTGTCGAGTGCCAAATTCGCCCCCGGGTGCCATGGTTGTGTCAGCGAAAGCTTTGCCCACGCATCCCGAATGCGTGTCTTGGCACAAGGCGTCCCCACATAATCGACGCTAATGTAAGGGAACAGCTTTTCGCTACTCGCGATCCAATCCACGAGAATGACAAGGCCGCTCAATAAGACCTGTGCGACCATGTTTGGTCTTGGCAATTCGCTTATGCCTGTGTATCCGGAAAGGCTAAGGGCACACGCAAGCAACTCCTGCTGCACAGAGAGCCATGCGCTTTTGCCAGACTTACCCATATGGAAATTTTGGGGGTACGCCGCCATGGGGTCGCTGCCCTCGTCCGTATCTGTCGGCTTTCCATGGTGAGAACCTAGTATGGCCGCAATGCTCTTGTTACACCCCGCATATCGCAAAAGCACTTGCGTGGCTAGGGCATGGGGTGTCTGCGAGGCACTTTGAAAGCCTGAGTAGGCCTGCATAGCTAGTCCATACTGCTGCGTGCGAGCAAGAAGTTCGCTATCGAGTCTAGGATTACCTCCGCGCTTGGCCTGAAATACTGGCGTGGCTTTACCTAGGTCGTGAACGGCTGCTAAAAAAACAAACAGGTGCTCCGCACAAACATCATCTTGCAAGCCAGCAGAAATACTCTTTCTGACTCCATCTGACACCCAATGATTCCATAACTTTCTCGCCACGGAAGCAGAGTCTGTCATATGCACTGCTAGGGGCAACCACAGATCGCTGCCGTCCTTAGACTTTTTTGCCCACAAGCATTGCGCCGTAAGTGTAAGTCTGTCCATGCACTTCAGTCCCTGCCATGCGTTATTTTCATTTTTTTCTCGCCAACTGGCCTTTCCCTTACTGCTACTTCCTGTTCTCCATACAAATATTTCTATCATATTCGCCAATATCCTGCAAGCTCATTGATGACAAACGTTGACACTATTGCCAGTGCGGCAGTAGCAGGAATCGCCCCCTGCAGCGGCGAACAAGAATGGATTGCGCATTCTCGGCTAAATCACTTACCACAACGCTAAAGGGGGGGACTCATATGTTTAACGGAACCTTAGTGCGACTCAGGGGGATGGAGAAGTCAGATATTGACAATATCATGCTCTGGATTAACAACCCGGAGGTCACTCGGCACTTGCTGGCCTTTACCCTACCTATGTCGCGGGCTATGGAGGAAAAATGGCTAGAGGGTGCCGTACACCACACCGCCACCGACAAACTATTCGCCATCGAAACTTTATCCGGGGAGTACCTCGGAGGCTGTGGGCTGCACCACATTGACCACGTGAATCGCCACGCCGAGGTGGGCATCGCCATAGGGAAAGATGCCTACCTAGGTAAGGGTTACGGCACCGATGCTTTGCAAGTACTACTGCGCCTCGGGTTTCACAGCCTGAACCTAAATAAAATTTACCTGCGGGTCTTTGCGCCTAACACTCGGGGTATCCGCTGCTATGAGAAGTGTGGCTTCAAAGCGGTAGGGCGGCACCGGCAGCATCGCTTTTTAGCTGGACAGTGGCAGGACGAAGTACTAATGGAAATCTTGCGTGATGAGTGGGAGGCGGCTCGCTAAGATGCTTACATTACTTCTCACTGGTTTTGAGCCCTTTGGCGGCGAAAAGACTAACCCCTCGCTCGAGGCCGTAAAGTGCCTTGACGGCTATGTGGCGGGAAACATTGTCGTAAAAGCTGTGGAGCTACCTGTGGCTTGGGACCGCGTCGCTCCCCTGCTTGAGAACGCCCTTCTCGAGCACTCTCCCTCTATGGTCATTGCCGTCGGCCAGGCTGGGGGTCGCGCCAAGATAGCGGTCGAACGAATAGGCATTAATGTCTGTCATGGCAAAGATAATTACGACGTATCCCGCAGCGGTGAACCGGTAATCCAAGGCGAGCCTGATGGATATTTTTCTTCGCTACCAGTAGAATCTCTCGCCTTGGCCATCAGCAAGGCGGGTGTTCCCGCTTATGTTTCTAACAGTGCGGGCACCTACCTCTGTAACTTCGCTCTCTACACTCTCGAGCACCTCATCCGCTCGCGCCGTCTCCCCGCCACCTCATGCTTCATCCACATCCCCTACCTGCCGTCACAGGTCGCCGACAAAACCGAGCAGCTCACCCCCAGCATGTCGCTCGAAACAATAGTTGCAGGGCTACGCGCGGCGATTGACGCTGTCGCCCAAACATAATTGGGGGTGTAAAAATGAAACCAATAGTCTCGAATTTGTGGTTTGACAGCCAAGCGAAAGAGGCTGCCTTATTTTACTGCAGCCTCTTTCCTAACTCTCAGGTCGACAATATGACGGTCATTAAAGACACTCCATCCGGCGACTGCGACTTCTTAAACTTCACCTTGGCTGGAGCCCCCTTTAGCGCCATTAGCGGCGGGCCGTATTTTAAGCTTAACCCGAGCATTTCTCTGACGGTGACTTACAACGACGAGGCCAAGATACGCGCGCTGTGGGCAAAACTTATTCCGGGCGGAAGCGAACTAATGCCCTTGCAAGATTACGAATTTAGCCCCTGTTTTGGGTGGCTAGCTGACCGCTTTGGACTCAATTGGCAGCTGATGACTGGTGAAGAAAAGGCGGGCCAGAGTATTACGCCTAGCCTGCTCTTTAGCGGTGCGCACCATGGCTTGGCCCGCGCGGCGATTGAGTACTATGTATCCGTGTTCGAAGACGCTGTCGTTAAGACGTTCATCCCCTATGCGGCGGGCGAGGCGGCGTCACAAAAGGCGCAAGTGAAATACGCACAGTTTCGCCTAAGGGGCACCACCTTTGTGGCCATGGACCACGGCATGGATGAAACATTTACCTTTAACGAAGCCTTTTCGTTCGTGGTGCCCTGCAAGGACCAAGACGAAATCGATTATTTCTGGTCGAAACTCTCGCATGTGCCGGAAGCCGAGCAGTGTGGTTGGTGTAAGGACCGCTTCGGGGTGTCGTGGCAAATTGTGCCGAGCGATGTAGACGAGATAATGTTTGCAGGCAGAGAAGAAGAAAAAGCCCGCGTTACGGCTGCGTTTTTGCAAATGAAGAAGTTTGACCTAGAAAAACTCAAGGCGGCACGACTAGGGCTATAAGAACAACGGGGCCTATGGCGACGAAATGTCGTGTCCCCTGCGTCACACGCACAAGAAAGAGAGGACGGAACCTATGAAACACGAGGTAGTCACCGTAGGTTGCGCCATGCCTGATTTAATTTTCTCTCTGTGGCAGCTGACATTGGCGGAGCTGCAGCAGCAAGACCTTTTCATGAAGTCGCAAAGGCTTCTTTTACCACTATTGTAGACAGCGAGAATGCGCTTGGGCGCGCCTTAGACTACAAAATCATCCCTAATGGCCTCTTTGTAGACGAGCATGGTTTTCTGCAAGGAAAGTGGTTAAGTTTCGCGGTGGATAGGGCGGAATGCCTAGCCGCCGTAGAGCAGTTTAGGCAAGGCACGATGGTACCGTTCGAGCATGTGCCCCAAACACCCCTTACTAGCACAATGACACCCTTAGACAGAGAGCTCGTGGCCACACAAGTCCGCCTGGGTGCAGCACTAAAAGAGCTCGGGCATGATCATGAGGCGGCTAATGAGTGGGCTAAGGCACTCCGCTCCGATCCGTCAAATTTTGTGCTACGCAAGCAAATTTGGCTTCTCAGGTTCCCCGAGCGCTTCCACCCCACAATTGATTTCACTTGGCAAAAGGAGCAACTCGCTCGCGAACACGCAGAAGAAGCCTGGCGCCGCAAGAACTGTGAGGGCGACAGCTGTGACCTATCTTAACTGCGGTCAACAAACGCTAGGAGCCCCAGAGCTTACTCCACCGCCACACAGGCCCCATCGATAATCCTCGTTTTAACGGCACCCTGGGCAAATCGATTGCCTTTGAGATGCGGTGCGTCTAAGTACCCTACTTGAATTGCCTTGGCGATTACTGCTGGGTCGGTCAAAGCATCCTCTCCTTGGCCAAGCCGCGCTATCGACTGTAGCAAGTCGGTGGCTTTTTCTTTTAGTGACTGTCGTCTCGCCGCTACCTGGGGGTCGTGCGAGGCGTCTGGTGCGAGGTGTAGCCTGCTGCGTATCACCCCATGCACAATCTGGCAACTCTCTATTACAACCTCAGGCGAGGCGGCGAATTGCGCCTCGGAATAACCCACGACATGGATGATATGCGGCTCTAGATTGAGCGCTAAAGCCATGGAAGAGGCAAGCTGACCCTTGGCCATGTTCATATTAGTGGACAAGCTCATTAGGCCCGTGCGCACCTGGCGCAGAGAGGTAAATTTATCGTCATGCAGTGACTCGATGAGGTCGCGCTTGGCCAGCATCTTGGCTAGATCATTACTGTAAGAGGTACCTAGAGGCGTGTTAAACATATACTGCGCGACATAATCTCTTACCCCTTGCTTCTTGGCATTTAGCGCCGCTAGGTAGGCTGCGGCTACGGCGACTACATCGGGCGCCTCACGCAGACTCCAGTGATGCGCTTCGTTCACCTCAACAGGTATGCCGCGTTCGCCATGCCAAGCCATTACGGCTAGGTTCTCCGAAATGGACTGTGTAGGCGGGCGATCTGACCTTCCGTCTAAGGCATTGTACCAACAGAGCGGAACGGCGGCCCAAGCATTATTAATCGTCTCCCTGCTCATTTCGGCCCACTGCAGTAAGTCGCGCGTGCCCGAATAGCAGCGCATGAGCGGGTAGTTGCCCGTGCGGGACGCCGCATAGAGGGCGGCCAAATCTGCGGGCGTACGCACAGGCACACCACCCGCACCGTGCTGCAGCGGGTCCATCTCCTGTGGCCTAAAAAAGGCAAATTGCGCATTTTGGTCAGGACCGAGCGATATGATGTCTAGCACCTTGGCCTCTGCAATCGTGCGCACGCCGTCGATAGTATCCTGCAGGCTCGGCAGACCAAAGTGATGCCGAATGAGGGGGTAGGGGGCAAGGCTCTTTACCCTCTCTACTAAAGTCTGCGGTGGAGTGGCCGTCTGTCGCCCACCTTTCTCGCCCCGCAAGTAGGCGACTACCTCCGCTGGCCCATCCTCACCACTAAAAACCCGCGCGAACAGCGTCGTCTCTTCGGCGATCTTAGCTACGGGTGGTGTTCCTCCGAAAACTAGCTCGATGTCGTTTAGGCCTGCGGCCGCCAAAGCTGTGCCGAGCTCGTTAAGCAAAGAGCGGGCTGCCTCGGGGGACAAACGATAACTTAAGGCCAAAATGTCAGGTCGCTCTCTACAGGCGGCGGCCACTATATCCGTAATGCCCACTGCTGGGCCCATAAAATCTGTCTGGTAGCCAAGATTCTCTGCCAGTCGCAGGTACGATATTACACCCGCCACATGCACACAGCTACCTATAGCAGCGCCAAGAATTCTCTTAGGCATCTACCCTGCCCTCCAGTACCAGCTTACGTATTTGCTTGACCGACAGCCCTGAGAGCCCCATGGTCTCGACTGTTCGGCCATCAGCCCAGTAGTCGGCGTCATGGATGACGCTCGCCATGTGGATCATGTTGTCGATAATGGGGGTGGGAACATCGAATTGATGCCCTAGGGACGCGATGGGCACTAGGCTCATGGGGACGTCTTCGGTGATGTAACGCATAAGCGTTGTAGGCGGTGCCTTAATACCCTTGTACCCGACATTGGCCTGCATTGCTTCGTACAAGGTTCTACCGGCGGCATCGTAGGCAATGTAGAGCCACTCTCGCGCACTCATAGCCCTGATGCCGAGAGCTGCGGCTACGGCAATCCTCTCATTGTCCATGGCCTCGAGCACCCTTGCCACGGACGGGGTAGCCCCATCCATGTAAAACTCGAACTCACCATGGGTGGCTTCGATGCGGCCGGCGTTTAGCACCGTAAGTCCGGGGTGAAAGATGGCCCCTATATTATCTAGGCTGGTCTTTAACACATTGTCGCCGGGAACAAACTGGGGATAGATAATATTAAGCTTCTTGATGATCTCAGGGGTTCGGTAGCTAGGGATGGCCGCCACAGGGATGACATTTTTAACCCCAAACACCTGCACTTTGGCCGGGTTGAGCATGCGGCAAGCATAGATTAGGGTGGAGGCCTCAGAGACGATGACATCAGCGGTGCAGCCTTGCTGGCGTATAATGTTAAAAAACTCAAGTGCCCCGCCAGTGCGCCCAGGGTGCAAGACCACCATCTGACCGTCTCGTAAGTACGGAGCGCATGTTTCTGCTATGGAGGCGTGCCCGTTAGCAGGCACAACCACCATGATGAGCTCTGCACCGCGAATAGCTAACTCCATATCTGTAGTCACAACACCAAGCTGCCCTAAGCCCTCTATCTGACCAGTCAGTTCAATGCAGCCAGCCAGCTGAACGGGTGCGATTCTCTCACTACTACGATTGTACAGCGATACCTCGCATCCCATCATCCCAAGATGTCCGGCCATGGTCTGCCCACCATGACCTGCCCCAAGAACGGCTACGCGAGGCAGATTTTGCTTAGAATGCCTGGCGCGAAACCGCGATAGACGCCTGTTCCCTCCTTGGTAAAGCACGAGAACACCCCCTTAGATTTCACTTTTTATAATATTCGCCTTGGATTGCAAACAACCCTCTTAGTTATCGCCTAGAAGCTTCAGCAATTGCCTAGCAATCTACAGCTACCCCCGTGCGTGCCTGCTATTTGCGCCGAACCAGCAAAAGAGCCCTTGGCTACAGCCACAGGCCCTTTAGTGTCTAAGCAACTATTCGATGCGCAGCCTGCCCACCGCTAAGTCTACCGAAACTAGTATGCGTCTGGCGGACTGGTCATATTCCCGCGAGACAAAGAACTCACCTTGCCGCTCAAACCGACGCTCGTCAACAACAACCATGGCCGCCTCGCTATCTATGCGTATGCGGGCGGCAACATTTTCGGGGATAACAAGTTTGACATCGGCTGCGTTAGCTTCGACTGCGATGGCAAGCTGCTGTAGCTGGTCGGGCAGGTGCAGGGTGGCCTGACCGGCATCTAGTCGCAGCTTCACCTCAGTAAGGTTAAGCCCCCGCAAATCAAGGTCGGCCGCGGCAGCACTGACCAGAATCTCGAGCGCAAACGCCTGCTTAGGGTTTAATTCCGTGACAACCTGAGAGCCTAGCTGGCCTAGATTACTGCGGTGCAGTCCCTGGGATAGATGAGAGAGGCCTATCACTTCATTCTGTGCACCCCAAGCGCCTATAGTCTGGTGCAGAGGAAGACCGCGCGAGCGAGTTTTGGCCAAGTAGGGCATGGCAGGGTCTCCGGCCCGCAAATAAAAGCTACTAGCCGCAATGTTGGCATTAAGAACCACATGGGGAACCTCGCGCGGCAGGCTCGCCCCTATGGGTATGGGTACAGTCGTGGTCACCCAGGGGCCACTCACCCCCTGCTCTGCCGGAAATATACCTAGGTAGCCCACGCCTAGCAAGACAAGGGCCAGAAGCAGTGCCCCCATTGACGTCGATCTGCGCGGCAGAAAAATAGCCTTTAACCCGATAAACACTAGCAGCAGCGGCCACCAGGGCAGGATTAGACGAAAGACATCACCCGGCAAAATACCAAGGTTTCGTAGTAGCCACAAGAGACCGATAGCAATAAGTACGAGGCCGCTACTCACGGCGTTTGCTCCGCTCTGACAGTACTAACACTAGCCCGAGCACTACAAGGCCTACCGGCACTATGAAGCCCAAATGCGGCCTAAAAGCCAAGGAAATATTCCAATTGAGCCGCTCCATTAGGCCTAAATTGCGCGCGAGTAGCCAGAGGCCCCCGACAATGAGGGCTATACCCACCCAAGGCGAGTGCCGTGCATGGCTAGGCTTGGCGCTTTCGCGCGCCAAGTTTTCCACTTTCTCCTCAACGCGGGCCGCAACTTCTTCCACAGTGTGCTCAATATCCTTGATGACCTCGTCCAAATCAGCTCGTGCTGACTGTTGACCACGTGTTTCGCTCGTGGGCAAGAGCACAGCGAGAACAAGGTAGATAAACACGCCTATGCCGTCAAATAGTACTAATATGATGGCCACGAGGCGCGCCACCGTCGGGTCAACATTGAAGTACTCTGCCATTCCTCCGCATACACCAAACAACCTGCGGTCGCTACGGCTACGCGTTAGTCTTCTCTGCATCTTTACCCCTCCTTTGTGATGACCACATGTACTACTACGTGGGTGTGGCAGGCAAGTTTCATGAGCTAGCGAATGGCGCTAGGGTATGGATTGAAGCGCGCCTTGTTTCAGGCGTTATGAGCGTTAAGTTGAAATTATTATAGAAATTCTATATTTTTATCGACTTAAGTGTCAGAGCATGCTTTTTGTTGTAGGCCGCGCTACCCCTTCGGCCAAAATATCCCGCCCCCTAGCCGGTTTCGCATCATCTTTACGGCGTCGCTAACGCCCCGGGCGATTTGCTCCCCTACCTTGCGGCCACTTGTGGCGGTTTGCTTGGACTTTTGCACGACTTTATGGTAATTGGCTTTGGCGACCTTGGCCGTGGACCTTTTTGCCACGCGTATGATGCTACGGATTGCCGTGCCGAGCGATTCTGTTAGCACAGCGCTTAGTAAAGCTGTGGACTGTACGAGGGCGGTTTTTCTGAGCTCGTGGCTACTTGGTTTTTGCAGGGCAGCTAAGTAGCCTTTAGTGATGACACCCACTCGTAAGGTCAAAAAGGCATTGGCAGCGCCTTGCAATAGCGAATTAAAGACGAGCGTGCCCGCGCCGCTGGCCACTACGGCGATGCTTGACCCTAGCACTGAAGTTAGCAGCGGTTCTAGCTGATGCTCAATGAGGTCGATATTCTCGATCTCGCTGGCCACGACGACTGTCGCACCCACGTTAAGATATAGTTTAAGAATGTCACGCCAGTGCGGGCGCGTGTTGTAGATGTTGGCTAATTGCCAAATGAGCCGCACCTGCGCCATGAGTACCAGGAGGCCGTCGAGCCCGCCGTACTGAGATACAGATGTCGCTACGAATACCTGTGCCGCTGTACCCTTGATGCGCTTAGTCGCCAACTGATCAAGAACTAGCAGCGCTGCTTCGATGCTGCGCATATCGGTGGGATTTACTGGCATATTCTTGGTGTGCGGGTTGGCACACAGGCGCTGACAAAGCTGTCGCAAGAATCTGGGGTACTCTGGGTTAAGCTGACTAGTCGGGGGCGTAAGAGGCGGCGACATGATGATTAACATGACTAAGGGGCACAAAATTACGGCCAGGTAGATTGCCAGCAATGCGTACAAAACTACAGTACCTAGTAACGGCGAGAGGGCCGTAGCCAAGGCGACAACTTGGTAAGTCTGGTTGACAACAAAAATTACTACTACTAAGCCCGTCACTAAACCTAAGAGCCACAACAGAAGTTTTAACTGCCTAAAGATGGCCTCCACCCCCTTGGATTGCTCCCCGTCGCGACTGTCCCTCAACTGGTTTATTCACCATTTTTTGCAGGATTCCTCCTTGGCCGCATACAGCGGTAGCGGGCCACTAGTAGAACCATTGCCTACACGTCTCGCTATGCACGCCGCAAGTTACAGTGGCATTACAAAACATACCAGAACCACATGAGGGCAAGAGCAACCTATATACTTGGCTAAAATACGGCAAATGTGGAACTGCGGCTGCTCAGAACCAAATCGATTATTAGGAGGCGAATAGTGCATATGCTTAATCTTAGCGACGCAAACAACGCTGTAATCGAAAAGGACGAGATAATCCGCCGACTTAAAAAATACAGTGCTGCCTCAAGGGTGAGCCTTCCCGGAGATATGGCATGTTCCATCAAGGATAAGGTTTTGCGGGTAAACATTCAGCACCCAACCCAGAGAATGCAGGACGACAGCGTCGCTTTCGAAGGATGGGTACTAATATTAAAGCACTGGCTTGCTAAAGAGATCGATTCTGTTGTACTCGATTTCGAAGCACGAGAGGACTTGGTTCAAAAATACGGCTACGCTGAAGCTTGTCACTATAACCGCTTTCTGTACAGAGTATACAATATGACGAGGCTTTTCCCTGGTTGGTTCTTGGTCGACCAAAGCAAAAGCGGTGTCATATTCAACTTTATGCATTGGTTGCGAGCAAATGAGATGACCCTGAACAAGTCACGACAAGAAAGAACAGACCAAAGCGGCACGCCACTATGGGAGCGACAAACCGAGGCGTGGTTTGTAAACCATGAAGGCAAATCGCTTCTCGCTAAACACTGGAATATCGACGAGAGCAAGTTGTTTAATCAGCTGCCAACCGGCGTCTTTATCGATAAAATTGCGGCAAGCAATGCCGTGTTTCCGCGCGGAGCCAGCGCTATCGATATGTGGGGCATCGGCAAGGACGGTCAGACATTGCATCTTATCGAGCTCAAGCGTGGAGACAATCAGGCCCTTGGAGTTATCGGCGCAACGCTCTTTTACACCGCGCTAATGTACGACACCTGTGTGGCCAAGGAGTCTATCTTCTCCTTCGACAAATCTGGTCACGTGGCAGACACAAGCGATATTACAGCAATCAATAATAATGGCAGTAAATTCGGCAAGATTGCCACGCATATTCTTGCGGAAAAATACCATCCCTTATTTTCGGACGCTGTCGCGGCACTGATACGTGAAGGGTTGAAGAACATGGGGGGCGAGTTCTATAAAGCAACCTACAACTTCGATAAAAGGTCTATTGTAGATGCAGGTAACAATCCATAGAGGAACGCATGAAATCGGCGGAACTTTCGTCGAACTCAGGTCGGGTAAAAATAGGCTTCTCCTTGACGCTGGGTATCCGCTAAGCCTGGGGGGAAGGCCGCTTCCTGATCAACTAGCCTTATATTCAGACGAAAAGGTGCTCGAGAGCGGTATGCTGCCGAGGATTAAGGGGCTGTATAGATGGGATGAACCGGCGTTTGATGCGGTTATTATTTCTCATGCCCATATCGACCACTATGGCTTGCTGCATTATGTCAATTTTGCCATTCCTGTATATTTGTCCAGAGGCACTCGAAAACTTATTGAGGTATCAGCTCTTTTCCGGGCGGAAAGATATTGTGCGGCGAAAGCTTATGAATTTGACATGTACAAACCGTTTCAAATTGGCGGCTTCAGAATCATGCCCTTCTTGATGGATCACTCAGCCTTTGACGCAGCGGCATTTGAGATATCCAGCAAAGAGAAAACGATTCTTTATACCGGCGACTTTCGAGGACATGGCCGAAAGGGCCACTGCCTTGAAAGATTTATTAGCAAAGCTAAGAAATGTGCTGACGCACTCTTAATCGAAGGAACGCTGCTTGGACGGCAGGATGATATGGTGATTACTGAGCAGGAGATCGAAGCCCTGCTTGTAAAGAAGATGGATAAATTAATAGGGCCGTTGTTGTTCCAAACGTCAAGCCAGAATATTGATCGCATAGTCAGCTTTTATCGTGCCGCCTCGCGACTTGGTAGGATATTCGTTGTAGACCTGTATACCGCCAACGTCTTATATGCGCTTAAGCTGCTTGGTGATAATCAGGTGCCCTATCCGTCCGAAGACTACCCAAACATCAAGGTATTCTACCCTTATCGGCTTACGCTAATGACATATAATAAAATCGGCAAAGAATATGCTAAGCGGTTTTCCCCTTATCATATCTCGAGAACTAAGTTGAACCGGGAACAGAACAATATTGTTATGGCCGTTCGCCCTTCAATGCGCATCGATATCGAAAGATCTGGGCTCAAAGACGGGCTGTTCGTTTATTCGCTATGGACTGGATACCGTAGCAGTGCCTATCAACAAGGGTTTGAAGAGTATTTAACAAGGGCAGGCTTTTCGTCAGAAATCCTGCACACTAGCGGGCACGCCACCGTGTCTGACATTCGCCGAGTGATTGCTGGCCTGGAGCCTAAGCAAATAATACCTATCCACACAATGTCACCGGACTCGTTTGTTGGCCTATCGGATCGTATTTCTCTAAAGGAAGATGGAGTAAGCTTCGACATATAGGGAGTAAACGTCAAAGTGTTTTAGTGATTGTTATAGACAGAGACAAGTGGAACCATTGCCTACACGTCTCGCTATGCACGCCGCAAGTTACAGTGGCATTACAAAACATACCAGAACCACATGAGGGCAAGAGCAACGTATATACTTGATTAAAATACGGCAAATGAGGAGGCGATCAACGTGAAGCTAGCTGAAGCCTTAATCATGCGAGCAGACCAGCAACGCAGGCTGTCGAGCCTGCGCGAGCGACTAGTGCGCGTGGCCAAAGCCCAAGAAGGCGAAAAGGCCCTCGAAGACCCTGCCGAGCTGCTACTAGAGGTGAACCGCGTCCTGCTGCACCTCACAAACCTAATGCAGCGCATCAATAGGACTAATTCATCAATCTTGATCGATGAGCATCGGACGCTTAGCGATGCACTAGCCGAACGAGACGCCCTAGGGATGAAGCGCAGCGTTCTTAACGCCCTCGTCGATGCTGCCGCTATCACGCACGACAGGTTTAGCAAGTCTGAGATAAAGTACTTCGCAACAGTAGATGTGCAGGTACTGCAAAAAGAGATTGACGGCCTTGCGCAAGCGCATCGCGAGTTAGACACAAAAATACAAACGCTTAACTGGACCACAGACCTAGCTGAATAAATCGGTTGGTAACTATGGCGACAGGGGCGAGCACGAACGACACGTCGTATACGTGCTTTTGTCGGTGTTTGGGCGGCATCTATTGTATTGTTACGCCCCGCACTGTAACAAACGCATAGTAAAACAAGTAATTGTAACTACCATGTGCTGACCTAGCGCTTTAGTGAGGGTGGGTAAGGGGAAATTAAGAACCGATTATTTGGCGCAGCAGCCCTCCTTGACGGGGGGCTGTCTTAGTGCGCAGCAACATCAACCTTAAAAGAGGGATTGGTTATGTCTGAAACAGGGAAATGCCCCGTCACTGGAGCCCGATCAAGCAAAGCTCCTGGCCGAGGCAGAACGAACAAGGAATGGTGGCCTGCTGACTATGGACACTACGGACCATTGTTGATCCGCATGGCTTGGCACAGTGCGGGCACTTACCGCGTGGGTGAGGCCTCAGGGACCAGCGAGGTTCGCCCCGCTTAGCAGTTGGCCTAACGTGGACTAAGGGCATGAATGCAGATCGCTTTGATCTTCAACCCTAGGCGATAGCACCTAGACAACGGGTCCCCCTTCCAAGTCGTAGCGCGCGGAAGGGGGGCTTTGCTTTTAGAAGCAAGAAATAAGAAGCAAGAGATAAGAAGCAGGAGATAAGAAGCAGGATATGGAAGGCGCGTTTGTTACCACAGAGGGCATAACTGGATGTTAGAAATTAGAGGTTAGAGAGGGTAAGGCCCGTTTTTTACCACAGAGTACACAGAGGTCACAGAGAAAGAAAGCATGTAGTTAAGCAATTAAATTCGTTCCATGTTCCTCTCTTTTCCACGCCTCAGAGTACAAGAGGCAAGAAGCAAGAAATAAGAGTCAGGATATGGAAGGCCCGTTTTTTACCCCAGAGGTCACAGAGAAGTATGGTTGAAATCGTATCCTATTGATGCCATGGTGTAGAGCTACCTACCTCGTTAGGCGTTGCTGAGAATGCAGGTTGCCTCTCTGTGTTTGTACTACACCCAGTGTTCTCTGTGGTCGGCCACGAACTGCTTTACGG
>Ga0209103_1000108_pt1 | contig 24737 bp, 28 predicted proteins | sample 4C3metaG_FD_184152 | JGI IMG/M metagenome (GOLD analysis project Ga0209103, IMG submission 184152) | Freshwater bacterial and archeal communities from Indian Creek, Illinois, USA - 4C3 metaG (SPAdes) (version 2) | ecosystem: Environmental > Aquatic > Freshwater > Unclassified | place: USA...
GATGATCTGGCGGGCGCGGTCGGTCAGGTCAGCGCGATCCCAGTCGAAGAAGACCAGGAAGGTGCGGGCCGGAGCCGGGGCGGCAGCCGGGGCTGCAACCGCAGCCGGGCGGGGCGGCGTGCTGAAAGCGTAGCGCAGACCAGCGAGGATGGAGTGGTTGAAGTTGTCGCCGTCATGGCTGCCCTGAACGACGCGGCCGCTGTTCACGCCGCCAACCACCGTGCCACGAATGCCCATGTCGGGCTGCGTGGTGGCGAAGAAGCGGTATTCGAGGGTCAGAGACAGGGCCGGGGTGATGCCGAAGGCAACGCCACCGATGGCCTGGTAGGCGAAGTTGTTCGAGGTGTCGTCAATGGTGATCGAGCCACCGCTGCCGCTGCCACGCACATTGCGCCAGTTGCTCTGCACGACGCCGATACCACCGCCCACATAGGGGGTGACGCCAATGCCGCCCGGACGCCAGCCGGTCTGGATGTCGTAGAATACGTTACCCATCAGGCCGTACTGAAAGATCTGGCCACCCGCGCTGGTCGCGTTGCGCCCGCCGAGCGAGCCCGAATCAACAGAGTTCTGGCGGAAATTCACCTCGACTTCGGCGCGCAGACCGTTGCCGAAGCCCCAGCCGAGGCTGCCAACGCCGGCCCAACCCCAGTTGGTGTCGATGCGGACATCGCCCGGCAGGAGGCCAGCCGGGGACATGCGCGGATTGACGGCGAAATTCTCGCGGTAGTTCGCACCAACGCCCGCGCCCAGGTAGAGGCCCGAGACCGGTTGCGCCTGGGCGGCCACGGGCAGCGACAGAACCGTCGCGGCCAAAAGGGCCTTCTTGAGGCTCATCCTCGTTCTCCTTAGATCAAAAACGTTTGTTCGGTCGCTGCGCGGCACACCCGGCGGGTGAAATTCCTCGCTGCGTATGAGCACCTTAACACCAGTGCCTCGGCAAATGCACGACCCTGCCCAGCATTTCCCACAACCTGTGACCCAAAGGCCACATTGACCTTGGGCTTTTGGGACACAGGCATCAGATCCCGTCGCAAGCGGAGGCGTCATCCAGGCCCGCCAGCGCCCCATGCGCCAGCAGGCGATTGGCATGGCCCAGCTTGCGCCCGGGCTGGGCCTCCGCCTTGCCGTACCAATGCGCCACCACATCCCCCCGCGCCAGCAGGCCTGGCCAGGCGGCGAGCCCTTCAGGCCCGACCAGGTTGCGCATCACGGCGTCACAGTGCCGCGTGACGGGTCCGAGCGGGAGGCCGGCAACGGCGCGGATATGCTGCTCGAACTGACTGCAACTGCAGGCATCCATGGTCCAGTGGCCGGAATTATGCGGCCTTGGGGCGATTTCATTCCCCAGCAGGGAACCGTCAGGCAGCAGGAACATCTCCAGCGCCACGATGCCCACCAGTTCAAGTGCGGCGGCCACCTTGGCCACATTGGCCCGCGCCGCCCCGGCCACCGCGGGCGGCAGCCGGGCCGGGGCGAAGGAGAGGTCCAGGATGTGATGGCGGTGGCGATTCTCCACGGCGTCATAAGTGGCCAGCTGGCCGTCCAGCCCGCGCGCGGCAATCGCCGAGATCTCCGCCGAAAAGGGCACGAAGGCCTCCAGGATCAACGGCTTGGGCGAGAGGCGGGCAAAGGCCGGCGCGGCGTCCTCCGGTCGGCGCAGCGCCGCCTGGCCCCGCCCATCATAGCCCAGCCGGGTGGTCTTCAGCACGGCGGGCAGGCCGATCTCGGCCAGGGCGGCGGTGAGCTCGGCCTCGCTCGTGACCGCGCGCCAGGGTGCCACGGGGACGCCGGCCTCGGTCAGGAACTGCTTCTCGGCCAGGCGGTCCTGGCAAATGGCCAGGGCGCGCGGGCCAGGCCGGCAGGGCACACGCCCCTCCAGCGCCGCGAGAGTCGCCGCCGGGACATTCTCGAACTCATAGGTGACGACATCCACCGCCGCGGCGAAGCGATGGAGTGCCGCAACATCCTCATAGCCCGCCACGGTGGCGGCGGCGGAGACCTGCATCGCCGGCGAATCGGCCTCGGGGGCGTAGATGTGGCAGCGGAAGCCGAGGCGGGCAGCGGCCATCGCGCTCATCCGGCCCAATTGCCCGCCGCCCAGGATGCCGATGGTGGCGCCGAGTGCGAGGGGCTGCGCGGCGTCAGGCGGGGTCATGCGGCACGCTTTCGGTCTGGCGGGCCCGCCAGGCATCCAGCCGAGCGGCCAAGGCGGGGTCGGACAGGGCCAGGATGGAAGCTGCCAGCAGCGCCGCGTTGATGGCGCCGGCCTTGCCGATCGCCAGCGTCCCCACCGGCACGCCGCCGGGCATCTGCACGATGGAGAGCAAGGAATCCATGCCCTTCAGCGCATGCGACTCGACCGGAACGCCCAGCACCGGCAGGGGCGTCATGCTGGCGGCCATGCCGGGCAGATGCGCCGCCCCCCCCGCGCCCGCGATGATCACCTTGAGGCCCCGGCCGCGCGCGGCGCTGGCGTAATCAAACAGGCGCCCCGGCGTCCGGTGCGCGGAGACGACGCGGCATTCATGCGCGATGCCCAGCGCGGCCAGCGTCTCATCCGCGTGGCGCATCGTCTCCCAATCGGAGCGACTGCCCATGATGACGCCAACCAGGGGAAGGGCATCAGAAGATCGCGTATCCGTCATGGCGATCAGGCGATGATGTCGGGGACGAGCTGGCTTTCGAGCCAGGCGATCTCGTCCTTCAGCTTCAGCTTGCGCTTCTTGAGGCGCTGCATCTGCAACTGGTCCTCCAGGCCGGTCTCCAGCCGAGCGATGACGGTGTCGAGGTCACGGTGCTCGCTACGCAGCTCGTGCAGGCGCCGGAGCAGGGCTTCGCGGTCTTCAAGCATCCGTATGTGCCGCCATCCTGATCGCGAGGGCTGAGAACAAGTCCGACAGCGGAAATGAAATATTTCCCTTTTGCCGGCACAATGGGGATAGCATGGCTTTGCGCGCTGGCAACAGGGCACGCGCGCAGGTGATGCCCCGGGTGGGCGAACCCACCCGGCGAAACCCAGAGAGGACGCCGACGCATGGTGCATGCCCCCAGGATTCGCGCCTTGGAAACCCGTCACGCCGAGATCGAGACCCGGATCGCCAGTGAGGGAACGCGCCCCCGCCCGAATGGTGCGGCACTGGCGAAGATGAAACTGGAAAAGCTGCGCCTGAAGGAAGAGATGGAAAGGCTGCGACGCGCCCATTGATGGCCATGCGGGGATGGCCAAGGGGGCGGCGCCCCCTTGAACCTCTCCTCCAAGAATCTGATGGAAAGCCGATGCCCCGGCCCGGGGCCGATTTTACTCCGGGTCAGCCGGCGCCGGGAGTGGTATGGCAATGCCTTCGGCGCGCAGGCGCTCCTGCACGGCATAGACCGCCGCATTCAGCGCGCCTTGGGTGCAGAGGCCCAGGATCACCGGGTCGCGCGGCTTGATGTTCGCGCTGTTCCAATGCGTCCGGTCGCGCACCTTCTGGATCGTCTCCTTGGTGGTGCCGAGCAGCTTGCCGATCTGCGCTTCCGGCAATTCGGGATGGTTGCGCAGCAGCCAGGCGATGCCGTCCGGCCGGTCATTGCGCTTGGCGACAGGCGTGTAGCGCCCGCCCTTGCCCCGCCCCTTGGGCGCCGGCGCCGCCGTCGCCGAGAGCACCAGCCGGGCAGAGGGATCGGCCTCGCAGCGGGCGATATCCTGGCGCGTCACCTGCATGTTCGCCACCGGATCATAGCCGATGATGCCCTGCGCCACTTCGCCATCGGCGATGGCCTGGACTTCCAGCGGGTGCATCTGCACGAAATCCGCGATCTGCTCGAAGGAGAGCGATGTCTTCTCGATCAGCCACACGGCGGTTGCCTTGGGCATCAGGGGCTGGGCCATGTCAGTGTTTCCGAGGAAGGAGGGAGGTTCCGTGGATGGGAGGGGCGGGCGGCCCAGGGGGGCGCACACCCGATCTGTGCATGCCCTATACTGCCCCCCCCCGGCGACTGTCACCCCCCGGATGCGCCAGGGGCGACCAGGAAAGGAGGAAGTGCATGATTTTCGAGGATGATCCGAGGCCAAAACCACGCGAAGGCCTGCAACCGGCACAAATCGAAGGGTGGTCCGAAGCCGATCTCCGGGCCTATATCGCCGAGCTTCAGGCGGAGATCGCGCGGGCCGAGGCGGCGATCCTGGCCCGCAGCCACCAGCGGGCGGCGGCGGATGCCTTCTTCCGCAAGTCATGAAAGGGGGGCCAGCGCCCCCCTTCCCTGTTCCGGTGCGCGGCCAGGTCAGGCCGCATGGGGCTCCTGCTCGATGGCCACGGGGCGAGACGCCTCGGGCTGCGCCGCGCCGCTGACGATCGGGATGCGACGGGGCTTCAGCGCCTCGGGCACCACGCGCTGGAGCGCCACATGCAGCAGGCCATTCTCGATGCGCGCGCCCTGCACGAGCAGGTGGTCGGCCAGCACGAAGCGGCGCTCAAAGGCGCGGCCGGCAATGCCGCGATGCACATAGCGCCGCGCCTCGCCCTCGCCCTGCGGGGCCTTGCCGGAGATGAACAGCGTGTCCTCGCGGACCACGAGTTCGATGTCATCCGGCCCGAAACCGGCCACGGCCATGGTCAGCACATAGCTGTCATCGCCGGTGACTTCGATGTTATAGGGCGGATAGGCTGGCGCCTCGGACTGGACGCGCGCGCCATCAAGCAGGCGGGCGAAGCGATCAAAGCCGATGGCGGTGCGGAGAAGCGGAGAAAAATCAACAGCGTTCATGGTGAACCTCCTGCGGTAGCAAGGTCCTGGTTGAGTGTCCCGCCCTGCACATCCCCGAAGCGGGCGATGCCTTGGACAGATCCACGCCGAAGCCCTGACGGCGCCTCGGCACGCTCGATCTGGAATGTCGCCCGGTTGGTTTCAAGAGGGGGCGAGCCACACAAAAAGCCGCCCTGGCCATGGGGCCAGGGCGGCGCAAAATCCATGCTTTCGGGACATTCAGCCCTTGCGCATGCCGATCCCGGCGAACTTCTTGTTGAACTTGGCGACCTGGCCGCCAGTGTCCATGATGCGCTGCACGCCCGTCCAAGCCGGATGGCTCTTGGGGTCAATGTCGAGGCGCAGCGTATCGCCCGGCTTGCCGCCCGCGGTGCGGGTCTTGAAGGTGGTGCCGTCGGTCATGATGACGGTCAATTCATGATAGGCGGGGTGGGTATCGGGCTTCATGATCGGGGCTTTCCGGGATGCGGCAGGCGGCGATGGCTGCCCAGCCGTTGAGCGCGGGGAGTTAGGCCATCCCGTGATGGCGCGCAAGGGCAGGAGAGCCGGCGCCCCGCGCGAGCCTGGACCAGCCCCCCCTCACCCCGGCTCCAATTCGCGCTAGCATGGGCATGAGCGCCAAGGAGGGCCGATCGCGATGGAATGGGTGATACCGGCCATACTGGCGCTGCTGTTTGGCTGGGGCACGCTGCTCCATCGGCGCCTTTCGGCGCTGCGTCAGGCCGCAATCTCCGCCTGGTCGCCGCTGGAGGCGGGGTTGCGCCAACGCCACGCTCTCGTGGCACCGCTGGCGCAGGCGCTGCAAGCCTTGCCCGCGAAGGAGCAGCAGCCCGTCCAGGCCATGATCAAGGCGCGCAATGCCGCCATCGCGGCCGATCTTTCGCCGCTTCGGGCCGGCCGCGCGGAAGCGGCGCTGGGGGTGGCGATCGATGCGGCGCGCTCCCTCGCCAAGGGGCGCGCGGATCTGGAGGGCGATGCGCGGTTGCGGCGGCTTGTGCCATTGCTGGATGGCAGGGAGCGGGACATCGCGGCGGCGGAAGTGGAGTTCAACCGTGCCGTCCTGACCTACAACCAGGCCTGTTCCCGCGGCCCATCCTTCGTGCTGGCCAAGCTGATGAGCTTCTTCCATATCGAGTATTTCGGGGTGGAGTCCGATGATCGCGCAGCCCTCCAGCGCATAACACGCCACAGCGTGGCGACCGGGCGCGAGTCGGCGGCTTAACCAAACCCTCATTGGACGATGCGAGACTGCCGGCACGCCAGCCTCCCCTGCCGGAGAAGACCTTGTCCGCCACGCGCACCAGCCAATCGGTGCAGGAATTGCGCCAGTTGATCGCCATGCTCGAACGCAGCGGCATCGCCGAGCGGCGCCCTGAGGCGCAGGCCCTGCTGCTGCGCTCACGCGCCTTGCTGCGCCAGCGCCAGCGCGCGCGATGGCGGGTGGCCGGCAAGCTCGGCACGCTGCTGACCTTCCTCCTGGATGGCGTCATGCTCGCCGCCCTGCCCTTCCTGGCCATCATGCTCGCGACCGGGCCGCTTGAGGAGCGCCAACTGGCGCTCATCGCCGCGATCCCGCTCTGGCTGGCCTTCCGCCTCCGCCATCAGGCCCATTGGCTCGGCGAGGCGACGCGCTGGGCGGGGTATCACATGGCCTGGCTGTTTGACTGGTTCGCCGAGGCCGTCAGCCTCCGGGCGGCGGAGCGGCTGCAAGCCCGCCTGGCCGCGCGGGAGGTGATGTGGGGCTGGCGGCAACATCGGCGCGCCCTGCCGCGCCGCGCCTCGCTCGATGATGTGGCCGGCTTCCTGGCCGTGGAATATGGCCCCCAGGCGGAGCGCGAGTTTCGCCGCCTGGCCGAAGCCATGGGTCATGCGCGGGAATGGACCATTCGCGGCGGGCTGGCGCGCAACCGGGCGGCGGAGCGGCTGGGAGCGCTGCGCTGGTCCGCGCTGATGGCGATTTACCACCATTTGGCCGCGTCGGGCGCCCTCTGGCCGGACTTCCCGCCGACCGAGCGGGAGCAGGGCATGCCGCCATGGCAAGAGATGGAGCATCCGGCAGCGCCTCTTGGCCCGGCCGTGGCATCCCCTCCGCCAGAGGCCGCCGATACGCCCGAGCGCGCCGCGCAGCGGGCCGATCTGCGCCACACGATCCGCCAGAAGCGGCAGAACATCACCGCCGCCTTCGGCTGGCGCCTGAAGACGGAGGCGGAAATCCTCCAGCGCGACAATTTCCTGGCGCAGCTCCGCACGGAGATCGCGGAACTGGAAGCTGAACTGGCCCGGCTGGGCGGCTGAGATCAGAAGGGGATGGGCCGGCCGTGATGATCGAAGAACTGCCCGGTCTGGGCCGGTGTCAGACCGGAGAGCACATCCAGTAGCCGTGCCGCGGATTGCGCGGGCGGTTGCACCTCCAGCCCAGCCTTGGCGAAGGGGCTGGAGAGCGGTGTCTCGACCGTGCCGGGATGGAGTGCCACGCAAATGGCCTGGGGGCGGCTGCGGGCCAGCTCGATGGCGGCGGTCCGCATGATCTGGTTCAGCGCCGCCTTGGCCGCGCGATAGCTGTACCAGCCGCCCAACCGATTATCGGCGATGCTGCCCACCCGGGCCGAAAGCGTGGCGAAGACAGCGCGGCCATCGCGCGCCAGCAAGGGCAGGAAATGCTTCATCAGCAGGGCCGGCCCGGTCGCGTTGATGGCGAAGCTTTGTGCCAGATGCTCCGGGTCCAGTTGGCGAAAGCCCTTTTCGGGCTGGAAGCGCCCGTCATGCAGGAAGCCCGTGGCATCCACGACCAGGCGCAGGCCGGGACCGATTTCGGCCGCGGCGCGGGCGATGCTCGCCTCATCCAGCAGGTCCAGGCCCGGTTCCGTGCGGCGGCCCAGGCGGCGGACCGGCATGCCGCGCCGCTCCAATTCGGCGGCCAGCGCCGCGCCGATGCCGCCGGTGGCGCCGATGATCACGGTCGGGATGGATGCTTCGCTGTTCATGCGCCCAGGGATGGTGGCAAAGACGGGCCACCGCAAGCCGGGCTGGCGACCACGCTGCAACGCCCCATATGCCGCCCTCGGCCGGCCGCTGCTGCGGGCGGGGACGCTGGGTGTGGCACGCATGCTGCGCTGGGCCTTTCGCTGAGAATTCGCAAGGCGCCAAGCACCGTCGCCGCCTCGATCTGCGACACATCCGCCAGGCGCGGGAAACCCGGCGGCTCGGCCCGCTGCGAGTGCTGGCGGCGTCGCGCCTCGCCCATGCCTGGGGGCATGGGCGAGGCACGAAGCCCGCGGGGCAATCTTTGAATGGGAAACATTCGGATGGTGGGCGCGACAGGGATTGAACCTGTGGCCCCTGCCGTGTGAAGGCAGTGCTCTACCGCTGAGCTACGCGCCCATCCGATGGCGTCCCTTTGCTTCGCCACGCCACATCTGTCAAGCCGGTTGTCCCCAGGACTTCCCGCCCCACATCTGCAACAATGTTGTCTCGCGCAACCCTCGCCCTGTTGCTGCTCGCGGCCCCCGCCTCGGCCGAGCGCTGGCGTGCGACCTACGCGATCACCGTCGCCGGCATCACCGTGGCCGATGCCGAGGTGCTGTTCACCCTGGGACCGGCCGGCACGCCCTACAGCATCGAAACCCGCACCCGCACGCGCGGGGTGGCCTCCTGGCTCATCCGGGCAGAAACGCAAGCCCGCGCCGAGGGGGTGCTGCGCCCCAGCGCCGCCCAGCCCAGCCGCTACCAGAGCGAGGGCCTGTGGCGCGGTATGTTGCGGCGCACGGCGCTGGAGTACGCCCCGGATGGCACCGCCCGCATCGCCACGCTGGAACCGCAGCAGGACATGGAGCGCACGCCGGTGCCGGATGATGCGCGGCGCGGCCATATAGACCCACTCTCGGCCATGATGCTGCTGACCGCCCGCGTGCGCGAGACGGCACGCTGCGAGACCAGCGCCCGCACCTTCGATGGCCGCCGCGTGACGCAATTCGTGGTGACGACGGAGCCCATCATCCAGGTGGCGGATCGCGGCCTGCTGCGCTGCAATGTGGAAAGCCGCCCGCTCTCGGGCCTCCCGCTCGATCGGCCGATCGAGGATGCCTCGCGTCCCACGCGCAGCAGCCTGCTGTTTGGCGTGACGCAGCCCGGCGCCCCGGCCGTTCCCGTTCAGGTCGAGATCGCCAGCCGCTGGTGGGGCCACATCAATGCCAGCCTGGTGGAACTGACCTCAGCCGAGCAGCGCGGGCAGCGCTGAGGGCGCGGTCGCGCTGAGGTCGGCACCCGTGCCATCGCCATAGCCCCAGGCGGCGAAGACGCTGCGTACCCCGGCACCCCGCGCGGCGCGGATGTCATTCTGATGGTCGCCGATCATCACCGCCTCGGAGGCGACCACGCCCAGCCCGGCCAGGATGGCCTGCACATGGCCCGGATCGGGCTTCTTCACGGCCAGGCTGTCCCCACCCAGCACGAGCGCGAAATGGCGCGCGAGGCCCAGCGCATCCAGCAGGGCGCGCGTCGCGGCAATCGGCTTGTTGGTGCAGACGGCATGTTGCCAGCCGCGCGCCGAAAGCGCTTCCAGTGCGGCGACCACGCCCGGATAGGTCCGCGTCAGCACGGCGGAGTTCGCCTCCAGGTCATCGAGGAAGCCGGGCAGCAGCGCCTCGTTGAACGCCATGGCCCGCGCGGCGAAGGCCTTGGCCAGCAAGGCGCGGGCGCCATCGCCGATCATGGCGGCCACTTCAGGCAGCGGAAAGGGTTCCAGGCCCTCGGCCGCCAGCAGGCGATTGAGCGCGGCGCGGAGGTCGGGCGCGCTGTCCACCAGCGTGCCGTCGAGGTCGAAGATCGCGAGGGGCATGCCCGATGGGTAGAGCCGCGCACCAGGCCCGGCAAGCCCGCGACACGCGGCGCAAGAAAGCGTCATGCACCAGCGGGGTTGCGGCGCAGGGCGTGGGACGGCTACGCCTTGGCTTATGCGCGCAGCCATCATTCTCGCGGCGGGGCAGGGCACCCGCATGAAATCCGCGATGCCCAAGGTGATGCACCGCATCGCCGGACGCCCCATGATCAACCACCTCATCGCCGCCTGCGAGACCGTCTTCGAGCGGATCATCGTCGTCGCCGGCCCCGGCATGCCGGAATTGCAGCAGGCGGTGCAGCCGCATGCCAGCGTGGTCCAGGCCGAGCGCCTGGGCACCGGCCACGCCGCCCGCATGGCCGCCCCCCTGCTGGAGGGTTTTCGCGGCGATGTCGCGGTGCTCTATGGCGACAACCCGCTGATCTCTCCCGCCACGCTGGAGCGCCTGGTCGCGGCCCGTGCGGGGGCGGACCTCGCCATGCTGGCCATGCGCCCCTCCGACCCGGCGAGATATGGCCGCGTGGTGCAGGATGCGGCGGGCGATGTGGAGCGCATCGTCGAATGGGCCGATGCGACCGAGGCCGAGCGCGCCATCGGCCTGTGCAATGCCGGCGTGGTCTGCGCCGGCTGGCCCGAGCTTTCGCGCTGGCTCGCCGACTTGAAGAATGACAACCGCCAGGGCGAATTCTACCTGACCGATGTGGTGGGCGCGGCCCGCGCCGAAGGCCGCCGCAACCAGGCCGTGGAAGCCCCCGAGGCCGAGTTGCGCGGCATCAACAGCCGCGTCGAACTCGCCGCCGCCGAGGCCGAGCTCCAGGGCCAGCTCCGCCTCCAGGCCATGCTGGGCGGCGCCACGCTCACCCTGCCCGAGAGCGTGTGTTTCGCCTGGGACACGCAACTCGGCCGCGATGTGGTGGTTGAGCCGCATGTCGTCTTCGCCCCCGGCGTGACGGTGGAGGAAGGCGCCCAGATCCGGGCCTTCTCGCATCTGGAGCAATGCGTGGTGCGATCCGGCGCGATCATCGGCCCCTATGCGCGGCTGCGCCCCGGCACCGAGGTGGGTGAGGGCGCGCATGTCGGCAATTTCGTGGAGCTCAAGGCCGCCAGCCTGGGCCGCGGTGCCAAGGCCAATCACCTGAGCTATCTGGGCGATGTGACCATCGGCGCGGGCACCAATATCGGCGCGGGCACCATCACCTGCAATTATGACGGGCTGAACAAGCACCGCACCGTGATCGGCTCGGGCGCCTTCATCGGCAGCGACACGGCGCTGGTGGCGCCGGTGCGCGTGGGGGATCGCGCGCTCATCGCCGCCGGCAGCGTCGTCACTGAGGACGTGCCGGATGACGCGATGGCCGTGGCGCGTGGCCGCCAGATCAACAAGCCGGGCCGCGGCTTCAAAGGCAAATAGGCGATGCGGCGGCCTGCCCCCCAATGGTTGAACAGGAGCGATTGAACGCATGTGTGGAATCGTCGGAGTTGTGGGGCGCGAAGCTGCCGCCCCACGCCTCCTGGAGGCGCTGAAGCGCCTGGAATATCGCGGCTATGACAGCGCCGGCATCGCCACCCTGGTGGAAGGCCGGGTGGAGCGCCGCCGTGCCGAGGGCAAGCTGCACAACCTGGCCGAAGCCCTGGCCCAATCGCCGCTCAGCGGCACCACGGGCATCGGCCATACGCGCTGGGCCACGCATGGCGCGCCGGTCGAGCGCAACGCGCATCCGCACGCCACGCCCCGCCTGGCCGTGGTGCATAATGGCATCTTCGAGAACTACGCCGAGCTTCGCCACGAGCTGGAAGCCAAGGGCGCCGTCTTCCAGACCGAGACCGACACCGAGACCTTCTGCCTCCTGCTGGATGACTTGCTGGCCCAGGGCGCCACGCCCGAGCAGGCGGCCTCCATGGCCCTCAAGCGCGTCCAGGGCGCCTTCGCGGTGGCCATGATGTTCGCGGGCGAGGCGAAGACGCTGATCGTGGCCCGGCAGGGGGCGCCACTGGCCGTGGGCTTCGGCGATGGCGAGATGTTCGTGGGTTCGGACGCGCTGGCCCTCGCCCCCCTCACCCGCCGCATCGCCTATCTGGATGAGGGCGACTGGGCGGTGCTCTCCCAGGATGATGCCCGCTTCTTCGACATCCACGACAATGCCGTGACGCGCGAAATCCGTACCACCTCCGTCTCCGGCGCCACGACGGGCAAGGGCAATTACCGGCACTTCATGGAGAAGGAACTCCATGAACACCCGGCCGTGCTGGGTGACACGCTGCGGCAATATCTCGATCCGCGCACGCTGGAAGTGAACCTGCCCCGCCTGCCCTTCGACCCCGCTGCCGTGCCGCGCATCACCATGACGGCCTGCGGCTCGGCCTTCCTCGCCGCCCAGGTCGGGCGCTACTGGATCGAGCAGCTGGCGCGCATCCCGGTGGATGCCGATGTGGCCAGCGAACTCCGCTACCGCGACCCGCCGCTGGCCAAGGGCGGTGCCGCCATCCTCGTCAGCCAGTCGGGCGAGACGGCGGATACCATGGCGGCGATGAAGCTGCTGCGCGCGAACGGGCAGAGCATTCTCTCCGTCGTCAACGTGCCCGAGAGCAGCATGGCCCGCGAAAGCGACGCGACGGTGCTGACGGTGGCCGGCCCCGAGATCGGCGTGGCCTCGACCAAGGCCTTCACGGCGCAGCTCGCGGTGCTGGCCTGCCTCGCCATCGGGCTGGGGCGCGCGCGGGGCCAACTCACCGCCCCACATGCGGCGGAGATCACCAAATCCCTGCTGGAAGTGCCGCACAAGGCGGCGGAGGTGCTGGACCAGGACGCCCAGATCAAGGCGCTCGCCGCCGAGGTGGCAGGCGCGCGGGATGTGCTGTTCCTCGGGCGCGGGCCGCTCTTTCCCATCGCCATGGAAGGCGCGCTGAAGCTCAAGGAAATCAGCTACATCCACGCCGAGGGCTATGCGGCGGGCGAGATGAAGCACGGGCCCATCGCGCTGATTGACAACCAGGTGCCGGTCATCGCGCTCTGCCCCTCGGGGCCGCTCTATGAAAAGACGCTGTCCAATCTCCAGGAGGCCTCGGCGCGGGGCGGGCGGATCATGGCCTTCACCGACCCGGCAGGTGCCGCGGGGCTGCAACGCTTCGCGGAGCGGGTCATCGTGCTGCCGGAAGTGGGCGTCTTCGCGCAGCCCATCCTCTACGCCATTCCGGTGCAGCTTCTGGCCTATCACGTCGCCGTGCTGAAAGGCACGGATGTGGACCAGCCGCGCAACCTGGCAAAAAGCGTGACGGTGGAATGAGAGGTTGCGAGAGGGCGCTGCCCTCTCGCGCTCACCTTCTTCTGAAAGCCAGCCCTAGGAGCCGTTTCCGCCTCACTGCGTTCGGCTGCACGCCTCTGGCACTTTGTTTTTGCGAGCATCTTCACCCGCCAGACCGAGTACGGTCAGGCGGGATCTGCTCTAACCGGGGAAAGCTTTTACCTCGGTCTCAACGAAGCTCAGCGGGCCGCTGCCCGCATTCACCACATTGTGCTCGACGCCAGCGACGCGGTGATACGCCTCGCCCTTCTTGAGCACCGATTTGCTCGTCGTGCCGTCAGGATATTCGACGAGCAATTCGCCATCCATCATCGGCACCACGACGTAAAGCCAGCCATGCCGATGATAGCCCGTCTCGGCGCCGGGACCGAAATCCCAGCGAATGACGCGAAGCTTGTCGTCGTCAATCTGCAGGACGGGAACCGCCGGCTCCCGGCAGCGCAGCGGCTCGGCCATGCCGGCTACTCCGCCGCGTGCTTGACGGCAGGCATGCCGGGCAACGGCAGGGCGCCGGTCGCTTCCCAGGTGGCCCAGGCCTTGTCGCCATCCGCCTTGGAAAGCGGCAGATGCGGCGGGCGAATGGTGCGCCAGCCATCATCACCGGTGCTGCGCGCGATGATCTCGCGCAGGCCGGGAATGAGGGGAACGGCGGTCGCCGCGCGGCGGGTCGCGGTCAGCATGGCCTGGGCCGCATCGGCCTCGGGGCCGGTGCGCTTGGCATGGACGATGCCGCCCCAATGGCTGTTGCAGTTGGACGCGGCCGTGATGCAGCCCGCCCCGCCCTCGGCCAGGATTTTTTGCACGAACTCGTCGGAACCCGAATAGACCTCGAAGCCACGGCTGGCGAAGGCGTCAATCATCGCCTTCATGTTCGCGTAGTCGCCCGAGCTGTCCTTCACGCCCTTGAAGGCGTCCGGATGCGCGTCCAGCAGGCGGCCGATCAGGCTCAGGCTGAAGGGCACCGCCGATTGCTGCGGGAAATGATACAGATACAGCGCGATACCGCCACCGACACGCTTCGCCACCTCGTCGAAATAGGCGAACAGGCCGTCATCGCTCGGGGCCTTGTAGTAGAAGGGCGGCAGCAGCAGCACGCCGCGGCAGCCCTGCTCGCGCGCATGGATCGTCAGCTCCACCGTATCCGTCAGCGAGGCGCAGCCCGTGCCCGGCATCATGACCGAGGCCGGCACGCCGCGGGCGATCAAGCCTTCCAGGATCTGCTTGCGCTCATGCAGGCCGAAGGAATTCGCCTCGCCCGTCGTGCCCATGATGCCCAGGCCGTTGCAGCCATTGGCCAGCAGCCACCTGGCATGGCCCGCCATGCGGTCGAGGTCGGGCGTGAAGTCGGGCTTCATCGCGGTGAGGACGGCGGCGTTGATGCCGCCGAACAGGGCGTTTTTCATGGAGTGGGTCCTTTCAAGACTTGCTCGTCCAGGGAGCCGATGGCGGGCTTCCGGCCCGCGCGTTTCGGCCAGTTCCCGGGCCAGGTGGCGATATGATCCTCGGAGGCGCCGGCCTCGCGCTCGGGCACGATGCGGCCCCGGATGGAGACACCCGCGCGCACCACGCTCTCGGGATCGCCCGAGCGGAGCGGGTGCCATTGCGGCAAATCCCGCCGCTCGGCGACCAGGCGATAGGCGCAGGTGGGGGGCAGCCAATCCATCTTTTGCAGGCGCGCGGGCGTCAGCCGGATGCAATCCGGCACGCGGCGCTTGCGATTGGGGTAGTCGGTGCAGCGGGCGGTCGCGCTGTCCAGCAGGCGGCAGGCGATCTCGGTGTGGTGCAGCAGGCCCGTATCATCCTCGCGCAGCTTGTGGAGGCAGCAACGGCCGCAGCCATCGCACAGGCTTTCCCACTCGGCGCGGGTCATCGCGTCGAGCGTCTTGGTCTTCCAAAAGGGCGGCGTTTCAGACACGGCGCCAGTCTAGACCAAACCCATCGCCCGCGAAACGGAGGCTCAGCGCGGTGGCGGAGGCAGCGTCGTGCGGCCCACGCTGCCGCGCGGGGCGGCGCCTGTTGCGGCGGGGCTCGCGACCGGCATGGGCCCGGCGGCGGCTGGGGCGGCCGCAGCCGGCTGCGCGCCGAAGCGCATCAGCGCCGCGCGCAGCGGATCAGCGCCGGGATTATGCACGGACATGCTCAGCACGATATCCCGCGCCGTGACCTCACGCCCATAATAGGCGGCGTTCCAGTCAGGCATGAAATTCAGCACCGAGCCCTCCAGCGCCAGCCCCGCAAACAACCCGCGCGAGCGCGAGAAGGAGAGGATATCCGCCCCCAGCGCCGTGGTGGTGGCACCTTCCACCGAGCCTCCCAGATGCGCGATGGCAAGCGAGGCATCCGCGCCGAACTTGAACTGGCGATCAATGATGGCGTTCAGCGCGCGGTCATTCATCAGCAGCAGCAGGGTCTGGCTGTCCTGGATGCCGGCCTGGAAGCCGAAGCTGCCGCTCCCCACGGCGTAGAAGGCGGGCGAGGACCAGGAGCCGGCGGCATCGCGCCCCAGCAGCACGCAATTCCCGCCCGAACCGCCGGCGAAGAAGGCGGCGCGGAAGCTTTGCGGGCAGATCACGGCGCCGCGCGCCCGGCGCAGCACGCTGGCGGCATCCAGCCGGTCATTCTCGCTGGAGAGAATATCCTGCACGGTGAGGGCCGAGCGATCGACCAGGGATTGCGGCGCATTGCCCCCCGGTGAGCCGGCGCAAGCCGAAAGCAGCGCCGCCGCGGCGGCCAGAATGACAAGGCGCATGAGCATCCCCCGATAACCCTTCGCAACACAAGGAAACTAGCCGGGGAATGCCCGCGCCGGAAGGGCTTTCAAGGCGGGGGCGGATTTTCCATCAGCCAGGGCTCCTCATTGACGGAAACCACCCGCCAATCCGCCCCGTGCTTCTCCAGCCGCGTCAGCGAGAGGTTCTTCACCGAAAAGGTCAGGGCCTGGTGGCCATCCAGCTTCAGCGCGTGGGAGATCGCGGCGCGGATGGTGCCGCCATGCGCCACCATCACGATATCCCGGCCGGGCAGGCTGGTGGCCACCCCCTCCAGCACGGGGCCCACGCGCTCGCGCACATCATCCACGCTTTCGCCGCCGGGCGGGCGCTCGGCCGCCGCATGGGGCCAGAAGGGGTGGGGCGGGTGGCGCAGGCGCTCGGTCAGCGCCTCGTGGGTTATGCCCTGCCATTCGCCCAGCGACTGCTCGGCCATGTCGGGCTCCACCACCAGGGGCTGCTCGGGGTAGCCGGCGGCGAAGATGGCCGCCGCCGTGGCCCGCGTGCGGCTGAGCGGCGTGACGACCCAGCGCGCCGGGCGCGGCAGGCGCGCGGCGAGCCAGCGATACAGCGCCGCCTCCTCACGCAGGGCGGCGTCGCAGAGCGCCACATCCATGTTGCCATAGAGCATGGCCCGCGCCGAAGGCTCGACCAGGGCGTGGCGGATCAGGAAGAAGCGCGTGATGTCCATGGGGCAGGTTTAGCGCGGCTGGCGAGCCGGGGGTATCGCCCCGCGGCGCGCGGAACTGGCGGCGCGGCGCGCGGCTGGCTAGCCTTCGCCACATGCTCGTCCTGTTCCGTGACCGCCGATTCCTCATCATGCTGGCGCTGGGCTTCGCAGCCGGCGTGCCCCTGCCACTGACCGGCTTCGTGCTGCGACAATGGTTTTCCGAGAGCAACATCTCGCTCGCCGCCATCGGTTTCACCGCGTTGATCGGCACGGCCTATTCGCTGAAATTCCTCTGGTCGCCGGTGATGGACCATGTGGCGCCGCCGTTCTTTCGCGCGCTTGGCCGGCGGCGCGGCTGGCTTGCTTCCATCCAGCCGCCGCTGATGCTGGCCATCCTGGCGCTCGGCTTCACCGACCCGGCGAGCGCCGCCGGCCAAGCGCGCGAAAGAACGGTCATGGTCGCCTTCCTCTCGGCCACGCAGGATATCGTGATTGACGCCTGGCGGATCGAGACGCTGGAGGAGCAGGAGCAGGGCTACGGCTTCGCCTGCTATGTCTGGGGCTATCGCTTCGCGCTGCTGGCCGCCAATGCCGGGGCGCTGGGCATGGTGGGCCTGGTGGGATGGGAGGGCGCCTTCGCCTATTGCGCGGGTCTGGTGGGCATCGGCTTCATCGCCGTGCTGTTTGCCCCCGAACCGGCCGCGCCCCCGCGCGAGGCCATGTCCTGGCCGCGCCGCATGAAGCTCGCCGTCGTGGACCCCTTCGCGGATTTCATGCGCCGCAAATACTGGCTGGCCATCCTGCTCTTCATCGTGCTGTTCAAGCTGGGCGAGGCGCTGGCCGGCATCATGACGCCGCCCTTCTACCGCGCCATCGGCTTCAGCCGCGGCGATGTGGCGCAGGTGGCCGTGGCGTTCGGCCTGGTGATGGCGCTGGCCGGCGTGCTGGCCGGCGGATTCCTGGTGGCGCGGATCGGCGTGGGGCGGGCGCTGCTGATCACCGGCCTGCTGCAGATGTTCTCCAACCTCATGTATGTCGTGCTGTATTGGTCAGGGCGGGATATTGGCATGCTCTATGCCCAGGTGGGGGTCGAGAACTTCACCGATGGCCTGGCCGATGCCGCCTTCGTCGCCTACCTGACCGGCCTGACGAACCGCGCCTTCAGCGCCACGCAATATGCGCTGCTTTCATCGCTCGCCGCCGTGCCGCTTCGCTTCCTGGGCGCATGGTCCGGGCAATGGGCCGAGGCGCTGGGCTGGACCAACTTCTTCCTGATGACGACGGCGGCCGCCCTGCCCGCGCTGTGCATCATGCTCTGGCTGCTGAAGCGCCTGCCGCCGGCGCCGCGCGGGGCGCAACCGCTGGGAGTGGTCATGCCGGAGACTTGACAGGCTGGGGAATTCGACCCGCCCGAGCCGGCCTTGATCTGATTCGCTTTCGCTGTTGTCGGGGGTTACGGCGCTGCGCGGATCGGATCGGCAGACGGGTTCGATATTCAGCCATGTGAACCCCGAGGCCTTGGTGCCCGCGGATCAGCCGCTGCGCGCCTTGTCGTTGCAGGCCTTCCGCTCGGTGCGGTCGGAGCGACGGCTGATCGAGCGGGCGGCCTACAACATGCCATTTCCGCCGGTTCGTGGGCCTGCCGATGGACGCAGCCCTGGGCGGGGACAAGGGCTATGACACGCGGGGGATCGTGGCGCGGCACAGCAAGGGCCGCCGCTCGGCCATTGATGGGCGGACCGCGCGGCATCGGGGCTTTGCGGTCAGCCAGCGCATCAGACGGAAGCGGGCGCTGCGAGCGTTGCAGAGGCCAGGAGAAACACGCCTCGTGGGGTGAATTTCCGCAGCGCTGTCAGCGCTTCTCGCCGGAGAGCCACGCCCAGCCAAGCGCGGCAAAGATGGCGGCGGCGAATTGCACGAGCATGAAGGCCGGCACATCGGCCATGGCGATCCCGGCGAAACTCTCGGTCAGTCCGCGCGCGAAGGTCACCGCCGGATTGGCGAAGCTGGTGGAAGCGGTGAACCAATAGGCGGCCGTGACGTAAAGGCCGACCGCCCAGGGCAGCGCCTCCCGCCGTGTGGCGAGGATGGTGAGGACCAGACCGCTCACCGCCACAGCCTCGGCGATCCAGGCGCCCGTTCCGCCGCGCTGGTGCATGCCGTCCTGCCACAGCGGCAACTCGAACATCGCATGGGCCAGCAACACGCCCCCCAACGCGCCGGCACTTTGGGCTGCGGCATAGCAAAGTGCCACCTGGACCGGAATCTCCCGCCGCCAGGCCAGCATGGCGGTGACGGCCGGGTTCATATGGGCACCGGACACCGGCCCGAAGACCAGGATCAGCACCGGAAGCATCGCGCCCGTGGCCAGCGCATTGGCGAGCAAGGCCAGGCCGGAATTTCCGCCCGAAAGCCGCTCGGCCATGATCCCCGAGCCCACCACGGTGGCCAGCAGCAGCGCCGTCGCCACCGCTTCCGAGACAAGCCTTCGCGCGAGGTCAGGCACCGGCGGATGCATCCACCACGGGCGTTCCATCCTCTTTCGAGAAGGGGCCGCGCTGCGGGCCTGGCAGCAATTCCAGCACCTGCTCCGAGGGGCGGCACAAGCGGGCGCCAAGCGGCGAGAACACCACCGGCCGGTTGATCAGGATCGGGTGTGCCGCGATGGCTGCCAACAGTTCCGCATCGGTCAGGGCGGGGTCGCCAAGCCCCAGCTTCGCATAAGGGGTGCCCTTTTCACGCAGCAGGCCCCGCAAGGGGATGCCCATGCGCGCAATCGCCGCCAGCAATTCATCCGGACCCGGCGGGGTCTTCAGATATTCGACGATGCGAGGCTCCACGCCGCTGTTGCGGATCAACCCGAGCGTGTTGCGCGATGTCCCACAGGATGGATTGTGCCAGATGGTGATGTCGCTCATGCGGCGCTCCGGGATGGGTTGGAAGAAGCCGGCCAGGCGGCGCAGATTTCGGGCTGCCCGCCGCAGCAGTCGCGCAGCAGGAAATCGCCAAGCGCGCCGAGCCGAGCCAACTCGGCGCGATAGATGACAAGGCGGCTTTGGCGCCGCCCCGTGATCAGCCCGGCACGGCTGAGCGCAGCGAGGTGGGTGCTCATGGTGTTGTGCGGCACGCCAAGTGCCTGGGCGACTTCCCCCGCCGGCAGGCCACCGGGTCCCGCCTCCACCAAGCGGCGAAACGCCGCCAGCCGCGTCTCCTGGGCGAGGGCAGCAAGGACGACGATGGCATCCGATGATTCCATATGTCGAGATTATTCGACGCAATCGCCTCTGGCAAGCGCAAAGCCATGGCCGGACACCGGACAGAGGATCGATTCCCATGTCACCCTGGATTGCCACGCCCCTGCTGCTGATCAGCGGCAATGTCCTGATGACCATGGCGCAGTCGGCTTCCCGCAGCATGTTGGTCTTGGCCCGGGTTTCATCCACGAACACCAGGCGGGCGGGATCAAACCGATGCTGATGCGCCCGCCAGCGTGTCCGCCGGCGCGCCAGGTCAGGCCGGTCCGTCTCACTGGCCAGCAGCGTTTTCTTGAAGCTGAGGCCTTGGCGGCGCATGAAGCGCCAGACGGTGTCGTGCGATACCATGATGCCCGCGGTCCGCGGATCGGCGGCCAGGGCATGCGCGGGCGAAGGCCGCCAAATCCGCAGTGCGCGCGCATTCGGCTGGATGTGCGTGTCGCAGCCGAATCCTATTGCCGATCAGGGATTTGTGCCATGCCCGCCAGCCGTCATGAATTTTCCGGGCTAAGGCGCCCCCCAACCCAGCTCAGCCCGAGGGCTCGCCCAGCTTCGCCTTCAGAACGTCATTGACCAGCGCGGGATTTCCCTTGCCCGCCATCGCCTTCATGGTCTGGCCGACGAAAAAGCCGAACAGCCCCGCCTTGCCGCCACGATACTGCGCGACCTGGCCGGGGTTGTTCGCCAGCACGGCATCCACCGCGGCCTCGATCGCCCCGGTATCCACCACCTGGCGCAGGCCGCGTTCGTCCACGATGGCGGCCGCACCCTTGCCCTCGTCGAACATGATCTCCAGCACATCCTTGGCGATCTTGCCGTTGATCGTCTTGTCGGCGATCAGGTCGAGCAGTTCGGCCAGCGCCGTGGCCGGCACCGGGCTCTCCTCGATGCCGAGGCCGCGCTTGTTCAGGTGGCCGAAGAAATCGCCCGTCAGCCAATTGGCCACGGTCTTGGCATCCCGCCCTTCGCCCAGCACGGCCTCGAAGAAGGAGGCGGTCTCGCGCTCGATGGTCAGCACATGGGCGTCGTAGGGCGAGAGGCCGAGCGCCACATAGCGCGCGCGCCGCGCATCCGGCAGCTCGGGCAGCGAGGCCCTGAGGCCATCCACCCAATCCTGCGTGAAGATCAGCGGGGGAAGGTCGGGGTCGGGGAAGTAGCGGTAGTCATGCGCGTCTTCCTTGCTGCGCATGGAGCGCGTGGTGCCGCGCGCCGTGTCGAACAGCCGCGTCTCTTGCTCGACCGTGCCGCCCGATTCCCAGACCTCGATCTGCCGCCGCGCCTCGGCCTCGACGGCCTGCATGACGAAGCGCACGGAATTGACGTTCTTCACCTCGCAGCGCGTGCGGAATTCCTCGCCCGCGCGGCGGACGGAGACATTCACATCGGCCCGCATCGAGCCTTCATCCATGTTGCCGTCGCAGGTGCCGAGATAGCGCGTGATCTGGCGGATCTTCGCCAGATAGGCGCCGGCTTCCTCCGGGCTGCGGATATCCGGCTCGCTCACGATTTCCATGAGCGCGACGCCGGAGCGGTTCAGGTCAATGAAGGATTTGGCCGGATGCTGGTCATGCTGGGACTTGCCCGCATCCTGCTCCAGATGCAGCCGCGTGATGCCGATCTTCTTCACGCTGCCATCGGCCAGCGTGATCTCCACCACGCCCTCACCCACGATGGGATGGGCGAACTGGCTGATCTGATAGCCCTGCGGCAGGTCGGCGTAGAAGTAGTTCTTGCGGTCGAAGCGAGACCAGAGATTGATCTTCGCATTCAGCCCAAGCCCGGTGCGGACGGCCTGCGCGATGCACTCGGCATTAATGACCGGCAGCATGCCGGGGAAGCCAGCATCCACGAAGCTCACCTGGCTGTTGGGCGAGGCGCCGAAGGCTGTCGCCGCGCCAGAGAACAGCTTGGATTTGGAGAGCACCTGGGCGTGGATTTCCAGGCCGCAGACGACCTCCCAATCCCCGGTCTCGCCCTTGAGAGTGTAGCTCATGCCATCACCTGAGGCTTGGCGGTGAAGTTCGCCGCGCGCTCGATCGCGGCGCCCACGGCGAACACCGTTTCCTCATCGAAGGGCCGGCCGATCACCTGCAGGCCCAGCGGCAGCCCCTGCCCGTCCAGCCCTGCCGGCACGGCCAAGCCGGGCAGCCCCGCCAGGTTGGCCGTCACGGTGAACACGTCATTCAGATACATGGTCACAGGGTCATCCTGCTTCTCGTCCATCGGGAAGGCGGCGGAGGGCGTGGCGGGCGTCACGATGGCGTCCACCGTCTCCCAGGCTTGCGTGAAATCGCGGGCGATCAGCGCGCGCACCTTTTGGGCCTTGAGGTAATAGGCGTCGTAATAGCCGGCGCTCAGCACATAGGTGCCAATCATGATGCGGCGCTTCACCTCGGCGCCGAAGCCGGCCGCGCGGGTGCGCTCGTACAAATCGCGCAGGTCGGAATCGCGTTCCGCCACGCGCAGCCCGTAGCGCACGCCATCATAGCGGGCGAGGTTGGACGAAGCTTCCGCCGGGGCCACCACGTAATAGGTGGGCAGCGCGTATTTGGTGTGCGGCAGGCTGATCGGCACGATTTCCGCGCCCTGCTGCCGCAGCCAATCCAGCCCCTGCTGCCACAGCGCATCAATCTCCGGCGCCAGGCCCGGCAGCGTGTATTCGGCCGGCACGCCGATGCGCAGGCCCTTCACCCCTCGCCCGCAGGCGGCGGCGAAATCGGGCACGGGCAGATTGGCGCTGGTGCTGTCCTTCGGGTCAAAGCCCGACATGCTGCGCAGCAGGATCGCGCAATCCTCGACGGAACGCGCCACCGGCCCCGCCTGATCCAACGAGGACGCAAAGGCCACGATGCCAAAGCGCGAGCAGCGCCCATAGGTCGGCTTGATGCCGGCAATGCCGCAAAACGCCGCCGGCTGGCGAATCGAGCCGCCAGTATCGGTCGCCGTGGCCCCCATCGCGATCCGCGCCGCCACCGCCGCCGCCGAACCGCCCGAGGAGCCGCCCGGCACCAGGCGCTTGCTGGGGTCATTGGCGCGGGACCATGGATTCTCCACCGGCCCGAAGGCCGAGGTGGTGTTGGAGGACCCCATGGCGAATTCGTCGAGATTCAGCTTGCCCAGGAACACCGCGCCATCGCGCTTGAGCTGGGCGCTGACCGTGCTCTCATAGGGCGGCGTGAATTCGCCCAGGATCTTGCTGGCTGCCGTGGTCCGCAGCCCTTCCGTGCAGAACAAATCCTTGATGCCCAGCGGGATGCCGTCCAGCGCGCCCGCCTCGCCGCGGCCGCGCCGCGCATCCGAGGCGCGGGCCTGCTCCAGCGCGGCCTCGCCCGCCACGGTGATGTAGGCGTTCAGCCGCGGGTTCAGCGCGGCGATGCCGGCCAGGTGCGCCTGCGTCAACTCGACGGCGCTGATCTCGCGCTTGTCCAGCGCGCGCAGCCCCTCGGCGATGGTGAGTTCGGTTCCGTTCATTATTCGACCACCTTCGGCACACCAAAATATTCGCCCTCGCGGTCGGGCGCGTTACGCAGCACCGCATCCGCCTGGCCGCCATCGGTCACGGCATCCGCGCGCCAGGGCAAGGCCACCGGGTTGGGCGAGCCGCCGGCCATGGGCTCGACGCCATCCGTCTCCACCGCCTGCAATTGCTCGATCCAGCCCAGGATGCCGTTGATCTCGGCCTGGAGCTTCTCAACCTCGGCATCATCCAGGCGCAGCCGGGCCAGGTTGGCGACGCGACGCACCGTCGCGGTATCAAGCGACATGTTGGGGTACACTTCCTAAGGTGGGCGCGGCGGACCATAAGGCCGGCCATGCCTCTCATCAACATGGCTGAGCTTCGCGCCCTCCTGCCCCGCCACGGCCGGCTCTTGGGGCTGGACCCCGGCGCCAGGATCATCGGCCTGGCACTGAGCGACGTGACGCTGATGCTGGCCAGCCCCTATGGCAGCCTGAAGCGTGGCAAGCTCCAGGCCAATGCGGCCGAAATCCGCGCCATCGCCGAGCAGCAGGGCGTGGGCGGCCTGGTCGTCGGCCTGCCGCTTTCCATGGATGGCACGCGCGGCCCGGCGGCCCAGGCGGCGGGGGATTGGGCCCTGGCGCTGAGCGAGGCGGCCCGCCTGCCCTGCGCCATGTGGGATGAGCGCCTGTCGAGCGCCGCCGTGAACCGCATGATGATCGAGGAGGCGGACATGACCCGCAAGCGCCGCGCCGCCCAGGTGGATGCGGCGGCGGCGGCCTATACGCTCCAGGCCGCGCTGGATGCCAGCCGCCCCCGCTTGGACCCTGGCCGCCCGCCGCGCTACATGGATGGTTCATGAGCGGTTTCTCCTATCCCATCCTGCCCACCGGGCACCTCCTGGCCATTGAGGGGCTGCAGCCGCCGCATATTTCCGCCCTGCTGGACCTGGCCGAGAGCTATGCCCTGCTGAACCGCCAGGGAAAGACCCAGCGGGATTTGCTGAAGGGCCGCACGCTGATCAACCTCTTCTTCGAGGACAGCACCCGCACCCGCACCAGCTTCGAACTCGCCGGCAAGCGGCTGGGCGCCGATATCGTCAACATGTCGGTCTCCACCAGCAGCGTGAACAAGGGCGAGACGCTGCTCGACACCGCCTCCACCCTGAACGCCATGCACACGGATTTGCTGGTGATCCGCCACGCGCAATCGGGAGCGCCCGCGCTGCTGGCGCAAAAGGTGGATGCGGCGGTGATCAATGCCGGCGATGGCACGCATGAACACCCGACCCAGGCGCTGCTGGATGCGCTGACCATCCGCAGGCGGAAGGGCCGGCTGGAGGGCCTGATCATCGCCATTTGCGGCGATGTGCTGCATTCGCGCGTGGCCCGCAGCAATATCCACCTGCTCTCCGCCATGGGCGCCACCCTGCGCGTCGTCGGCCCGCCGACGCTGATCCCGAGCGAATGCGCGCGGCTGGGTGTGACGGTGCATCACGACATGCGCTCCGGCCTGGAGGGCGCCGATGTGGTGATGATGCTGCGCTTGCAGCGCGAACGCATGAATGCCGGCCTGGTGCCCTCCCCGCGTGAATTCTTCCGCTTCTACGGGCTGGATGCCGCCAAGCTCGCCTACACCAAGCCCGATTCGATCGTGATGCATCCCGGCCCGATGAATCGCGGCATCGAGATTGACAGCGC
>Ga0209103_1000109_pt1 | contig 24467 bp, 21 predicted proteins | sample 4C3metaG_FD_184152 | JGI IMG/M metagenome (GOLD analysis project Ga0209103, IMG submission 184152) | Freshwater bacterial and archeal communities from Indian Creek, Illinois, USA - 4C3 metaG (SPAdes) (version 2) | ecosystem: Environmental > Aquatic > Freshwater > Unclassified | place: USA...
CCATCAACCTGCCGCTGGCGGCCAACAGCGTCACGGCCTTGATCGGCCCCTCGGGTTGCGGCAAGAGCACCTTTTTGCGCTGCTTCAACCGCATGCACGACCTCTACCCCGGCAACCGCTACGAGGGGGAGATCGTCGTCAACCCAGGCGGCATCAACATTCTGGGCGCCGACATCGACCCGATCGAGGTGCGCATGCGCATTTCGATGGTGTTTCAAAAGCCCAATCCCTTCCCCAAGTCGATTTACGAAAACGTGGCCTACGGCCTGCGCGTGCGCGGAGTGCGCCAGCGCGCGCTGATTGACGAGAAGGTCGAACAAGCCCTGCGCGGTGCCGCGCTGTGGGAGGAGGTTAAAGACCGGCTGCACGACCTGGCCTTCAACCTCTCGGGCGGCCAGCAGCAGCGGCTGTGCATTGCGCGCGCCTTGGCCACCGACCCCGAAATCCTGCTCTTTGACGAACCCACCTCGGCGCTGGACCCGATCGCCACCGACTCGATCGAAGACCTGATTGGCAAACTCAAATCCAAGGTGACGATTTTGATCGTGACCCACAACATGCACCAGGCTGCGCGGGTTTCCAACTACACTGCCTTCATGCACATGGGTGAATTGGTGGAGTTTGGCCCGACCGACATGATTTTCACCACACCGAAGCAAAAGCGCACCGAGGATTACATCACTGGGCGCTACGGCTGAGCAACTCATAGCCCAAGCAAACGCTGGCGCTGGCGCTGGCGCTGACGCTGGCCGCCACAAACGATACAAGCGCTTGATCTTGCGCAACACCGCGCGAATCACATGTTGCTCCGGCGGCATTTCAAGGGCTTGCTCAACTCAGGGAAAATACCCATACATGTGTCTGTATTGGATCGACTTTCTGTGCGTCCTAAGTGTTATAGTCATGCAAAAGAAATGCACCACAGGGTATCCAATCCACAGGAGACAAATCCATGCCACTCTCACCGCTCGACCGGCGCAGCCTGGTCGCAGGGCTGGCCGCCACCCCCTTGGCCGCCGCGCTGGCCAGCGCCTCCGAGCCCGCTCAGGCGCGGGTGCGCACCCAAGCCCACATAGTCATCGCTGGCAGCGGGGCCGGCGGTATCGCCATCGCCAACCGGCTCGCGCGCGGACTCGAAGGCGCGCGCATCACCATCATCGACGGGCGTGAGCAGCACTACTACCAGCCCGGCTGGACGCTGTTGGCCGGCGGCATCTGGCCCGCAGACCGCGCCGCCCTAGGCAACAACGGGCGCTACCACCCGCGCGGCATCGAATGGGTGAAAGACTTCGTAGCCGAATTCAACCCCACGGCCAACACCGTCGTCACCCGCAGCGGGCAGCGCATCCGCTACGACTTCCTTGTTGTGGCCACCGGCTTGCAACTCAACTACAAAGCCATCGAAGGCATGGACGAGGCGGCCTTGGGGCAAAACGGCTTGGCCTCGGTTTATGCCAGCCCGGAGTCTGCCGCCAGCACTTGGAAGCTCATCGACGCCTTCCGCAGAACCGGCGGTCGCGCGGTCATGACGGCCCCCAATACCCCCATGAAATGCGCCGGGGCGCCAATCAAGGTCACCTTCTTGCTCGAAGACCGCATGCGCGAAGTGGGAACGCGCGAGCGCGCCCAGATCAGCTACCGCACCGGCGGCGCGGCCTTGTTCGGCGTGGATGTCTATCACCAAGACATCGGGCGCCGTTTTGAAGCCCGTGGCATCGAGCACCACCTGCAACAGCGCCTGACCGGCATCGACATCGGCGCCAAGCGCGCCACCTTCACCGGCCCTGGCCCGGAAGGCGCAAAAAGCACCGTGGATTACGACTTCATTCACGTGGTGCCGCCCATGAGCGCGCCCGACGCGGTGCGCAACAGCGACCTGTCGTGGAAAGAAGGCCCCTTTGCCGGCGGCGGCTGGCTGGAGGTGAACCGCGAGACGCTGCAACACCGGCGCTTCCCCAATGTGTTTGGCATCGGCGACATCAACGGCACGCCGCGCGGCAAAACCGCTGCCACCGTCAAGGGCGGCGCGCCGATTGTGGCCGGCCACCTGATACGGGCCATCCAAAACCAGGCCCCCGATCAGCAGTTCAACGGCTACACCTCCTGCCCGCTCATCACCCGCGTCGGCTCGGCGCTGCTGGTCGAGTTTGATCACGACGGCAACTTGGTGCCCTCACTGCCCCTGATCGATCCACTGCAAGACAGCTTTTTTGCGTGGACCATGAAGGTGCACTTGCTCAAACCCGCCTACGTCGCTGTGTTGCGCGGCCGCGCCTAAGCATCTTAAGGAAACACACATCATGATGTACAACTTGTGGCTCGGCCTCAACATCGTTATCGTCATGCTGCTGCCCGTGCTGTGGCTGGTCGGGCTGCTGGCACTGGCTTGGGGGGCTACGCTGGTGCTGGCGCTGCTGCGCGCCCCCAAGGCCCAGTGGCGCAAAGCCTTGCCCACCAGTGGCCTGATCGGCTTGGTCGGGATGGTGCTCGCTTTCGTTTTGTTCCCCAGCTTGGTCGGTTCAAGCTATGCCAATCTGGATCAATTCGCCGACTGGCTGTTTCTGATCGGCACCGCGGTGGGCGTCGGTGTAGCGCTCTTGGTGGCCACTTGGCCGGGCCTTACCTGCCTCAAAAAAGCCGTTTGATGCGTGTGATGAGCTTGGGCGCTGGTTTTTGAGTAAACCCAGCGCCCGGCCGCACTGGGGCCCGCATCAGGCGCAGATGCGGGCCCCTTTTCATGGTCATCGGATGTAGCCGCCCCATTTGCCAAGGGGCCAACGAAAGCACTGCCAAGCCCCAGTCCGCATGCACGGGTGCGCGGGGTGCGATCGGCCTTCCTACGGCCTAGGCAGCACGGCTACGAGCCAAGCAAACCCACCATTGCCCTCTGTGTCTGAGCCAATGGCGCTCCATGCAGCGTTCGCCGTGCTGGCTCAGCCATTCTGCATCATCTCCGTTCTTGGGCATACCACGTTGGGTCGAAATGCCTGACGACAATACCCTACGGCCCTGATACAGCAATCAGGAATTTGGTACCCATACTGGTATAGTGAATACCAAACAAGGTGCCCATGGGGGTATCAGACCAACCGGAGAAAATCCATGTCAAACTCAAAAATCGACCGGCGGACCATCCTCGCGGGGCTTGCCGCCGCGCCCTTGGCTGCTGCGCTGGCCAGTGCAGCCGATCCCGTACAAGCCCGGGTAAACACCCCAGCCCACATCGTCATTGCGGGAAGCGGAACGGGCGGCATCGCCATGGCCAACCGGCTTGCGCGCGGGCTCAACGGGGCGCGCATCACCGTCATCGACGCCAACGACGAACACTCTTACAAGCCCGGCTGGACGATGGTAGCTGGCGGCGTGTGGTCGGTTGATCGCGTCAGCATGCCTCCGGCCTCACACTTTCTGCCGCGCGACATTCAACGGGTGCATGAAAACATTATCGAATTCGACCCGGCGGCCAATACCGTGGTCACCAGCGGCGGGCAGCGCATCCGCTACGATTTTCTGGTCGTGGCCACCGGCTTGCAAATGAACTGGGGAGCGATCCAAGGCATGGACGTGTCCGCCATCGGTCAAAATGGACTGACCTCGGTCTATGCCAGCGCACAGGCAGCAGCCACCACGTGGCAGCTGATGGATGCGCTGCGCAAAACCGGCGGGCGACTCGTGACGACCGTGCCTCATACCCCGATCCGATGCGGCGGTGCCCCGGTGATCATGGCTTATTTGTTCGAGGATCAAGCACGTAGAGCGGGTACACGCGCTCGCGTTGACATTCAGTTTTACACCGCCCTAGGAACCCTGCTTGGGCAGCCGGACTTTAACCGAGACATCCGCCGTCGTTTCGGCGAGCGCAACATCGGGTTTAACCTGCACCAGCGCCTGACCAGCATCGACATCGGTGCCCGGCGCGCCACCTTTACGGCAGCCGAGGGCGCACAAAACGCCGTGGCGGGCACGCAAACCACCGTGGAGTACGATTTCATCCACGTGGTGCCGCCGATGAGCGCCAACGACTCGGTGCGCAACAGCGATTTGGCTTGGAAAGAAGGCCCCTTTGCCGGCGGCGGCTGGCTGGAGGTGAATCGGGAAACCCTGCAGCACCGGCGCTTCCCCAATGTGTTCGGCATTGGCGACATCAACGGCACGCCGCGCGGCAAATCGGCCGCATCCATCAAAGGCGCCGCGCCGATCGTGGCCCACAACCTGATCCGGGTCATCCAAAACCAAGCCCCGGACCAGCAATTCAACGGTTACTCATCCTGCCCACTGGTCACCCGCGTGGGCTCGGCGCAGTTGCTTGAAATCGACTACGACGGCAACCTGATCCCTTCCATTCCCTTCGTGGACCCGCTGGCAGACAGCTTCTTTGCCTGGGTGATGAAAGACCGTTTGCTCAAACCCGCTTACTCCGCCCTTTTGCGCGGCCGCATTTAAAACCTGATCTAGGAGTTTAATATCATGTTGTACAACATTTGGATGTCAATCAACGTTGTGTATGAAATGCTGCTGCCACTGCTGTGGTTGGTGGTGTTGCTGGGGTTGGCGTGGGCTGCCACGCTGGTGCTGGCGCTCAAGCGTGCGTCCATGAGCCAGTGGCGTCGCAGCCTGCCAATGACCGGCTTGGTCGGCTTGGTGGGTGCGGTGCTGGTGTTTTTCTTGGTCCCATTCCTGACTCATTCGAGCCTTGCCGACCTGTACAAGTTTATCGACTGGCTGTTCCTTGTGGGCACGGCGGTGGCAGTGGGTGTGGCGCTCATGGTCGCCACTTGGCCCGGTCTGACTTGGCTCAAGAAGACCTGATGCACGCTCTGGGCCGGCGCTGATCCGTGGAAATCAGCGCCGGTCTGCCAGCGCATGGGCAATGGTGCCCAAATCCACGTATTCCAGTTCGCTGCCCAGCGGCACGCCACGCGCCAGCCGGGTCACTTTTATCTCGCGCCCCTTGAGCGCCTGCGCGATCAGGTGCGCGGTGGCTTCGCCCTCGGCGGTGAAGCTGGTGGCCAGCACCAGTTCGCGCACGGCGGCGGCTTCGGGGCTGTGCAGGCGCTCCAGCAGGCGCTGCAGGCCGCTGTCTTGTGGCCCCGGCCCGGCCAAGGGGCCGAGCTTGCCCATCAGCACGAAGTAGCGCCCTCGGAAGACGCCGGTGCGCTCCAGCGCCGCCTGGTCGGCCGGGGTTTCGAGCACGCACAGCAGGCTGTCGTCGCGCTGCGGGTCGGCGCAGGTGGCGCACAACTCGGCATCGGTAAAGGTGTAACAACGCGAGCAATGGCGCAGCTCAGCCAGCCCACGCGTGAGCGCACGCGCCAGTTCCAGCGCACCGGCGCGGTCGTGTTGCAACAGATGAAATGCCATGCGCGAGGCCGATTTGGCCCCTACTCCTGGCAGTGCCTGCAGCGCGCGCAGCAGCGCTTCCAGCGGCTGGGTCATGCTCGGCGGTTCTAGGCTGGCTGGCTTAGAACGGCAGCTTGAGGCCGCCGGGCAAGCTCGGCATGCCAGCGCTGAGTTTGCCCAGTTTTTCCTGCGAGTTTTCCTCCACCCGGCGCACGGCGGCGTTGAAGGCGGCGGCAACCAGGTCTTCCAGCATGTCTTTGTCCTCGGCCAGCAGGCTGGGGTCGATGCTGACGCGGCGCACCGCGTGCTTGCCGTTCATCACCACCTTGACCAGCCCGGCACCGGATTCGCCCGTGACTTCGAGCGTGGCCAGTTCGTCCTGCGCCTTTTTCATGTTGTCCTGCATCGCCTGCGCCTGCTTCATCAGGCCGGCCAGTTGTCCTTTGTTGAACATGGGTTTCCTTGTGGGGTTGTGTGTGATTGGGATGGATTGTGGCTTACAGCGCCTGCACACTGCCGGGCAGGATTTTGCCGCCAAAGTCGCGCTGCATGGCTTGCACGAAGGGGTCTTGCTGCAAGAAATCGTGGGCGGCTTGCAGACGGGCCTGCGCGGCGGCGGCGGCGCGCTGGGCCGGGGTGTCGTGGGCGGCGGAAATTTCCAGCTCCAGCCGCACCGCGTAACCGGCTTGCGCCAGCGCCGCCTGCAGCCGCTCGCGCGCGCTGCCTTGGGCCAGGGCGGACTGGGCCACGCGCAGCGTCCAGCAGCCGGGCTCGCGCCGCACCAGCTCGGACTGCAAGGCCAGCTCGCGCGTGAGCGCCGACACGGCTTCGCGTTGCACCAAGTCGTTCACCACGCTGTGCCAGAAATCGGGCAGCGCCGCTTGGTTGGTGCTGGCTTGCGGCGCGTGCTTTGGAATAGGCTCCGAGGTGGGCACTGAAACGGACTGTGGAACGGGCGCTGGAACGGGCTCTGAGGATGCGTGCGCAGGAGCAGCAGACTCGGGGGCTGTGAGCACAGGGGCAGGCTGCGAAATCGGTTCGCTCACGGCCCGACTGGGCGCAGGCGCCGCAGCCTCAACCCTAGGCAGCGGCTTGGGTGCCGGTGCCGGTGCCGGTGCCGCCACGGCCACCCCAAGCTGCACCGGTTCAGCCGTTTTCAGGCTTTTTTTTTCCACCCCTTCGGGCCAAAAAGCCAGCAAGCGCAGCAGCACCATATTGAGTGCGGCGTATTCGTCCGGGGCCAGCCCGAGTTCGGCGCGCCCGTGCAGGCACAGGCTGTAGAGCAGTTGCGTCAGGTCTGGCGGCAGCAGGGCCGCCAAGCGGGCACAGTCGGCGTCTTCTGGGTCGTGCGGCTGCAACTGCGCCGGCACCGCCTGCAGCACCGCCATGCGCTGCAGCAGGCCCACCATCTCCTCCAGCGCCGATGCGGCAGCATAGCCTTGCAGGCGCAGTGCCTGCACCGTCTGCACCACGCCCGCGCCATCGCCCGCCGCCAGCGCCTCCAGCAGGTGCAGCACATGGCCGCGCTCGACCGCACCCAGCATCTGGCGCACCGGCGCTTCAAACACCTGGCCAGCCCCGAAAGCAATGGCCTGGTCGGTGAGGCTGAGCGCATCGCGCATCGAGCCGCGCGCGCCACGCGCCAGCAGCCGCAGCGCCCCGACCTCGAACGGCACCTGCTCGGCCTGCAACACCTGCTCCAGGTGCTGTTGCACCGTTTGCGGCGGCATGGGGCGCAGGTTGAACTGCAGGCAGCGGCTGAGCACCGTGACGGGCACCTTTTGCGGGTCGGTGGTGGCGAGCACGAACTTGAGGTAGGCGGGCGGTTCCTCCAGCGTCTTGAGCATGGCGTTGAAGGCATGCCCGGTGAGCATGTGCACCTCGTCGATCATGAACACCTTGAAGCGCCCCTGCACCGGCTTATAGACCGCCTGCTCCAGCAGCGCCTGCACCTCATCCACACCGCGGTTGGAGGCGGCGTCGAGCTCGGTGTAATCGACAAAGCGCCCGGCGTCAATCTCGCGGCAGGCCGGGCAGAAGCCGCAGGGCTCGGCCGTGATGCCGCCGGCCCCATCGGGCCCGGTGCAATTGAGCGACTTGGCCAAAATGCGCGACACCGTGGTCTTGCCCACCCCGCGCGTGCCGGTGAACAGGTAGGCGTGGTGCAGCCGCTGGCTGCGCAAGGCGTTGCCCAGCGCCTGCACCACGTGCTCTTGGCCGACCATCTGGGCAAAGTTCTGTGGCCGGTACTTGCGGGCCAAAACGAGGTAGGACATGTGCCCATTCTATTCTCTGGCTTACAATCAGCCCCGACGGGCCTTCCCGCATGGTGAAGCGGCCAACCGGGTCAGGTGGGGAACCAAGCAGCCCTAACTGTGAATCCAGTGCCGGGGTCGAGGCTCGTCACCCCATTTTTCCCGAACACGCCCTCTTTCCAGCGTTTTTTCTGCAGCGGCACAATTGCGAGGCAAATCCACATGGCCAATCCCCTGATCAAGCAAGTCACCGACGCCAGCTTCGATGCCGACGTGCTCAAGTCCACCCTGCCGGTATTGGTCGATTTCTGGGCCGAGTGGTGTGGCCCCTGCCGCACCGTCGCTCCCATTCTGGACGAACTCGCCACCCACTACCAGGGCAAGTTGCAGATCGCCAAAATGAACGTCGATGAAAGCCGCGCGGTGCCGGCCCAGTTCGGCATTCGTGGCATCCCCACGCTCATGCTCTTCAAAGACGGCAAAGTGGTGGCCACCAAGGTCGGTGCGCTCAACAAGTCGCAACTGAGCGCCTTCATCGACCCCAACCTGGCCTGATCTGCCGCCCGCGCAGCCGCACCACCCGCCCTGCGGCGGCGGGTAGTCGGGCTTGCTTGACCCTGGCTGCTGCTTCGATGGTCTGCCCAGACCCCCAGGGCCAGCCCAAGCAGGGTTTTTCCTGTCATAATCGGCCCCGCGCAGCGAGCGCAGCGCCCCCAAGGCCTGCTTTTCAATCTGCCTGCCCCTAAAAGCCCTTGGCGGCCCGCCCCCCGGTTTACCCGCCTTGCAGCCCCTGGTTTCCGTTTCCCCGTACCCCCCTCTTTGCCCCGACTCCTCGCAGGAGCGCACCCCATGCACCTCAACGAATTAAAGGCCTTGCACGTCTCGGAAGTGCTCAAGCAGGCCGATGCGCTGGAAATCGAAAACACCGGCCGCATGCGCAAACAGGAGCTGATGTTTGCCATCATCAAAAAGCGCGCCAAGACCGGCGAGCAGGTGTTTGCCGACGGCGTGCTCGAGGTGCTGCCCGACGGTTTTGGTTTCCTGCGCAATATGGACACCAGCTTCACCGCCTCCACCGACGACATCTACATCTCGCCCAGCCAGATCCGGCGCTTCAACCTGCACACCGGCGACATGATCGAGGGCGAGGTGCGCACCCCCAAAGACGGCGAGCGCTACTTCGCCCTCAACAAGCTCGACAAAATCAACGGCCTGTCGCCCGAGCACAACAAACACAAGGTGATGTTCGAGAACCTCACGCCGCTGTTTCCGCAGGTGCAAATGCGGCTCGAGCGCGAGATCAAGACCGAAGAAAACATCACCGGCCGCGTGATCGACCTGATCGCCCCGATCGGCAAAGGCCAGCGCGGCCTGATCGTGGCCCCGCCAAAGAGCGGCAAAACGGTGATGATGCAAACCATCGCGCACGCCCTGGCCGCCAACCACCCCGAAATCACGCTGATGGTGCTGCTGGTCGATGAGCGCCCCGAAGAAGTCACCGATATGCAGCGCACCGTCAAGGGCGAAGTCATCTCCTCCACCTTCGACGAACCCGCCACGCGCCACGTGCACGTGGCCGAAATGGTGATCGAGCGCGCCAAGCGCTTGGTCGAGCTGAAAAAAGACGTGGTGATCCTGCTCGATTCGATCACCCGGCTGGCGCGCGCCTACAACAACGTGCTGCCCAGCTCGGGCAAGGTGCTCTCGGGCGGTGTCGATGCCAACGCGCTGCAGCGCCCGAAGCGCTTTTTTGGCGCGGCGCGCAACGTGGAAGAAGGCGGCTCGCTGACCATCATCGCCACCGCCCTGATCGACACCGGCAGCCGCATGGACGAGGTGATCTTTGAAGAGTTCAAGGGCACCGGCAACTCCGAGCTGCACCTGGACCGGCGCCTGTACGAAAAGCGCGTGTTCCCGGCGGTGCAGCTCAACCGCAGCGGCACCCGGCGCGAGGAGCTGCTGCTGGCGCCCGAGATTTTGCAGAAAACCCGCATCCTGCGCCAGTTCATGTACAACATGGACGAGATCGAATCCATGGAAATGGTGCTGAAAAACATGCGCCAGACCAAAAACAACCACGAGTTCTTCGACCTCATGCGCCGCGGCGGTTGATACAAGGCCCCGCCCCCAGGCGGGGCCTCCATTCAAGCGGCAGCAGCGGCTGGGCGCAAACCCGGTCCACCTTGCATCGGCGGCCTCAGCGCCTTGCGCTGCTCCCGCTGGTAGGCTGGAGGCTTGCCAGAGCTGCTGTCTCGGTTGCTGCGCGTGGGAACGACCTCGGTCAAGGTCCGCACCTCGGCCTGCTCATTTTCCGCAGCGAGCTGAAACACCGCCACCGTCTGCACCAATTCTTTGGCCTGCAGCTCCAGCATCGCCGCAGCGGCCGCGCTTTCTTCCACCAGGGCGGCGTTGTGCTGCGTCACCCGGTCGATCTCCTGCACTGCATGCGTGACTTGCTGCACCCCGGCGTCGGACTCATGCACCGCGGCGCTGATCTCGCGCATGAGCAAGGTAGCGCGCTCGATGGCCTGCACCACCTCGCCCATGGTGGCACCGGCCTGATCCACCAGCAGCGTGCCTTGCCCGACCCGCTCCACGCTGGCCCCGATCAGCGCCTTGATCTCCTTGGCGGCCTCGGCGCTGCGCCCAGCCAGGCTGCGCACCTCGGAGGCCACCACGGCAAAGCCGCGCCCTTGCTCACCGGCACGCGCCGCTTCCACGGCGGCGTTGAGCGCCAAGATGTTGGTCTGGAAAGCAATGCCGTCTATCACCCCGATGATGTCGGCAATGCGCTGCGAGCTCTCGTTGATGCCGCGCATGGTCTGCACCACCTGTCCGACCACCTCGCCTCCGCGCTGCGCCACCTCGCACGCCCCTTGGGCCAATTGGTTGGCCTGGCGCGCCGATTCGGCCGTCTGCCCCACATTCACGCGCATTTGCTCCATCAGGGCGCTGGTTTGCTCCAGCGCGCTGGCTTGCTCCTCGGTGCGTATCGACAATCCGCTCGAAGCCGAAGCGATTTCGGCGCTGGCACCCGCCACCGAACTGGCACTCTGGCGCACCTTGTGCACCACCAACCCCAGGCTGGCTTGCATGGCTTTGAGTTGGGCCATCATGCTGTCGTGGTCGCCCGGCTGGAGCACAACCGGCGCACGCAGATCGCCCCGAGCGACGCTAGACGCCAGCGCCTCCGCTTGATCGGGCTCCCCACCGAGCTGGCGCGTGATCGAGCGCGCCACGAGCAGCCCAAAACCGATCGCCAGCAGGGCCACCAGCAGCGCGGCGGCCAGCGTATGCATGAGACCCTCGTGGTAGGTTCGCACGATACCCGTCTGGGCTTGGTTGGCCAGTTCACGCTGCTGCTCCATGTTTTGCGCCAGCAGCGCCACCAGCGTCATGGCCGCGGGCTGGGCCTGCTGGAACAGCAGTTGCGCCGCCTGCTCATTTTGGCCTGCGAGCACCAGTTCGATCACGCGGTTGTTGCTCTGGCGCGCGGCCAGCAGGGCGCGGGCGATTTCTTCCAACCGGGCCTGCTCCTGGGCATCGGTGGTGATGGCGGCGAGCTGCTGCGCGGCCGCGTCGTAACGCTGGCGCGCGGCGGCCAAGCGATCGCGCTCCTGGGCAATGGCGGTTGGGTCGCGCAGCAGCACGATGCGCGGCACCCCTTGCAACACGGCCTGCACCGACTCCTTCATGGCCGAGCTGTAGAAAATCGAAACTATGTTTTTGTGGTACATTTGATGGCTTTTGTCGGTTATTTGCATCATATTGATCATCGCAACCACCGCACTGAGCAACATCGCCATAAAAACACAGGCAAAAGCCAGCATCAGCCGGGTTGCCACTTTGTAACTTTTCAAATTCACGATACACCTCCTTAGGCGCCAGAGACAAGTTGAAGATCCCCCTATCAGCCTGGCAACAAACCTTGCACGGGTTTACCCTCAAGCCAACGCCCCAGCATAAATTGGCACCGATGAAGCTTCGATGAAGCTTCGGTGAAGAGTTCGAGTCAAGGCACCGGCCCCATGGCGCGCCCAAGCGTGGCACAAAAAGCCTGAAAAAAAGCTATATAATTCGCGGTTTTGCGGAAAGTGTTGCCAGACGGGCTGGCAGTGGCTGCCGCGCCGCCCCTCCAAGGAACCCAGCGATGAAATCCGGCATCCACCCCAACTACCGCGAAGTCTGCTTCGTTGATCTGTCCAACAGCCAGCAGTTTGTGATCCGCTCCTGCGTCAACACGCGCGAGAGCATCAAGCTCGCCGACGGCCGCGAGCTGCCGCTCTACAAGCTCGACACCTCGAGCGAGTCGCACCCCTTCTACACCGGCACGCAAAAGAGTGTGGACAATATGGGCGGCCGCGTGGAGAAATTCCGCAACCGCTTTGCCCGCACGGCCAAGTAATCCGGACCCGGCGCACGCTGTGCCCTGCTGGCACAGTGCAAAAAAGCAGCCGCAAGGCTGCTTTTTTCTTGTGCGCCAGAACCCGAATTTGGCTTAGCATCGCAGACTTGAAAACCCCCACCCCCGCCCTCGTCAGCTTGCACGATGCCCGGCCGCTGCCGCGCTGGGTGCTGTGGCTGCTCGGGCTGCTGTACGTGGTGCCGGGCTTCGTGGGGCGCGACCCCTGGCGCAACGCCGATTTGGCCGATTTTGGCGCGATGCGCCAGCTCGCCGCGCACCCGGAGCAATGGCTGCAGCCGCAACTGCTGGGCGAGGCGGCGCAAAGCGCTGGCTGGCTGCCCTTCTGGCTGGGTGCGCTGGCCATCCACGCCCTGCCCTGGCTGGCCGCCGACCAGGCCGCCCAACTGCCCTTCATGGCGCTGCTGGCGCTCACCCTGATCTGCACCTGGTACGCCATGTTTCACCTGGCGCGCCTGCCCGGTGCGCAGCCGCTGGCTTTTGCCTTTGGCGGCGAGGCCCATCCGATCGACTACGCGCGCGCCATGGCCGATGCGGCGCTGCTGGCCCTGATCGCCTGCCTCGGGCTGGCGCTGCTGGGGCACCAGAGCAGCGTCGATGCGGCGCGGCTGGCCTTTGTGGCGCTGGCCTTGTTCGCCTTGGCGCGCAGCCTGCACCTGGGCACCCAGGGCGCAGCCAGCACGCTGGGCCTGTGGGCGCTGGCCATGCTGGGCCTGGCCTTGAGCGGTGCCCCCGGCATCGCCCTGCTGCTGCTGGCGGCCAGCGAGCTGGTGCGCCGCCTGGCTCCAGCCGCAGCGCCCATTCATGCCACTGGGCCAGAAGGCAGCAGCCCCAGCCGGAGCCGCCACGCTTTGAGCCCGGCGCTGCTGCGCTGGGGTTTTGCGGCGCTCACCCTCGCCGCTGCCGCGCTGGCTTATGCGCTGGCTTGTGCCATGGCCGGGCCCGCCCTGTGGCCCAACCCGCAAGCCCTGCTACAGCACTGGCAAACGGCCGCCGCCTGGGAGAGCCTGCTGCGCCTGCTGCTCTGGTTCACCTGGCCCGCGTCGCTGCTGGCCGCTTGGGCGCTGTGGAAATGGCACCGCCAGTGGCGCAGCGCCCACATCCTGCTGCCGCTGCTGTGCCTGCTGGGGCTGCTGCTGGCCACCTTTGCACACCGTGGCAGCGACCGGCTGCTGCTGCTGGCGCTGCCCGCGCTGGCGCTGCTGGCCGCCTTTGCCCTGCCCACGCTGCGCCGCGGTGTGGCCGGGCTGTTCGACTGGTTCGCCGTGCTGTTCTACAGCGGCGTCGCGCTGCTGATCTGGATCATGTGGCTGGCCATGAGCACCGGCACCCCGGCCCGCCCCGCCGCCAACGTGGCCAAGCTGCTGCCAAACTTCGATCCCACTTTTGATCTGGTGCTGTTTCTGCCCGCCTTGTTGCTCACGCTGGCCTGGCTGGGCGTGATCGCTTGGCGCGGATCGCACCCCCGGCCGGCGGTCTGGAAAAGCCTGGTGCTATCGGCTGGCGGAATCACCCTGTGCTGGTTCCTGGCGCTCACCCTGTGGCTGCCGGTGCTCAACCACGGCATGGGGCTGGCACCGATCAGCCAGCGCGTTGCGGCCCTGACCCCACCCGGCGGCTGCGTGCTGGTCCATGGGCTGGCGCACGAAGAAATCGCCGCGCTGCAATTTCATGGCGGCTTGCAAGTGCGGCACCTCACCAGCCCCGATGCAAGCGCCTGCACCCGCCTGATCGTCGCCAGCGCCGACCATGCCGCGCTGGCGCAGCAACTCGATCCCGGCCCCTGGCGCTTGCTGCGCGCAGAGCCGCGCTTGCGCCCCAACCGCGACGTTTGGCTGGTGTTCGAGCGCTACCCGGCCGGGGCGCCGCGCTAGGGCCGCTTAATCAAGCAGCACCCGGCTCGGCGGCAGCACCATCACGAAAGTAGAACCTTGCCCGAGCACGCTCTCGATCTGCACTTGCCCGCCGTGGCGCTGCGCCACGTGCTTGACGATAGACAAACCCAGGCCGGTGCCACCGGTTTCGCGCGAACGGCTGCGATCCACCCGGTAAAAGCGCTCGGTTAGGCGCGACAGGTGCTCGGCCTCGATTCCAGGCCCATTGTCGGTCACATAAAACTCGGCCCCGCCATCGTCGCGCAAACGCCAACCCGCCCGCACCAGCGAACCCGCCGGGGTATGGCGAACGGCGTTGTTGAGCAAATTTGACATCGCGCTGTGCAACTCCGATCGCACCCCCGCGACCTGAAAGGCCGGCCCAGGATCGGCCTGCAGCTCGTTGGCCCCTCGGCCGAGCAATGCGGAAAGCGCCTGCGACTCATTGAGCACCTGCTGCAGCATGGCGTTGGCATCGATCCACTCCCCCACCCCCGGCACCGGGCTGCCTTCGAGGCGCGAGAGCGTGAGCAAATCGCTCACCAGGCTCTGCATGCGCTGCGATTGGGTGTCCATCAGCTCCAAATACTGTCGGCGCTCCTGCGTCGACAAATCCAGCGTGAGCAGGGTTTCGATGAAGCCGCTGAGCACCGTCAAAGGGGTGCGGATTTCGTGCGACACATTGGCCACGAAATCGCGCCGCATCGCCTCGGCCAGCTCCACCGCCGTCACTTCGCGCGTCAGCATCAGCCGTCGGCCCTTGCCATACAGGTACAGATTGATGGAGATGCGCTGCGGATGCCCGGGCGTGGCGTCGCGCCCGTCGATCTCGACCGACTGGCTGAAATCGCCCTGGCTGAGGTAGTCCAGAAACAGCGGATCGCGCACCAGGTGCCGGATTGGCTGGCGCAGATCGCGTTTGGAATCGAAGCCCAGGTGCTGGGCGGCGGTGAAATTGCACCACTCGATGGCGGCGCCCTTGTCGAGCAACACCACCCCATTGGGCGAAGCCTGGATCGCGGCCAAAAACTCCTGCAAGCGCGCCTCGCTCTTGCGCGCTTTGCGGTTGAGCCCCTTGTAGGCCTTGCGCGCCACCTCGGCCACTTCGGCCCAGACCCCCACCGCCTCTTCGGGCGCTTTGGCCGCGCTGCCCATGCGCAACCAAGCCAACAGACGGCTGGCGCGCAGCCCATCCCAGGCCAGCCACAGGCTCGCGCCCCCGGCGCAGCCCAGCAGCACCAGCCATACAGACTGAAACAAGGCCGCCGCCAAAGCGCCCGCGCCCAGCGTGGCAGCCAGCAGCTCCAGCCAGCGCCGCATCATATCGGCGCGGTGTCGCCCTTGGCTTTGCTGGCAGAGGCCTGGGCCGTGATGCGGTAGCCTGCGCCGCGCACGGTTTCGATCATCGTGCCCGCGCTGCCCAGCGACTCGCGCAGCCGCTTGACGTGCACATCGACCGTGCGCTCCTCGATGAACACGTGATCGCCCCAGATCCGATCCAGCAGCGAGCCGCGCGTATGCACCCGCTCCGGGTGTTTCATCAGGTAGTGCAGCAGCTTGAACTCGGTCGGGCCGACCTTGAGCTCGCTGCCGTTGAGCATCACGCGGTAGGTCGATGCGTCGAGCAACAAGGCCCCCAACTGCACCGTGTCGTTGACCACCTCGGGGGCGCGGCGGCGCAGCACGGCGCGGATGCGCGCCAGCAGCTCCTGCGTGGAAAAGGGTTTGGTGATGTAGTCATCGGCCCCGGCGTCCAGCCCCTGCACCTTGTCGGATTCTTCGGTGCGTGCCGTGAGCAAAATGATGGGCACCGTCTTGATGCGCTCTTGCTGGCGCCAGCGCTTGGCCAGCGCCACCCCGCTCTCACCGGGCAACATCCAGTCGAGCAAAATCACGTCGGGCAAAATCGCGTCCACCTCGCGTTGCGCGGCCTCACCGTCATAGACCACCGTCGGCGCAAAGCCGTTGTGGCGCAGGTTCACGGCGATCAGCTCGGCAATCGCCGACTCGTCTTCCACGACGAGCACGCGCGGCAGCTTCCTCATTGCACCACCGACCTTCTTTCCTCATCCGTGGTGTGGCGCACATCCGTGCCCTTGACCACATAAATCGTGGCCTCGGCAATGTTTTTGGCCAAATCGCCGATGCGCTCGATGGCCTTGGCCAGAAACATCAAGTGGATGCTGCTGCCAATCAGGCGCGAATCCTGCATCATATACGTGCTGATCTGGCGGAAATAGGCTTCGTACTCGATGTCGAGTTGATCGTCGTCGTTGATCACGGCCAGCGCCTCCTGCACATCGAGGCGGGCAAAGGCATCGAGTGCGCGGTGAATTTGCGCAGCCGCCAACTGGGCGCTGGCACCGAGCGTTTTCACTGGCAACACATGCGGCGCACCCGACTGAATGAAGTTGTCGATCATGCGTGCGATACGGGTCGCCTTGTCGCCCGCGCGCTCCAGGTTGGTGATGACGCGCGAAATGCCGATCAACAAGCGCAGGTCGCGCGCCGTCGGCTGGCGTCGGCTCATGATCGAGATGATCTCGTGGTCGATCTCGAGTTCGAGCATATTCACTCTCTGCTCAACCTCCAGCACCTGCCCGGTGGTCTCAACGCTCAAATGGTGCAGTGCGTAGATGCATTGTCGCAACTGCGATTCCACCACCCCGCCCATTTCGAGCACGCGGGCAGTGACGTGGGCGAGTTCGGCTTCGAACTGCGCGGAAAAGTGCTTGTCGCTCATGATTATCCAAACCTTCCAGTGATGTAGTCTTCGGTCTCAGTGCGCTTGGGTTTAAAGAAAATCTGCTCGGTGGCGCCGTACTCCATCAGCTCGCCCAGATACATGTAGGCGGTGTAATCGCTGCAACGCGCCGCCTGCTGCATGTTGTGGGTCACGATGGCAATGGTGTAGTCTTTCTTGAGCTCGTGCACCAGTTCTTCGATCTTGCCGGTTGAAATCGGGTCCAGCGAAGCGGTGGGCTCGTCGAGCAACAGCACCGAGGGCTTGACCGCCACGCTGCGCGCAATGCACAGGCGCTGCTGCTGGCCGCCAGAAAGGCTCAGGCCGCTTTGCTTGAGTTTGTCTTTCACTTCGTTCCAGAGCGCGGCCTTGCTCAAGGCCCATTGCACCCGCTCATCCATTTCGGAGCGGCTGAGCTTTTCGTACAGTTTGACGCCAAAAGCGATGTTGTCGTAGATCGACATCGGAAACGGCGTCGGCTTTTGGAACAGCATACCGATTCGGGCGCGCAACAGGTTCAAATCCTGCTTGGGTTCCAGAATGTTCTGGCCGTAAAAGCTGATCGTTCCTTCGGCGCGCTGCCCTGGGTAGAGGCTGTACATGCGGTTCAAGGTGCGCAGCAGGGTGGATTTGCCACAGCCCGACGGGCCGATGAAGGCCGTTACCTTGCGCTCGATGATATCGAGGTTGACCGACTTGAGGGCATGAAAGCCGCCGTAGTAGAACTGGAGGTTGCGCACCTCGATGGCGTTTTTTTGGTCAATTATGGCTTCACTCATGATACTTTCCTGTTGGGTTTATTGCTTACACACCCACGCGTTCACGAAATACGATGCGTGCCGTGATGTTGATGGCCAGCACCGTGAGGGTGATCAGCAGCGCGCCACCCCAAGCCAGCTCGTTCCAATTGTCAAAGGGGCTCATGGCCATGTGGTAGATCCAGACCGGCAGGTTGGCCATGGGGCCGTTCATGTCGAGGGTGAAGAACTGGTTGTTGAGCGCAGTGAACAACAGCGGTGCGGTTTCGCCGCTGATGCGCGCCAAGGCCAGCATGACCCCGGTGATGACACCGGCGCGGGCACCGCGCAGCACGACCGAGAGCGCCACCTTCCAGTGCGGCGCACCCAGCGCGAAAGCGGCTTCACGCAAGCTGCCGGGTATCATGCGCATCATGTTTTCCGTGGTCTTAATCACCACCGGAATGGCAATCAAGGCCAGCGCCACCGTGCCCGCATAGCCAGAGAAGTTGCCCATGCTCATCACCACGACCGCAAACACGAACAGACCCAGCACCACCGAAGGGGCCGAGAGCATGATTTCGTTAACGAAGCGGGTGACGCTGGCGGTTTTGTTGGCATCCCCAAATTCGGCCAAATAAATACCCGCCAGAATACCGATTGGGGTAGAAATCAGCACCGCAAAGCCAACCATCAGCAAGCTGCCCACGATGGCATTGCGCAGGCCTCCGCCAGGCGTTCCCGGAGCGGGCGTATCCTCAGTGAACATGGCCCAGTCTAGGGCGTAAAAGCCATTGGAAAAGAGCACGTACAAAATCCACAGCAGGATCGACAAGCCAATCACCGAGGCCAGCATCGAGAATGCCATGATGGCGGCGTTTTTGCGGCGCCGGGCGTTGTAAAGCGATTGATTGAATAGCATATCAGTATCCTTTGCTGCCTTTGCCTTCTTCGACGTGCGCAATCAGCAAGCGCGCCAAAGCCAGCACCACGAAAGTAAGAATGAACAGCAGGAAACCGAGCGCAAACAAGGTGTGCATGTGCATCCCGAACGATTCGGCGAACTCGTTGGCCAGGGTGGACGTGATCGAGGCGCCAGGAGCAAACAAGGTCTCGGGCAGCCGGTGCGCGTTGCCGATTACAAAGGTTACGGCCATGGTTTCACCCAAGGCACGCCCCAGGCCGAGCATCACCGCTCCCACCACACCCTTGAAGGCGTAGGGCATGACCACGTGGCGCACCACTTCGGAGGTGGTGCTGCCCAGGCCGTAGGCGGATTCGCGCAGGATTTGCGGCACGACTTCAAACACGTCGCGCGTCACCGCCGCCATATAGGGCAGTACCATGAAGGAGAGGATGATGCCAGCGGCCAAAATACCCAGGCCGTTGGGTACGCCGCCAAAAATCGAGCCGATGATCGGCATGCCCGCCATCAGATCCTGCAGCGGCACCTGGAAGTAGTCGGCAAACAGCGGCGCAAATACAAACAGGCCAAACATGCCGTAAATGATGGAGGGAATCGCCGCCAGCAGCTCGACCGCCGTTCCCAGCGGCCGCCGCAGCCAAGCCGGACAGATTTCGGTCAGGAACAGCGCAATGCCAAAAGCCAGTGGCACACCGATCAGCATGGCAATGGCGGAGGTCGCCAGGGTGCCGATGATCGCCATCAAGGCACCAAACTGCTCGCCCACCACATCCCATTCGGCGGTCCAGATGAAGGCGATGCCGAATTTGTGAAACGCCGGCCAGGCATTGATGAACAGGGTGACAATAATGCCTACCAGCGCCATCAGCACCAACAGGGCAAAGGCTTGCGAGACCCGGTAAAACACCATGTCCTGCAGACGCTGGCGCCGGGCAATGGCCAGCACATGGGGCGCATCCATATTGTGCGCGAGGGTCTCTGAATTCATAGGTTCCCGGAGCGTATTCTCGGATCTGCCATTAGTCATAATCCACCTTTAAATGTGACACCCGCCGACCGCAGTAAATTCGGCTCGGCGGGTGCATGGTCAGGCCCTAAAAGAGGCTCTGAATAGGCCGCGCATCAGGTGCGCTGGATCAGGTTCCAAACCCGGCTGCGAATGGCATCGGCCAGGGAGTCGGGGATGGGAACAAAATCGAGCTCGATGGCCGCTTGGTCACCGTTGCGGAAGGCCCAATCAAAGAAGGCCAGCACGGCGTTGCTCTCGGCCACATTGGCTGGCTGGCGGTACATCAGGATGAAGGAAGCGGTGGCGATAGGCCAGGCATTGGCACCAGCGGCGTTGACCATCGAGACGCCCATGCCAGGCACGCTGAACCAGTCGATACCGGCGGCGGCAGCGGAGAAGGTGCGGTCGTCGGGCTGCACGAAGTTGCCGGCCGCGTTTTGCATCTGCATGTGCGGGATGTTGTTGCGCCGCGCGTAGGAGAACTCCACGTAGCCGATGGCGCCACGGGTGCGCGCCACGATGGCCGCCAAGCCTTCGCTGCCACGGCCGCCGATCGACGAAGCGGCGGGCCAACGCACGGTGGCACCACGGCCCACGGTGTTGGCCCATTCGGGGCTGACGGCGGTGAGGTACTCGGTGAAGTTGAAGGTGGTGCCGGAGCCGTCGGCGCGGTGCACCACGGTGATGCCCTGGTTCGGGAAGGTGCGCCCTGGGTTGACGGCGGCGATGCGCGGGTCGTTCCAGTTGACGATGCGGCCCATGAACATGTCGGCCAGAATGGGGCCGGTGATGCGCACTTCACCGGGGCGAAAGCCCTCGAGGTTGAACATCGGCACGGTACCGGCGATGATGGCCGGGAACTGCACCATGCCGTCGCGCTCGAGCTCGGCTCCCGGCACTGGGGCGTCGGTGGCACCAAAGGTCACGGTGCGGGCACGAATTTGGCGGATGCCGGCCGAGGAGCCGATCGACTGGTAGTTCAAACGCACGCCAGTGGCAGCTTGGTAGGCTTCGGCCCAGCGCGAGTAGATCGGGAACGGCAAAGAAGCGCCGGCACCGGTAATGATGGTAGAAGCCGTGGCCAGCTTGGTAAAGCCGCCAGTCATGGCCAATGCAGCGGTGGCGGCCACGGTTTTCAGGAAAGTGCGTTTCATCGGATTCCTAGAGGGAAAGGTTTAGGGGAACTCCCGAGGACTTTAGCGCCGCATTGTGACAAAAAGATGACAGTATCTTGAAAACCGTCACAATCCAACGTCTTCGACCTGGTGGTTTGCGGCCCGAGAACATGACAGTTGCATGAAAGCCGTTGCCGCTGAGTTACAGTAGCGACTTGCCGCGAACGCAAAGCTGCAGCTTTGACCGCCTGCGTCTTATCACAACACCCTGATTCAGGAGCACAAGTGCCTACCGACCCTAAAAACCGGGGTGTCGCGCCCCAGAGCGTCGCTGCCAGCCACCCGTTTGAGGAGCACCAGTCGTCCTTGCCACAGCGCTCGCACCCCCGTTCGGATTCGCGTCTGGACGACGCATTGGCCTTTTTGCGCGGCTTCATGGCGCAACCGATGTCGGTGGCTTCGGTGGTGCCCAGCTCGCCGTATCTGGAGCAAGGGGTGGTTCGGGCCACCGATTTGTCGCGTGCGCGCTGCGTGGTCGAGCTCGGCCCCGGCACCGGCGGCAGCACGCGCGCCCTGTTGCGCGCCATGAACCCGCAGGCGCGGCTGCTGGCGATCGAGCTCAACCCCGAGTTCGCCTCCCGACTGCGCCAGCGCGTGCAAGACCCCAGGCTGCTGGTGCAAGAGGGCAGCGCCGCCGACCTGGGCCTGCACCTGGAGCGCTGGGGCCTGCCCGCACCCGATGCCGTGGTCTCGGGCATCCCGTTTTCCACCCTGCCGACCGAGGTGGCGCATAGCATCGTGGCCGCTATCCAAACCCACTTGGCTGCGGATGGGCGCTTCGTGGCCTACCAGTTCCGCGCCCATGTGGCCAATTACACCAGCCCGGTGATGGGCGCGCCCAGCTTCGAGTGGGAGTGGCGCAACGTGCCGCCTATGCGCGTGTTCCGCTGGATCAAGCGCTAAAACGTTAAAGCACCTTGACGCCGCTGCTTGAACTGCTGGCGCTGCTGGCTGCTGCGGTGGCGGCGGTGGCGTTGTTCCAGCGCAGCGGCATTCCGGCCAGCTTAGGGTATCTGGCCGTCGGGGCGCTGCTTGGCCCCTATGTGGCGGGGCTGATCAGCCACACCGAAACCATCCGCCTGGTGGCCGAATTCGGCATCGTTTTTCTGCTCTTTACCATCGGGCTGAACTTCTCGCTGCCGCAGATTTACGCACTGCGCCAGAGCGTGTTCTGGCTCGGCACCGGGCAGGTGGTGTTGACCACGGCGCTGGTCACGCTGGCCGGTTGGGCGCTGGGCCTGCCGCTGGCGGCGGCCTTTGTCGTCGGGGCGGTGTTTGCCCAGTCATCGACCGCCATCATCTCGCGCCAGTTGAGCGAACAAGGCGAAGAACACAGCCGCCACGGCCGCCTCGGGCTGGCGCTGTCGGTGTTCCAAGACGTGACGGCGGTGCCGTTCCTGATCATCATTCCGGCGCTGGGGCTGGCGGCAGCGGGTACGCTGGCCGAGCCATTGGCGTTGCCGCTAATCTGGGCGCTGCTCAAGGCGCTGCTGGCTTTTGTGCTGGTCTATCTGGCCGGGCGCTGGCTGCTGCGGCCGCTGTTTCACGCCATTGCGGTGCGGCGCTCGACCGAGCTGTTCACGCTCACGGTGCTGCTGGTGACGCTGGCTTCGGCGGCGATCACCGACAGCTTGGGGTTGTCGCTGGCCTTTGGGGCCTTTCTGGCCGGAATGATGCTGGGCGAGACCGAGTTCCGGCACCAGATCGAGTCCACCATCCGCCCCTTTCGCGACGTGCTGCTGGGGCTGTTTTTCGTCTCGATCGGGATGCTGATCGACCCGGCCGCGCTGCTGCCCGTGTGGCACTGGGCACTGCTGGGGGCGCTGGTGCTGCTCGGCACCAAGGTGCTGCTGGTGGCGCTGCTGGTGCGCGCCGCTGGGTTTGAGCCGCGCACCGCCTTGCGCACCGCGCTGGTGCTGGCCATGGGCGGCGAGTTTGGTTTTGCGCTGCTGGCACTCGGCCTGGCCGGCGGCAGCATCGACGGCTACACGGCGCAAATCGCGCTCGCTGCGGTGCTGTTGAGCATGATGATAGGCCCGTTCTTGGTTCGCTACAGCCTGCCCCTGAGCGCGGCGCTGCTGGGCCGCAAGCACACACCCCAGACCGGCACACCAGGCAGCGCGCCGCACCCGGAGCAGACGCCGACCCATGCATGGACCGGGCACGTGATTCTGTGCGGCTACGGCCGCATCGGCCAAAGCGTGGCCAATTTCCTGGAGCGCGAGCGCATCGCGCACGTGGCGCTGGATTTGGACCCAACGCTGGTGCGCGAAGCCCACGCGGCGGGCGAGCCGGTGTTTTATGGCGACGCCACCGACCCGGCCATGCTCGAAGCGGTGGGCTTGGCGCGGGCGCGGCTGCTCGTCATCAGCTACGAAGACCCGGCCGCTGCGCTCAAGGTGTTGCAGCAGGTGCGCGCGCTGCACCCCGATTTGCCGGTGATGGTGCGCACGCGCGACGAAACCCATGTGGAGGCGCTGCGCCAGGCCGGTGCCACCGAAGTGGTGCCCGAAACGCTTGAAGCCGCCATGATGATGGTCGCGCACGCGCTGGCGCTGCTGCAGGTGCCCACGGCGCGCGTGTTGCGCCGCCTGCGCGAGGCGCGCTCCGACCGCTACCGGCTGCTGCGCGAGCTGTTTCAGGGCGACCCCGCGCTGGATACCGCCGACGCTGCCGCGCCGCGCCTGCACTCGCTCGCCGTGCCCGAGGGCTGCGCCGCGCTGGGGTGCAGGCTGGGCCAACTCGAATTGGGCGAGGGTGTAGAACTCACCGCACTGCTGCGCCACGGCCAGCGCATGCTCGACCCCACGCCCGACCTGCTGCTGCAGGCCGACGATGTGCTGGTGCTGTTTGGCCAGCCCGATGCGCTGGCGCAAGCCGAGCAGCGCCTGCTGTCCTGAGGCAAGCCGAGGCCGCTGGTCGCAGCGGTGCCATGAGGCAGACTCGCCGCGCCAGGCTATATACTTGATCGAAACAGGAGGATAATCCCACCATGGACTTCACCACTTTCTCACAAGCCGCAGGTGGCTTGGCCCTGTTTCTGCTGGCCATGCTGATGATGACCGAAGGGCTCAAAACCTTTGGCGGCAGCGGGCTCAAGCGCCTGCTCAGCCAATCGACTTCAACCCCATTGCGCGGCGTCGGGGCGGGCATCTTGGTGACGGCGGTGGTGCAGTCCTCCAGCGCGGTGACGGTGGCGGCGATCGGCTTCGTCAACGCCGGGCTGATGAACCTGCGCCAGGCGCTGGGGGTGGTGTTCGGCACCAACATCGGCACCACCATGACCGCCTGGCTGGTGAGCCTGATCGGCATCGGATTTGACATCGACGCCTTTGCGCTGCCCATGATCGCCGTCGGGGTGGCGCTGCGCCTGATTGTGCACAACAAACGCACCCAGGGCTTGGGAGAGGCTCTGACTGGCTTTGGCCTGTTCTTCATTGGCCTGGGGCTGCTGCAAGAGGCTTTTTCGGGTGTGGCGGCTGGCTTTGAAGCCGGGGTGCTCGGCGGCGGTTTTGCCCTGCACTGGCTGGCGGCGCTGGCGGTGGGCTTTCTGGTCACCATGCTGACCCAGTCTTCCAGTGCCGCCGTCGCGCTCATCCTCACCGCCGCCGCGGGTGGGCTGCTGACCCTGCCCACGGCAGCGGCAGCGATCATCGGGGCCAACGTCGGCACCACCTCCACCGCCGTGCTGGCCGCCCTCAATGCCACTGCGGCTGCGCGCCGCCTGGCCATGGGCCATGTGGGCTTCAATGTGATCACCGGCTGCGTGGCGCTGCTGATCTTGCCCTTGATGCTGTGGACGGTGGACGGGCTGGCCGAGTTTTTCGGTCTGGTGGGCAATGTGGCCGCCAAGCTGGCCCTGTTTCACACCGTTTTCAACGTGCTGGGGGTGCTGCTGCTGCTGCCCTTTATCGGCCGCCTGGCGGACTGGCTCGAAACCCGTTTTCGCAGCCAGCAAGACGAGCTGGCGCGTCCGCAGCACTTGG
>Ga0209103_1000110_pt1 | contig 24265 bp, 29 predicted proteins | sample 4C3metaG_FD_184152 | JGI IMG/M metagenome (GOLD analysis project Ga0209103, IMG submission 184152) | Freshwater bacterial and archeal communities from Indian Creek, Illinois, USA - 4C3 metaG (SPAdes) (version 2) | ecosystem: Environmental > Aquatic > Freshwater > Unclassified | place: USA...
GTCGCCGGCCGTGTTCGTGGCCTTCCAGACGATGGTGTCATCGGCCATCACTCCCCCTCCCGCGCGGCCAGTGCGGCGGCGAGCAGCCCGTCACGGAGTCGTCGTGCTGCCAAGTCAGCGCGGACACTCCAACCACAGCGACCGAAGTCCGTCGCCTCAAGTGCGGCAAGGTCGGCGCGCTGCACCATCACCATGCCATCCGGCAACGCCACCGCAGCGGGCGGGGCTTGCTTTGCGCCGTCCTTCAGCCCGCGAGCGTAAGCCTCGTTTTTCGCCAGCGTGATTGCGTCGATAGCGTCACCCTTAACGGCGGAAGTTTCTTCGCGGTCGGCGGGCGGGGCTTGCGTGCTGGCAGAAAGCGGCATTAGCGCAGCCATCACGGCGTCAGCCTTTCGGAGATAGCGCAGCGAAGCCGCGATCTTCTCTGGCGTGGATTCGTACAGCGCAGAGTCAAGCGGGGAAAAGTCAGTCACGGCTGAGTCTCCTTGTTGGCGAACTGCGCGAACCGTCGCGCGATGAGCTTGGCCCACCAGTGCGGGTCGCCAATGACGGTTCCGGCAGGCATTTCGCTGGCGAGCCATTCGGTGAAGTCGGCAGGCACCGCAGCGGGCTTCTCGATCCGCACCGCCTTCATGAAGTTGACGGCTTCGAGCATTGTGTCAATGTCGCCGTCGAAGTTGTCGCCGTAGGTCTTGGCGAGGAAGCCGCCGAGGCGGTCGCGCATGGACTGCATCGCGGACACAATGCGCTTGCGGTCGTCGTCGTTGTAGCCGTTAGCTGTTGCCATTGTTGTTCTCCTTGTTGGCGGCGGCGAGCATGGCCTCGGCCTGCTCTCGCGTGTAGACGCGCACGTTCTCGACTGAGTAGAAGTCCGCTGGCGACTTGCTCAGGATGTAATCGGCAATAATGCCCTCAAACTCGGCCTGCTGATCCTTCGACAGTTCGGGCCAATGCTCTGCCGCTTCGCCAACGTCGTCGTATGCGCGCTCCCCGATGATTTCGAGGAGGTAGTCGGCCCGAATCATCCGGCGCACGTCCAAGGCCTTGACCTGCCCGACGTAGATCGTCTCGGCGTCGGCGTAGTTGTCCAGCGCGTCGGTGACGGCAGACAGTTCGGTTTCGTGGTCGCAGCTGTTGAACACCTCGTCGTTGTCGCCGTACACCCACTTACCATCGCGCGGCGTGATCCGAACGGCAGGCACCGCAGCGGGCGGGGCTTGGGGGGCGGCGACTCGGGACAGCACAAAGTCGATTGCTTCCATGCTGGCGTCCCAGCCTGCGGCGCGTGTGGCGTCAGCGAGAGATTCGAGCCACTTGTAGTCCCACGACCATCCGAGTTCCTTGTCGCTGTCGTCGGCTTTAGGCCACGCCACCGCCTCACCCTGCGCCGCGTCGAGGGCGGCGAGGAGGTCGCGGATAGTGCCAGCGTCAATGGGCATCCCGTAGGCGTCGTGTTCGTGAAGCGCCTCTCGCGCGGCCGCGATGGCCTTGGTGATGTCAGTCATTGTTGTCTCCGAAGTACTTGAGGAACAGTTCTTCCTGCCGGTTGCGGGCGGCCCGTGCGGCCCGTGCGGCCATTACCAGGCGTGATGTAGATGCTGCGGGCGCGGCGGATGGTGTGGTAGATGTCGCGGCGGTGGTGCTCATGGCGTTGCTCCTGTCCCGATCCCGTCGTGCGGGTCCGTGGATGGTCGTCGGCACCCCGGACGCGGGCCTACCCGTGTCGGGTAGTACCTGCATGCTACATGGGTAGCATGTCATTGTCAAGCAGGCCGCCCACCCAAGAATCGCCTGCAACATCGCGCCGGCATCGACGCAGCATGGCTCTCGCCATCAATCCGATGGCGCACGGAGAAAAGACATGGCCGAGAGCCAAGTTTCGCAGTTCTACCAAGGCGTCCAGGCCGACTACGGTGATGTGGTCGATACGGTCGAAGGGGCCAGCTACGTATCCTGGCCGACCGTCATCGCCCGCTCCGGCCGACCGCCGCAGCGTGTGGTCGAGTTCGGTGATCAGCGGCAGTACCTCGAAGTGTTCGGCGGTGCCATCGTCGCGGTGGATACCACGACCGCCGAGGGCGTGGTGCGCCGGGCCTACCTGCCGGTGCTGAACGCCAAAAACCAGCCGGTGCCGGCCGAGCGGCTCACCGTCCGCGACCTCAACGACTCGTTGAATCGTTGCCGCGCCCGGTCGATCGCCATGGCGACCGGCCACAGCCTGAGCCTCTACGCCAAGGGCATGAGCGCTGCGGCGTTCGTCGAGGAGCTGAACGTCTACCCCGACGACGATCTGTCGATGATCAAGCCCAAGACGATGAAGAAGGCCGACAAATCAGGCAAGGTGAAGTCCACCTACCTGGGCTGGCCTGACGCCGTGGCCGCGGCGAGCATCACCGATACGCGTTTCGTCTGGGAGGTGCTGTTCTTCGAGCACATCGACCAGCAGACCGGCGAGGTGCGTTCACTGCCCTACCGCAAGGGGCCGGGTGGCGGTTTCATCGTCTCGGTGCGGGTGGTCTATCGCGGCGTCGAGCACATCGAGCATCTGCCGATCATGGGGATCGCCGAGGTGCAAACCCGCAACGGGGCGAAGCCGATGGAGCACCAGCCGAACCTCAACCCGACCGCGGCCGACTGGAACGCGAGCGTGGTCCGCTGCCTGGCCAAGGCGATCGCGGTGCGGACGGGCTACGGCCTGTCGATCTACGCAGGCGAGGACATCGACTTGCTGATCGCGGGTGGTGTGTTCCTGGATCAACAGCCGGCCCAAGCCTCTGCCACGGCCACCCCGAAGGCCGCGGAGACGCCGCAAGCGAAGGTGGCCAAGCCCGCCGAGGATGAGCCGAAGGGCAGCCCGGAGGGTGAGACTGATCGGCTGTTGGCCGAAACGATGGCGCTGATGGCCGAAACCGAGACGGCCGAGACGAAGTTGCAGGAGTTCTTCAACTTCACGGTGCCGATCGACCAAGTGCCGCGTGGTCTTCTCCTGAAGATCCACGAGGGCCTGGTCGCCAAGCGTCGTCGCCGGCAGAGCCAGGAAGCCAAGGCCACCTGATCCTGATCCACCCCACAGCCCCGACCCATCACGGTCGGGGCTGTTCTTTTTCCGAACGACTGCAACAACCATCCACCCGCGATGGGGCAGGGGAGCCGAAGGGGCGAGCAACCAGGTCGCCACCTTCCAAGTCCCTGCAACACCGGGGACTGGGCCTTCGCGCATGGGGCGCGAAAGCCCAATCCCTGGGCACCAGGAGGAACCGTATGAACACCATCAACCAAGCGGCCGTGGCGGCGACAGCCGCCGCCACGGCCCAGGCCGAGGCCAGTTTTCTGGCCTGGGCCGAGGCCGAGACTGAGGACCGCCTGATGGCCATCCTCATAAAGATGGCCGGTGCGCTCCGCACCGGCCAGGCGGAGCGCATGCTCCGCCTCGGCCAGGCGGTGGCGCATCGGCGCGCCATCGCCAGCTTGGAGGCTGAGGCGCGAGCCGCAGGCCTCTAAGCATGACCCCGACCCCGGACGCATTGCGCGTCCGGGGTTTTCTTTGGCCCTCAGTTCAAGCGCGGTAGCCGATGGGCGATCAGGTGGCGCATGTCGTTCAGCCTGGCCCACTCGCGGATGGCCGGGTGAGCGTTGCGCTGCGCCAGCAGGGTGTTGATGTTCCTCTCCAGCCAATCGAGCGCCAGCGGTCGATCGCCATCCCGCCTCATGGTGAGGCCCTTCGGCAGCAGACCGGCCTCATGGATCTTCGCCGTGAGGTCGATCTGCTCGCTGAGCGCATCCAGCAGATCCATCGCCTCCGGGGCGCGGATCGCCAGGGCGTAGATCGCCGCCGAGGACAGAGCGTAGCGGGCCTCATCAATCGACTCGGCCGCCACTTCGGCGTGGATCGAGCAGAACTCGGCGTCGGATTCGTTCACGGCTTCTCTTGCCTTTTGTTGCAGGTGTTCATAGCATGCCATTGGGGTATCCATTCCCCAAGCAACCCCCCATGACCAAGGCCGACCCCAATGGCAAACCCCTACTCCAGCTTCGTCAACGGTGCCCGCAACGTCTGCTGGCTCTCCGGCGTCCTGAAACGCATTGACGACACCACTGTTTTGATCTGTCCATCCTCGGACATTACTCGCGGCATCCAGGTTACGGTTCGTCGCGGCCTGGTCGTCCCTGCCGACAACAACATCGTCGAGGTGCTCTGCCATCTTCACGGCACCCACTCTCAGGATACCAACAGCCGCAGCCTGCGCGTGGAGGCGGCGTACTTCAAGCGAGCGACCATCACCGCTCAACCCAAGCGCCTCTCCATGCTGCAACCCTTCGTGGACCGGAACAACCCCTTGGCGAGCCTCGCCGAGCTTCGGGCCAACATCGAGAGGGAAATGCAGCGCGCCCATGCTGAGGTCGGCCAGGACAAGGCTGAGGGTGTGGCCGACATGATGATCCGCGATGTGAGCAAGGATCGGTCCTCGGCCGGCTGGCAGAACAAGGTGATCCTCACCGGCTTCGTCGGGGCCAAGGCCATGCGCCAAGCCACCGACACCGAGGACGCCCACCTCTACGTCCAACTGCACCAGCACGCCGAAACCGATCGCGCCCTGCCGATCCGCATCTACGGCTCGGTTGCGTCTTTCGGCCAGCACATGAAAACCCTCTACCCGATCAACATCGTCGGCGAGTTGGACTACAGCGACACGACCAATGACGAGGGCATCGTTACGCGCCAGCTTTACGTGAGCATCAAGAAAAGCGATGTGGGCTCGGCCTCGGCCGCCGACTTCGAGAACCGGCAGATCCCCGGCTGGTGGCTGCGCGCCTTCGCCGCGCACAAGAAGCGCCAGGAGGAAGCGAATGCCGCAAGCCGCGGTGTGGTGGCTGCTCCGGCCGTCCCGGCCCCCGTGCCGCCGCCCAAGCCCGTCGTGGTCGTCGCTGACGATGATGAGATTGTCGAGGGCATGTGATGGAGTTCGGGGTCGAGGGTATCGAGCCCGAGGGGCTGGAAGACTTCGATGCGCTGCTCAAGGCGGCGCAGGGGGAGGGCGGCGAGCCTGATCTTGATGCCCTGTTCAAGGGGGTTTCCGGCGAGGTGCCGGAAGGGGCCTTTGAAGGCATCTTGGCCGCCGAGGACTTCGAGACGCTTCTGCGGGACAGTTGGGCGCTACCTAAACTCGATGTGGGCAGAGAGCTTGCCCGCGCCGATGCGACCCACCGGCCGGATCGGGGCGTGCATGATGATCCCTTCTCATCGGAGGACTACACCGATGAGCAGTGGGCCTTGGTCCTGGTCCTCAAGCAGCCCTGCCTGGACGCCGTGGCCGCCGAGGTCAGCCCGAAGAAGCGCGCTGCCGCGATCTCCTGGATCTTCGATGCTGGCGTCAAGGACAAGCACGGTCTGAGCTTCGATCAAACCTGCCGGGCGCTTGGCTCGCGCAGCTTCGTCGTCCGCGCACTGATCCAACACTTCTGGTATTTGCGCGGCATCATCCTCACCGAGGGCCTGCCCTACATGAGCCATCCGCTCTCCGAGGTCTTGGAGAACGAGGCGATCATGGTCGGCGGCGAACTGGGGATGCGAATCGCCCAGGTGGCCTGGCGCTTCCCCTCCATCGAGGAGCCTGAGCTTTTTCGCAGGCTTGGCGCGGAGCCCGGCACGCCGACACACGAGGACCATGCCCGCGCCCTGGGCTGGCTGGTCGAGGGCGGCATCCTGGCGCAGCGGTTCGGCCGCATCTACTTCACCTCGCGCCACCCGGAGCGCCGGCACAAGCCCAATGCGCTTCAGGGCAAGGTTCGCGGAGTGTCCTGGTCGCAGAGCTTTTTCGGGGACGAGGACGCATGAAACTGGACAAAGCAGGTCTTCTCGCCAAAGACCCCATCGCACTCAAAACCTTCGAGCGCGTGGTGCGAGAGTGCGCCCGGATCGGCGCGAGTCATGTGGGCGCTCTCGAATTCGCTGAGGACATTGCCCAAGAGCTTGTAATAATCATCCTCTACCGCACGATCCACATCTACGACGAACAGCGCGAAATCGAGCCGTTTCTGATCGAGGCCGCCAAGCGCATCGGCAAGACCATGCGCCGAAAGCACGGCCGCGAAGTGCTGATCGGCGAGGGCAGCGCCGATGATGCGCGAGGTGGCGACTGGATCGAGAGCGTTGCCGACCCGCTGCACGAAGACCTGAGTGATCGGATGGATCGGGAGAGGGCCGAGCAGCGCGCCGATGCCGATGCACTCCTGGCCAGGCTTGCGATCGAGGCGGGGATTCCCGACCCCACCGGCCGGCATGCGCCGGATGAGTCGGCCGCTCTCCCGGCACCGGCCGCCAGAAAGGCCCGACCCAAGGTGAGGCCAAAACGCAGATCGAGCCAGCCCAACAGGAAGCCCTTGTGCAAGTCGGCCCGTCGCATCCGCGATATCCGATTGCAGGCCAAATACACCCACCGCTGGATGGCGCAGTCCTTGGGGATCACCCTGAGCCAGATGCACGCTATCGAGTACGGCATCAGCAAGCCGGGCGATGGGCTGGTGGCTCGGGCCGAGGCGATCCTGAAGGAGATTGAAGCAGAGGCTCCTGCGCTACTCGGGCGCGGATCGGGTGATGTGGTCCGATCCTGGCTCAAGCGCCTGGGCCTGCACCCCGAGGATTACACCGGCTTTGCCGAGGTGATCGGCGTCAACCGCAGCACCGCCTTTCGCTGGCTGCGAAAAACCTACCGACCAACATCCGAACGCTTGTGGGCTGTTGAACTCCTGGTCCAAGAGGCCGAGAGGAAGCGCAAGAGCGTGATCCAGGCCTTGCCAAGGACCGTGCAGTGATGCTCCCTGAGATCACCTTTACCCATGTTTTTTTCATCGGGATCGCGCTGGTCCTGATGCTGCTTTTTTCGCCCACTCGGGCCGTTCTTGGCTGGGCCTTCAAGCTCTCCGGCTCGGGCCTCAAGGCGCTGGCCGGCATGCTGTTTGCCTTCATCCACAGCACCGGCAGCAAGTTGATCGATGCCCACCTCTGCTGGCTGCACAACTGGAAGCCAAGGCAGATGGTGATGCCCTCGCAGCGCAACAAGCGAAGCACCAACCGGCAATAAAAAACCCGCAACGCCGATGGGGCGTTGCGGGTGAGTGTTTCATGCGGCAATGGACTTCAGTGCATCGTTCCAGTCCTTACCGACAAACGGCCGCCAGCGGGATGCTGGGACGCCGATCACCCCCAGATGCTTGAGGATCTTCGCCGCACAGCGCTCGCCGTCTTCGTCGGCGTCGGTGGCGATGCGCCACTCGGCTTTCGCGTACTTGGCCGCGATCCGCTTCGCCCAGGCCTCTCGCCAGCTTCCCGTGCCGTACAGGCCGACCAACAGAGTTTCGGCATCTTCGCCCATGTCGATGAGGGAGAGCAGATCAACGCCACCCTCCACGATCACCACCCGCTTGACCTCGCCCTTGGGCTTGAACAGCAGCGGGTAGTCCTGGCGGCCGAACTGGATCGCCTTGGGCGACCCCTCAACCGGCCCCAAGGTGCGGAACTCCGCGACCTCGGAGGTCGGGCCGGCGAAGATCATCGGCCGAAACGCCGCTGCTGGCCATCGCTTCGACCACAGACCCGCTTCGACCATCCGTGATCGCCCGACCCGAGCCCCGAGCCAGGCCGTAGCTTCGGCTGGATCGGCAGGCAAGGTGATGAGCAGGCCCGAGTGGTGGGCTCGCTCAAGCGTGGCTGGGCGGATGCCGCGTGATCCAAGGTAGGCCTGAACCATCGGGTCGATCCCGTGCTGGCGCATCGCCTCGATGCACTCGGCAAAGGCCCGGATCTTGGCCTTGTCGTCGGTCTTCCGTTGGGCTTTTTCAGCGCCCGGCACCGCTTGGGTCGGCAGGGAGCCGCCCATGATCTTCTCGGCGGCTTTGATCGGGTCGATCCCCTCGATTCTGGCGATCAGGTCGATCGCCGTGCCGCCCTGCTGGCACGCAAAGCACCGCCAGCGCCAGATCCCATCCTCCTTGCTCAGGGAAACCTTGTCCTTCCGCTTGCTGTCTCCGCAGCAAGGGCACCACGATGACGCCAGCCGACTCCCCAGTTGGGTCAGTGGTTTTTGGGTGGCCGCCCAGAGGGCGGGCAGGTCGGCCTCTCGCGCCCGCTTGAACGCTTCCGCAGCGCGCATGCTGATCTCCTTGGTGAGCCCACAATCGGGCGCATGCCTTGCGCGGGCGGTGTTTCGCACCTGTTGCGGTCGTTTGGTAAGCTAGTGGAAATCAACCCCGGAAGCCTGCATGAATACCTCAGACCCCAACAGCCAGACCGCCCTTGAGGACGAGGTGATGCGCCGCTCTGCCGAGGACTTCCGCCGCGGCATGAACGCCTCGGCTCCGGTGGTCGATGTGGATGCAAGCGAGTCCAGGCCGGCGCAAAGAAAACAGCCTGTCCGGGCCAAGAAAATCATGCTCCTGGGCGGTCTGGCGATCGTCTCATCGGGCATCCTGATCGCCGTCCTCTCAGGGGGCTCGAACCCGCCGCAGGCGGTGAGCGAGGCAGAGATCGCGGCAATCCTGCCGCCCGAGTTGCCCACCGAGCCCCTGGCCGAGACTCCGGCCGTTGCGCCGGTCGCCATCGCACCCTCGGCGTCGGATCAGGCCTTCCTGGAGGCCATGGCCGCGGCCGGAGCGCCCGCGGCCCCGACCGACCCGGTGCCTGCCGCCGAGCAGCCCGCGCCCACGGTCGCCACCGATCCCGCCATCGCCGCGGTGGCCGCCACCCCACCCGAGCCTGTCCCCGCTGCGCCGCAGACCCCGGTGCCGACTGAGGCCGCGCCACCCGCCGCGCCAGCGCCCATCACCGCCGCCGCGCCGCCCGATCCCGCCATGCAGGCCGAGGTGGATCGCCTCCGTGGCGAAGTGCGGCGCTTGCAGCGCGCCGCCGCCCCGGCCACCGTTCAGGTGGTCGAGGTGCTGGAGGATGGCGTCGTGCTTCGGGACGCCCAGGGCCAGAGCTTGATCGTTCCCTCGGGTGGCCAGCTGAGAGTTACCAGTGGTCGGGTGGAGGCGCGCTGATGAGGACCCTGGCCCTCATCCCCCTTCTCGCAGCGGGCCTCGCTCAGGCGAGCGCCAGCGGCTCCTACCGCGCCGGCATCGGCTGCCCCGAGAACCCCCGCTGCGCGGATGTGGTCACCGTCGCTGTCGATGCTCCTCGGGGTGCAGTAGGGGCGATTTTCGTTGCCATCGCGCCGACGCTTGGTGGCGAGCCCGCGATGCCGGCCGGCTGGTTCTTGCCCTCGGGCGAAATCGAGGTGGTCGGCAAGCCGACTGCGGCCCTCACCGGGCCGATCGGCCCGTTCCGGCAGCGCTACACCATTCGCGGTGGCGTTTGCGCCGTCGCCCACGCCCACGGCGTCACGGGCGATCTTGGCCTGTTCGCCGGCTACGGTATTTCGCCGCCGCAGATCGTCCAGAACATGCGCCGGCTTGAGCGCAGTGTTCTTGATGGTGACGCCGCAACCGGCGACGAGATCCGGGCAATGCTCGAAAAGGTCCGCTCGATGGACCCGATCGGGCAGTCCGCGGCCCAGGACATGATCGCCAGGGGCAATTTCTGGAAGCTGGCCACCATCCGTTGCGGAGAACGAGCATGAGCGCACAGCCCGAGCCCCAGGCTCAGTCCCTTTCGCCGCTGGAGGCCTTCGCCGCCAAGCTGGCCCGCGCCCGCGGCATGATGGCTCGCCGCGCCGAAGTGGTGACGCCCCTCCCGGCCAACCATGCCGCAAAAGCCCAATCGACGGCCCCGCTTGGCGAGAACATGCTCGAGGATCGCGGAACCGCATCGAAATACCGCGTCACCGCCGCCATCCCCTCCGGTGCCCGTGCCACCGGAGATCTGCTGCTGGAGGAGAGCGCCATCCTGGGGGGCGCAGTCGATGGCAACCTCACCATCACCGGCAAGGGGATGGCGGCCTTCATCAAGCAGGGCGGCGTCGTTCGCGGCCGGGTCAAGGCTGCGGTCGTGCTGGTTTACGGCGAGGTCTACGGCCGCATCGAGGCCGACTACCTGCGCATCTATCCGGGCGGGAGGGTGGAGGGTTCAGTGGTCGCCGAGGCGATGATGGTCGAGAAGGGCGCGCTGCTGCTCAACGACTGCATGCAGATCGCGCCGCCGATCACCGCCGCCTTGAATGCGATGGATGCCAACTTCAAGGCGGCGGTTCGGCCAGCATCGAGCGCTGAGACCAAGGAGCTTGATGACGCGCTGATTGGTATTCAGCGCGTCGGTTAGGACTGCGTTCCATCCATTGCGCTGACGCGCTGGCCGGGCGGCTGGCTAACTACGCAGGACGGCAGATGGCCGGATACTAGGGGAGCCTTGCTTCGACGAACCTGCGCGAGAGCGAGGCGCAGGTGGATGCCGGGCTCGCCGCCTGTACGATCGCCGGCACCGCGTGCATGTCGCCAGCGTGCAGACCTTGGCTCGGCGGAAAACGAAGGTCGAGAAAAGGAATGAAGGACTTGGCTTCTGCCGGTTTCGATCGCCTCATGCAGCGGTCGAAACGAAAACAGGAGAATTAACGTGATGATCAGGCCGCCCTTAGGAGTCGCCCGGAGGTAGGATGAGGAGTTGGCGGCCCGATGCGGCCGTCCGTCGCTTGATGCCGAGCACATCGCTGTCGTGGTTCGACTCGCGCATCGTCTTTTCGATCACCAATCCTGCCGCACTGTCTGCGTAGTAGTAGGACTCCCCATTCTCGCCGTGCTTGGTCGGCGAGAGGCTGGACTCGGTGAGTTCTTGCCTGATCCTCGCCAGAATCAGGCTGGGGCTCTCCACATCCTCGTCGATGGCGGGGCTATCCATCGGGATGTCGTTGAAGGGATCATCGCGCCCCGTTTTGCCCGCCTGCCCAGGTTCGGTGGTAGGGGCAGGCATGGCGGGCCTTGTGGCGCTCTCGTCCTTCGAGTCAGCCCCATCTTCTTCGCCCGCCACGTCACCGGCTGGCTCAGCAGCGCCAGTATCAGCGCTGCGCTGCGGCTTTCCGGCTTCGCTGTGCCAGCCGAAAAATGGACCCTCAATGTTGACGGGCCAGGGCCAGTCCTCCATATCACCCACACCGAACGGTACGGCCCGCACCGCGTAGAACGGTGGGGAGATGGTCTTGGATGCCTCGGATTTGTTGATTTGCGTCTGAATTTTCCACATCGCGGAGATCGCGTTGAAGCGCGCCTTTCGCTTCTCGATGGGATTGTAAAGCTCCTGCATGAGGTAGCCGGCCTCGGAGAGGGCGTCAAGAATTCTCCGGGTGAGCGGGTTGGTGTCTCGCCCACGACCATCGAGCGTGATCTCACTATGCGAGAGGCCGGTATCCCAATCGGAGAGGGGCGCTGCATCGCGGAGCCGTGGCTCTGAGATGTAGAGCCATTCGCCCTGCTTGAAGCCGATGCGGCCATGCGGGTTGTTGCCGTTGATGAGGTTCCGCTTACTCTGGAGCAGTGAGTAGAGGCCCACTATGTCGGCGCGTCCTGAATCTGCGGCCGCACGGGGCTCCATGGCCTCCCGGCGATCCGGGATCTCCACGGGCTCGTTCGAGGGCTCACTGAGCCTTGCGGCTTCGCGGCGCTCGATCTGCGCAATCAAGGCCTTCTCGGTGGCGTCGCTGTCGAACAGGGTCGCGCCGCCGTTGCTCTCGAGGTCGCTGGCTCTGGTCTGGAAGGCTGCCTTGATGTACGAGGGAACATCGGGAGAAAGATCGGTGAAGGGAATCTGATCCTCGCCAGCATCCTCGGGATCATCGGCGGAGACCAGCGTGTGCCCCTCCTTTCGCCCGGTGGCGTGATCGGCCACGATCAGTAGCTCCGTGAGGCTGCGTACCCGATCGTCGCACCAGGGCGCAAGCGGTATGGCGTAGGGGTGGTGGTAGTAGCCGCAGGCAGTGAGCAGCGCCCGTCGATCGGCCAGGGGCAGCGCCATCACTTCGGGCAGCCGTCGAAGGATCTTGGCCCCTTCGGCATCGTGATTCGGCAGCACCTCTTGGACACGCCCGTTCGGTTTCAGCTTGTAGCAGGCGACTTTGCCGATGTCGTGGGCCAGCGCGGTGAGGATGAGCAGCCCAAGGTCTTCCGGCCCGAAGCGGTGCGGCCCGCGGATCGGCGGGACGACCAGGGTCTTGCCGTTGGCTTTGAACTGGCCTCGGTAGACCCAGCGCGGCGACTCCTCGAGCATGGACTCCACGACGCCCAGCGAATGCTCGATCAGCGTCCTGCCACCGTGGCCGCCCGGCACGGGCGAGGCCGGCAGCTTCGGCTCCGTCATCATCACGCGAAGCACGGCTTCGGCCGCTGCACCGTGAAGCGGATGCTTGGCTTTCATCGGGCCGAGCCAAGGGGCGAGTCGGTCCAGGCCCACCGGAAGGCCTGCCATCACGGGTGTCTTGGGGCGCGGGAGTTCGCCGAGGTTGGAGATGGACTCCAGCCAGCGATCACCGCGCTTCAGATCTCGCTCACGCTTGATCGACCAAGCGCCGACCCAGGTGAGCCGCGAGAAAAAGCCAATGGCGGCACCGCCGATGCAAGCCGCCAGGCTCCAGAGCACCATCGCCGCCAGGGACTCCCAATGCTCCAGGCCCAGCGGTGTGGCGATCACGGCGATCGCCGTCATCACCAGCCACCAAAAGGCAAAGACGATGAAGGTCGATTTAACGATCGGGTTCTTCATGAGGAGGGCTGATCTTCGGAGGTCGATGCTGATTCGGTGTGCTTGCCGGCCGACTTTTTCGATTTCCCCTTTCGATTTGCCAGGATGTCCACCGCGATCTGGTAGGCATTGAGTCCCGGCAAACCCTTTTTCGCTCGTGGCCGATTGATCTGGACCGGCCCGAGCGACTTCAGGAAGTCGTTGTCGAAGCTGAGAAAGGGGATTTTGATGTGGTAGATCTTGCTGCCGTCGTACTGGACGATGCACTCGCCCTGGCCGAGCGCGCCCACCGACGAGGCAGGGATGCGCTTCACATCAACCTGCCTTTCGGAGAAGGAGAAGCCGGACGCGGAAGTGTCGCCGCGGATCTTGCCGCTTGAGATGGAGGCACTGGATTGGGATTGCGTTTCGCTGAAGTTGATGGTGTATTCGGACACCTTCTCCTCGCCGCCCATCTCCTCAATCCACTTCATCGTTTCCGACTCGTTGGTCTTGAAAAAGCATCGGACCAATGAGTTGCCACTCATTTTGCCGGTGAAGTTTTTGCTTACGCTGTCGTAATTGGCCTTGGATTGTACGGCAGGACAAAGTGTTACTGAAGCACTGCGAGCCTGCTCAACAAGAGTTTCTGCCGCGTCAGTAAGGTAACTTCCGGCCTCATCGAGGAAGGCAAAGAAACTCGGATTGGGCCTTTTCTCTTTGGGTAATTTCTGGATTCGCGCCGTTGCTGTTCTCAAATCACCAATGAGCATTCGTCCAAACGCTCCTGCGGATTCCTTCAGGCCAAGGGCCGGCAGCCCCACGTAGAGGATTTTATTCTGCAATATCACATCCTCCAGAATAATATCTGGCGTGTAGGTGTTGCAAATCTTGCCGAAATCGCCCGAGCCGAATTGGAAAATCTTGCCGGTGACGCCACCAAGAAGTTCTTTCACCTTCCTCATGTCCACGCTGTCTGTTGAGCTGCCGTCCTTGCCCTTCACGGTGAACTGCTGATACCACTGGTCGAAAAGATCGGTCAATCGCTGATTTTTCGTCATTTTCTTTCGGATGGCCGCCATCACCTCGTCACTTTGCAATGCCGTGGCAATATCAAGCGCGTTGTAGGCATGGCCGGTTGCCTTCAGACCACCAATGAAATTCGTCATCGCCGAGGCCGCCGAGGATCGGTAGTGGTCGGTGCCCGCGTTGTTTTCGCTCGTGGGGATCAGGGCCAGCACTCGCGTCCCGATCTCATCAGGATTGCCAAACAGGAAGGGGTTGTAGGTGTTCGAGTTGTCGGGATCGCCAGGCGAGAGGATCAGCAGATCATCCTCGCGGCCGGCGACGGCGCACATGGCCCGCATGAAGGTCACGTTGTCGGCATCCACCTTGCCGTCGATGAACATCAGGCCGCCGCCGCGCATCACCTGCTGAAACATCAGCCAGTTCGCAAGTACGGTCTTGCCGACGCCGGTCATGCCGATCACCGAGAGATGGCGGGTCCATGCCTCCTGCGGGATCACGAGACCCTCGCCCGTGTCGGCCAGGTAGCCCATGTGGACCCCGTTGGGATCGTGGGGCGGAAGGGCTGAGGAGTTCATCTTGAGCCCGTCCTCGTCCTTGAGATCAAAGACGCCCATCGACAGGGCCTCGGCGACACGGTTGGCCAGCTTGACGCCCCCCCAGGAGGCGAGCGCCGCGCCGCCCAGGACGCCGGCCACGGGTGGAAGGCCGAGCAGCGGGTTGGAGAGCAGCGCGCCCGCGCCGATGGAGGAGAGTGCGGCGCTGTCCTTGGTCCCACCAAGGCGCAGCATCACGAGGTCGGAGAACTTGAAGGGCATGGTTTACTCCTGGGGTCTGCTGGGGTATTGTTGCACCACTTCAACGGCTTTTGTTGTACCCAACAAGGGCCAAGGCAAGAGCGGAGGGGCAGTCTCGATGTGGGGTGAGATCGGTAAACACTTGGGCATCTGGTGCTTTTTTGGCCTGATGTTCTTCTTCGGCTACGTCCTTCTGGCAAGCTCGCCGCTGAGCCGGATCGAGCGTACCTGCCTGCCGACCGAGTGGGCAGGCACGGCGCTCGTCTCCACGGCGGGGTTGTTCTCGGCCGAGGCCGAGGTCCGTACCGATCAGGCCATGGGCGAGTTCACCGTGGCTTGCCAGTACCTCGTCTACCGGCAGTTTTTCCGCGATGATTACCTGCGTTTGCGGGCGGCCGAGGAAGCCCGCCAGGCGCAAGAGGCCGCCCAAGATCCCGAGGGTGCTACGCCATGATCCGCGCCTCCCTCCTTACCATCCTTCTTGCCGGCTTCGCGCTTGCGCCGCACGAGGCTCAGGCCACCCGGAAGTTCGACGCCTGCTTCGAGCAGGCCGGCGCGCATTTCGGCATCAGCCCCTTGCTGCTGCGGGCCATCGCCCGACAAGAGTCCTCGTTCAACCCGCGGGCACAGAACCTCTCCAACCGCAACGGCAGTGAGGATCGAGGGCTGATGCAGATCAACAGCTTTTGGTTTCCGAAGCTGGAGCGGGTCGGCATTGACCCGGAAGGGCTTTGGGATCCCTGCGTCTCGATCACGGTCGGGGCCTGGATTCTTGCCGGTGAGATCCGGCGCTACGGCCTCACCTGGCACGCGATCGGCCGCTACAACGCCCGCAGCCCGCAATACATCCGCCGCTACGCAGCGCGCATCCAACGCAACCTCGCCATCGAGCTGCGCGAGGCGCAACGCTTGCGCGAACAAGCCCTTGCGGCGGGCCACCCATGAGCAAGAGTGTCGCTTTTGCCGAACACCGGGCCGACGAGAAGACCGGCGAGGTCATGGCCCTGCGTTACCTGCGCGACGGCCTGCGCCCCTTGCTGCACTATTTCGATGATCCGGCCACTCAAGAGATCATGATCAACGGGCCGGGCGATGTCTGGGTCGAGCAAGCTGGCTGGATGATGAAGGCCCCCGAGTCGGAGAGCGTCACGGCGGATCACATTCGCACCGCCGCCCGAGCGCTTGCTTCGGCGAACGAGCGCGACCTGGTGAAGATCCTCGATTGCCGGATGCCGGGCTACCGCATCTCGGCAGCCATGCCACCGATCGCCATCAACGGCCCCGCCATCACCATCCGCAAGCACGGCCGCACCGTTCTCTCACTGGACGACTACTTGCAGGCTGGCGCGTTCAGCCCGGTCGATCCCCTGCGGGATGAAACCCTCTCGGTGGATTGCCCGGTGTCGCTCGGGCAGATCCGCGAGGGCGGCGAGGCTCTGGCGCGTTTTTTCCGCTGGATGGTCGGCAGCTACAAGAACTTCCTGGTGGCGGGTGCCACCGGCTCGGGCAAGACGACCTTCATCAATGCCCTGATCGACTGCGTTCCGCACAACGATCGCGTCCTCACGATCGAGGACACTGCGGAACTCAAAGTCTCGGCCCCGAACCGCTTGATGTTCGAGGCCAACGACACCTTCGGCATCACGATCCGCCACCTGGTCAAACTGGCACTGCGCAGTCGCCCCGATCGAATCTTTGTCGGTGAGGTCCGTGGAGCCGAGTCCTACGACTTGCTCGATGCCATGAACACGGGCCACAGCGGCGGCGGCGCGTCGATCCACGCGAACTCGGCGATGGATGCGCTGCTTCGGCTCGAGAGCCTGGTCCGCATGTCGCCTGACGCCGCCAACATCCCCTTGGCCGCGCTGCGAGAACAGATCGCCGCGACCATCCACTACGTGATCTTTTGCTCGCGCCGTGAGGGGCGGCGCGGTCCTGCCAGCGTTATCCGAGTCGATGGCATCACGCCCTCCGGCCACTACCGCATCACAGACCTTTTCGGCGAAAGCCTCACTGGAGAACTGCAATGAACGAGAACACCACGATCGCCGAAGCCGCCCGCAACGAAATCGTCGCATCGCCCAAGCCGACCCGCCGCTCGATGATCGGGCCGGTTTTCATGATGCTGATGATGGCGGGTGGGCAGACCTCCGCGACCACCGGCATGGATCGCCTTGGCGGCGGCCTGATTGATGCGATCTGCGGCTTCATCGGCTCGCCCATCGTCTTGGCGGTCGCCGCCGTCGCCCTCATCACCTTGATCGTGCTCTGGATCATGGATGAGGCCAGAGGCTTCATGGGTTCGCTGCTCAAGATCGGCATCGGCGTTGCCGTGATCCTCAACGTCGGCACGATCCTGACGGTCTTTGGCCTCGACCCGCTGAACTGCGGGCAGGTCTTCCGGGTCTGATGGTCCCATGGGCCGCACATCCCCCACCTTTCCGGCCCTGAGCCGACCCCGCCTGCTCTTTGGTGGGGAGTACCGGCTGGTCGTCGGCAACGCCGGCATCGCGCTGGTGATGGCGGTGGCTTTTTGGCTTTGGTACTGGCTCGTCCTTGCGCTGGCCCTGCACATTTTCTTCGTGCAGGTGTCGAAGCGTGAGCCGGAGATCCGCAAGATTTATGCCGCGTACTCGAAACAGGGCGATCGCTACGAGCCCTGGGTGAGTTGTGATCCGATCCGTGGTGAGCGACCGCTGATCCTCGTGAAATCAAAAGGAGTCCTGCTTTGAGCAAGGGTGGCGTCCGTTCCAGTCTGGAGCTTTTGCCGTGGCTGGTCCCGATCAGCGACGGCCTCGTCATCTGCAAAGATGGCGCGATGCTCGCGTGCTACGAGATCACGGGTCTTGATCTGGACAGCGCCACGAGCGGCCAGCACCTTGAGCTTGCCGCTGCGGCCGATCGCTTCGCTGAGGTCTTCCGCGACCAGCCGGTGAGCTTCTGGTGGACCGTGCATCGGCAAAAGACCGAAGAGTACCCGCAGGGGCAATTCCCCTCGATGATCGCAAAGTGGATGGACGACGAGCACCGCGAGTCGTTTTTAGCCGAGGGCGGCTACCGCAACCGCCACTTCGTCTCCGTGCTCTGGATGCCGGCCAAGGCCGCCGTGGGCGTTCTGGATCGCGCCTCGCTGTTCATCGAGGAGGGCCTTTCGCCCTTCCGTGCCGCCATCGAAGCGATCAAGGCAAGCATCGTCAACCGCTCCAGTTTCGCCTTTCGTGCGGCTGAGATCAGCCAGGCGGTGCGCGAGTTCGAGCCCCTTCTGGAGCGGGCCGAGGCGGCGATCTATCTCAACTCGCCGCGGCGCTTGCGCGATGAGGAGTTGCTGGGCTTCTTGTGGTGTTGCGCAAACCCAGGACAGCGGATGACGCCGAAGGCCTGGGACGGGAAATCCCTGCTCGATGGCTACCTGCCCGAGCAGCCGATCACGGTCTACGCGGAGGCCCTGGGCTTTGGTGATGGCGAGAGCCGGCGCTATGCCGCCGCGATCTCGCTGAAGACGCCGCCGACCGAGGGGACGCAGTTCTCGGCCTTCTCCGGCCTGCTCACCATGGACTGCGAATTAACACTCTCCTTGGTCTTCCGGGTCGCATCGACCAAGGAAACCGAGGCGCACATCGCCACCCTCAAGCGCATCAACGAGGCGATGCTGTACCCGCCGACCGCCTACATCGCGGGCGCGGTTCGGGGTGGTGACATGAACCCCTCGAAGATGGATCAGGGCAGGGCCGAGGCCTTGGCCGAGATCGCTCAAGCGAAAGGCGAGATGGCCGCGGGCCGGGTGGTTTTTGGTTGGGCGAACGCGACCCTCGTCCTTTATCACTCGAGCGGCGAAGACCTCTCCGACCGGGTGCGCATCGCCTTGCGCGGCTTCCACACCGGGAAGTTCGTCGGTGCCGTGCGGGAGACGATTCACCTGACCTCGGCCTGGGCCAGTACCTTGCCGGGGCAGTGGCAGGAATGCCAGCGCTGGATGATGCTGTCCTCCGCGAACATGGTGGACCTGGCCCCACTCGTCGGTGTCCGCGATGGCGAGATCGAGAACGAGCACCTGAGCCGGCAGATGGGGTCGCCGCAGCCTTGCCTCACCGTGCTGAACACCGATTACCGCACGCCGTTCTACTTCAATTTCCACAGCGGCGGCGTCGGACACACCCTGGTGTTCGGCCCCTCGGGATCGGGCAAGTCGGTGGCAATGAACTTCCTCATCAGCCAGTTTGGCCGCTACGCCGGCTCGAGGGTGATGATTTTCGACAAGGACTACTCCTGCCGCATCCCGACCCTCTTGCAGGGCGGCGTGCATGTTGATCTCAAGCCGGGAGCCCGGATCAGGCTCAATCCGCTGGCGCTTTGCGCCGAGCCGCGCCATCGCGCCTTCCTCGTGTCCTGGGTCGAGTCGCTGATTTCCTCCCGCGGCTACCGCATCACCACGGCTGATTCGCAAAAAATCTCGGCGGCGCTGGGCGACATGGCGGCCCGCTTCGACCCTTCGCTGATCCGACTCTCCGGTCTGGCGACCCAGCTTGATGGGCACCTCCGGGACGAACTGGCCCCGTGGCTCAAGGAACGCCCGGACGGCGGGCCGGAGGGCTCCTACGCCGACTACTTCGATCACGCCGAGGATGAGCTTGATCTTTCGCGGCACCTCACGGCGATCGAGATGAACGACGTGATGCGCATTCCGGTCGTCGGCCGGGCCTTCTTGGACTACGCCTTCTACCGACTCCGGCTGTTGCTGGAGGGCGCTGGTGATGGCCGGGTCTTCCCGACGCTGATCTACATCGAGGAGGCCTGGTTCTTGATGCAGGATGAGGCTTTCTGCGATCGCCTGATCGACTGGCTCAAGACCTTCCGAAAGCTCAACGCCAGCGTGGTGATGGCCACGCAGAGCCTTGAGGATGTGAGTGGGCTTTCGCCACGGATTCTGGCTGCGCTGCGCGACAACGTGCTCACCCGGCTGTACCTGCCGAACGGCTCGGCGCTGTCCGAGGGTGTGTACGACACCTACCATCGCGGCATGGGGCTCAGTGCCGACCAGATCGAGCGCATCGCGCACGCGGTTCCGCGTGAGGACTACTTTGTGGTCAAGCCCGGCATCGCCAGAATGGTGAAGCTGCGACTCACGCCCTTGCAGATCGCCGCCTGCCGATCCGATCAACGCGCCCAGCGCACCTTTGAGCGCCACTATCAACCTGATCGACCGCTGGACGATTGGGCCGAGGCCTACATCACCGACATGCTGGAGGAGGCACCATGAACACGAATCTTCGTCTGATCGCCCTGTCGATCGCCTTGGCCGCGCCCCTTGCCCAGGCCGGCACCGTGGCCGGCTTCGGCGGGGCGACCGAAATCACGCAACTGTCGAACAACGTGCAGCTTGGCATGGCCTACGCCCGCCAGGTGGAGACGGCGCTCAACAGCGCCCGTCAATACCAGCTCATGATCGAGCAGATCCGGCGAAATCCGGCTGGTTTTGCCGATCGCATGACGAGTGCCGATATTCAGCGCCACATCGCCAATGCCGAGGCCGCCAATCGGATGGTTGAGCGTCTGGATAGCTTGCATCAGAACTCCAGTCTTCTCTACGGCAAGCTGGGGCATGCCCGCGACACGATGGTGGGGATGGAGGCTCGCGGTCACTCGATCACGCTCGAGGAATACTACGCAGCGGTCCATCAGCTCGCCATGGATGAATCTTCGGTGTGGGATGATCGGATAGCTGAGTTCAAGGCTTCATCGTCTCGTGCCGAGGAGGACATCGAATCGGTGAATCAGATCGTGGCGCAAGCGGATGGTATGACGACGGAGATCCAGGGGCTCTCCAGTGTCGTTGCCTCGAATGCGGTGATCGCCCGTCAGTTGGCCGACCTCAATCTGGCCCTGCGCCAAGAAAGCCTGATCTCCTACGGCGACAATCGTAATGAGGCGAAATCTCGGGCCATGGTTGCGGAGAGCCTTTCCAGGATGGCCCGCGAGCGGGCTGAGATTATGGAGTGGGCGAGTCGGCATCCTGAAGTCCCGAGGGATGATTCATGGTGAGGATTTTCAAGACCGGTTGGGCGCGCCAGGTGATGCGCCTGCATTGGGCGCTACTTCCACACAATGCGGCGACCCGGTGGGCGCTGGTTCGCTACATCGCTCGGTGCCCGCAGGAGCCTGGCACCAATTCGAGCCGCTGGCGGGCAAAGTTTGTGACTCGCCGATCCTCGGGGCCGGCTGATCGCTGGCGGCTGTCCGCTCACCTAGCGCTTCATGGGTTGCTCGTTGAAAGGCCGTTCCTGTTCCCCCTGGCGGCGATTGGTACTGCTTTTTTGATGGGAGCCTTGATGGGTAGGGTGATCCAATGATTGCTGATATTTACGACAAACTTTCCACGCTTGGGATGACGCCTGATGGCCTGTATGCTGCCTTTGAGCGCGCCTCCGAAAACTTCTCCGGGGAGCTTATCGTTCCATCCCTGCTTCTTCTTTCGGCGTGCCTTGCTATCCGAATCCTCGTGGGTACGATCAAGGAGGTGATCGACGGCAATCTCGTTGATGTGATCTCAAACGTCGTCTTTGCTGGGCTTATGGGGATTATTCTCTCGGCCCTCATCCTCTGGTGGAACGATGGTGCCTTTTCGGTTCGCGGTTTTTCTGAGCAGACCTATAGGGTGATGTTTGGCATCGTTACCGGCGAGGGTCAGTCCATGGATACCATAGCCCACGCAGTTATCACGCCAGCCACCCATGCTATCGAGGTGATATTCACTCAGTTGACCGGGCTTTCAGGCCGCATCCTGATGCTGCCAGAGGTTCCGGAAAATCCACTATGGGGCATGGTTGCACTCCTGTCGCATATCGTTAGCATTATTTTCTCCATCATCTTTCTTTTTGTGGCATCAATTATGGCTTTTTTGGCCAGCGCATCAATCATTGCTCTGATGCTGGTGGTTTTGTTCTTCATGCTCGCAGGATTGATTGCCATGCAGGTTGGTCTGGCCTTCGGTCCAATCGCCGTGGCGGCTTATCCACTGATCGACACCTGGGCCAAGAAGGTGGTGGGCGTTATCGCTGGAGGTATTGCACAGGCCACGGCGGGGCTTCTTCTGATAACAGTGGTTACTGCCCTGATCCTGAACCTTGGTGATGCTCTGCCAATCGTATCCACCATGGGATTTTCGCCCAACCCACCAGCGCCGTGATGGGCGCAACGGGATCGAATTAAGGACGAAAGTAAAATGAAGATCAATGGTCAAATAACCATCACGGCCCTCCTCCTGTCTATGCCAGCGTTGGCGTGGGCATCCGAAACCGGCACAGTGACGATGATTGCTGTCGTCTTTTTTATTCTTGGCATGGCTGCCGTCGTCATTACATGCGCATTGCTTATTCTGCTATCAATCAAGTTCATGTCGATTGCCAGCGATATTTTTGGTGGCATCGGTAGTAATGCGCTAGGCGGTGTCGGCTCGAAAATGGTGATGGCCGCCGCTGCTGCGGCAACGGCCGGCGCAGCGGGCGCAGCAGCCGCAGCGGCCAAGGTTGGCGCTGGCGGTGGGGCGGCAGGTGCTATCAGCAAGGGTGCGATGGGCACAGGTGGGGCCATCATCGGTGCAGCCAAGGGCGGCGCGGTGAGCCTCGGCAAGAGCATGCTCGGACTCAAGCAGGACTTCGGTGATCGCGGCGGTGGGAGGCCGCCGACAGATGGCGGCCCTGGCGGCCCCGGTGGCGGCGGCCCTGGCGGTCCCGGTGGCGGTGGTGACCACAGTAGTGACGGTCCCGGTCCCGGTCCCGGTGGCGGCGGTGGTGGTGGTGGCCCCAATCGCCCCGGCCCTCGCCTGCGGCCGGGTGGGCATCACGGCCCTGGTGGCAGTGGCGGCCCCCGCAATCGACCGCCCCCGCGCCCAGCCCGCCGCTGATCCGTGCGCTGAGCGCCTTGGCTTTTCACGAGCCCGGCACCGGCTGTTTTCATTGCAGTCCCTCTTGGGTATACTGCCTTCCACTCAGAGGGTTCTGATCCATGCCTGAACAGTCGCAACAAGCCAAGCCGCGCATCGACGTTCGAGCCATGCAAGGCTACCTCGATGTGCTGGAGGCCCCGAAGGTCGAGCGGCGGCGGCAAACGCTCATCATCAGCGTTTTGGCAGTGGCCGTGGCTGCCCTTTCCATCATCATCGCCATGATGATGCCGCTGCGGCAGATGGTGCCCTTTTTCATCGAGGTCGAGACAGCGACGGGCCGGGTCGAGGTCACTGATCGGGTCGCCCAGCGCTTCGAGGCCACCGAGCCCGCCATCCGCTACTTCCTCGGCCGCTGGATCGTGGACAGCTACACGATCGACGAGTCCACCCGGCCTCGGATCGAGGGTGCCCTGCGGTTCCTGCGCGGCCCCGCCATCGAGCAGTTCCGCCGCCTGATCGTGATCGGCGAGCGGCCTTTCGAGCTGCTTACCAACAACCCCTTGCATCGTCGCGCCGTCGAGTTCGTCGCCCCGCCCCAGATCGTCGCCCCCGGCTCGGCGGTCGTTCGCATCGCGCTCGTTGAGGGCCGCAACGTCGTCGGTCGCCGGCAAGTGAACATCCGCTTCGCCATCCTGCCCCCGCAGACGGATGACGACATCCTTCGCAATCCGATCGGCCTTTGGATCACGGACATCTCGGTGGTAAATGAAACCTTCTAACGCGCTGATTCTCGCTGTCGCCATCGGCCTTGCCGCCTCCTCGTTTGGCGTGCTGGCGAAGACCTTGCCGGCGACCCCCGCCGCCACCTCACCGGCTCCGGTGCTGCCGCCTGCGGTGGCGCTGCCCGGCCCTGGTGCTGCGGCCTTCTTCTTGGATCGCACCGACGCGCATCCGGTGGCCGCCAACACGCGCCTGGTCGTGTTCCGCTACTCGGACCAGGTGAGCTTCACGGTTCGCAGCCTGCCGGCCGCATTCACCAACATCGAGATGCCCGGCAATGAGTTGATCCAGGGCGTCTACATCTCCGATCCTTCGAGCTGGTCCTTCCATGTGACCGAGGACCGCCGTCGCCTCCTGATCCGCCCCTCCGCACCCGGAGCCTACGCCACGGGCGTCATCGTCTCCGACCAGCGCTCCTACGAGATCACGCTGATTGCGGTGGGGCAGGGTGAGGTCTGGTTTCAGCGAGTGCGCTGGGATCTTGCCGAAGGCTCCGCGGCCACCGGCATTTTCACCGCAAGCGCTTCCACCGATTCCGACGCTGCTGATACCAGCCTGAGCATCCCGCCCGAGCGCCTTCGCTTTGGCTACACCGTGCGCGGGAGGGCCGATTTCGCACCCAGCACGGTGTTCGATGATGGCGTGCGGACCTGGTTCAAGCTGGGCCAGAGCCAGGACATGCCCGCGATCTTCGCCATCACCGAAGGCGGCATTGATGTCGTCGAGGTCGCCATCCGCGAGGGCTACGCCGTAGTGCCGCGGCTGTCCGAGGAGTGGAAGCTGAAGCTCCACGGTGAAGAAGTCAGGGTGCGCCGTGTCGATCGCTGAAAAGCCCCCGCAATCGCGGCAGATGGTTGTCATGCTCGGCGTGGTGATGATCGCCGTCGTGATCGTTTCCGCGACCCTTGGCTTCCTTTTCTTCTCGCCCGCCACCCGCGTCGATGAGGCTGCCGCCGAGGCCGAACAGGCGGCGATCGCCGATCTTCCCGTCGTCGAGGGGCGACAGGCCGTCGCGCAAGTCGTGGCTCAAGCCGAAGCCGAGGCGGCGGATCGCGCCGCAACACTTCTTGAACGGCTTCGCCAGCAGGAGACGCCAGTAGCGCCCCCGCCTGCTGGCCGAGGTGCGGATGATCGCCTTCCGGC
>Ga0209103_1000112_pt1 | contig 24030 bp, 20 predicted proteins | sample 4C3metaG_FD_184152 | JGI IMG/M metagenome (GOLD analysis project Ga0209103, IMG submission 184152) | Freshwater bacterial and archeal communities from Indian Creek, Illinois, USA - 4C3 metaG (SPAdes) (version 2) | ecosystem: Environmental > Aquatic > Freshwater > Unclassified | place: USA...
GTTGATTTCTGTCGCCAGCGAAATGTCAGAGTGGGAGGCCCGCTCTTACTTAGCACAATTCTTGTTTCGCGGAGAGAGGGTATTTGCCTGCCTATCTACCCTCTCTGGCGGAGAGCGCACTCGTCTAAGTCTCGCCAAACTGCTGCTCCTAGGGCGAAATGTCCTGCTGCTCGATGAGCCTACTAACCATCTCGATATCGAGAGTCGCGAAGTACTGGAGAAAGCACTGCTTAGTTACACGGGCACAATTTTCTTCGTCTCGCACGATCGCTACTTTCTCGACAAGGTGGCGACGCGCCTGTGGCAGTTTAGGAGCGACAAGCAAATTGTCGACCACAGGCAGGACTACAGCAATTGGCGGCAGGCACAGTTCTTCTCCCTACCGGCTACTAAAGGCGCGCCCAAGAAGGTCATAGCGGCCAAAAAGGCTTCCCTTGATGTCTCCGCTTTAGAGAGGGAGATAACTCGCCTCGAAGCTGAGAAGAAAGAGCGCGAAGAGTACATGGCCAGTATGGCATTTTTTAAGCTCAAAGATGGCAAACGGGGCATAGTGGACCGCTACATGTGGGTTTGTTCTAGGCTAACAGAGCTTTTGGAAACATGGGAACAGGCTCTGCAAGACCAATGAGTTGTGCCTAACGGAGCCCTCAATGGCAGAACTATGCGGGGGGTAATTTTTGCTGACCATGTTTGTGGGTCCTTGTCGCTTGACTGCGTAAGCCGATTGATGGATTTCGTTTTCACAAGGGATACTGTCCTTAAATGGCGAACTTAAACCTTTAGAACACAGTGTTTGCACTAGGAGGTTCCCAACATGGATTTTGTGCATTTGCATTTACATACTGAATACAGTCTATTGGACGGATTTGCGAAAATTGATAACTTGATTAAACATGTTAAATCCCTTGGGCAGAAGTCAGTAGCTATAACGGACCACGGCAATATGCATGGAGTAATCGATTTTTATCGTGCGGCGAAAAAAGAAGGCATCAAGCCTATTATCGGCTGTGAGGTCTATATGGCTACGCGCACACGTCTAGACCGCGAACCGAAAATAGATGCCGATAATTACCATTTGGTGCTCCTAGCTATCAATGAGGTCGGTTATAAAAACCTGATAAATATGGTCAGCACAAGTTATCTAGATGGATTTTACTATCGCCCCAGAGTAGATTGGGATCTCTTAGCGGCCCATTCTTCCGGTCTCATCGCCCTAAGCGCTTGCCTAGGTGGCGAGATACCCCAACGCATGATGCGAAACGATCACAGTGGGGCGCGTGAAGTGGCGTGCCGCCTTGCGCAAATTTTCCCCGGGCGGTTCTACTTGGAGATGCAAGAGCATGGGCTACCAGAGCAACGTCCAGTTAATCTCGCCCTTGTCGCCCTAGCACAAGAATTGTCGTTACCGCTCATCCTTACTAATGATGTACACTATGTTTCGCCTAGCGACCATGCGGCACACGATGTACTTCTTTGTGTGCAAATGGCCAAGGCAATTAACGACCCCGGCCGTATGCGTTTTGTGCCGCAATTTCATGCTGCCTCGGCTAAAGAATTGATGGCACGCTTGCCCTACTTGCCGCCTGCTGTTGTAGAGGAGGCTATAGCCAATACGTCGCGCATTGCCGATCAATGCAATGTGGATTTTCGTTTTGATCAAGTGCATTTACCGCAGTACGAAATCCCCGCCGGGTACACCGAGCTGTCTTACTTGGAGAAGTTGTGTAGCGACAAGCTAACTTGGCGCTACCCACAACCGAGCCCTCAGGTGCTTGAGCGCCTTGTCTACGAACTAGATATCCTGGGGAAAGCGGGCTATGCCGGCTACATGTTGATTGTGCAGGACTTTACTAGCTTTGCGCGGCAACAGGGTATTCCTGTAGGCCCAGGTCGCGGTTCGGCTGTAGGCTCAATCGTAGCCTATATTTTGGGTATCACTGATCTAGACCCCTTGCCTTACGATCTGTTGTTCGAACGTTTTTTGCATCTTGAGCGCATCAGTATGCCGGATATAGATATTGATTTTTGCTACGAGCGCCGTGATGAAGTAATTAAGTATGTAACGGACAAGTACGGTCACGAAAATGTCTGTCAAATTGTGACTTTTGGTACCCTTGGGGCACGTGCGGCCGTGCGCGATGTGGCAAGGGCCCTCTCCATACCGCTTCCTGAAGTCGATCGCATTGCCAAGTTAGTTCCTGAGGAAGTAAACATTACCTTGAAGGACGCCTTGGAGAGGTCTGCCGATTTGTCTGCGCTCTACAGCACAGACCCGCGCATTAAAGAACTCTTAGACCTAGCGCAAGCGCTAGAAGGCGTGCCGCGTCACCTGTCCGTCCATGCGGCGGGGGTGGTTATTGCTCCTTCTCCCCTCCACACCTTGATCCCTCTGGCCAAATCAGGGCAGGCAGTTATAACGCAGTTTGATATGGATACCGTACAAGAGTTAGGTTTGCTTAAAATGGACTTTCTTGGTTTGCGTACTCTTACGGTAATCCGCTACTGCCTCGCTAACATTAAGGCAAACACCAACCTAGATGTGGATTTTGCCCAAGTAGGATTTGAAGATGCCGACACTTATGCCATGATTGCCCGTGGTGATACCTTGGGGGTGTTTCAGCTTGAGGGCGGAGGGATGCGCAATTTCTTCGCTAGACTGCGCCCTACTTGTTTTGAGGATGTTGTGGCGGGCATTTCGCTGTTTCGCCCCGGTCCCATGGAGCAAATTCCCCGTTACTTGGCAGGGAGGGATTCTCCGGAGGACATTGAATACGCCGACCAGCGCTTGGAGCCAATCCTCAAGGTGACCTATGGTTGTCTTGTCTATCAAGAACAGGTGCAGCGTATTTTTCGTGAGCTAGCTGGTTATTCTCTGGGCCGGGCAGATGTAGTTCGACGAGCTATGGCCAAGAAAAAACCCGAAGTTATGGCCCTCGAACGAGAATATTTTTTAAATGGCATCGTAGCCGAAGAGGGTGGCGCAAAAGTTGTTCCTGGCGCACTCGCTCTGGGCCTGTCTAAGCAGGTAGCCAACAGCATTTTTGATTTAATGGCGGAGTTCGCGAAATATGCGTTCAACAAGTCTCATGGCGCAGGCTATGCGGTCTTGGCCTACCAAACGGCATACCTGAAGTGTCACTACCCGCGTGAATTTTTGGCGGCCTTACTCACCTCGGTGGCTGGCAACACGGATAAGTTGCAGTTGTACCTGGAGGAGTGTAGGCGCTTGTCCATCAATGTCTTGCCCCCTGACATTAATGAAAGTGAGGCTAATTTCGTCGTCAAGGGTGACGCCATTCGCTTCGGCTTGGCGGCTATTAAAAACGTGGGCAGCAAAGTGATTGAACCAATTGTGAGGAACCAGCGTGCGGGTAGATACGCAAGTCTTTATGACTTCTTGCTAAGGGTCAATGATGGAGTAGCTAATCGGCGCACCGTCGAGCACTTGATTCGAGCCGGTGCCATGGCTTCGCTTGGTTTGAACCGCCGCCAGCTGCTCGAAATTATGGAAGAGTGTTTTGATAAAGTAGCGCAGGAAAAGCGGCAACGCGATACTGGGCAAATTTCCCTTTTTGACATGTTCGGGGAGGCCGAAGCGAGCAAAGCGGCCATCAAGGTTCCCGATATCGCTGATTTTAGTTTCAGTGAGATTCTTGAAATGGAAAAGGAATTGCTGGGTTTCTACGTATCTGGCCACCCACTTGATCAGTATCGAGCCGTTTTACAGAAGCACGGGAAACATCTCATCGGTTTGCTCAACGATTGCGAAGACAAGACAGAGGTCACGGTAGCTGGTATGATTAATGAGGTCAAGGTCATTGTCACCAAGGCTGGTCGACGCATGGCCTTTGCGCAAGTGGAGGACTTTAGTGGCATCATCGAAGTGGTATTCTTCCCCCAGATTTTTGAACGGCAAGGGGAGCAGCTCGTAGCTGGGCGCGCAGCCATGCTGCGCGGGGCCATCAACCGGCGCGAAGAGCGCCTATCGCTGGCGGTTAACGAAGTCACCTTGCTTGGGCTAGCGGTATGTGAGAGAGATAAAGACCCGCAGCCAGAAAAAATCTCTTTGCGTCTCGGGGAGCAAGATAAGTCGCTTCTTTTAGAGCTGCGTTCTGTCTTGCAACGCACTCCCGGTCCCATTCCTGTCTACTTGCGTATGTCAGAGGCCACGATAAGAGTTGATTATAGTCTGAACGTCGAGTTTAGTCCTCACCTCAAAGATGAGCTAGAAAGAATGCTGGGAGCAGAAAACATAGAGATATTATGGAGGTGCCCATGAAAGATATTGTTATCCGCAAATTGTCCGAGCGTGGGGTAGAGCTAATAGCCATCGCGGCTATTGTGAGTGAGCTGCAAAAGCCCTACAATCCTGACCTGACGCCAGAAGTTTGTCTCAGCACGGTGCTAGCGGTACTAGACAAGCGCGAAGTCCAGCATACTGTTCTTGTCGGGATAGCGCTTGACACTTTAGCCGAACAAGGGCACTTGCAAGACCCTCTCTGTGCAATTGTCAGTGAAGATGAGCCGCTTTTTGGCGTCGATGAGATTCTCGCCCTAGGCATTACCAATGTCTATGGTACCATAGGGCTGACGAATTTCGGTTATCTCGATAAAGTCAAACCGGGCATTCTGCACGAGCTGAACAACCATCCCACAATGGTTCATACATTTCTTGACGACTTAGTAGCAGCGATTGCTGCTTCCGCGTCGGCTCGCATAGCACACAATATATTTAAATCGGTATCTTCTTAGCGACAGAAAAGAGGGATCTAGATGATGAAGATAGGGGTGCTCACGAGTGGCGGTGATGCGCCAGGCATGAATGCCGCCATTAGAGCCGTAGTACGTAAGGGCATTAGTGAAGGGTTTGAAGTGTATGGCATCCGCCGTGGTTATGCGGGCCTCGTAGCGGGCGACATGACAAAGCTTGATGCGGGTTCCGTGGCCGATACTATTCACCGCGGCGGCACAATACTGCGCACTGCACGCTCACCTGAGTTTAGGACGAGCGAGGGCTTTCAGCGCGCGCTCGCTGTACTGCGGGAAAGGCAGATCGGAGCGCTTGTTATCATCGGTGGCGATGGCTCGCTACACGGAGCGCAGAAACTGTATGAGAACGGCGTTCTTACCGTCGGGATACCTGGGACGATAGACAATGACATTCCGGGTACGGAAGAGTGCCTAGGGTTTGACACGGCGGTAAACACGGCTGTAGAAGCCATGGATCGCATTCGTGACACAGCTACGTCGCACGAAAGAACCTTCGTTGTTGAAGTGATGGGTCGTAACTCTGGGCAGCTGGCGGTCGCGGCAGGCATTGCCGCGGGCGCAGAATCAATAATGGTACCAGAAGTGCCTCTCCCCTTGGAGGAGATCTGCGCCAGGCTTAAGCGTGGCCAGCAGAGGGGCAAGCTCTACAGTATTATTGTAGTATCGGAAGGCGTGGGATCTGGCGTGGCCATTGGTGAGTATGTGGCCGCCTGCTCGGGCCTCGAAACTAGGGTCACTGTCTTGGGCCACGTGCAGCGCGGCGGGACGCCTAGTGCCCGTGACCGCATGTTGGCCAGTCGTATGGGCGCTATGGCGGTGGAGTTAATTAAAGATAATCGCGGAGGGCTAATGGTGGGCGTAAAGCGGGGCGAAGTTGTCGCCATGTCCATAACGGAAGCGCTCCAAAGTGGCCCCAATTTTAGGCACGACTTGTACCAGTTGGCTGCAATTCTCGCCCAGTAGGAGGATGGTTATGGAGTATCGCACACTTGGGTTGACGGGCCTTTTAGTGTCGAGACTAGGTTTAGGCGGCATACCGATACAGCGCACAACGCAGTCAGTTGCCGATGAGATGCTTGCCACTTGCCAAGACCTAGGAATCAATTTCATCGACACGGCCAGAGGGTATCGCGATAGTGAAGAAAAAATAGGCCAAGCCCTGAAGTCGAGGCGAAGTTCTTTTTACTTGGCCTCCAAGTCTGCACGACGGGATGCTGCAGGCTTTAGGCAGGATTTAGAGCTCGGACTTAAGCTCTTGCAGACCGACTACATTGACATCTATCAACTACATATGGTGAGTGCGCTCGATGTATGGGAGCAAGTGCAGGCCAAAGACGGTGCATTATCCGCACTTCTCGCTGCGCGAGAAGAAGGTTTAGTGCGATACATAGGTGTTACTAGTCACAATAATGACGTGCTCGAAGTAATAATTAAGAGTAATCTCTTTGATACAGCACAGTTTCCCTTAAATGTTGTGGAGTCGCAGTTTGAAGGATCACTGGCGGCGTCTAAGGAGCTTCACATGGGGACTATCGCTATGAAACCGCTAGCGGGTGGTGCCCTACAGCGAGCCGATTTGGCTTTGCGGTATCTTCTGTCAAGCGACATCGACACTCTAATCCCAGGCATGGATACGGTAGAGCAGCTACACGCGAACTATGAGGCGCTACAACGCGGCGTGCTATCGCCGGAGGAGTTGGCTGAGCTTTCTCGCGATGCCAAGTCCTTGGGCGAAGACTTTTGCCGGCGTTGTGAATATTGCCTTCCTTGCCCGCAGGGTATTCGCATTCCCACACTGTTTATCCTCGAAGGCTATACAAATCGCTATGGGTTGCAAGAGTGGGCACGTGAACGTTACTTAGGGATGTCAGCCCGTGCCGAAGACTGCTCCGCGTGCGGTATCTGCGAGCAGCGCTGCCCCTATGGGCTCCAGATACGACGCAAGCTCAAAGCGACGGCAGAGGTTTTCAGACAGATTTAGGGAGGTATTTTTTTGGCAAAAAACATTGCTATCGTCGGTGCCACGGGTGCAGTGGGTCAGACTCTGCTGCAGGTATTAGCGGAACGAAACTTTCCCCTAGGCGAGGTACGGCTCTTGGCCTCAGGTCGCTCTGCGGGCAAGCAGTATACCTTTCAGGGGCAACAATTGACTGTCGCTGAGGCTCGGGCGGAGGCCTTCTCTGGTGTGGATATCGCCTTTTTCTGTGCTTCGGGTGAGGTAGCAAGAGCACTCGCCCCAGCCGCGGTGGCCAGTGGGGCTGTTGTCATTGACAACAGTTCAGCCTTTCGCCTTGATAACGAAGTGCCGCTCATCGTGCCCGAGATCAATGCTGGAGCAATTGGCAGTCACCGTGGGATTATCGCAAACCCAAATTGTTCGACGATCATTATGGCCGTGGCCCTAAAACCCCTCTACGATGCGGTAGGCCTTAAGCGCGTAGTGGTATCAACATACCAAGCGGTGTCCGGGGCTGGCATTGAAGCGGTGGAAGAATTAAAAGATCAAGTGCTAGCTTTCGCAGAAGGGAAAAGCGTGGCCGCAAAAATTCTCCCCACAGCTGCCGCCAAGAAACATTACCAGGTAGCCTTTAATGTCATACCTCAAGTTGATCTATTTGCGGAGCACGGGTACACCAAGGAAGAGTGGAAGATGGTCTATGAAACGCAGAAGATTTTTGGCGATGATACCCTCGCGATAACTGCGACCACCGTCCGCGTACCGGTGATGTGGTGTCACTCTCTCTCAATCAATGTCGAAACCCAGCACTCACTGTCGGTGACGCAGGCGAGAGAATTGCTGAGACGATCCCCAGGGGTGGTTCTTCTCGACGATACGGAAAACCAAGTCTACCCCATGCCAATTGATTTTCCGGATCGGGACGAGGTTTTTGTGGGGCGATTGCGGCAAGATTTTAGCCTGCCGAATGCTTTCAACCTGTGGGCGGTGGGCAATCAACTCAGAAAGGGTGCGGCAACAAATGCTGTGCAAATTGCCGAGATTCTCAAATGAAAAATGATTAGGGATGCGGCGGCCAAAGTCGATTAAAGGACTTAAGGCCTCACCCCCGAATAGTAACTCGGGGGTGATATTTTTGGCAAAAAGTAAGTGGAGCCAAGCAGTACATGCAGGGAAGGACCTTAAGGTGCCGCGTACCCAGCCGACCGTGCAGCCTATTTATCAGACGTCCGTCTTTAGCTTCAACTCCTTAGAAGAGGTCGATCAGGCTTTTAGCGGAGAAGAGGGGGCATTTATCTATTCCCGCTATGGTAATCCCACTGTGCACGCCTTGGAGCAGGCTTTAGCTGTATTGGAAAGTGCCTGTAGTGGTATCGTTACTTCCTCCGGCATGGCAGCTATTACGGCAACTTTGCTCTCTTTCTGCAGTGCAGGCGATCACATTGTAGCCGCCGAGGACCTTTACGGTGGAACCCATGCCCTAGTTGAGAGAGAGCTCTCACGGTTTGGAATTTCGACCAGCTTTGTCGATGCCACTTTGCTCGATAAGGTGGAGGCGGCTATTCGCCCTAACACCAAGGCCATCTTTGTCGAGACGATATCTAATCCCTTAATGAGATTGGTCGACTTTTCGGCCCTCGCGGTGTTTAAGCGGGCCTACAAGCTGAAACTGGTAGTGGATAACACCTTTGCCTCACCTATGTTGTGCCGACCCTTTGAGCTTGGTGCAGACCTGGTGGTGGAAAGTCTAACGAAGTATATTAACGGACATTCGGATGTAACTGCTGGGGCGGTAGTGGGAAGTGCGGATGATATTGAGAGAATTAGGCCACTGCAAATTCAACTTGGTGCCACGGCAAGTCCCTTTGACGCTTGGTTGGTCATGCGGAGCATAGGCACCTTGCCTCTGCGCATGCGACAGCATACGGAGAGCGCACTCATTTTGGCCAATTTTCTGACGGAGCAGGCAGGTGTCCTGCGCGTGCACTACCCAGGGCTACTGGGGCATCCTCAGCATTACCTAGCACAAAGACAGCTCAGTGGTTTCGGTGGAATGCTCAGCTTTGTGGTCGAAGGTGGCAGCTATGGTGCAGAACAGTTAGTAAAGGCGCTCGACATGGTAGATTTCGTGCCAAGTCTTGCCGGCGTCGCCACTACCATTTCGCACCCTGCGAAAACAAGCCATCGTGCGCTCACATCTCTGGCACGGGCTAGACTAGGTATTGATGAGGGGATGATTCGCGTTTCGGTTGGACTTGAGGACCCGGCGGATATTTGTGCCGATTTTGCCCAGGCCTTGCGTTGCCACGCGTAACCCTCTCGCGCCGTGATATGCTAGAGGGAGTTCTTTTGCTGCAAAAAATCAACGAGGTGATGACATGAAGATACTGTTTCTCTTATGGATAATCCTTGTGCTGGTCATGAGTGGCCCCATGCAGGCGCAGGACCCTGTTGATCCACCGCTTGACCCTGTCATGGAGGAAGCTGTGGTGGAATTTGCTCGGGCGCGAGTCTTGAGCTTGGAAGAACTGCCCGGAGAAGGCGGCACTGATGAGTTTGGCTTTCCGCTACGCCGCTTCACGGCCGAGCTAGAGCTCGTGAGCGGACAGTTTCGTGGTCAGATTGTCGAGATTGACCATGTTTTAACGGGGACCCCCGCCTACGATATAGTTATCGAAGTGGGCGATAGAGTTCTCGTGGGGGTGGAGACTTTGCAGGGCGATCTCCTAGAAGTCGTCATCGCCGACCACGAGCGAGACCGGTCGCTCTACGCCTTGACTCTGCTCTTTGCAGCCTTGCTAATAGGCCTAGGCGGGAAAAAGGGTTTTAAGAGTCTCCTGTCGCTCATCGTTATCGGGATATTGATTCTCTATGTGTTTGTGCCTTTTCTTCTGCGGGGAGTGAGCCCCATCTTGCTTTCCATCGCTGTCTCAGCCATGGCCACTATATTCACCATGTTCCTCGTCGGGGGCGTCAACCGCAAAAGCATTGCGGCCATAGTGGGGACTCTGGGCGGAGTCTCTGTCGCCGGTATCATCGCGATTGTAGTGGGAAGCGCGACAAATGCCTCTGGCTTATCCGGTCAAGAGGCGCAGATGCTGATGTTTATACCACAAGGCATTACCTTTGATTTTCGCGCCTTGTTAATGGCCAGCATCATCATCGGTGCGCTAGGCGCGGTCATGGATATCGGCATGTCAATTTCTTCAGCGATGACGGAGATCCGCCGCGCTGCCCCCACTCTGTCTCGACGGGCCCTATTTTGGTCGGGCATGAATGTAGGGCGCGATGTGATGGGTACTATGGCCAACACCTTAATCCTCGCCTACACCGGTGGATCGCTAGCACTACTCTTGCTAGTCACGGCCTATGAAGTTGAATTTATCAGGCTTATCAACATGGACTCTATTGCCAGCGAAGTCTTGCGCGCCTTAGCAGGCAGTGTCGGCCTAGTTGCCGCCATTCCTATCACGGCGCTGGCTGCAGCTTGGCTGATGCGGCCAACGGAACATCACCAGAGTTGATAAAAGCAAACAAGTGGCTGCCCCGTAAGAAGGGGGCAGCCACTTTTATACATCGATGACAAGACAGGCTTTAGCCAAGATAATTTCCCGGGAAAATTGCCGCTGCGCCTCGGCTAGGAGAGAGTCTAGCTGTTCTAGTGGATAGAAATGAGTAAGGACAAGTCGTTTTACACCTGCCATCTCTGCCAAACGACCGGCATCATGTGCGCTAAGATGCAAAGCTACATTTGGCCCCTTGTTTTTCTCCAAAAAGCTCGCCTCGGCTAGGAGCAGGTCCGCCCCCCGACAAAAGTCGACTAAGGGTTCATGCCAAGCAGTGTCACCAGTGTAGACTAATGTGCGACCACCTATCGACGCCTTAACAGCTATCGTAGGGTAGGGGTGTAGGGTGCTGGCAAAGTCAAACTGTAGATCACCTATGCAAAGTGCTGATCCCTGCTGGATGGTAGAGATATTGAGCGCATCCAAGAACGGCAAGGACGAACGCTCCAGTTCGGGCTTGCTGGGCGCAAAGACGGGCAGGGGAGATGCTTTCCCCGCACGCATGCCTAAAAACCGGGCATAGCGTAGTACCAAGAGGTCGCAATAATGATCGGCATGGAGGTGGCTTAAAACAACCGCCGACAGCGCGTCACTCGCTACGTCGCACACTTGGCCAAGCCTACTGACTACGCCGCTGCCACAGTCGAGCAGCACCTTGGTCGAGCCACTCTGCAGCAAGTACCCCGGCCCGGCGCCATGCGAGGGTGGGTAGGGGGAGTAACAGCCCAGTATGTGTAGCTTCATGGCAGAGTGAGCTGCCAATTTCCGACTTCAGCCACCAGTTGGTAATTGGTCAGATCAAAGTGTATTGGTGACACAGAGACATGGCCCTGAGCTATGGCCCAGACATCAGTATGGGGGGTGAGGTCTTCCACCACATTATTGCACATCCAAAAATAGTCTCGCCCCAGAGGGTCCTGCCTCTTGTCAAAACTGTTACTGTACCTGCGGCGACCTAGATTGGTGACAAATACTTGGGAGGGAGTGTCTTTGGGCCAATTGACATTGAGCAATGTATCAGGAGGCAAATCGCGACTCTGCCAAGTCCTGGCTAAGTAAGAGGCGAATTCCGCCGCAGGTTCGTAGTTCGTGTTTCGCACGTCAGCCAGAGAAATGGCGATGGCGGGCAGCCCAAGCATCGCTGCTTCAATTGCGGCCGAAACGGTGCCCGAGTAGAGTACATCCGTACCCAAGTTGGCTCCTCTGTTGATGCCGGAAACAACGATGTCGGGCCTTGTGATCAATTGCGCTTCAAGGGCCAACTTGACGCAGTCGGCCGGGGTGCCGTCTACGGCATAAGCCAGGTCGGCAAAGTCTAGTGTGAGATGACGCGCTCGCAGCGGGCGGTGGACGGTGATGGCGTGGCCGGTCGCACTGCGCTCCCGATCTGGGGCTACTACAGACACGGTGCCAAGTGTGCGAAGGGCGGAAGCCAAGGCTCGAATGCCCGGTGCATAAATGCCATCGTCGTTAGTTACCAGTATGTGCATAGTTTAATCAGCTACCTCTCTGCTCTATCTCAAGCAATAGCGTACAAGCCCCAATCGTTGGCACGACTAGCCCAGGGATTTTTCGATATAGATGCTAAACCACATCTGAAAGACAATTATGGCCCACAATCTTCTGCTGTGGTCTTTTTTCCCGCTGGCATGTTCTGCCAGCAAGTCAAGGGCGTACTTCTTGTTGATGTACTGTTCCCCAGTGCTGTTTTCAAGCAGTTGGCGCACATCTTCGAGCCACTCTTTCTTCATCCACTCCCGTGTCGGTACGGGAAAGCCTCGTTTAGGTCTGAAAGCAACATCTTGTGGAAGCCAAGCGGTGGCGGCTTGGCGCAAGACGTACTTGGTCATGTTTTCGGCGATCTTGAAGTGAGGAGGAATGGTGGCCGCAAATTCTACCACATGGTGATCGAGAAAGGGCACGCGCAGTTCTAGCGAGTGTGCCATCGTCATGCGGTCGGCCTTGACCAGGATATCTCCCGAAAGCCAAGTATTAAAATCGAGATATTGCATCTGCGAGATTTCGTCTAGATGCGCGCTCTCAGCAAAATACGGGGCTGTCACGGCCGTAGGTAGTAAGCGGCGGGAGCGAAAGGGCAGCAGCTTATCCTTTTGTTCCTCAGTGAATATCAAGGCATTGCCGAAGTAGCGTTCCGCCAGCGGCGTCGTGGCGCGACGGATATAATCCTTGCCCTTAGTGCCCTCAGGCAATAACTGCGCCCCCTTGGCAAGGAGGTACTGTGCATATTTGGGGACAAAGCCAAACTTGCGCACTTCTGCCGGCTCGCGGTAAATGCCATAACCGCCAAATACTTCGTCTGCACCCTCACCACTTAAAACCACAGTGATATCGCGACTGGCCCTTTCGGCCACGAAGTAGAGGGCGCAGGCGGCGGGGTCGGCCACAGGCTCGTCCATATGCCAGATAATGCGCGGCAGTGCCTGCCAAAATTCTTGTGCAGTCACTTTGACTTCGTGGTGAGAGGTTCCGAGCACTTCGGCCGTGCGGCGAGCCTCGGAAAGCTCATCGTACTTAGTCTCATTGTATCCCACAGAATAAGTCGAAAGATTCTCTTGACGCTTGAGCAAGGCTACGATGACGCTAGAATCAACGCCGCCCGAAAGGAAAGCCCCTCTCGGCACGTCGCTCATCATGTGCATGCGCACTGCCTCGCCTAGGAGGTGTTTTGTGCCTTCAATGAAGTGCGTCAGAGGTTTATCTTCGGGCTTAAACTCTAACTGCCAGTAGCGCCTAAGCTCGAGGTGGCCATCCTTAAAGCTAAAGTAGTGGGACGGCGGCAGGCGGAAAATGCCTTCGAACAAGGTCGCTGGGTCAGGTACAAATTGAAAGGTGAAGTAGTGCTGTAGGCTATCTTCGTTCACTTTGGCCGTTACGCTGGGGTGGGCAAGAATTGCCTTGGCTTCGGAAGCGTAGATGAAACGTTGCCCCTGTATCGCGTAATAAAAAGGTTTAATGCCAAAACGATCCCTAGCGCCGTGCAAGGTGTTGGTCTTGGTGTCCCACAGGACAAAGGCGAACATACCGCGTAGCTTAGTGATGCCTTCCATGCCAAGCTCTTCATAAAGGTGGATTATGACTTCGCTGTCAGTCAGTGTAGCAAAGCGATGGCCGCGCGTGAGGAGCCAGGTGCGCAGTTCGAGATAGTTATATATTTCGCCGTTAAAAGTCATCCATACGGTTTCATCTTCATTTGCCATGGGCTGATGCCCTGCGGCCAGGTCTATAATGCTCAATCTGCGAAATCCGAGGGCCACGGCGTCATCTACAAAGGAACCGCTATCATTTGGACCGCGGTGTACAATGTCACCCATCATGCCGCCTAGCATTACGCTCTTTTCTTTGGGGCTAACTTCTTTGTCCAAAAAACCGGCTATACCACACATTAACAAGCATCCTCCTCAGCCTGTCCAGGATTAAAATCTCCTGGCACTAGTCTACCCATATAATCTTTCTCATGCGCGGGTGTCTTTTTGGTTCGCCCCAGTTTGCAGATAGACCACCGCTAAAATGACTGTAAGAACCCCGAACCATTGTAACGGACGCAATCGCTCACCGAGCAACAATGCCGCAATGAAGACTCCGCTCAAGGGCTCAAGAGCGCTGGCGATCGAAGCCTTGGCAGCTCCTACAGCTTTGACGCCTACAATGTAGAGCAGGATAGCCAGGGCTGAGGAAACAAGCCCGATGAAAAGCCCAATCAGCCACATATCTACAGTTAAGCTACCATCAAACATGTATAATGGCGGATTGAGAAGAATTAAGAAGAGGGCGCAGTAGGTGATGGAATATGTAGTTACGACTAGGGCGTTTTGCTGAGCCGTAGATTTTTGCCCCAAGAGCGTAAAGGCGCTGTAAGACAACGCCGAAAAGGTCACCCAGGCAAAGCCTACGAGAGAGGTGCTTAAATTGGTAGTGCCATCTTGAGACACGAGGGCAGTACCCAGCACGGCGAGCAAGGCAGCGACAAGTACTGCGCGCCCTAGACGCTCTTTCCACAACAGACTGGCAGTGATGATAGTGATAAGTGGATGGATGTAAAAGACGATGCTCACAAGGCCAGCCGGCAAGTGCTGCAAAGCGAAAAAGAAGCCTAGCGACGTAGAGGCGTAGGCAACTCCTTGCGCTACGAGCCATAGTTGAAACCGGGGCGTAACCGCATATTTCTTGATGCCCACGACAAGGGCAACAGCCCACATCATGAGCGCAGCTAGTGTAAAGCGCACTGTCAGGAGACTGAGGGGCGTATAGCCTAAGGCAAAGCCAAACTTGCCCATAGAGCCCAAGAAACCAAAGCAAAGAGAGGACAGAGCTATGGCCGCGTAGCCGATCTTTGGCGTCATCTCTCTCCTCCTCTCGCAACCTTTGTTCATCATAGCATATTTGCGCATTCTTGATTAGCATCTGTTTTTGCCCTCATTGATTAAGTGGCAGCTGGCGTCCCTGTGTCGCGAGGACTGAGCCTAGATGTCAAGTCAGGCTAGATAGCAGGATATTCCGCATCGACAGAGAACTAAGCGCATGAATATATTCGACAGGGGGTAGGTCTACTTGTCCGAACTATTGCGGCCTCTACGACTAGGGTGTCACTACGTGCGAAATCTGTTGCGCAGTACCAGCAAGGCGCCCCACTACGTTTACTTTCGCCTTGAAAGCCCGCTTCCCCAGTTGCGGCAGCCAAGACCTAAGTGGTGGCATCGCTTCATGGCTAAAAACCCGCTGAGCCTCGAGGAACTTGCGGAGCGATTTGCCCGCATCGGGGCGCACAAGAACATAAGAGGCGTTGTGCTGCACCTGCGTGAGCTCGCACTTCCGGAGGCGCACTTAGAGAGTCTGCAGGAGATGCTTGATTCCCTGCGACAACTCGGCAAGGAAGTTGTGGTGTGGTCAACTAGCTACAAGCGCGTGTCATACCGCGTGGCACTCCATGCCGACAAAGTCTTACTGCAAGAGGGCGGGAGCATTGGTGTGCTGGGGTTAACTTCAACGCACACCTATCTTGGCGACAGCCTTGATTGGCTTGGGCTCAAGATGGATGCGGTGCAGATCAGCCCCTATAAGTCTGCCGCCGACAGGCTCGTGCGCAGTGATATGTCTGCAGAAGTGCGCGCGATGCACAATTGGCTACTTGACTCTTACTACACCTCACTAAAACGCGACATCGCGCGTGGGCGCAGCATTTCCCATGAGAAGGCAGAAGAAATTATCAACAGCTCGCCCTACACTACCAGCCGCGCATTAGACTTAGGCCTCGTAGATGGCGTATTGAGTGAAGAAGAACTGCCGCAGTATCTCGCCAAGGATGGTCAGGTAGCGGAGATTATCTCGTGGAGCAAGGCAGAGAAGGGGCTATCTTTGCTGCCCCCCGCTCGTCGCGATGCCTGCATTGGCGTGATCAGAGTGACCGGTAGCATCGTCGACGGCTCATCCCAAAAACCTCCGTTCAAGCCACCATTCTCTATCCCCTTCCTCTTTAATGAGCGAGTCGGTGACATAACAGTCGTAGCCCAAGCGCGAGCCGCACTAGCAGACAAGCGCGTTAAAGGCGTGCTGCTCTACGTGGATTCAGGAGGCGGCTCGGCGACAGCCTCAGAAGCAATGTATCAGGCTCTAGCTAGACTTGCCGCTAGGAAACCCGTGGTGGCCCTCATGGGCTCGGTCGCCGCGTCGGGTGGCTACTATGTTGCTGCCGCCGCACAGTGGGTGGTGGCTTCGCCCGGCACCCTGACAGGCTCAATCGGCGTGCTGACGGGCAAGCTTGTGGATGGGCCGCTGTTAAAGAAACTGCTGGCCAATCGCATGGTGCTAACGCGCGGAGAGAGTGCCCTGCTACAGTCCTCCGACAAACCCTACAGCGAGCGGGAACGTCAAATTGAGTGGGAGAGCATATCCTCAATTTACGAGCTTTTCTTGCGGCGAGTAGCCAAAGCACGCCGCACTACCACGTCCGAGATAGATGCAGTAGGCGGCGGGCGCGTATGGACCGGAGAGCAGGCCTACGCGCATGGGCTAGTAGACGAGTTGGGCGGACTCAAGGCAGCGCTAGCTAAGGTGCGAGAGTTAGCTAAGCTTCCTCCGCACATTGCCCCGCGCGATATACAAGTAAGCACACAGCAGGCCCCCTTGCCTGACCCAAGTCCCGCAGCTGCATTTAACTATGCACTAGAGAGTACGAAGCTCTTTAGCTCTTCCCGCGCGCTTTGTTTGTGCCCGTATGAGGAAGAGGGGGAATAAAACACGCAGAAGTGCGCGCTACATGTTCAGTGTGCAGTTTTATCGCGCGGGTTTACTTGGTACATGCCCTTCTCGCGGCGCATGTAGCCGTTGATGATGAACTCGCGTCTGACTGTGCAGTAGTCAGGGCAGACGGTCTTAATGTGCTCGTTCACCTCGTCTTCGGTGTAGGTGCGCTCCAGGACAAATAGCTTCAGTATCTCTTCTAGCGCATAGAGTTTCTTTTTGCGCTGTACAGGCATGTCTTTAAGGCGTCCGCCGACAAAGAAGGCATCTAGCACCTTTTGGCGCTCGTCTTTCTTTGGGCGGGGAGTATCCGTAGCTTCACCCTCACCAAACACAGAGCGGTTTAACTCATGCAATCTAGTGGTGTCCAAGGCGTAATAGATCGTAGTGTCTTCACGTACCGATTTAACCAATTCTAGGCGTTTGAGCCGCCCGATGTGGTGACTGACCGTAGGTGCGCTAACCTCAAGTTCACGGGCAAGTTCCGAGCCACACATGGGTTTTACAGCAAGTAGCCCGATGAGCTTCAAGCGCGTCGCATCTGCTAATGCGCCGTAAAACTCTACTAACATCTCCATACGTGAAGCATCCACCATGGCATGCCACCTTCTTTCAGCAGTATCTAATTAGATGATAACAAAAATATGCGAGCTGTCAAGAATCTGTGTCGCGCTACCATATTGACAGAGGTGAGGTGCAGGTGTAATATGTCATTGATATCATTGTGATATCAAAATCTGCAGGGAGGTCTGGTAGCTATGGTAAGTTCAAACGGAGAAATCAGGCAGTCGCCACAAGAGGAAGTTGCTCCGCCGTCTATCCCCGGGATGTACGTACTAGTGCTAAATGTGCTACTGATGGTTGCCGCAGCGATAATGTCTGTCTATGGGATTGTGTGGTTGGTAAACGACCTAAGTCTTGCTGGGGAGCCGCGCCTTATCAGCCTCGTATTTACGGTGCTTGGCTTGTTTTACCTCCTGGTAAAGGGGCCAGTCCTCTTTTTTGGGCTTAAAGTTATACGCCCTAACGAAGCCCTAGTACTGACCCTCTTCGGTAAGTACTACGGCACGTTACGAGAGGCTGGATTTTACTTTGTCAACCCCTTTGTTTCTGCTGTTAACCCTACGACGGGCATTCAACTGACAACCGGCGCGGTCGCCGGTAAGCTAGAAAAAAATGTGTTGGTCGATTCCCCCAGCAAAATCATCTCGCTTAAGGCTATTACACTGAATAACGAGAAACAGAAGATTAACGATAAACTCGGCAATCCCATTATCATTGGCGTGGTCGTGGTGTGGAGGGTTATAAACACAGCGAAAGCAGTCTTTAGCGTAGACAACTACAAGGAATATCTCTCGATTCAGTGCGATTCTGCCCTGCGCAATATAGTGCGTAACTACCCCTACGACCTGCCAAGCGACGAGAGCGAGATGTCCCTAAGGGGCAGCAGTCAAGAAGTGGCCGAAAAGCTGTGCCAAGAATTGCAGGGGAAAGTGACAGTAGCGGGGCTCGAGATTATCGAGGCTCGCATTACACACCTCTCCTATGCGCCTGAAATCGCCGCCGCTATGTTGCAAAGACAGCAGGCCTCAGCCATCGTGGACGCACGCCAGCTTATTGTTGAGGGTGCAGTGGGCATGGTCGAGATGGCGCTAAGTAAGCTCAATGAGAATGACATAGTCAAACTAGACGAAGAACGGAAGGCCGCCATGGTCAGCAACTTGCTGGTAGTGCTGTGCGGCAATAGGGATGTTCAGCCTATAGTTAACAGTGGGACTTTGTATTAGGAGCGCTAGAAAAACCGATGAGTGAAAAAGAATCCGGCAAGAAACAGCTGCTACTGCGCCTCTCCCCCACGCTCTGGCGAGAGTTAGCAGCTTGGGCGGAAGACGACTTTCGCTCCATTAATGGTCAGATCGAATACTTGCTGCATGATTGTGTGCAGCGCAGAAAAAAGGGCCACCCAGAAACTTAGGTGGCCCGCGAGCAACATGGCAGGGGAAGTAGCAGGCTGATACTACTGCCTATGTTTATTAACTAACGGGATAATTTGACAAAGCTCTTGTATCTAGCGTGGTCAATTTCTCCGTTTTCTACCATACGTTGTACCTCGCACGCCGGCTCATGAATGTGCGTGCAGTTGCGGAAGCGACAGCGATGTGAGGCCTGTTCGATCTCAGAGAACGAGGCCTCTACATCGCTTTTTTCGTTGTCGTCGCCGTGCCACAGAGCGAATTCGCGCATCCCCGGTGTGTCGACCACCATGCCACCCATGTCTAAGGTCAATAACTCGGCACTCGTAGTCGTGTGCTGCCCCTTAAGAAACTTCTCGCGCAAGGCCCTTGTTTTAAGGGCCAAGTCAGGTTGTATGGCGTTAATAAGGCTGGATTTGCCGACGCCGCTCGAGCCAACTAGGGCTGAAACACTGTCTTTAAGCACAATGCGTAGGTCAGAGATGCCTTGCCCTGTGGTGGCGCTAGTATATAGAACCGGGTAACCGAAGAGCTCATAAGTGGCCATTGCTTGCCGGACGTCGCTCTCTATGGCGAGGTCAATCTTGTTAAGGCAGAGTACTGGGCGCACGCCCCCGCTTACGCAACTGGCGATGTAGCGGTCCAGACGGTTCGTGTTAAAGTCGGGTGCAAGGGCGGCCATGACGATTATGCCGTAATCAACGTTGACCGCAAGCAGTTGCTCGCGCGGCTCTCGTCCCGGGGAGCGGCGCGACAGCTTGCTGCGCCGTGGTTCCACTCGCTCAATCACGGCCTGTGTTTCATTGGCAGGTGTTATCCAGACCTCATCTCCCACCGCCAACAGGTTGGTCGTAACCGCCTTCCCTTTAAGCAGTCTGCCACGCAGTGTACATAGCAAATGGCGGTTGTCTGCAAGAACATGATATTGGAGGTGCGATGCACGAAGAACTTTACCTAGAATAATGGTGATCACTCCTTAAATTGTTTAGGGCATGCAAAAAACCGTGGGTCTGAAACCCACGGCGAACTGACCTCTGGCTATCTTAAATAAAAGCCACTCTAGAGGTATCGCGGTTGGTCTCATGGTCGACATTGCACAGAAGCACAGATACAAAGCTCACAATCATTCGCGCCACCTCCATTCAAATAGTTACTGCTATTGTAGCATAGGCCAGGCGGGTAGGCAATTGGTCGCGAGAGACAAAAGTTATGTGTGGTGACTTGCAGAGAATATTCGCGCAAACGATCCTTCTGTAGGGTATAATTTGGGCAAGCGAATGTGTTGGGGGCGGCGTAAGTGAGTGAGCAGGAGAGGAAAAGAGAGGTGCGGCCATTGGCAGCGCTGCGACATCCTAATTTTAGGTTGTTTTGGTCTGGTCAATGTGTCTCGTTAATAGGAACATGGATGCAACGCGCCAGCCAAGCTTGGCTGGTGCTAGAAATGACCAATTCGCCCTTTCTCTTGGGGCTAATCGGTGTTATGCAGTTTCTGCCCGTGCTATTGCTGTCGTTAGTGGCTGGTGTAGTGGCGGACCGCGTGCCCAAGCGCAGGCTGATATTGGCAACGCAAATCGGGTTGCTTATACAGGCTCTTGTTTTGTCGGCTCTGGTGTACACTGGCCGCATAGAATATTGGCATATCGTCATTCTGGCCCTGCTCCAAGGGGTCTGCTCCGCCTTTGATACGCCTACCCGGCAGTCCTTTATAGTGGAGATGGTGGGGAAAGAGGACCTCATGAATGCCATTTCTCTCAATTCGGCCATATTTAACGCAGCGCGTATCGTCGGGCCAGCCCTTGGGGGGCTGGTTATGGATCAGTTTGGTGCCGGTCTTGCTTTCTTACTCAATGGTTTAAGTTATGTCTTTGTAGTCTACGCCCTGCTTAAAATTAAAGTCAATATGCCTAGTCCTCCAAAGCGGGCGAGAAACATGGGAGCAGAAATACGTGAGGGCCTAGACTATGCCTTGCGCACCCCCGCGGTCTTTGAGACTCTAGCCTTGGTCGGGCTTTTAGGCATATTTGCACTTAACATGAGCATCTTAATCCCTGTTTTGGCTCGCGATGTCTTGGGGCAAAGCGCTGCGGGATATGGTCTGTTGATGTCGTCCATGGGTGTGGGGGCCGTGCTTGGCGCAACTACTCTCGCCTCATTCGCACATTTTGGCCCCAGCCGGCAAGTGCTTTTCGGAGGAGCCACCGTTCTTACTGTGACGCAGCTCTTCATGTCGCAGACAATCGACTACACTATTTCCCTCATTTTGCTCTTTGTTCTAGGCTGGGCTCTGATCACCTACAGCGCGACGGCGAATTCCAGTTTACAGGTCGCAGCCCCTGACCACTTGCGTGGCAGAGTGATGAGCCTGCATTCTTTGCTCAATGGGGGGACGTCGCCCATTGGCAACCTGTTCGCGGGAAGCGTGACCGACGCCTTCGGCGCATCGGGTGGCTTCTTGGCCTGTGGTGGGATGGGTTTGCTGTGTATTGTGGGGCTAATTTGGCGCAATAGACAAAAAAGGCGCAACACTGCCATTTGGCAGACTAGTTCTATTTTGCCGGATGTTACGCCATAGACCAACAGCGGAGCGCCATATAGAGACGACAAGCGGCGATGAGTTGTGCATACCCGTCATATAAGAAGTAGTGCTGAATGAGCATTAGTTAAATTTTTAACATTTCGTGAGACGAAAAATGAAGGATTTTCAACATGCGAATCTAATATTCTCTATATATCCACCTAGCGAAAATTTAAGAACGCTAAAGAAACAAATGACTTGGAGGACAATGAGCATGAGCAACAAGAGACTAGTGATGATACCAGGGCCGACTCCTGTCGCAAGATCAATCCAAGACCAAATGGGAAGAGAGACAGTCGCATTTGGGGATCCGTCCTTTGTTAAAGACTTTAAGGAGTTGCTGAGCGACCTTAAGGTTATGTGGAAGACAGAGGGAGAGGTATTCGTTGTCGCTGGAACAGGGACCATGGCCATGGAAATGGCGATTGCCAACTCCACAAAGCGGGGGGACAATGTGCTTATCGTTACCCACGGATTTTTCGGAGACCGCTTTGTCGAACTGTGTGAGCGAAAGGGCCTACATGTGGACGTGCTGGCTAGCGAGTGGGGCGCGATTGTTCCCGTAGCAGAAATTGAAAGAAAGTTGCACAGTAAGAAATATCAAGCCTTGACGGTGACGCATGTTGATACCTCCACAGGCGTGTGCGCCCCCATAGCCGAAATTGGGCAAATGATCAAACAGTTTGACGATCTCATCTACATTGTTGACGGGGTATGTGCAACCGCCGGCGAAGTAGAGTTTGTAGACGACTACAACATTGACATTCTTTTCACGGGCACGCAAAAGGCCTTTGGCGTTGCTCCTGGTCTTGCGATTCTCTGGGCAGGACAAAGAGCTATGGAGCGCCGTAAAAGTTTGGGCACCATTCCAGAGTACTACATTGATTTCTACAAGTGGCTCCCAGTTATGCATGAACCTATTAAGTACTTTGCTACTCCTGCCGTCAACCTTGTATGGGCGCTTAAAGAGGCCGTAAACATTATCAAGGCAGAGGGACTCATGAGCCGTTATGAGCGCCACCAAAAGGTGGGTAGGGCCATGCAGGCGGCGCTTGAAGGACTCGGGTTTAGAGTGTTGGCAGAACCTGGCTGTAGAGCAGTGACTTTGTCAAATGTCATCTACCCCGAGGGAATTGACGATGCGAATTTCAGGAAGACGCTTTACGAAGAGGGCGTAATGGTGGCAGGAGGCTTGGCCGCCTATGCCGGAAAAATGTTCAGGTTGGGGCATATGGGCAACATTGATACACATGATCTCGTGGCTGTCATTGCTACTATAGAGAGGGTCTTGTTCAAGGTGGGGTATCCTGTAGTCCTTGGTTCAGGGGTGGGAATCTTACAGAGAGAGCTTTTACAATAGGTCGCGAGCTTTTGCACCGGAGAAAAATCACAAGAGGGAGGTAACATATGATAACTAGACAGCAAGACATAGCTGTTACAGAGCAAGCCGCATTATTTGGCGGCACAGGCGTGCTCAAGAACTCGCATTTTTTGCGCAAGGAGGATAGTTGCGATTCCGGAAGGCTGTTTGCGCGGAGTACGCTGGCGAAAGGCCACTCCATTGGTCAGCATGCGCATAAGGGAGAGTTTGAAGTTTACTACATTCTCTCTGGCGCCGCCAGAGTCTGCGATAATGGTGAATTCCATGAGCTGGGTGCTGGGGATGCTCTCTTGACCAAGAATGGAGAGTATCATTCCATCGAGAATGTCGGCGAGGACGACCTGCATTACATAGCCATGATTTTGTTCGACAAATCTAGCAACTCTCTGTAATTCTGAGGTTTATGAGTGGTCACGGGAGAACTGCTAGTTGGTGTTGATTGCTCAAAAAAGGGAGGAATGCACAAAAGAAAAAGCTAAAATTGTTCGTTGCAAGCGTTTGTTTGGTTGGGCAGCCTGGGTGTAATTTTAACGCATAAATTGGAGAAGTTATGGTGCAAGCATATATAATGACAGTCGTGGGCATGCTCGTGCGTATTTTCACAGGTGGTTATTCCCTTAGTTCCTCATATGGCATGATGTAGATGTAAAGTTCTCGCAACTGCAAGGTGGTAAAACCATGAAATCAACATGGACTACACATACGACAATTTAGAGAAGGAGGGAGGTCGTAGCGTCTTGTGACATTATTCGCATGTTAACTCCGTTGGTCACAAACATATGCCAGCAAACCCCCAAGTCTGACCTAACTGTAGCACTTAAGAAGGCGGTGACGGAATGCCCCTGTTCGACAAAATATCTCGTGGGTTTGAAAATGCTAATGGCAAGGTTGAATCCCTCCTGCAGTATTCGGTTTATGCCTTAGTAATCATTGTGACTCTTGAGGTAATCGTACGCTTTATCTTTCGCGCGCCCCTGATTTGGGCACGGGACTCGATGCTCTGGTTCTACTCTACTATGCTGCTGATGCCAGTGGCTTACTACTACTCCCGCGGCGCACACATTTCCGCAAGCGACCTTGTACAGAGTTTCAATCTATCTGAGACTACCAAGAACACCTTGAGTCTTATCAACAACCTCGTCCTGCTAATAGTCGCGGCAGTCCTGGTTAACCCAGCCATCTCGCGCCTGATGGTCTCGATACGCATTGGGGAACATTCCATTCTCACGCTGTGGCGCCCACCTTTGTGGCCTTTCTTTATCCTTATTCCCATAACCTTCATTTTGGTCGGCTTGCAGGCGTTCATCGGCTTAGTAAGGTCGGTGACAGCGCTAATTAAGGAGGATGCCTAACGATGAACCCGCAGATCATGACGATACTGTCCTTTGTAGGACTCATTGCGGGCATTCTCATGGGTATGCCCGTATCAACTGTTTTGATGAGCATGGGGGTCCTAATCGGTTTTGCCACCTTAGGCCCACTTAGCCTTGATATGATGGTGAGTGGCGTATTTTCCGTCATGGCCAATGATACGCTGGTGGCTTTGCCCC
>Ga0209103_1000113_pt1 | contig 23865 bp, 38 predicted proteins | sample 4C3metaG_FD_184152 | JGI IMG/M metagenome (GOLD analysis project Ga0209103, IMG submission 184152) | Freshwater bacterial and archeal communities from Indian Creek, Illinois, USA - 4C3 metaG (SPAdes) (version 2) | ecosystem: Environmental > Aquatic > Freshwater > Unclassified | place: USA...
CCGGGCGACAACATCAAGGTGGTGGTGACGCTGATTGCACCGGTCGCGATGGACGAGGGCCTGCGCTTCGCGATCCGCGAGGGCGGCCGCACCGTCGGCGCCGGCGTGGTGGCGAAGATCCTCAAGTAATTCTCGTGGCACCGTCCCGCCCGGCGATGCCGGGCGGGCACCAAGCGAAAAGAGGTGCATGGAAGCACTTCGTGTTCGCCGGACAGGGAAGCGGAATTGGTTTAGCTGGCGTTGTTGACGCCGGCTTCCCATCTCCTCTATACTCTCCCTTCTCGGCAGGGCCATATCGGTTCTGTCGATGTTTTTTTGGGGTTCGCACCAGACGCGTGCGGCCCGTCGCTCTTTCAACCTAGGAATCAGGCCATGGCGGACCAGAAAATCCGTATTCGATTGAAGGCGTTCGATCATCGCCTCATCGATCGTTCGGCGAGTGAAATCGTCGAGACGGCCAAGCGGACCGGCGCGCAGGTGCGCGGACCGATCCCGCTGCCGACCAAGATCGAGCGTTACACCATCCTCGTTTCTCCGCACGTCGACAAAGACGCGCGTGACCAGTACGAGACCCGCACCCACAAGCGCGTCCTGGACATCGTTGACCCCAACGACAAGACCGTCGACGCCCTGATGAAGCTCGAACTCGCCGCTGGCGTGGACGTGCAAATCAAGCTGGCCTGAGGTACGCGATCATGAAGCACAGCATCGGTATCATCGGGCGTAAGGCAGGCATGAGCCGGATCTTCACCGCGGATGGCGTCTCCATCCCGGTCACGTTGATCGAAGCCACCCCGAACCGCATCACCCAGATCAAGACCGTCGAGTCCGACGGCTACACCGCCGTGCAGGTCACCACGGGCGACAGGCGCGCCTCGCTGGTGAACAAGCCGGAGGGCGGCCACTTCGCGAAGGCGAAAGTCGCTCCGGGGCGTGGCCTGTGGGAGTTCCGCGTCGAAGCCAAGGACCTCGGTGCCTACGAGATCGGTGCCGAGATCAAGGCCGATGTCTTCGCCACCGGCCAGAAGGTCGACGTGCAGGGCGTGACCAAGGGCAAGGGTTTCCAGGGCACCATCAAGCGCTGGAACTTCACCATGGGCGATGCCTCGCACGGCAACTCGTTGTCGCACCGCTCGCCGGGTTCGATCGGCCAGCGTCAGACGCCGGGTCGCGTGTTCCCGGGCAAGAAGATGTCGGGCCACATGGGTGCCGACGTCCTCAGCGTCCAGAACCTCGAGGTCGTCAAGGTCGACGTCGAGCGCGGCCTCATCGCGATCCGCGGCGCCGTCCCCGGCGCGCCGGGTGGCGACGTGGTCGTCCGTCCGACGAGCAAGGGTTAAGGAGCAGACGATGGAACTTTCCGTCATCAACGGCAATGCGCTGTCGGTCAACGACACCGTCTTCGGCCGCGAGTTCAACAAAGACCTCGTGCACCAGGTCGTCGTTGCCTACCGCAACGCTGGCCGCGCCGGCACCAAGGCGCAGCTGACGCGCTCGGAAGTGCGCGGCACCACCAAGAAGTTCAAGAAGCAGAAGGGCGGCGGTGCGCGTCACGGCGACTACCGCGCCCCGATCTTCGTGGGTGGCGGCGTGACCTTCGCGGCCAAGCCGCGCAGCTTCGCGCAGAAGGTCAACAAGAAGATGTACCGCGGCGCCATGTCCGTGATCCTGTCCGAGCTCGCTCGCCAGGGCCGCTTGATGGTCGTCGAGGGCTTCGACGTCGATGCACCCAAGACGCAGGGCCTCGTCGCCAGGCTGGCCGACCTGAAGGTCGGCCGGCGCACCCTGATCGTCTCCGAGCAGGCGAGCGAGAACCTGTACCTGGCTGCGCGCAACATCCCCTACGTGGAAGTGCGCGACGTGCAGGGCCTGGATCCGGTGTCGCTGGTCGGTGCCGACTCGGTCGTCATCACCGCCGAGGCCGTCAAGCTGATCGAGGAGTGGCTGGCATGATCAACGAAAGCCTGTTCGCGGTCCTCCGCGCCCCGAAGGTGTCGGAAAAGACCGCGCGTCTCGCCGAAAGCAACCAGTACGTGTTCGAAGTCGCCAAGACGGCGACCAAGGGCGACGTCAAGGCGGCCATCGAGCACCTGTTCAACGTCAAAGTGCTCGCGGTCAACGTCGCGAACATCAAGGGCAAGTCGAAGTCGTTCCGCCAGCGCGCGGGCCGTCGCTCCGACAAGCGCAAGGCGTATGTCCGTCTGGCCGAAGGCCAGACGCTCGACGTCACCGCCAAGGCCTGAGGATAAAGACCCATGCCAGTCATGACTTTCAAGCCGACCTCGCCTGGCCGCCGTGCCATGGTCAAGGTCGTGAATCCCGACCTGCACAAGGGTGCGCCGTTCGCCGCCCTCGTGGAGAAGAAGAGCCGTACCGGTGGTCGCAACCACCACGGCCGCATCACCACCCGCCACATCGGTGGTGGCCACAAGCAGAATTACCGCATCATCGACTTCAAGCGCGACAAGGAAGGCATCGCCGCCCGCGTCGAGCGCATCGAGTACGACCCGAACCGCACCGCGCACATCGCGCTGCTGTGCTACGCCGATGGTGAGCGTCGCTACATCATCGCGCCCAAGGGTCTGCAGGTCGGCGACCAGCTGATTTCGGGCAAGGACGCGCCGATCAAGCTTGGCAACACCCTTCCGCTGCTCAACATGCCGATCGGTGCCACCGTGCACTGCGTCGAGATGAAGCCCGGCAAGGGCGCGCAGCTGGCCCGTGCCGCGGGTGCCGGCGTGCAGCTGATCGGCCGTGAGCACGGCTACGCCACCCTGCGCCTGCGCTCCGGCGAGATGCGCAAGGTGCCGGTCGACTGCTGCGCCACCATCGGCGAAGTCGGCAACACCGAGCACAACCTCGAGAAGCTGGGCAAGGCCGGTGCGTCGCGTTGGCGCGGCATCAAGCCGACCGTCCGCGGTGCGGCCATGAACCCGGTCGACCATCCGCACGGCGGTGGCGAGGCCAAGGCCGGCCAAGGCAACCCGCACCCGGTCAGCCCCTGGGGCCAGCCGTCGAAGGGTTACAAGACGCGTCAGAACAAGCGCACCGACAAGTTCATCGTGCGCGATCGTAGGGGTTAATCGGCCATGCCACGTTCACTCAAGAAAGGCCCGTTCGTCGACCACCACCTCGCCAAGAAGGTGGAGGTCGCATCGGCGGCCAACAGCAAGAAGCCGATCAAGACCTGGTCGCGCCGTTCGATGGTGCTACCCGAGATGATCGGCCTGACCATCGCCGTCCACAACGGCAAGGCGCACATCCCGGTCATGATCAACGAGAACATGATCGGCCACAAACTCGGCGAATTCGCGCTGACCCGGACCTTCAAGGGTCACGGCGGCGACAAGAAGTCGGGCAGGTAAGGGAGATGACCATGGAAGCCAAAGCCATCCTGCGCGCCACGCGCATCTCCCCGCAGAAGGCCCGCCTGGTCGCCGACCAGGTGCGCGGCCTCCCGGTCGCCCGTGCGCTCGCCCTGCTCCAGTTCAGCGACAAGAAGGCCGCCGGCATCATCCGCAAGGTCGTCTACTCGGCCGCCTCGAACGCCGAGAACAACCTCGGTGCCGACGTCGACGATCTGAAAGTAGCCACGATCATGATCGACGAGGGCCCGGTGCTGAAGCGCTTCGGCGCCCGTGCCAAGGGCCGCGGCACCCGTATCCTCAAGCGCACCAGCCACATCACTGTGGTCGTGGGCTCCGGCAAGAAGGCGTAAGGACAAGAACGATGGGTCACAAAGTTCATCCGACCGGTATCCGCCTTGGCATCGCCAAGGACTGGAACTCCAAGTGGTACGCGAACAAGAAAGAGTTCGCGGGCTTCCTTGCCGCCGACCTCAAAGTCCGCATCATGCTCCGCGAGAAGCTGGCCCAGGCCGGTATCTCCAAGATCCTGATCGAGCGTCCCAACAAGACCGCCCGCATCACGATCCACACCGCCCGTCCGGGCGTGGTGATCGGCAAGCGCGGCGAGGACATCGAGAAGCTGCGCAAGCAGGTTTCCGACATCATGGGCGTCCCGGCGCACATCAATGTGGCGGAAGTCCGCAAGCCGGAACTCGACGCCCAGCTGGTGGCCGAATCGATCGCCCAGCAGTTGGAGCGCCGCATCATGTTCCGCCGTGCCATGAAGCGCGCCGTGAGCAATGCGATGCGCCTCGGCGCGCTTGGCATCAAGGTCGGCGTTGCCGGCCGCCTGAACGGTGCCGAGATCGCCCGTTCGGAGTGGTACCGCGAAGGTCGCGTGCCGCTGCATACGCTGCGCGCCGATGTTGATTACGGCTTCGCCGAGGCCCGCACCACGTTTGGCGTCATCGGCGTCAAGGTGTGGGTCTACAAGGGTGAAATCTTCGACTTCTCGCAAGTCGGCCAGGAAAAGACCGAAGAGCGCGCGGAACGTCCGTCGCGTGGTCAGGCCAAGTGAGGTAACGAGCCATGTTGCAACCCAAGCGAACCAAATACCGCAAGGTGTTCAAGGGCCGTAACGATGGCCTGAGCTGGTCGGCGAACGCCGTCAGCTTCGGCGAATACGGTCTGAAGGCCATCGAACACGGCCGCCTCACCGCACGCCAGATCGAGTCGGCCCGCCGCACGATCAGCCGCTACGTCAAGCGCGGCGGCAAGCTGTGGATCCGCGTTTTCCCCGACAAGCCGATCACCCAGAAGCCGATCGAAGTCCGCATGGGCGCCGGCAAGGGCAATGTCGAGTACTGGGTCGCCCAGATCCAGCCCGGTCGCATGCTCTACGAGATGGAGGGCATTCCGGAGGACCAGGCCCGCGAAGCCATGCGCCTCGCCGCCGCCAAGCTCTCCGTCAAGACCACTTTCGTGACCCGGACGGTGCGCTGATGGAACTCCAGGAACTGCGTCAGAAGTCGGCCGAAGAGCTGAAGGCCCATCTGCTGGATCTCCGCAAGGAGCAGTTTTCTCTGCGCATGCAGAAGACGACGAACCAGTTGGCGAAGACCCACGAGATCAGCCGTGTCCGCCGCGAGATCGCGCGCGTCCACACGTTGCTGACCCAGAAGAACTGAGGGAAGGCCATGAGCGAGAACGCCACCCCGCTGCGCACGGTCGAAGGCCGCGTCGTCAGCAACAAGATGAACAAGACCGTGACGATCCTGGTCGAGCGCCAGGTGAAGCACCCGCTGTACGGCAAGTACATCCGGCGATCGACCAAGCTGCACGCGCATGATGAAGCCAATGCCTGCAACGAAGGCGACATCGTCCGCGTGACCGAATGCCGCCCGCTGTCGAAGACCAAGAACTGGCGCGTCGTCGAGATCGTCTCGAAGTCGGCCGAGTAAAGGAGCCCTGAGCCATGATCCAGACGCAGAGCTACCTCGAAGTCGCCGACAACTCGGGTGCCAAGGAACTGATGTGCATCAAGGTGCTCGGCGGTTCCAAGCGCCGGTACGCACACATCGGCGACATCATCAAGGTCACCGTGAAGGACGCGATCCCGCGCGGCAAGGTCAAGAAGGGCGAGGTCTACAACGCCGTCGTCGTGCGTACCCGCAAGGGTGTGCGCCGTGCCGACGGTTCGCTGATCCGCTTCGACGCCAATGCCGCCGTCCTGCTGAACAACAAAGAAGAGCCGATCGGCACCCGCATCTTCGGACCCGTGACCCGTGAACTCCGCAACGAGAAGTTCATGAAGATCGTGTCCTTGGCGCCAGAAGTGCTGTAAGCCGGAGACGAAACCATGAACCGCATCCGCAAGGGCGACCAGATCGTCGTCATCACCGGCAAGGACAAAGGCAAGAAGGGCGAGATCACCCGCGTCGCCGGTGATCGCGTCGTCGTCGCCAACATCAATGTGGTGAAGCGCCATACCAAGGCGAATCCGCAGGCCGGGCAGGCCGGCGGCATCGTCGAGCGCGAAGCCCCGATCCATATCTCCAACGTGATGCTGTTCAACCCGGTGACGGGCAAGGGCGACCGCGTTGGCTTCAAGGTGCTCGAGGATGGACGCAAAATGCGTGTGTTCCGCTCGAGCGGTGAGGCGATCGACGCCTGAGGAATGCCACGATGACCACCCGGCTTGAAAAGATTTACAAGGAAACCGTTGTCCCGAAGATGATGGCTGACTTCGGCTACACGAATCCGATGCAGGTGCCTCGCATCTCCAAGATCACGCTGAACATGGGCGTGGGCGAGGCGGTCGGCAACAAGAAGATCCTGGAGAACGCCGTCGCCGACCTGGCGACGATCACCGGCCAGAAGCCGGTGACGACCAAGGCCCGCGTTTCGGTCGCCAGCTTCAAGATCCGCGAAGGCTGGCCGATCGGCACCAAGGTGACCCTGCGGCGCACCAAGATGTACGAGTTCCTCGACCGTCTGATCAGCGTCGCCCTGCCGCGCGTCCGCGATTTCCGTGGCGTGTCGGGCCGTGCCTTCGACGGTCGTGGCAACTACAACATGGGCCTGAAGGAGCAGATCATCTTCCCGGAGATCAACTACGACCAGGTCGACGCCCTGCGCGGCATGGACATCGCGATCACCACGACCGCGAAGACCGATGCCGAGGCCAAGGCCCTGCTCGCCGCCTTCAACTTCCCGTTCCGCAACTGACCTTTAGGATTCAATCATGGCCAAGACCAGCATGATCAACCGCGAGGTCAAGCGCGAGAAGCTTGCCAAGCGGTACGGTGCCAAGCGCGCCGAGCTGAAGAAGATCATCGCCAGCCCGACGACGGGCTACGAAGAGAAGATGACGGCGGTCACCAAGCTGAACAAGCTGCCGCGCGATTCCTCGGAAAGCCGCCAGCGCAACCGCTGCGAACTCTCGGGCCGCTCGCGCGGCGTCTACCGGAAGTTCGGCCTCGGTCGCAACAAGCTGCGCGAAGCCACCATGCGCGGCGACGTGCCGGGCCTGCGCAAGGCGAGCTGGTGACACAAAAAGCTGGTACGCTTGCCGGCTTGTTGAACCCACCCGGTCGGAAGCGGCCGGGTTTTTCCACTCAAACCTGTTCGCGTGAGCGGATATCGGTGCTACTCATAAGGAAACATCCATGAGCATGACTGATCCCATCGCCGACATGCTGGTGCGCATCAAGAACGCACAGGCTGTCCGCAAGACCACGGTCAAGATGCCGTCGTCCAAGATCAAGCTTTCCCTCGCCAACGTGCTGAAGGCCGAGGGCTACATCCTCGACCTCCGCCAGATCGGCGACGCCAAGAAGCCAGAGCTCGAGATCGTCCTCAAGTACTTCGAGGGCAAGCCGGTCATCGAGCGCCTCGAGCGCTTCTCGCGTTCGGGCCTGCGCCAGTACCGTGGCAAGGACGAGATTCCCAGCGTGCTGGGCGGTCTTGGCGTGGCCATCGTCTCCACCTCCAAGGGCATCATGACCGACCGCGACGCACGCCATGCCGGCGTCGGCGGCGAAGTCCTGTGCCTTGTGGCCTGACGCAGGAGAACTGACCATGTCCCGCGTCGCCAAAATGCCGATCGCCCTCCCGAAGGGTGTCGAAGTCACCACCACCGCCGCGCAGTTCAGCGTCAAGGGCCCGAAGGGCACCCTCACGCTGGTCAAGCCGCAGGGCGTGGACATCACCAACGAGAACGGTGTCGTCACCATGGTCTCGGCGAACGCCGAAGCCATCCCGATGGCAGGCACCGCCCGCGCCATCCTGTCCAATATGGTCAAGGGCGTTTCCGAAGGCTTCCAGCGCAAGCTGGAGCTGGTCGGCGTCGGTTACCGCGCCGCGATGCAAGGCAAGGACCTGAGCCTTTCGCTCGGGTTCTCGCACCCCGTCGTGTTCATCACCCCGGAAGGCATCACGATCACGACCCCGTCGCAGACGGAGATCCTGGTCGCCGGTGCCGATGCGCAGCTGGTGGGTCAGGTTGCCGCCAAAATCCGCGGCTACCGCTCGCCGGAGCCGTACAAGGGCAAGGGCGTCCGTTATTCGGGCGAGAAAGTCATCATCAAGGAAGCCAAGAAGGCCTAAGGGCACTTCAGCTTCCAAAGGCAGCCAGTCATGGAAAAGAAAATCGCCCGTCTGCGTCGCGCCAAATCGACGCGCCTGCACATCCGCACGCTGGGCATCGCCCGCTTGTCGGTCCTGCGCACCGGCCAGCACCTCTACGCCCAGGTCTTCACGGCCGACGGCTCGAAGGTCCTGGCGGCGGCTTCGACCCTCGAAGCCGGTCTCAAGTCGAAGAACCTGGAGGCCGCGGCCAAGGTCGGCCAGGCCATCGCCGAGAAGGCTCGTGCTGCCGGCATCGAATCGGTCGCCTTCGATCGTTCGGGCTACCGCTACCACGGCCGCATCAAGGCCCTGGCCGATGCCGCTCGCGCGGCCGGCCTGCAATTCTGAAGCACCCCTGTGGCACCCAGGCGCAGGCCCTGCCGGGCTTGCGCCTCAAACAACAACAAGCGGCGCAAAGCCGCAATTTCCCCAACAACGAGATTCCATCATGAGCAGCAACGAAAGCCGCGATCGCCGCGACCGCGACGGTGCCGACGACGGCATGATCGAGAAGCTGATCGCCGTGAACCGCGTCAGCAAGACCGTCAAGGGCGGTCGCCAGTTCACGTTCACCGCGCTGACGGTCGTCGGCGACGGTGCCGGCAAGGTCGGGTTCGGCTACGGCAAGGCCAAGGAAGTCCCGATCGCCATCCAGAAGTCGATGGAATACGCCCGCAAGGCGATGGTCGCCGTCGATCTCAACGATGGCACGCTGTGGCACCCGGTCAAGGCGCACCATGGCGCCGCCGCGGTGTTCATGCAGCCGGCCTCCGAGGGTACCGGCGTGATCGCCGGCGGCGCGATGCGCGCCGTGCTCGAAGCGGTCGGTGTCAAGAACGTGCTGGCCAAGGCGGTGGGTTCGCGCAATCCGATCAACCTGGTCCGCGCCACCGTGCGCGGCCTGTCGGCCATGAGCTCGCCGGCGCGCATCGCCGCCAAGCGTGGCAAGAAGCTGGAGGAGATCCTCAATGTCCACGGCTGAAAAGACCATCAAGGTCCGTCTTGTTCGCGGCCTGCGCGGCTGCCAGCAGCGCCATCGCCTGTCGGTGAAGGCGTTGGGTCTGAGCAGGATCAACGATGTCCGCGAGTTGCGCGATTCCCCGCAGGTTCGTGGCCTGATCAACCAGCTGCACTATCTGGTTCGCGTCGAGGCCTAAGGAGCAAGTCATGCGTCTCAACACACTCACTCATGCCGATGGTGCCCGCAAAGAGCGCACCCGCGTCGGCCGCGGCATCGGTTCCGGCCTCGGCAAGACCTGCGGCCGTGGCCACAAGGGCTCCTACGCTCGCACCGGCAAGGGCAAGATCAAGCCGGGCTTCGAAGGCGGCCAGATGCCCATGCAGCGCCGTCTGCCGAAAATCGGCTTCCGCTCGAAGATGTCGCACGAGTCGGCCGAGGTTCTGCTCTACCAGCTGGAATCGCTCGATGTCGACATCATCGACCTCTTCGTCCTGCGCGCCGCCAAGCTGGTCTCGGGCGATGCCAAGAAGGTGAAGGTCGTCAAGAGAGGCGAGATCACCCGGAAGTTCGCCCTCAAGGGCCTTCTGGTGACCGCGGGCGCGAGGGCGGCGATCGAGGCCGCCGGCGGCTCGGTGGAGTAATCCTTTGGCCTCGAATGCGACATCCATGCTGGGTGGTCTCGGGAAGTTCAAGGAACTCCGCGACCGTCTGATCTTCGTGCTCCTCGCGTTGATCGTCTTCCGTATCGGGACCTTCATCCCGGTGCCGGGCGTCAATCCCGAGGCCATGCTGTCGCTGTTCGAGGCGCAGGAGGGCATCGTTGACATGTTCAACATGTTCTCCGGTGGCGCGCTCTCGCGTTTCAGTATCTTCGCGCTGAACGTCATGCCCTACATCTCGGCGGCGATCATCGTCCAGCTGCTCGGCCAGGTCTACGAGCCCTGGAAAGCCCTCAAGAAAGAAGGCGAGGCCGGCCGGCGCAAACTGACCCAGTACTCGCGCTACGGTGCGGTGTTCCTGGCCATCATCCAGGCCGCCTCGATCGCTGCGGCCCTGCAGGGCCAGACCGCCGGTGGCGCGCCGGTGGTCTTCAACCCGGGCTTCGGCTTCGTGTTCACCGCGATCGTCTCACTGACCGCCGGCACCATCTTCCTGATGTGGCTGGGCGAGCAGATCACCGAACGCGGCGTCGGCAACGGCATCTCGCTCATCATCTTCGCCGGCATCGTCGCCAGTCTGCCTGGCGCGCTCATCAACACCATGCGCCAGGTGAACGCCGGCGAGATCAGCTGGGTCGCCATCCTGGTGATCGTCGTGCTGGTGCTCAGCGTCGTCTACTTCGTGGTGTTCGTCGAACGCGGGCAAAGGCGGATCACGGTCAACTACGCCCGCCGGCAGGGTGCGCGCCAGGCCTACCAGAACCAGAGCTCGCACCTGCCGCTCAAGCTCAACATGGCCGGCGTCATTCCGCCGATCTTCGCCTCCAGCCTGATCATGCTGCCGGCGACCATCACCCACTGGACCGGCAATCAGGGTGTGGCCGCGGCCGCGGCGGTCGATCCGACCTGGCAGACGTATTTTTCCGCCTTCCTCCAGAAGGTCGCCACCTCGCTGGCACCGAACGAGCCGCTGCACATGCTGCTCTATGCGGCGCTGATCATGGGCTTCGCGTTCTTCTATACGGCGCTGGTGTTCAATAGCCAGGAAACCGCCGACAACCTCAAGAAATCCGGCGCGCTGGTGCCGGGCATCCGGCCCGGCAAGGCCACCGGCGACTACATCGAGGGCGTGCTCACCCGCCTGACGATGATCGGTTCGATCTACCTCGTGGCGGTCTGCCTGTTACCTGAGGTGTTGCGCGCCAGCTGGCAGGTGCCGTTCTTCTTCGGCGGCACCTCGCTGCTGATCGTGGTCATCGTCGTCATGGACTTCACTTCGCAGATCCAGGCGCACCTGTATTCGCACCAGTACGACAGCCTTCTCAAGAAGGCCAATTTGAAGGGCGGTTCGCGCGGCGGCTTGGCGCGCGGATGAATCGGGGCGGCTCCGCGCTGGAGTAGCGCGGACGGCGAAAGGGGCCTTGCGGCCCGGTCGTCAACCCCGGTTTTTCGTCGGAGCATGGGCACACTCCCCATGCCGGGTTCGCCCCTGTTCAGGGGGTGGACTTCATTGCAACCCCGAGCCAGTGTATACTTTTCGATTCCTTGCGCCGCCTTGGCGGCCAAAACCGAGTGGAGACCGCGTCATGGCGCGTATTGCGGGTGTGAACTTGCCTGCCCAGAAGCATGTCTGGGTGGGACTTCAGAGCATTTTCGGGATCGGGCGCACCCGTTCCCGCCTGGTATGCGTGGCGGCCGGGGTCAGCCCGGCGACGCGGATCCGGGCCTTGTCGGAGCCCGAGGTCGAGCGCCTGCGCGCCGAGATCGGCAAATACACGGTCGAGGGCGACCTGCGTCGCGAGGTCGGCATGTCGATCAAGCGGCTGATGGACCTCGGTTGCTACCGCGGCCTTCGTCACCGCCGCGGCCTGCCGCTTCGCGGCCAGCGCACCCGGACCAATGCCCGTACCCGCAAGGGTCCGCGCAAGGCCATCAAAAAATAAGGACCAGCCAAAATGAACAAGCCGGCTGCCGCCAACAAGGCCAAGAAGAAGATCAAGCGCATCGTCACCGACGGTGTCGCCCACGTCCAAGCTTCTTTCAACAACACCATCATCACCATCACCGACCGCCAGGGGAACACCCTGAGCTGGGCCACCTCGGGTGGTGCCGGTTTCCGCGGTTCGCGCAAGTCGACGCCGTTCGCCGCGCAGGTCGCCGCCGAGAAGGCCGGCAAGGCCGCACTCGACTACGGCCTGAAGACGCTCGAAGTGCACGTCAAGGGTCCCGGCCCGGGTCGTGAGTCGTCCGTCCGCGCCTTGAACAACGTCGGCTACAAGGTGACCAACATCATCGACGTCACGCCGATTCCGCACAACGGCTGCCGTCCGCCCAAGAAGCGTCGCGTCTAAGGGCAAGGGGAAAAAACATGGCTCGTTATATCGGTCCCACCTGCAAGCTCGCGCGCCGCGAAGGCGCCGACCTCAGCCTCAAGTCGCCGGCCCGCGCGCTGGACAGCAAGTGCAAGCTCGAGCAGAAGCCCGGCGTGCACGGCCCCGTCGCCAGGAAGGGCAAGCTCTCGGACTACGCCACCCAGCTTCGCGAGAAGCAGAAGGTCAAGCGTATCTATGGCCTGCTGGAGCGCCAGTTCCGCAACTACTACAAGAAAGCCGCCAACCGGAAGGGCAACACCGGCGAGAACCTGCTGCAGATGCTCGAACAGCGCCTCGACAACGTTATCTACCGCATGGGCTTCGCCGTCACCCGTCCGCAGGCCCGTCAGCTGGTCTCGCACCGCGGCGTGCTGGTCAACGGCAAGTCGGTCAACCTGCCGTCGTTCCAAGTCCGCGCCGGTGACCAGATCACCCTGACCGAGAAGTCGGCTGCCCAGTTGCGGGTCAAGGAAGCGGTGACGCAGTCGCAGCAGATGGACCTGGTGCCGTCCTGGTGCGACGTCGATGCCAACAAGTTCTCCGGCACGTTCAAGGCCGTTCCTGATCGCGCCGACCTGCCTGCCGACATCAACGAAGCGCTGATCGTCGAGCTGTACTCGAAGTAATTCTCCGGAGAACGCCGCCCATGACGGTAAATGCCATCCAGATGCTGCGCCCCAAGGGGCCGCAGATCGAGCGTCTGACCGCCACGCGCGCCCGCGTGGTGATCGAGCCCTTGGAACGTGGCTACGGCCACACCATCGGCAACGCGCTGCGTCGCGTCCTGCTGTCCTCGATCCCGGGTTGTGCCATCACCGAGGTGGAGATCGATGGCGTGCTGCACGAGTACACCACCCTTGAAGGCCTGCAGGAGGACGTGCTGGAAGTCCTGCTGAACCTCAAGGACGTTGCGATCCGCATGCACAATGTCGATTCGACCACGCTCACCCTCCAGAAGAAGGGCCCGGGTGTGGTCACCGCCGCCGACATCAAGACCGACCACAACGTCGAAATCATCAACGGCGACCACGTCATCTGCACCTTGACCAAGGACACCGCGTTGAACATGCGGCTCAAGATCGAGCGTGGCTTCGGCTACCAGCCGGTCGCGGCACGCCGCCGTCCGGACGAGGAAACCCGGGTGATCGGCCGGTTGATGCTGGACGCCAGCTTCGCGCCGGTCCGGCGCGTGGCCTACGCCGTCGAAGCGGCCCGCGTCGAGCAGCGCACCGATCTCGACAAGCTGGTCCTCGACATCGAGACCAACGGCACGATCGACTCCGAAGAAGCCATCCGCACGGCGGCCAGCATCCTCACCGAGCAGCTCTCGGTGTTCGGCGACTTCATCGTTCGCGGCCCGGCTTCCAGCAAGAGCGCGATCGGCGGTGTCGATCCGATGCTGACGCGACCGATCGACGATCTCGAGCTGACCGTCCGTTCGGCCAACTGCCTCAAGGCCGAGAACATCTACTACATCGGTGATCTGATCCAGCGCACGGAAGTTGAGCTGCTGAAGACCCCGAACCTGGGCAAGAAGTCGCTCACCGAGATCAAGGAAGTGCTGGCACAGCGCGGCCTGGCCCTCGGCATGAAGCTCGAGAACTGGCCGCCGGCCGGTCTCACCCAGGGCGTGATGATGGGCTAAGGCCCACGATCCATAAGGAACCAAGACCATGCGTCACCTCAACGCCGGCCGCAAGTTCAGCCGCACCAGCGCGCATCGCGAAGCGATGTTCCGCAACATGGCTTCGTCGCTGTTCAAGCACGGGCTGATCCGCACCACCCTGCCGAAGGCCAAGGAGCTGCGCCGCATCGCCGAGCCGCTCATCACCATCGCCAAGATCGACGGTGTCGCCAACCGCCGTCTCGCCTTCTCGCGCCTGCGCGACAAGGAAGCGGTGGGCAAGCTGTTCGTCGAGCTGGGCCCGCGTTACCAGGCGCGTCCGGGTGGCTACCTGCGCATCCTCAAGTGCGGCTTCCGCCCCGGCGACAACGCGCCGATGGCGTATGTCGAGCTGGTCGATCGTCCGCGTGCCACCGAGGCCGTCGACGCCGGGTAAGCCGCCCCGCGTGTACGGCTTTGCACCGAACGCCCCGCAAGGGGCGTTCGCGTTCACAGCACTTTTCCGACGTTGAACACGCCGCGCGGATCGAGGGCCTGCTTGACCGCCCGCAGCGCCGAAAGCACGTAGGGATCGGTGTGGCGCAGGAAGGCCGCACGTTTGGCCAGGCCAATGCCGTGCTCGCCCGAAAGCGTGCCGCCCAGTTCGATGCAGAGCGCGAACAAGGGTGCCAGCGCGTCGTCCAGTGCCGCTTCGTCCAGCCCACCGGCGTGCAACAGGTTGACGTGCAGGTTGCCGTCGCCAAGGTGACCGTAGCTCACTGTCGGCGTGTCGAGCCTGGCCAGTCGCTCGAAGAACTCGGGCAGACGGTCGCGCGGCACCACGACATCCTCGCTGACCTTGCCCGGGAAGCGCCGCTTGAGGTGCGTGCTGGTCATCCGCCGCAGCGCCCACAGTGCCTCGCGCTGCGCCGGGCCGGTGGCGAGCTGCGCCGCCTCGCCCCAATCGCCAAGGCCATCCAGCAGGCGTTCGATGAAACCGGCATGGCTGCAACCGGCGTCGTCGAACTCCAGCAACACCAGGGCTTCGCCGGGCAATCGTCGAGCTTCGGCCGGGCCGTGGGCGCGCAGGTCGGCGAGTACGGCGGCATCCCAGAACTCCATGGCCGAGGGCAGCAGGCCCGCGCTGAACAGCCGCACCGGCAGCATCGGCAGCAAGCCGGCTTCGGGCAGCGGCAGCAGCACCGTCAGATGCTCGCGTGGCCGCGGCAGCAAGGCCACGCTGGCCCCGAGGATCAGCCCGAACAAGCCCTCGCTGCCGATGAGCCAGTGGGCAAGGTTGGGACCGCCGTTCTGCTTCACCGCATCGATGCCGAAGCGATGCGCTTCGCCGTCGGCCATCAGTGCCTCCACACGCAGCACCCAGCGCCGGGTCATGCCGTATTTGCAGGCGTTTGGTCCGCCGGCATTGGTGGCGAGCGAGCCGCCGAAACTGCACAGCGGCCAGGAGTTCGGGTCGGGCGGGTACCACAGCCCGTGGGCGTCGGCCGCCGCCTTGACCGCGGCGAGGCCGGCACTGGCCGGTGCCGCGAGGCTCAGGTTGGCCGGATTCACCGTGATCTCGCCGGGCCAGTCCGAGAGATCGACCACCACGCTGCCCGGGCTTGGCACGCAGCCACCGGCCTTGCCGCTGCCGGCACCGCGCGGCACCAGGGTGAAGCCTTCGTCGCCGGCACGCCGCACCAGCTCGCGCAGGGCGGCGATACTGCGCGGACGTACCACCGCGCGGGGTAGCGGGCCGACCACGTGCGACTCGTCGCGGCTGTAGTCGAGCAAGGCCGCGGGCGTGCGCAGCACGCGGGCGTCGGGCAGGGCATCGAGCCAGTCCATGCCGGCAGTCTAGCCGGCGCAGCGCCGCGCGGGTGCGCCTGCGACAATGCACCATGACCCGCGTCCCCGAACTCCCGGCCCGTTCCCTGCGCCTGTCCGTCGCTCCGATGATGGACTGGACCGACCGCCACTGCCGCGCCTTCCACCGCCTGCTGGCACCCGAGGCCTTGCTCTACACCGAGATGGTGCACGCCAACGCAGTGATCCACGGCGATCGCGAACGGCTGCTCGGTTTCGATGCCAGCGAGCATCCGGTCGCGCTGCAACTCGGTGGCAGCGAGCCAGCGTTGTTGACCGAGGCCAGCCGCATCGGCGCAGACCGGGGCTACGACGAGATCAATCTCAACGTCGGCTGCCCCTCCGATCGCGTACAGGCGGGCCGCTTCGGTGCCTGCCTGATGAGGGAACCGGCGCTGGTCGCCGAATGCGTCGCCGCGATGCGGACCACAGTGCGCGTGCCGGTGACGGTGAAATGCCGGCTCGGTGTCGACGAGCAGGAGGATTACGCGGTGTTCCTCGCTTTCATCGACACGGTGGCCGCAGCGGGTTGCACGCGCTTCATCGTCCATGCCCGCAAAGCCTGGTTGCAGGGCCTGTCGCCGAAGGAGAACCGCGAAATCCCGCCGCTGCGCCACGATTGGGTGCATCGGCTCAAGCGCGAACGGCCGGCGCTTTGCGTGCTCATCAACGGTGGCCTGCGCGAAATCGACGAGGTGGTGGCGCACTGCGCGGCCGTGGATGGCGTGATGATCGGCCGCGCCGCCTACCACGATCCCTACCGCCTGCACGCCATGGCCGTGGCCGTGCAGGGGGCGCAGCCGCTTTCGCGGGCCGAACTGCTGCGCAGCTTCTTCCCCTATGTCGAGGCGCAGTTGGCGCGCGGCGTGGCCCTGAAGCACATCAGCCGCCACCTGCTCGGGCTGTTCCACGGCCAGTCCGGTGGCCGCCTGTTCCGCCAACGCCTGAGCGAGGGCGCACCCCGCTCCGGTGCCGGCCTTGAGCTGCTGGCGCACGCATTGGCGGCGACCGTCGGCACCTCGACGACCGCCGGCACCTCGACTTAAGAGCCGGTTCACCGCCGGGCGACCAGACTGGCGACATCGCTGGCTGCCTTGCCGCCCAACTCGCTATCCTTGCCTGCATGCGCGTCGCCCTCTCTTCCGCCCTTCTCGTGTTGTCCGCCAGCCTGCTGGCCACGACCGGTTTGCGGGCGCAGGACGAGCCGGCGCAGGCCCCGCCCGCCGCGCCGCGCGAGCGTTCCGAGCTGCCGGAGTCGGTGCTGCGCGCCGAACGCCAGACCGGCGGCGAAGTGCTGCGCGCCGAGCGCATGCAGCGCGACGGCCGCGACGTCTACCGACTCAAGGTGCTGACCCCCGACGGCCGCGTGCGGATCATGCGCGAGGATCCGCGCGAGCGTCGCCGCGAAACCTGGCGCGACGCCCAGCCGCAGGTTCTCCCCGAACGGCCGGCCCCCGATCCACGGTTGGCACCGGAACCCCGCCACGCCGCGCCACCCGGCGCGTTCGACATGCCCGAGACCCTGCCGCCGATCGAACGCGGCGAGCATCACTGACGCCGGCACGACCGGCTTGCCTAGGAGTGTCCATGCGCATTTTGCTGGTCGAAGACGAAGTCCCGCTGCGGGAAACCCTGGCCGCCCGGTTGAAGCGTGAAGGCTTCGCCGTCGATGCCGCCGGCGACGGCGAGGAGGGCCTGTACCACGGTCGCGAGGTGCCTTTCGATATGGCCATCATCGATCTTGGCCTGCCGAAGATGTCGGGCATGGACCTGGTCCGCGCCCTGCGCGCCGAGGGCAAGAAGTTTCCGATCCTGATCCTCACCGCGCGGTCCTCTTGGCAGGACAAGGTGGAGGGGCTCAAGTCCGGTGCCGACGACTACCTCGTCAAGCCCTTCCACGTCGAGGAACTGCTGGCTCGCATCAATGCCCTGCTGCGCCGTGCCGCGGGCTGGAGCAAGCCGCTGCTCGAATGCGGGACAGTACGGCTCGACCTCTCGGCGCAGACGGTGAGCGTGGGCGGCAGTCCGGTCGATCTCACCAGCTACGAATACAAGGTGCTGGAATACCTGATGCTGCACGCCGGCGAACTGGTTTCCAAAGCCGACCTGACCGAGCACATCTACCAGCAGGACTTCGACCGCGATTCCAATGTGCTGGAGGTCTTCATCGGTCGGCTGCGCAAGAAGCTCGACCCGGACGGCGAATTGAAGCCAATCGAGACCGTGCGCGGCCGCGGTTACCGGTTCGCGATCCCGCGCAACGAATAAGTGCCGGTGGCGATGGTGCGCCGCCGCCTCTCGCTGCAGGCGCGCCAGTTCCTGGCCGCCAGCCTCGGGCTGGTGGCCTTCCTCGGCCTGACCGGTGCGGCACTCGACCGTGCATTCGCCAATGCCGCACTCACCAGCCAGAGCGAACGCCTGGAGAACTTCGCCAAGGCCTACCTGAACGGGGCCGAGGTGCTGCGTTCGGGTGCCATCGTGATGCCACAGGTGCCGCCCGACCCGCGCTTCGACCGTCCGGGCAGCGGTCTTTATGCCGGGATGGTGGGCCAGGGCCTGCGCTGGGAATCGGCTTCGGCCCTGGGTCGCATCCTGCCGCCGCCGGAGCCGGGCGTGCCGGGGCGCGGGCGCTTCGAAGGGCCGCTGCCGGCCACCGAGGCCAGTGGCCGGACGTTGGCGGTCTACCGCTACTCGCTCACCACCATCTGGGAAACCGGCCGCGGTGATCTTGAGCTGACCCTTGCGATCTACGAGGACGCCGCCTACGTCGCCACCCAGATCGGTGTTTTCCGGCGCACCCTCTGGGTCTGGCTCGGCGGAGCCGTGCTGCTGCTGCTGCTGGTGCAGGCGCTGGCCCTGCGCTGGAGCCTGCGGCCGCTGGCTGGCGTCGAGCGTGCCCTCGGCGATGTCCAGCAGGGCAGTGTGGCCCGCCTGTTCGACGAGCACCCGCGTGAGTTGCAGCCGCTCACCGAGAGCATCAATGCCCTGATCGACTCCGAGCGCCGCAACCTGGAGCAGGTGCGACGGACGCTGGGCGATCTTGCGCATTCGCTGAAGACGCCACTCGCCGTGCTGCAGAGCCGGCTCGATGCCGGCGCCTCGGGCGACGACCTGCGCGAGGAGGTGCGCAGCCAGGTGCAGCGGATGAACGACATCGTGAACTACCAGCTCTCGCGCGCGGCGCGTTCCGGCCATGTGCTGTTCGCCGCGCCGCTGAAGATCGAGGCCACCGCCGAAGGCATCGTCCTCGGGCTGGAGAAGATCTACGCCGGCAAAGGCGTGCTGGCCGAGTTCGACATCGACCCGGCGGCACGCTTCCACGGTGAGCTGGGCGACCTGCAGGAGCTGCTCGGCAATCTGCTGGAGAACGCCTTCAAGTGGGCGAAGCGGCGGGTCGCCCTGCAAGTGGCCGTGTTGCCGGCTTCTCCGGGCAAGCGCTCGGGCATCGTCATCGCCGTCGAGGACGACGGTCCCGGCATTCCCGAGGACCAGATCGAGCGCCTGCTGCAGCGCGGCGTGCGCGGCGACGAGCGGGTGCAGGGCCACGGCATCGGCCTGTCGATCGTGCAGGACATCTGCGCGGCCTACCAGGGCGCGCTGACCGTGGAGCGCTCGACCGAACTGGGCGGTGCCCGCTTCGTGGTCCGTGTGCCACCGCAGGTCTGAGCGACGCCGCGGCCCGGCATGCCGCCGCGCTCAGCGCAGGGCCGGCCGCGGGGGCGGGCCGTAGAAACGCTCGAGGTGCGCGGCCACCGCGGGGTAGGTCGCCTGCAGCACATCGGCCGCGGTGAAGTGGTACTCGCTGCAGACCGCGAAGAATTCCTCGGGGGCTTCCGCCGCGTAGGGATCGATGGCGGTCTCAGCCTCGGGATCGGCGTCGAGTTCGGCATTGAGCGCGGCGAAGGCGGCACCGAAATCGATCGCCCACTGCCGCTGCCAGTCGCGTGGCAGGGGTGGGGTGCCGTCCATCAGGCCGTCGAGGGCGTCGAGCTTGTGCGCCATCTCGTGGACCACGAGCTGGCGGCCAGGCTCCGGCTCGGTCATTTCGGCGGCGAGATCGGCCCAGCTCAGCACCATCGGGCCGTACTCCCAGCTTTCGCCCTCGCGGTCCTCGAAACCCTCGTGGACGACCTCCAGGGTGTCCATCTCGTGCGGGGCGCCGTGGCGGCCCTGCTCGACCCGGAAAGCACCGGGATGGACGATGACCTGGGACCAGCCGTGCAGGCCCTCGGCACCGAAGCGGAGCAGAGGCAGGCAGGCGTGCGCGGCCAGGGCGAGGCGATCGTCGGCATCGAGCACCAGGCCCTGGGCCGGAGTGATGGTCTGCCGTTCCAGAAAGACGGCCGTCAACCTACGCAAGCGTTCGCGGGCAGCGGGTTCCAGCCCGGCCAACAAGGGGCTGCGGGCGAGCAGGGCGACCCATTCGGCCTCGTCGAAGGGTGGTTCGCGGCGCCACCAGCGGCACCAGCCACGCCATACCGACACGCTCAGCGGAACATGCCCGGCAGGCGCTGCTGCCAGTTCGGGGCCCGCACCCGCGCCGGGCGTGGTGCGGTGGCCGGCGCGACCGGTGCTGCGGCCGGCGCAGCCACCGGGGCGGTGGCCGGCGGTATGGCGGTGGTCGCTGCCGGAGCCGGCACGGCCATGGCGACGCTGTCCGGTTGCTCGCGTTTCGGACTATGGCAGGGTGTCGCCACCGTGGTCGTGGCCGGGGCCGGGGCCGACAGCGCCGGCGTGGCGGGCGTGCAGGCAGCCGGTGCGCCGGAGAACGACAACAACAGGCAGACGAGACGCAGCATGGTGGGGTCCTCGGGCGGCGTCGCCGGCACGGGACCGACGGCTCCCGCGATCATAGCCGCTGGCCGGCGACTTTGCCTGCACGCAGGGCGTGAAGAGGATTTTGCTGCGGCGCAACATGCTCCGGCGCTCTGCTTTCCGCCAGACTCGGTGGCATGGACATCGCCTTGCCGCCTCTGCGCTCGCCCGCCGCCCGATCCGAACTGGCGCGTTTCGCCTGGGCCGCGACGGTGGATTCCACCCAGAACTGGGCCATGACCGAACCGGTGCCGGCACGGGGCACGGCGGTGTTCGCCGCCGGCCACCAGCGTGCCGGGCGCGGCCGGCGTGGCCGGGCTTGGCAAAGCCCGCCCGGTGCCGCCTTGGCCTTGAGCCTGCTGCGCGCCTTTGCCGGACCGCTCGCCGCCGTGGTACCGGTGGGGCTTGCCCTGGCCATCGCCACCGCCGATGCCCTGCGCCGGGCGGGGCTTGCCGGTGTGGGGGTGAAATGGCCGAACGATTTGGTGCTGGGCGAGGCCAAGCTCGGCGGCCTGCTGGTCGAGGTGCGCGCAACCCAACCGCAGCCGGTGCTGGTGATCGGCCTCGGATTGAACCGAACCCTGCCCGGGGACACGCCGATCGACCAGACCTGGACCGACCTCGAACGCGCCGGCCTGCAACTGCCGTATGCGGCCTTGCTCGGTCGGATTCTGGACGCCGTGCTGCCGGCCTTGGCGCGTTTCGACGCCGAGGGCCTGGCACCGTTCGCCGCCGATTGGCCGGCCTTCGACGTTCTTGCCGGGCGTGCGGTCCGGGTTCTGGCGGGCGAGCACGTGCTGGAAGGGGTTGCCCTGGGCCTGGCCGGGGACGGCGGCCTGCGCGTTCGCCACGCCGATGGCGAGCGGGTCCACCATGCCGGCGAGGTGAGTGTCCGTGTGGCTGCTTGACCTCGGCAATACCCGGCTGAAGCTGGCCTGGGCCGGTGCCGAGGGTCCGGGCCCGGTGCTGGCCTTGCCGCACGAGGGACCGGATCTTGAACACGGCCTGCGCACGGCCCTGGCCGAGGCCGATGGCGCGGCACCGGTGTGGTGGGCCAGCGTCGCACCGGTCGAGCGCAGTGCACAGGTGGCCGCCGTGCTGGCCGAAGGCGGACGCCCTTGCGTGCGGGTCCACAGCCGCGCCGAGGCCTTCGGCCTGCGCATCGCCTACGCCGACCCGGACCGGCTGGGGGTCGACCGGTTTCTTGCACTGCTCGCCGCCCAGCAGTGCGGCGGCGCGCACCTGCTGGTCAGTTTCGGCAGCGCCCTCACCGTCGATCTTCTCGACGCCGAAGGTCGCCATCGCGGCGGCATGATCGGCATCGCCCCGGGGCATGCCCGGCAGGCACTGGCGACGCGCTTTGCCGCGCTGGACCGGGGCGATGCGGACTGCGGCCACGGCTTCGCCGACGACACCCCGATGGCGGTCGCCGCCGGGGTCGAGGCGCAGGTCCTGGGTCTCGTGCTGGTGGCCTGGCACGAGGCGCTGGCCCTGCTGCCCACGCCGCCGCAGCCCAGTGTGGCCGGTGGCGATGCGGCACGCCTGCAGCCGCGTCTGGCGGACCTGCTCGGGGTGCCGGTGCAGCTGGCCGAACATCGGGTGATCGATGGGCTCCACCGGCTCGCCCTGGCCGAGGGGAAGGGCGGGGCCCGCTGCTAGACTGCGGCGATGCTCGCCCGTGGCGCTTTCATCGTCCTGCTCTGCCTCAATCTCGCCGCCTCCCTGTGGTGGGCCCTGCACCGGCCACCGCAGGCCGCGCCGCTACCGCCGGGCGAGCCGGGGGTTCCGACCCTCGTCCTGCTCGCCGAAGCCGAGCGCGAGGCGCAGCCCGCCGCCGAACTGGCGACGGCACCGATGCGCCTGGCCGAGTCGTTGTCCTGCCTGTCGATCGGCCCCTTCGACACGCCCTCCGCCCTGCGCCGCGCGGTCGATGCGCTGGGCGGCAGCGTCGGCAAGCTGCAGTACCGCGAGGCGCAGGTGCAGAGCCTGCGCGGCTGGCGGGTGTATCTGCCGGCGGCGGCTTCACGGGCCGAGGCGCTGGCGCGCGCGCGCGCGCTGGCTGCACAGGGTCTGCGCGATTACTACGTGGTCACCGCCGGGCCGGGCGAGAACACCGTCTCGCTTGGCCTGTTCCGCGAGCGCGGCAACGCCGAGGCCCGCCTCGCCGAACTGCGCGGCCTCGGCATCGAGGCGGCGATGGTCACGGCCAGCGAGGAACGTCCGAAATGGTGGCTGGAGATCGCCGTCGCCGCCGAGGAGGACTGGCGCGGCCGGCTCGGTGTCGGCCCCTGGCAGGCCCGGCCGATTCCCTGTTTCTGAAAGCCATCGCCCGGACACCGTGGCGCACGCGTTAGACTTCTGCCCCCATGCCGGCATAGCTCAGCAGGTAGAGCAACCGCCTTGTAAGCGGTAGGTCGTCCGTTCGATTCGGACTGTCGGCACCACTTCCGCCGTGAGCCTCGTCCGGCCGAACGACGACGCAGCAGGAAGGAGTGAGCATGCGTCGTTTCCCGACCGTCGCCTTGATCGGCGCCCCCACCGACATCGGTGCCGGCCATCGCGGTGCCGCGATGGGCCCGGAGGCCCTGCGCGTCGCCGGTATCGCCGAGGCCCTGCGTGCGCGCGGCGTCGAGGTCGAGGACCGCGGCAACTTGAGCGGCCCGATGAACCCCTGGCTGCCGCCGCTGGACGGCTACCGTCACCTGCCCGAGGTGGTGGAATGGAACAAGGCGGCGATGCACGCGATCGAGGCCGAACTCGATGCCGGCCACCTGCCGGTGCTGCTCGGCGGCGACCATTGCCTCGGCCTCGGCAGCATCACCGCGGTCGCCCGCTGGTGCCGGCGCAGCGGGAAGAAGCTCCGCATCCTCTGGCTCGACGCCCATGCCGACTTCAACACCTCCGACGTCACGCCCTCCGGCAACGTCCACGGCATGCCGGTGGCCTGCCTGTGCGGCCTCGGGCCGGAGGAGCTGACCCACCTCGGTGGCAGCGCGCCGGCGATCGCGCCCGGGATGCTGCGGCAGATCGGTATCCGTTCGGTGGATGAGGGCGAGAAGGCGCTCGTACGCCAGTACGGCCTCGACATCTACGACATGCGCTACATCGACGAGGTCGGCATCAAGCGCGCAATGGACGAGGCACTGGCCGGCATCGACGCCGACACCCATGTGCACGTCAGCTTCGATGTCGATTTCCTCGATCCGGGCATCGCGCCCGGTGTGGGCACCACGGTGCCCGGCGGCCCGAACTACCGCGAGGCGCAACTGGTGATGGAGATGATCGCCGACACCGGCCGGATGGGTTCACTCGATATCGTCGAACTGAATCCGGCCTTCGACCTGCAGAACCAGACTGCACGGCTGGCCGTCGATCTGGTCGAGAGCCTGTTCGGCAAGTCCACCCTGATGCGCGACTGAATCCGCGCCGCTGCCCCCTTCGCGGCCCAGCGGCAAGGCTGCGCTAGACTGCTTCTTCTGTCGCTCAGGGAGCCCGCCATGAAACCGATCCGCCTGCTGACGCTCGCCGCCCTCGTCCTGCTCGGACTCACCGCCTGCAACACGATCTCCGGGATCGGCAAGGACGTGAAGAAGGTCGGCGAAGTCGTCACCCG